>ERZ795053.4878-NODE-4878-length-14234-cov-5.396855_pt1 | contig 14234 bp, 11 predicted proteins | sample MGYA00375137_ERZ795053 | MGnify/ENA primary metagenome ERZ795053 (study PRJEB30182, sample SAMN05720284) | activated sludge metagenome | isolation source: Anaerobic digester | place: Hong Kong | collected 2014-12-17 ... | reverse complement strand
CGATCAGGTGTTTTGCATTTACAAAACCACCAAACCATTCATATGAATCATCACCTGAGTAGGATACCTGGATATAATCAAGGGTTGTTCCTGAACCAACACCACCCATTGTCAAACCGTTGATCTCGTTATTAGGTTCAAAAGCAATACCCGGGAATTCCAAACGGCAATACTTCATTGTTCCTGAATTATCAGCATCATTAGCTCCACCATAGGTTGATCCAACACCACCTTCAATAGTAGCAGTACCACCCGGAACATTGATAACAGCATTACCCAAAAGGATTACACCACCCCAATCACCATAATCTCTTGAACCAACACCCTGGTTAGAAGTAAATATGATGGGAGCATTGGCGGTGCCTTCAGCTAACAATTTTCCTCCCGGCTCAACAATCAGGGTACCTTTGTTAGTTTTGTCGCCACGAATAATTGTACCTGGCTCAATGGTTAGGGTAGCGCCGCTTTTTACATAAACAAAACCATCTAGTTTATAAACGGTATTTCCGGTTTGCGGTTGAAAATCAGGATTAGTAAGGTTATATGGATCAGCGATATTCAAAGATGAATTTTCTGTCAATACAGTATTTTGACGGAATGCTTCAAAGAAATAATCTTCTTCGAACGAGCTAACAAAATTTGTAGCCATTCCTGACATGATCATATTTTGAATTTGAAGATCGTTATTGGTAGCATTTGCCTGAGCAGCAGCGCCATCTATAAATAAGCCTATATTCCAGCCAGTAAATACGGAGTTATAAATCGAACACATGGTATTTCTGCGGAGGTGCATTGCTCTTTTATATTGTGAATTGATGGGTGTGGAAGGTGTAACCCTGGGGCCAAAAATGCTCATATTTGAGAACAATGGATGAGTAATAGGAGTATTACTTGAACCTGAACCATCATTGTCTGATTCAAAACAGTTTGAACCTGAAACGTCAGCGATATCAGGATCACGTAAAGCTACACCAAACTGAATTTTTCCATGGAAACCAAAATCGGTATCAAAATCATCATCCCAGCCGCGGAAAGCAATCAGGTGTTTAGCGTTTACAGTTCCACCAAACCACTCATATGAGTCATCACCCGAGTATGAAACCTGAACATAATCAATTGAAGTTGTATTTCCAACACCTCCCATGGTCAGTCCGTTGATCTCATTGTTGGGTTCAAATGCAATACCCGGAAACTCAATACGAACATACTTTAAAGTGCCTGAGTTATCTGTATCATCGGTTCCACCGTATTGCGAGCCAACACCACCTTCGATAGTAGCAACACCACCGGGAACATTGATTGTGGCTTTTCCTAAAAGAATAACACCACCCCAGTCACCGTAATCACGGCTACCGGCGGCCTGATTTGAAGTAAATACGATAGGTTGAGCTGCATTCCCAATGGCAACCAGTTTAGCGCCACGCTCAACAATCAACGTACCTTGATTTGTTTTGTCACCACGAATTATAGTACCTGCCTGAATTGTTAAGGTAGCACCATCGCGAACATAAACAAAACCATTGAGTTTGTATACATTTCCGCTTGTCCATGTGGTGTTGGTTGTAATTTCACCAGCAGGAATTGTAACAGTAGTTACTGGATAAACCGTGTTTTGCGGATCCCAGTTAGCCCACGGAGAAGTCCAATCGGTAGTACCATCAAATGCACCTATATAAGTAGTAGGTGTAAAAAATGGATCAAGACCGCTAAAAGATGCTGCATTGAACAACGGCGAATTACCCGATGACCAGGTTTGGTCTGAAGTAATATTACCGGCAGCAATAGTTGTAGTTGTTGCCGGGTAAACCGTGTTTTGCGGATCCCAATTAGCCCATGGAGATGTCCAGTTATTATCACCAAATGCGCCAATGTAATCTACATGATCGAAAAAAGTATTGTTAATCGAGTTTTGAGCATTGATAAACCCAAAAGCAATAAGAGAAAAAACAATACTGAAAAGTAATTTTTTCATAGTAATAATTTTTGTGGTTAATGAATAAATTCTAATTACTTGTGGATCAAAATTAGAAGGGTAGCATGAAGATTCGATTTCACTCGAATTAACTAATGGTTAAACTTGGTGGGGTATATGTTAAAATAAGGTAACATGTCTTAAATTAAAAAAAACAGCCCGAAGATTCACATCTTCAGGCTGAAGGTAATCTATTTGCTAATCAAATTCAATTATTTTGGAACCTGGCAAACATAGCCTGTACCGCTCGATTTAGCAGGCACCTGGCCACCACCACCAAGGTTGGGTTTCCACATCGCTGTTTCATCGGTATTTTGGGTAAGTCCGTTCATATCAAAATCACCCCCCTTATAACCGGAACTTCCAAGATCAGCCTTCCAAACAGCAGTTTCATCGGTATTTTGGATCAGGCCGTTACCATTTCCATCACCGGTGATCATTCCCCACACTCCCGGTTCAAGTTCCTTATGTCCGTTTGATCCACCAAATACTTTGGTTTCTGATGTAGAAAAATCGTAAGTATATAATGATCCTGAATGAGGAACCGACCCACTACTTAAAATCCCGAGATGATTTCTGTGCCAAACAACTACAAATGCTTTATTTGTAAATGAAACAAAAAATTGGGGTAAACTGGTTCCATCTATATCCACAATAGAACCATCAGTTTTAAGAAAACATGCTTTTTGAGCAATCATTGTGGCTCCTGTTGCTGTAGCAGCTGTTCCTGCATCTCTTAACTCAACCACCACCCAATCAACAACATCGGCAGGTATTGATATCACTGACTCAGCACCTGTATAATACCAATTTAAATCAGCGTTATTGGTAATATCATAATATGGTAATGCGGGATTATATGGATGACTCAATGGAATATACCCATTTGAATTAAGATCATTGCTCATCATATCCGTGCTGGTATTGTACGGACCTTCCAGAAAAACTGTCAAATCAAAGGAAACGGAAGGTTGACCTACACTTCCATTGGTATACACCACATTTACTGTATTGAAAGAGGCATCGGAAACTTCACAATTAGCAGTAAATGTAAGGTCGCTGTAACCATTCACAAAATCAAGTTGAAGATCGAGGTATTTTCCATTTGGGAAATTTACACCTACGCCAGAAAAATCAAGCCAGGAAATACCGATTTGTTGTGTTGAAGGAATGTAGTTGGCAAGCGTAGTAGATGCTCCGGACCATACATTTGTAATGCCTGTAAAAGTCACTACAGCCGGGTCGATTTGAATATAAAAGCTGATTGCACCGATGTTTGAAAATCCTGAAAGATCAAGGGAAACCAAAACTGATTCTCCGGGATTTGCCGAAACATCGGATAGTGTGGCCGTTTGGCTTTGCGATTTAATTCCTATAATGATCATCAAAAATGTGATCATGGAAATTTTGATAAGATAATTGTTTTTCATGATTGTTATTTTTTAAGATTTTAATCTGTTAATGCTAAATTTTATTGAATGAATATCTTCCTGGAAACAGAAGCATTTCCATTGGAGACAGTTATTATATAAATCCCTTTATGTACTTTTAACTGAATAGATTGATTAACTATACCGGGTAACAGTTTTTCTGATTGCAACAACCTGCCATTTAGGTCATAAATGCACAATGCCGGGTCCCCCAGATAAGTTGATGAAATGATTCTTAACCGGTTACTTTGCACAAAAAGGCTGAAATCATTTTCAGAAATTTCATCAATGGAGAATGGCTTTTTAAATTCAATAACAAACCTGTTTTCGATAGTTCCGGCTTCTGAGGTAAAGGTATATACTGAATCTGTTTTAAGGTTTGCTGTATCGTCTGTTGTAAGGTCATGAAGGTAAATCGGGAATCCATAAATGCTAAATTCAGTCCGTTCAATGGTATAATCCCCTTGTGATGGAATATTCATTCCGATAGCAAAAGTTGTATCCACATTTTCAGGTGTTGGAAATACATTAATGGACGTTTTAACACCGGTATTTGTAAAAGAATAAATCTGAGGGGCTTCATCTAATCCCATTAATTTAAATGCGTCGTATTCCTCATCAAATCCAAACCCTGCATTTACATCAAACTGGATATAACAAAAATCTTCTATATCATTACCGGAGAGCTTAAGAACCAATAGCTTTTCAATTTCCTTTTGATCCTTATAAAAAGGTTCCGTAGAATGTATGCGTGAACCTGCAGAAATGGTCAATTGAGCGTTTGAATTTAAAGCAACAACAAAAAAGCCCTGACCGGCTGGGATTACTCCATCCGAAACAGAACCTATGTAGCCATTCCAAACACTATAATTATAACCATTCCAAAGATATATTGAACTATGTATTTGCTGTTTTACCCACTCTTCCTTATCCCAGTCAATGGCTGAGGTAAACGGATTTCCAACCAGGTTAAAACCGGCGGGCCAGTCGCTTCCTGAGTTTTCGGTATAAGATAATCCCGAAAGATCAACATCCAAATAATTAAATTCGCCGGTAAAAGTTACGGTTTGCCCATTGTTTCCGGCAACTGAATATCCTGCTCCTAAAATCAACGGATCAGATGAACCAATGTTTTGCCAGGCACCTGATGTTTCATCAAATGAACTTACTTGATTTCCTCCAAAAACACTTGCAGTAGCGGCCTGAACGGGAGAAGAAATAAAATGTGAAGTACTTCCGTCGCCTGCCAGATAAAGATTTGCATTAAAGTCTCCGCTAATATTTACAGATCCATTTGAAATAAAGGAGCCACTCCCGGTTTGGTCAGAAAGGATATTCATGGTTCCTTCCAATGAAAATCCTTCCATGACCGTTAAAAAGTGATTTTGAATTACATTGAGGGTTGCACCTTCATTAATTGCAAGCGTTTTACAAATTGCACCGGAAGCAATATTAACTTCTCCTGTTTGAATGGTGGCTTCAGTTTCAGAGCCCGGTATGCCATTGCTCCAGTTAGTTTCTTCCATCCAGTTTCCTGTTCCATTCCAAACCGAAATGTTGCTGCCAGTGTTACCCGAGACAGCTCCATTGATATAAGTTACATCAATTGGCAGAAAGGCCGAGTTTGTTATTTCACAACTTGAATTAAACTCAAGACTGCTTGATCCTCCCAGGTAGTTTACTTTCAAATCCAATACCTTTCCATCCGGAAAATCAACCCCGGCACCGGATAAATCAAACCATGATAAAGCAATTTGCGGAGGACTGGCAATTGTATTGAATAGAAACACATTCTGAGTTAATTCAGGAATGGTATTAATTACTTCAACAAATTCAATGGCTTCAGGATCATAATTGATATAAATGCTCATACCTCCCACATCGCTCATTGATGTAAAATTCATCGAAATAAGGACCTCTTCTCCGGGTGTTGCATTTTCAATATTACTCAACTCAATTTGCTGAGCCCTTGTATTCATGATTAAAATGCTTAATAAAATCAATACGAGTAGTATACTCTTTTTCATATTTTAAAATTTGTAGGTTAATCCAAGTGAAAATTTGCGACCAGGTTTAAATTCCCTTAGCACTTGAAGTTTTTTTACTTCAGTATCAGGTACTCCATCTTCATTGGTGTCTTCGTCAAAAATTATTTCCTGGGTAAATTGAACTGTCTCGTTTAAGATATCTTCAATTCCTGCTTTAATGGTTAAGTGCTCTCCAATTTGCTTGCTGATAAGTAATTCAAGCAAATTACGTGGTTGCTCATAGGTATGCGGGGTATTGGGGTCACCAACAAAAATGATTCGCTCACCGATAACATTGTAAAGCGCACTCACCATTAATTTCTTGTCGCGATTATTATAATAAAGGCCAGCATTGATAATGTAAGGCGACTGACCCTGCATGGGTCGTTTTTCATCACGTACATAGGTTTTTCCTTCTTTCACTTCGCTCTTGATATAAGAAGCATTAAGCAATAGATTAAAATGCCGGAAACTTCTCAGGAAAGCGCCTTTATCTTTTAAGTTTGAAAATGATTTATTAAAATCAACTTCTAAACCCAGACTTGTAGCAGATTTTGCATTGTCCGGCTTAAATGTCCATTTATCGGTACTTACCGGAATAAGCGTATTTTCAATCGGATTTTTAAACTCTTTATAAAATCCTCCAAGTGTGATCAAATCGCCGGGTGATGGATAAAATTCAAAACGGAAATCGACATTTTGCACATAAGCAATCTTCAAATCAGGATTACCATACATCTGCCAGGCATTGGGAAAATCATAATAAGCATAGGGAGCAATTTCCCTGAACTCAGGACGATTAGTTGTTAACCCGTATGCCAGTCTGATTTTAGTTTTTTCAGAAATATCGAAAGATAAGTTTGCAGATGGGAAGAAATTTAAAGTATCCAAAATAACATCCAATGAGTCAGCATCCGGATTTTTATAAAAACCGCTCAGTTTGATTTTAATTTTTTCGATGCGCACGCCTGTATAAAAATCAATTCGTGCACCTATTGGGAAATTAATGCCAACATATCCCGCATATAAGTCACTAAAGCCTTTATAAGAATCGTCAGCATTAGTTTTTTCATCCAGCAAAATACCGTATGGATAGTTGATATTGGTATCGGCATAAACATCCGAATAGGGTCTGATATAAGTAATGGACTGATCAAATGAGGTGGATTTTGCTTGAACGAAACCAATATTACGTGCGCTGAATCTGCGATTTTTAGTTTCCAGGTACAAACCGGTTTTTAACTCTGGATGAAAAGATCCGAAATGAAAAACCTTGGAATAATTAGCACCAAAATTCCAGATCCGCTCTTCGAGGCCAAGGAATAATCTGCCGTTAAGTTCCGGTGTAGCATCAGGAACAAATTGCATATTATACCTCCTATAGTTTACACTGGATGAATCCCTGTTTTCAGTGGAATAAATACGCCTGATATCCGGGTCTTTTCTGTTGGCGTAGGCAAATCCGAAGGTGGCATCTAATTTAGCATCGTCAGCCAGGGTTTTACTTACCCCAAATTGTCCGGAATACGTTGAACGGCTCATGTAAGCCAATTCATGAGAATGGACATGTGCTTCCCGGTAAAAATCAAATCCATCCCTGAAAGTGTATTTGGATTCGCCTATTTGGTTAAAAAGATTACGGAACTCAAAAAGCAACCCATTTTTTAAATTGAATGACCAGTTATGCAAAAGGCCAATCATTACGGGATTGGTATATTCAATGTCATTATAAATGAAGTTGGTATCAATTACAAATAGCTCTTCATTGTAACTGTAATTTCCCTTTTTTATGGAAGTAGTATTGTATTCATTGCGATAAGTCAGCGATGTAATGTTACCTATCTTGGTTTCCTTCCATTTGAATACTTTGGTAAAATCCACATTAAGTGAATTATCAATGGGCGCATTTTTATATTGTGGATCCCAAATTTTATTAAATGATTGCCCTGTGGCTACCAGGTTGGCCCGCTTTGCGTCGAGTATCGCCTGCATTTCATCCGGTGGTAATCCCTGATCCTCCCAGTTATGCCAATCTTCAATGGTAGCGGTAGAAGGAAAATTTTCGGGCAGACCACGTGTTCCATCATCATAACCAAGCCAGTCGGTTTTTCCGCCTTCATAAAAGCCAAAATCCGAAAATGTGGTCTCCTGACGAAATCCAGCCTTATACCCAATACTGATGGAGTTTTCTTCGGGTAGGTTTTTCGTATAAATTTCAATACTTGCACCGGCAAACTCAGCAGGTAATTCCGGTGCAGGTGTTTTATAAACCATCAACCGGTCCAGTGCAGAGCTCGGGATCACATCAAACGAAAACGATTTTTTATCAGATTCGGAACTGGGTACAGCTGCATTATTCAGATGTACGGTATTGTACCGGTCAATCAATCCTCGCACAATAACAAATCTGTTATTAATAATAGTAACACCGGGGACGCGTCGGATAACTTCAGCTGCATCCTTATCCATAGTGCGCGAAATTTGTTCGCCCGATACACCTGACACTACCAGTTTACTTTGCTGAATGCTACTGATCATGGATAACTCGCTGTCGGTTTTTCGGCGTTCATTTACCGTAACACCTTCCAGCATTTGTGAATCTTCTTCCATGAAGACCCTGCCCAGATCAGTTACTTTATTATCCTTTACAGAAACATTATTGATTGTTTTGGTTTTATAAGAAATAAAGGAAATTTCGAGATCATAAGTTCCAGCGGCAATTCCCTGCAACCTGAACTTCCCGTCAATATCCGTAGAATTGCCAATGGAGGTGCCGCTAAGCACCACATTTGCCCCAATAAGCGTTTCGTTGGTTTTGCTATCAACGATGATCCCGATAATTTCCCCCTCCTGTGAAAACACAGAGGCAATAAAAGTGTATGAAAAAACTATAAGTACTAATCGTATTAATTTACCCCGCATAACTATTTGATTTGCATAATTGTAAATCTAATCACAAGTATCATTTTGCAGAGGATAAAGTAACTTCAATAAAACATTGAGCTTGATACATGTGAATTAAATGATTCTGAAATTTTAGTTAAGGTCCTTTTTTAATTGCAAGGCCTAAAAGTGTTATTATTAAAGTATTTTAGAAGAAATTACAATTTTGATCCGGAAAAGTATTTTTAAAATTTCTTTACAATAAATACACATAAGTGCAATCCTGAAGATAGGGAAAACGGTTAGCATGGTTACACCTGAATACTGTATCCAACTCCCTTAACAGTTTTGATAATATTTGCCTTCAGTTTGGCCCGGATCCGGCTGATGTGAACGTTAACTGTGCGGTCGCTGATCATGGTATCGTATCCCCAAATTTTCGAAAAAATCTCTTCCCTTGTAAATACCTTCTGTGGGTTTTGGGCCAGCAGGGTTAGCAGCTCAAACTCACGTTTGGGCATGGTTATCATATCGTTATCAATCACAACCTGAAACTTCTCCAGGATGAGCTTTACATTTTTAACTTCAATAATATTGGATGATGCTTTCCGGTTTAATCTTTTTTGAATGGCCTTGATCCGTTGAACTAATACATTTAAACGAATTGGCTTTTTTATAAAATCATCTGCTCCTGCTTCAAATCCAATGATTTGTGTATAGTCCTCTACCCTTCCTGTGAGAAATGCAATTGCTGTATCCCGAAGTTTAGTGATTTTTCGTAATTCAATACATGTTTCAATGCCATCCATATCCGGCATCATAACATCCAAAACAATCACTGATGGCAACATTTTCTGAGCCAATTCAACCGCTTCCGCCCCGCTGGAAGCGGTTTCAACCTTAAATCCGTGTTTACTTAGCGAATAACTCAGAAATTCAAGGGTGTACTTTTCGTCATCAACTAATAATATGAGGTTGTTACGTATGCTCATTGCTTTGTTGGGTCAAAGCTATTCTGAGCATTTAAACCATTTGTGAAAGATAATTTAAGTATTGGTAAATTTTAAAGGGTGAGTAGGTAATATAATTGCAACATTGAGACCTATGCCTTAACTTTACCTTCAATTCAAATTAAGAAGCAAAGCGTTACAATCAATAATTATATGTTTTGAACAAACGCTTAAATTTTGTTCTGATATATCGCCGGTAATAAAAATCCTTGTTTTTAGCTTCTGATAATCCTTCAATAATATATTCGGGAACCTGAAAATACTGATAAACCATTCCATCAGCAACATAAATCTCCAGGGTCTCATTTAAATTGAAGTACTTGTATCCTCTCAACAAATTGCTGTTAAGCTCAACAATACCGCTTTCCGCAGGTCTCATTTTTAGTTCTGAATTTTCCATATTATTAAAGAGTTTAGTTAGTAAAAGGTCACCGGCTCATGAAAATCGCGCACAGAATTGCGCACCATGTGAAGTTGATTTTTTGATTTCGCGCTTAACTTTTTTTACTTTAACAGAGGCTGGATTTTGATTCCTGTTCGATTTCAATTTAAGTTTGTGCTTCAATTTTTTATTTTTCGGATAGCTCCCGATCATTTCAGTTTTTACCCGAAATTCCGCTAAACATTTGCATTCTGATTCGTCCCAACAAATTATGATTGTTGCGATTGCTAAAACAAAGATTAATTTTATGGGAGTCATAAGCACTGAAAAATATTGTTTGCACCTAAGCATTAATCAAATTCAAGCGCCAAATTAAAAGGATGAATATTAATTGATAAGCTCCTTCAAATTATATTTATCTTATTATTTGAGAGGAATAATTAAGGTTTTGTTTCCAGTTTAACTGCAAATCGGTTTTTTGGGATAAAAATATTCAAGATCAAACTTCAGCCTGCAAATAGGATTGGTAAACATGTTTTGGTCTATCTCCGTTTTTTTTGGTAATCCATTAAACCTCCTATCGCATAGCCGAGTGCTCCACCTAACTCAATCCAGAAAAATAACCATATGGAATAATCTCCCGACATGTGTCCGAAGATTAAGCCCATTACTACACCACATACCATCCCGAGAACAAATCCATCCGCTAATTTACTGGAATGGTTTGATCGGTAAAAAGCATAATGGTCATCATATTGATCCATTTTTTTCATGTATTTGCTGATTTAGTTTTTTTATAATTTCAATTGTCCAGTGTTGAATTGATTCCTTTTTTCTAAAATCTCCTAGTGGAGCCTTCACCATCTTTACCAAAATCCGTTCGACGATATTAAGCTCCTTCATATCAAGATTACCATGAAAAACAGCTAATCCTTTGGGTGAAATGCGGTTTATTATGGGCTTTATGTTGTCAGGAACAATCTTACCCTCTGAAAGCATTTCCGCATCCCCATCACCTGTTGGCCCACTTACAAATAACCATACTGCCTTTTTTGAGAGTATATCCATGTTTTCTTTCAGCAACATAACCGCATCGCTTCTCCATTTACCCATATATAATGCACTCCCTAATATCACTACATCAAAATTGTTTAAGTTAATGCCAGGATGAGCTGCATAAAGGGTTACCTGATAGTCTTTAAGATTTAATTCACCGGCAATAATCTCAGCAATCTCTTTGGTACTACCATACTTTGATGCATAAATTACAGCTATTCTGCAATGCATAATTATAGGTATTCGTCTCAAAAAAATAATCCTTCGACTCCTGGTGTTTTTAAGGCTTAAAAATTTGTGAGCAAATGCTTTTGTACAATGTCAGTTGCACCTTTCACCAATTTTTTGAAATAAAAACTGAAAGTAAAATCATAAGATCCGAAATAATCCTCTCCTAATAGCCACTTGTTTTAAAGCCTAATCAGATGCCTGAAAACGAGCATCTTGTATAATATTGTAAATGTAATCTTAAGCTAAGGATTCATTGATCACATAAAATTTAATTAATCCTTAATTTAACCTTAAGTGATTTTAGGTTTCTCATTTAACTTAAAAATCACAATTAATTCAAAAAGAATTAATTAACCTTAGCGAACCTGAATTTACTTTTAGCCTATAAATTTTTATGAATTCATTGATCCTATATTTAGCATTATTTGGTGGTGTTATCCTGGAAGGTGAAGCAGCTTTATTTGGTGGAAGTTTAGCCGCACAAAATGGGATAATTGATATTTACATCGTTTGGGCTATAGCTTATTTTGCCACCCTGCTAGCTGATTGGAGCTATTTTTTCATTGGCAAATACAACGGATTGAAAATTCTAAAAAAACTTGGATTGCTAAACCGGGATTATATAAAACGACATCATTTAATTGAAAGATATCCCTATTTGGTTTTGTTTTTTTATCGTTACCTGTACGGATTCAGAATTGCAACTTTGGTTTATTTGGGCATGAGCCGTTTTTCAGTTAAACTGTTTTTATCCATTAGCCTGCTTAGTATCTTCGTATGGGCATCTGTTTTCACCCTTATCAGCTATTATTTGAGTGAATTTGTGCTCAAAATCATCGCTCATTTCGAGCTTACTGAAACTAAGCTAATTATTATAATAGCTATTGTACTTGTGCTGGTTTTATCCATCAGCAAGCTAGTTAACATTGCCCATCAAAACCAAAAGAAAAATCAGGAATCCAATTAATTCTTCTTATCTATTTTATCAGTTAAGTCTTCAAATATTGTGGCTTCGTAGGGACTAAGATGCAGAGGAAAAGTTTCAAAATACTCTCCACTTATCCGGTGTGTTGAGAATAATACTTTAAACCTGGAAGCGGTAATATTTATTCGTGAGGTTGCTTTATTTGAAAAATTGAGCACTATTAAAAGTTTTTTATCCTTGTGTATGCGATAAAATGCAATTATTTCATGCTCTCCTCTTTGCAACGGAATCCAATACCCAATTATAAGTGCATTGTATTTTCTTCTTAATTGAATGATCGACTTATAAAAACTCAGAAGCGAAGAAGGATCTTGAGATTGAGATTTTACATTAATATAATCAGCATCTTTATTTAATGGAAGCCAGGGTTCAGAGCTACTAAAACCCCCATAAGTATCATTTGACCACTGCATGGGTGTTCGTGTTTTGTCTCTGCCTCTATAAATGGGCCAGTAACGTTTTCCGAGGGGATCTTTTAATTGTGATCTTTTCAATTTCGTATTCTGCATCCCAATTTCTTCACCATAGTAAATGAAAGGTGTTCCCTTTTGGGTAAGCAATAACATAGCGGCAATTCTGGCTCTTTCGTATTTTGTACTTTCAAGGCCAAAAGGCTGAATAATGCGCCTTAAATCATGATTTGCCAATACATGACAGGGCCAACCTTTTTCAGGAATATTGGAATACCATTGATCAAGTGCTTTAAAATATTTTTTGGCTTTCCAGCTGCTGAATATCAGTGAAAAATCAAATGCCATGTGCAATCCGTCATTTCCCTTTTTCAGGTAACTTCCTGCCAATTCCGAATCTCCGGGGGGAAAAGTATAAATTTCGCCCACCAGCATACGATCTTCATAACTATCGATAAGCTGTCTTAATCGCTTCACTATTTTATAGGAACGAGGGCGGTTGCGGGTATACCAGTTTTTATTCCCCATAAATGAGGAAAAAATGCCCGGATTATTTCGAAGCTTTTTATCCTTTACGATCATATTAATGGCATCCAATCGAAAGCCATCTACTCCCATGTCCAGCCAAAACTTAAAAATATCAAGGAACTGTTTCTCCAGTTCACTGTTTCGCCAGTTAAGATCGGGTTGCTGCTTAAAAAAGGTATGCAGGTAATAGGCATGTGTATTTTTATCATATTCCCAGGCGCTTCCGCCAAATGCCGATCTCCAGTTATTCGGTTTTTTACCTTTTTTGGCTTCCTCCCAAATATACCAATCACGGTATTTATTTTCAGGTGAGCTTTTGGCTTCCAAAAACCAGGGGTGCTGCTCTGATGTATGATTAAGCACCATATCCAGTATTACCCGGATTCCTCTTTCGTGGCATTTATCCAATAATTGTTTAAAATCATCAAGGGAACCAAAAACGGGATCGATATCGGTATAATTTGTTATATCATAACCAAAGTCAAACATGGGAGAAACAAAAACCGGTGATAGCCAAATTGCATCCACACCCAATTGTTCCAGGTAATCTAATTTTTGAATTATCCCCTGCAAATCACCTACTCCGTCACCATTTGAATCATAAAAACTTTGGGTATAAATATGGTAAATCACCCCATGTTTCCACCACACAAATCCTTTGCTTTTACCCCATTTTTCCATTGCATTAATTTTTTAATCCCGAACTGTTAAGAAATGCATCCATAATCTTGTCTATTGAATAGAACCTGGATCTTTTAACTGCTGATGCGCTAAAGGTTTTTTGCAATCCTGCTTTACTGAAATAAGATACTATGGTAGTTGTCATTTCATTGGAAGTATCCACTACATAACCATTTTTATTATGTTCAATAATATCTTTAGGACCTTTGGTTTTATATGCAATAACCGGCAGTCCGCAGCTCAGTGATTCCAAAACCACCACACTGAATGTATCAAATCGGGAAGGCAATATCAGCAGATCGGCGGATGAATAAATATTCGGGAGTTCATCGTGGTTAACCCAACCCAGATAAACTGCATCAGGAATTGCTTTTTTAAGTTCCGCCTCGGCAGGACCAGTCCCGGCCACTACAAGTTTAAGGTTTTTAATCTGCCTTTTAGCTTCATGATAGATCACCGGCAATTCCATCACACCTTTTTCTTTTGAAATACGGCCGGCATATAGCAATACCTTATCTTCCATATCGAGATTAAAAGTCTCGGTTTTGGTTGGCTAACCGCTTGTAAAACTTTTCGTCGGCCCAGTGTGAAGTAAGATGAACATTTTGTTTGCTAAATCCCATATGTCTTCCCACCAGC
>ERZ795053.4876-NODE-4876-length-14243-cov-25.474979_pt1 | contig 14243 bp, 15 predicted proteins | sample MGYA00375137_ERZ795053 | MGnify/ENA primary metagenome ERZ795053 (study PRJEB30182, sample SAMN05720284) | activated sludge metagenome | isolation source: Anaerobic digester | place: Hong Kong | collected 2014-12-17 ... | reverse complement strand
TCGAACGTTAGTACGAGGGTGTGACAAGTTGTCGCCGGCGAGCGGATCTGTGGACAAGCAACCCGATCCACCGAACTTGGGGACACGCACGCGGGCGGTGGGCACGTCCAGCGCCGCGCGCTGCAACTGGTCCACCTCGGACTGCAGCCCGTCCAAGGCTGTGTCCGGATCTGTGACTATGACCGCCATGACCGCCCCCCTCAACTCGAACGCTAGTGCGAGGGTCTGACAAGTTCTCGCGTCCGAGCTGATCTGTAGACAAACCACTGCACAGCAGGGTTGCGACCGACCCTCAGTGGGGTCGGCGGTAGTCAGATGCCAGTCCCGAGGGGTCTGTCAGTGCGGGTACTCAAGCCGCCGTTGCAGCCGTGGCGCAGCATGGGTAGGGAGCCTGAACCTCAAGCGCACGAACGCGTAGAGCATCGCGTCAAAACGCAATGCTCTACGCATATTTCGGGTATGGCGAAGCGCGCCGCGACGCGCGGGCGCCCACTGCCTTGTCAGCAGCTCTGCGAGAAGGGCTTAGCCCTGGTCCCGTCTGCCCTCATGGGAGCTACGGTTGAGAGCCGGTCCGGCTCGATGTCATCTACAAGATGCGAGACAACGGACCATGTGCGGTGCAGGAAGTTGCGTGCACGATTCGACCTGGTGTGGCCAGTCATTGTTTTCACCCCTTTTGTCCTATACCTAGTGTATCGGCACGGATTCCGTAGTATCCAGTCGCCTGAGTGAGTGATTCCTCACCTTTGGCGGTCATGAGCGACCGAATCCGTCGCATTTGGGCTGGTTTTGGGGCGTCCATAGGATCGAAGGGTGCCCCAACCCACTGACGAGCTCGATCTCGCCCACGGCCCGACCTGGAAGAACCGCATTGCCTTGGCGCCGTTGACCAATAGGCAGAGCAACGACGACGGCAGTCTGTCGCAGGACGAGGTGGCGTGGCTGACCGCCCGGGCGGACGGTGGATTCGGCCTGGTGATGACAGCGGCGGCATTCGTCGCCCCCGCAGGTCAGGTCTGGCGCGGGCAGTTGGGCGTTGCGAGCCCCGAGCACCTCCCCGGCCTGCGTCGTTTGGCGGACAGCTTGCGCGCGGCCGGTGCGCGAAGTTCGGTGCAACTTCACCACGGAGGACGGCGTGCCGAACGCAGTATCACCGGCGTGGCCGCTCAGTGCCCGTGGGACGACCCTGCACACGATGCGGTGGCGATGACGCTCGACGACGTCGCCGCGGCGGTGGAGAGCTTCGTTGCCGCAGCTGTCCGCGCCGAGCAGGCGGGCTTCGATGGGGTCGAGGTGCACGGCGCCCATGGCTACCTGCTCGGGCAGTTCCTCGATACGTCGCGCAACGATCGCGCCGACGGTTATGGAGGATCTCCGGACGGACGTTTCCGTATCGTCTGCGAGGTCCTGGCAGGTATTCGGGCGGCCACCCGGTCCGGATTCCAACTCGGGTTGCGGCTGTCCCCGGAGGGCTTCGGCACGACGGTGCAGGACGGTCGGGAGTATGCGCGGCAGGCTCTGGAATCGGACCTGCTGGACTACCTCGATCTGTCGCTGTGGGACGTCTTCATGCGCCCGCGCAAGGGCGGCGACGCGCTGCTCATCGACCACTTCGTGGATCTGCCACGTGGCGGGGCGCGGCTGGGCGTGACGGGAAACGTGAGATCCACCGCGGATCTGCAGTGGTGTTTGGACAAGGGAGCGGACTTCGTGTCAGTGGGACACGGGGCCATCGTCCATCACGATTTCGCCGCCCGGGCGTTGGCTGATCCGCAGTTCGTGGCCCGCCCCATGCCCGTGTCGGTCGACGTGCTTCGCGAGGAGAAGCTAGGGCCGGCCTTCGTGGAGTACCTTGCCGAGACGTTCCCAGATGTGGTGGAGGTATCGGGTAACGGCTGACGGGCCAGGCCAGGGCGGGCTCTCCTGAGCCATAGCAAAGCGTCTCGCCTACATGATCGCCCCGAAGATTCGCCGACTCAGCGTTTCCGTGCGGGTTCGATGTCGGTGTGCCCGAAGTCGTCGCCCTTGAACAGCAGCTGTTGTCCGGTCTCGTAGGTAAGTGCGTAGGCGAAGCAGTCGCCGAGGTTCAGCTTGGCGCTGTGACCCGAGCCACGGCCGTAGTCGCGATGGGCTGCGCGAGCGGTACGCGCTTGAGCTGCTGTGAGCGGCACGACCTCGACCCCCCACGAGTCGAGAAGCCGGTCGAGCCTGCGCGACACCGACGGGTCGCCGAGCCGATCGACGACGATCCCGAGTTCGACGTAGGTCGCGGCCGACATCTGCGGATGGTTGGCTTCGCGCAACGCGGTGTCGAAGTCCCGCCAGCCGTCCTCCTGGTTGAGCACGGCGACCACGGCAGAGCTGTCGACGATCATCGGGGCAGGCCGGCCTCGTCGTAGAGGTCGTCAGTGGACAGATGGCCGTGTCGGCCGATGTCCGCCTGCAGGCCCGCGATGAGGTCGTCGAGGGTGCCGGCGTCGTCTCCCAGATCGGCCAGCAGGCGTTGGAGTGCGGTCTCGATGACGCTGGTCTGTGTCATACCCGTGCGTCGGGCCGCCTCCCGTGCCAGGGCGTGGACCCGTTCGTTCTTGATATTGAGACTCACGGTATAAATCTACCGCCATCGGGTCGATATCTACCAACGGATGGGATGGCGAGAATACAGGGGTCACTCGCCAGAACACCCGCAGCTGCGAAATAGTCCGCAGACTGCCCTTGGCCGGTCGGCACGACAGGCCGGGTGCGCCAAGGGTGAAGCGAGCCGGCAGGCAGGCGTGTCAAGGGCTGGGAAGCTGCGACATCGCTGTCTCGCGGAGTGAGACTGTCTGCCCGCGTGATCGCGAAAGAGTCACTGGTTCAACGCGGGTTCGATGTTGGTCTGCCCGGAGCCGCGGCCCTCGCGCCGGTGCGGTTGTCCGGTGTTTGAGAAGGAATCCCCGACGTACGAAACGACGTCCGAGCGGGGTCACAAAGTGCAGAAGGGACCGCAGCCGCCTCTGGGGGATGTACCGGGCAGGAGCAAGGAGGGTGTTTGACCATTCGGGACGTACCAATTGGTGTCCGATGGGTTGAACTGCCGTAACTGCTGCATGGTCACGATCTGCTGGACCATCCTGTCGTTTGCCTCCCGCATCTGGTCGGCGGAGAGTCCGGGTGGGGTGTAGGAACCCGCACTCCTGGCGTCGATCCAGGTGTCGGCCACGCCGTCGGACCCGACGAGATCGACCGCCATCAGGTCAGCCACACCGTCCTCGTCCTGGTCGAGCACGATCCAGTTGACCTTGCCGTTCTTCTGGCTGTCGACGCCCAAGTACTCGATGAGACCGTTTTCGTTGCGGTCCCCGAAGATGAGTTGCACGGTTTTCCCCTCGATGAAGAACGTCTCGAAGACCCCGTTGCCGTTGGTGTCGAGCACCGCCATCTCGAATCGCCCGTCAGCGTTCGCATCGAACCAGTAGTCGATAGTTCCGTTGCCGTCGATATCGGCTTGCTTGAGTTGGGACGCGGTCTTGACCGATACCACCCTGCCGCTGCGGAACTTGACGATCACGGTCTTCCGGTTCTTACAGGCGGGATAACCTCTGACCAACGTGCGTCCCTTGCTGCGCAGAGTGCTTCCTGAGACGCCGACGATCTTGCGCACCATGCGTTTCTTGGTGCCCTTGAATATGCGTTTCTTCTCGGCTTTGGACGCACAACTGGTTCGGGTCAGGGAGTGGGTCGCCTCTGCAGCGGCCGGGAGGTAGGCGGTCGTGAGGCTGCCCGTCGTGACGAACAGGACGGTCCACAGCAGGGCCAGTGGGCGCCGCAAAGGAATCACCATCATGCGATCCCTCCAGTTCACCAGGACACGGCGTACGGTACCCGTGCACACCGGAACTGGCAATGGTGTCGGCTTACCCTTCTCGCACGATGCGCGTCCGGCCAACTACTCACGGCCTTGAGCGTGCGACCTGTTCCGGGGCCAGGCGGCGGCCAGTGGCTCAACCCGCTGGTCACCGACCCCGGTCAAAACTCACTACACAGGCGCACGCGTCCTGTGGGATCGCACGTTCGGGCGGCCGGGCCATTGCCAAGGGCCCGGAGCCCTCAGCGCTGCGCCGGCGCTACAGAACCGTGGCCAGCCAGTCGAACATGCGCTGGTGGACCAAGGAGCGCGCCATCGGTTCACAGTGCCCGTCTGCGCCCTCGTCGGTGGTGAACTTGACCAGATTCACCGGACCACTCACCATGCCGGCGAGCTGCTCGGACTGGCCCGGCCAGAACTCTTCGTGATCGGGGTCGCAGATCATTACGGGAGTCGTGATTTGGTGCGCGACGCCGGTGAGGTTGTACTCCCGGATCGCGGCGTACACCTCGAACGGGTCGAAGGTTCCGTACGGTCTTGCCCGGAAGTTCCACGTGGCCTGCTCCGAGGAACCCGACAGTCCACTGTTCATGAACTCGTCGAAAGTCTTCTGATCCCCGGAGTCGAGCAATTCGAGCAACTCAGGTGGCAAGTGGACCAGCCACGAGTGACTGACATCGACCACCCCAGGGTCGAAGACGCCGGCTGCGAATCGCTTCTCGAACGCCAGCGCGCGCGGGGCCCAGTAGCCGCCCTGGCTGCCCCCCCACAGCACGAGGGCGTCTGTATCCACGTCCTCGCGCTGGCCGATCCAATCGACGACCGGCGTGATCACTTTCTCCCAGTCCGGACGGAAAGGGATCTTCCTCTCGAAGAGCATCGACTGCTGGCCCGGGCCGTCGAACATGAGCGCGTTGAAGCCGTAGTCGTGGCAAGCCTGCGCCAGAGACCAGATCCAGGTCAGGGGGCCATCGCTACCGTTCACGATGACCATGGTCGGACGTTTGGTCCCGTCGACGCTCAGGAAATACCCCGGCATCGTCCAGCCCTCATACGCAATCGCGACCGGCTCGAGTGCTGGTTCGTTGAGCCGCGCGAAGGCGTCCCAGCATCTGCGATGGTCCCGGAAACTGGCCAGGATTGTGTCGTCGTCGGCGTACGTCAGTTCCGCGTCTTGTTGCGCGGCGTAGTAGACCGCCGCTCGTAGATAGGCGTCCCTTGCACTTCGGGAGTTGCCGGCCGATGCCGCGTCCTGCGCGATGCCTTCGATACGTCGTGCCAGGTCGGCGAAGGTGGCGGACCACACGGGGTCGTCTCCATCGCCGATCGTCGTGACTGCTTGCAGGATTTCGCCGACGTCGCCGAGGCCGAAGCCGACCCCGCCGAGCAACAATTGCACGCGGAAGTTGACGTCGTCTGAGTCGGTGAATCGGTAGGCCATAGTTCTGCGCTCCGTAGTCCGCTTGTGACGCGCAGGTTAGCAACGAAGCCCAGGCCACGCGTCCGGTGAACTAGCACCGTCGGGATCCGGGCTTTTCGGTCACGTTCGGTGACCTGCTGGACCTTCTGCACAGCGACGTGACCTCCACTGAGCGGGTCCCCTCTTGCTCATCGATCAGGGCATCGCCCTCGAATTCGACCGGCAGACGTATTCCCGATCTGTGGTCGCGAACACCGACGTGCTGGCACCGGCGAAGCGGTCTGCCCTCGCCGGAAGACACCGTCGTATCGACGGCGGCTGGTCAGGTTCGGGTCCGACGACGGGGACCGCACTTGGCTGCATCGAAACCGTTCACACCGATCGACTGGCACACTGTCGACATGTTCAGACGCAAAGACGCACCTGCGGGTGCGCGATTCCAGCTCGAAGAGAAGATCTTCTCGATCGGCGACGACAGCTGGATTCTGGACGGTGACGGCGACAGGATCTTCAAGGTCAACGGCAAGGCGCTGCGGATCCGCCGCACGCTGGTCATCGAGCCGCGCGGCGGTGGCGAGCTCTACAAGATCCAGGAGCGCAAGCTGCACATCAAGGACACCATGGTCATCGAGACGCCGGGGGGCGCGACGGCGGCAACGGTCAAGAAGAAGCTGATCTCGCCGATCCGGCATCGTCTCGTGGCCGAGCTCGCCGACGGCTCCGAGCTGGAGGTCACCGGGAACATCCTGGATCACGAGTATGAGATCAAGGCCGGCAAACAGGTGGTCGCAGAGGTGAGCAAGAAGTGGATCCGCGTGCGCGACACCTACGGCATCGAGATCATGCCTGGTCAAGATCAGGCTCTCATCCTGGCGATCGCGGTCTGCCTGGACAGCATGGTCGGCGACGACTGAGTGAATCGGGCGCGGACGGTGGATCAGTCGATTGCCAGAGTCTCGCGCTCGAAGACACAACTGTGGTTCAACGGCGGCAGGATCCGGGACTATCGAGCGCGGAACTCCGGCTGTCACTACTCTCGGTTCCGCTAACGAATGGGGGACAGATGGACGACATCCGGCAGTTGCCCGATGAGGATCTGTGGTCGAGGCTGGCAGACGCGGACGGACGGGATCGCCTCGAAATACTCTTTGAACTCGGTGGACGAGCATCTCGACGAGGTGACGGTGACAGGGCGATGACTCTGTGGCAGGAGGCAGAGGCCGTTGCTGAGGAGATCGACGACCACACCATGGTGGCCGAGGCGCTCAGGCTGCAGGGCGCAGCTGCCTTCTACTCGGGCAACTATGAGCTCGCAATAGACCTGTATGGCAAGGCAGCCCGCGGTCACGAGCAGGTGGGCCAGACCCGAGAAGCAGCGGGCGCGTTGTGGTGCCTAGCCGATTCTTACGGTGCAGTCGGGGACTCCGAGAACCAGTTGAAGACCGCCAGTGAGAGTCGGAAGTTGGCTGAGTACGAGCAGGACCACAGTCTCGCCGGCGATGCGTGCCAAATGCAGGCCCGAGCTTTGTACCTTCTGAACCGAGACGAGGAAGCGCTGGCTGCCTGCGTCGCGGCCCGCGATTTCTACCGCACCGCCGAGAAGCCCGCCAAGGTGGCCGAAGTGGATGACTTCGCCATCACCGTGAACCTGTATCTGGACAATTTGGATGAGGCTCTGCAGTTGGCCAGGGGGTGTCTGGTTCTGGCGAGGATCTCGTCGACGGAGGAGGACGATGCCCATGCGCGGATGCGGTTGGCGAACGTATTTCTCCAAAGGGGGGATATCGACGACGCTCTGGAGCAGGCCGGAATCGCATTGCTGGCGTACAAGAGTCATGACAATTTCGTGGGGGCGGCCACATGTGAACAACTGCGGGGGGAGGCCTTTCTCGAGAGAGCTGAGACCTCGCAGGCCCTCGCTGCCTTCGCCGATGCGCGGGTGATCTTCGACGCCACGGGCCGCGATCATGAGGCTTTGCGCTGCGAGACGCGTCTGGCTGTCGCGCTGCATTACGCCGGGGACTACCGCGCCGCAGCGCGCGCCAACAGGGGTCTTGTCGACGCCTACCGCCAGATGGAGGATCAGCAGAGCAACGCGCAGTGGAGTGTGGTGCGGTTACTCGACAACCTTCACGAGGCTGGCGAACACCACGAGTGCCTACAGGCTGCCGAGGACCTTATGGATGCCTGGCCCGCAGGATCCACCGCCGAGGATCCCTCGTATCGGGAGTACCTCGGACTGTACGCGCATGCGCTTGAGCAGTGCGGGCAGTCCGAACAGGCGACCGCCATGGCAAGTCACGTGATTGCGAACACCCCGTCACGCGAGGCAGGTCTCAGCACCGCGTACTGCTACCAGGTGCGTGGCACCAGCCGACTTCTGAACGACGAGGCAGCGGCGAGTCAGGACTTCTCACACGCCATCGCACTACTGCTCGCGCGTGGCCGGGTTGATCGTGCGCGGGAGCTGTCGACCTACTTCCTGCCAGTCGACGGGGGTGCTGGCTCTAGGGGCTCAACCATGCCGTGGCAGGGCGAGGAGTCGCTGTCACCGGACTCGCGGGGGACTCACGGATAGCGTTGCGATTCCTGGAGTCTCTCGACCGGGGGACCCGCTCTTTCTCCTTGGGGTGCAATCGCTCCTGTCTGAAGGTCTCCTCTCAGGAGCTTGGCGGAAGCGAAGTAACGGCGACGCGTGACAAGTCCGTGATGGCATGACTTCGCCGAAGCAGCCATCGAGCCCACCGTTCAAATGGGGCCTGGAAGTCGGCGGCCGGATCGTTTCGGAAGGCCCCACATCCCACGCGCCGAGCACCGGCCTTTCGGTTTGCGACGCCGTCCACGAGGCTGTGAATGCGTCTGGTCATTGGTGAACCCCCCGCGGCTGGCCCACCCTCGGTTCATACGGAGCGGCGGCCGTGATCGTGGCTCCTGGGCCGTCCAGCGGATCGCCGGCATCCTCCGGATGTCCGCATCGAGCCGCAGCCTGTCCAGGCACTCGAATTCGTCCCTGGATTCGTGTCGAGCACGGAGACCTTACTGTCCATCGAAACGCCGGTCCCGTATCGCCAGTGAATGAGCCGGCAGGATCGGCTGTTCAGCGACGTGCGGAGTCCTCAACGGAAGAGCTCAAACCGCCCGAAGTGCTACGTTTGCTACATGCGCCGGATAAGTCATCGTGAGTTGCGCAACAGCAGCAGCGAAGTGCTGCGGGCTGTGGACAACGGGGAGTCGTTCGAGATCACGAACTACGGTCGGGTGGTGGCGATGATTGTCCCGGCCCATCCGACTGCGCTCTATCGTCTTCGGGCCGCCGGCAGGACCTGCCCACCGGAAACCGCGGTCAGCGAACTACTCGAACAGGCGCCACTACCGGCGGTGAGCGACAGCAGCACCGAACTCGACACGATGCGATCCGATCGGTGATCCGGTACCTGGACACGTCGGCGATTGCGAAAGTGGTCCTCGACGAACGGCACACGCAAGCGCTGCGAACCGCGCTGTCGTCATGGTCCGCCGATGAGCTCGTGTCGAGTCAGTTGATGGCCACGGAGTTGCACAGGGTCATGACGCGGCTCGCCGTTCCGCAGGCCGCAGCGGCCGCCTCAGCATTCGAATTGATCGAACTGGAGCTTGAGGACTTTGTGGTGGCAAGGGACTTGGCGCCCGCTACTGCGAGGACCCTCGACGTGCTACACGTTGCAGTGGCCTTGCGGATCGGCGCCGATGTCATAGTGACCTACGACCGCCGCCAAGCCGAGGTTGCTGACGCCGCCGGTCTTGAGGTTCTCGCCCCTGAGTAGAGGCCGGCTGCTGACGACCGGAATTCGTCAGTCCGATGCATGGTCGGGCGGCATCGTCATTGAATGGGCTTGGCGGTTCCGATGCTTGGAAGGTCGCCGCTGTAGGTCAGTCGTGTGGTTCTGGGCCTCAGATGGGCATGCCGCTAGGACTCGGAATTCTTGTAGGGCTAATAGCCTCGTGGCACCACGATCATCGGCACGGCCAATACCCGCATCATCTTGTTGGCGGTGCGGCCCAGGAAGATCCGTTTCGGCTGCGCCAGTCGGCTCGATCCCACGATGGCGACCTCGCTGGCTGCGAACTCCAATCGGCTCACCGCGTCGCCCATCGAGGTGCCGTGCCCCACGATTGTCGTGACCTGGCACTCCGCGGGTAGTTTCTCCCTGGCCGTTTCCGCGACGTGATTCAGGTGCAGTTTCGCGAGTTTCGTCCACTCCTGCTGGCGCTTTTCGGATCCCCCTTCCCCCACGGCAATCAGTGACATCAGCCGTAGCGGAACCTTCCAGGCGGCAGCGGTGCGGATGGCGTAGTCCAGCAGGATCTCATCGCCCTCCCGGACGCCGGTTGCACAGGTGATGCGCGTGACCTCGCGTTGTGGCTCGAATCCGATCGGGGCCAGGGCGACGGGTACGGCAGATGAGTGCAACAGAGCATCGGCGATGCTGCCCAGACGGACGCGATGTGAGGTCCCGACCACGATGAGGTCATCGCCGCTGCTCCGTTCGGCATCCTCGGCTTCGGCGATCAAGCCCTCGACGATCGACTCGGCGCGCTGGATGCGTCCGGTGACGCTGACATCCGAGGGCACGTGCGACTGTCCCTCTGCCAGCCATTCCTCGGCCTGTGCCTCGAGTTCTTCGTTGAATGCGCGGTCCGGAGAGTACATGTGAAATGTCGGAGAGTCGTCGGGAAGCACCACCACCACGTCGACCTTCGCCCCCGACGTACGGGCCAGTGTGGCGGCAAGATTGATGGCGTCAAGGCCGTGATGTTCGGGGCCATAACCGACGATGTACCTCATACCTCCGTAATCTAGCCGTCCATGCCCTAGGTTGAGGAGTGAGTTCCCGGAAGGAAGTTCGAAAATGGCGTCGGTAGCGGAGCAAAAGACAGCGAAGTCCGGGCATCTGGCACGGACGCTGGGGCTGTGGGCGATCGTCGGCCTCGGGCTGGGTTACATGACGCCGACGGTGGTCTTCGACACCTTCGGCATCGTTTCCGGCGAGACAAACGGGGTCGTTCCCACCTCCTACTTCTTCGCGCTGATCGTGATGATGTTCACGGCCATCAGCTACGGCCGGATGACCCGCGCCTTCCCCTCAGCCGGTTCGGCCTACACGTATACCTCCGAAACGATGAGTCCGAAGCTTGGCTTCCTCATCGGGTGGGCCGCACTGCTGGACTATCTGCTCTTGCCTCTGGTGAACGCCCTGATCATCCGCAGTTACATGTACTCGTTCTTCCCCGACGCCCCGCAATGGATCTGGGTCGTGGTGTACGTCGCGGTCATCACGGGTTTGTGCCTGGTCAGCATGACCAACACGTCCCGGGTCAACATGGTGCTCGTCGTTTTCGAGGTCGTCCTGATCGGGGTGTTCCTGATTCTCGCGGGTAAAGCGCTGATGGATGGGATGGGCAACGGCACGATTCTCTCTGCCGCGCCGGCCTGGCATGAGGGTGTGAGCCTGGGCCACGTCATTACTGGTGCCACGATCGTTGCGTTCTCGTTCATCGGCTTCGATGCGATCACCATGTACACCGAGGAAGCCAAGGACGCCTCCACGGTGCCCAAAGCCATCATTCTGGCGTTGTTGATCGGCGGCGGAATCTTCCTCACCGCGGCCTGGTTCACGCAGTCTTTGTTCCCCGACATCTCAGGTTTCACCGAGGAGTCTTTGGAGAACAGTGCCTTGCCGCAGATCGCGTTTGAGGTCGGCGGGCAGTTGTTCAAGATCCTGCTGACAGCAGCAGCCTTCGCGGCGACGGTGGCCTCCAGCCTCGCGTCACAATCGTCGGTGTCTCGTCTGCTGTACGTGATGGGGCGCAACGGTCACGGACCGATCGGGCGCTTCTTCGGCTACATCCACCCGACGTTCCAGACGCCCGCCTACGCCATCATCTTCACGGGCTTCGTGTCGCTGTTCGCGATCGGGCTGAGTCTGGACTTCGTGGCCTCGTTGATCAACTTCGGTGCGCTGATCGCGTTCACCTTCGTGAACCTGACGGTTATTGTCTACTTCGCCTACCGCCGACGCGAGACGCACACTCCGCGTGAGATTTTCCGCAACATCGTGCTACCCGGGATCGGCGTGTCGTTGACCGTGCTGCTGTGGTTGTACCTTTCGGCGGAGTCGACCCGCTACGGCATGATCTGGTTCGGCATCGGCATCATCGTGCTGCTGTGGATCACGCGGTTCTTCAAGCGGCCGATGAATGTGAACATGGGTGAGGAAGCGCCGATCACGCGGGAAGGCTGAGGGCTGCGGTTCTTGGTGTGTCGCTCGGCGAGGTGGCGCCACCGTGGTCGATCCGGCGACAGGCGTGTGGCCCTGAAAGATAGTCAGGTCACGTGCTCCCGGACCTGTCAACACACATTCGAGCAAGACTCACGCACGCGTGTGGGATCGGCCTGATGGGTGAGGCCACACGCTCACGCCGTTGCGGCCACGTCGCCCGACAATAGGTTGTGGGGCTGCCGGCGGGGCTTCGTGTGCACTGACCGGCGCTGGGTCGGAACACGCGATGGTGGGCTGGCGGGTTGCAGGGAAGCGATGGTTCCCCCTGCGCTCGAGTGCCACAGCTCGGGCCGCCGCTGAGCGAATAACACAAAACCGACTCAGTGTCTATGCGCCCCTAGTTCATAGACCAGCCCACCGAATGGACCTTTGAGCCACCGCTTTCAGAATTGGAAATTGGCATTCTCACTCAGCATTCCTTGGAGCCAATCATGGAGCTGACCACTCGAAGCCTCCGCCCCGCAGCCCTGACGGCCGCGTTCGGATTGTTCGCCACTCTCGCAATCAGCACAGGGTCAGCCAGCGCGATCGAAGCGGGGAGCCTAACGGTCACGGGTCCAACGACCGGGGTCGTCGGGTCACCCACGGTACTCACCGCCACGGGCCACGTGCCCTCGGACGCGTCCCTGGCGCGCTACGTCTACGTCTACGCGATCCCGGCATCGGTGGCCAGTACGTGTCCGACGAGTCGTACCGGCGCTCTTCAACTCTCCGACGCCACCGACGCAATGGGCGGCGAGTCGGTCGCTTTCATCGCGGTGGAGGGAGACTTCTCGGTCCCTGTCGCCTACGTGCCCGAGGCCGCGGGATCCTTCATCCTCTGCGGGTACCTCAGCGAGATGGTGTACGACGACGCGTAGGCCCAGCACAACATGACGGTCAGTGGCGGGACAACGCCACAGCCGCTCCCTGCTGGCCAGGCGCCGCAGAACCTCTCCCCCCCGGGCTTTCCCAAAAGGGCCGAAAAATGGTCTGCTCGCGAGGCAGTTGGCAGGGCGCGGACTCCTATAGATTCGGCTGGAAGGTCGGACGCAAGAGCCTTTCGTCGAGCAAGTCGAAACTCAAAGTGACCAAGTCCGTGCGCGGTAAGAAGGTGCGCTGCTCTGTCACCGCAAAGAACGCGTACGGAAGTGCAAAGGCGTTCAGCGCGGCTCGCAAAGCACGCTGAATCCTGAAGCGCCGGTGGTCGAGTTCGTTTTATCCCGGGAGCCGCCGCCCTTTGGGGTCCAGCCTTCGCGTTGGTATCACTCATCGTCCCTTGGCCTCTACTCTCCGGCGCTACGAGGACGCAACGGCACCTGCTGCGGTCCTATGACGTTCACGAACAGGCGGGCGATCGTTTGAGCTGTGATCGCGTTGTGGTCGAGGGCGGGTTGAGACTCTGTAATGATGGCGGCGACAACCCGGTTGGCGGCCGCGAGCCGGCGTAGAATCGTCGCGATCTGTACATGGGTGAGTCCCCCGGGCTCGGGCCAGCCGACAGCTGGGGCGATAGATGGGTCCCAGTCATCGCAATCGATGGTGATGACGAAGCGATGCTCAGCCGGAGGAGACGCCAAGGGAACAACTCCCACGCGGACAAGCGGCTTGATTGCTTCCGTGGCTCGTTGTGCGATGTCGTCGGGGTTGCGCACGTCACCTTCGACGTCCCCGCAGTCGGTCACGCTTGCATTGTCATCAGGAAATATCGCCGCGCCGTAGTCGAAGTCGTAACGTGTGCGGTCCGTTGCGTACTGGTACCTGGAGGTCACCGCACGAACAGCGTCAGCGGCACCAGCGGCGACATGGACGTCTGCCGGCTCGTAGGGAGGTCCGAACGGCACTCCGATGAAGGCGTACGGCGTGTGTACCTCAGAGGTATCGGTGACCAACTCGCGACCAAGAGACGTGCAGTTCGCCGGGTGAGTCATCGTCTGAATGCCTTTCGAGAATGCCTATCGCGGGACAGAGCGACCACTCTTCGAAAGGAAAGTGTGCTCAACGCGTACCAAGCGGTTTCCGACCGCAAATGTGAGTGCGCACGACGCTCCGGTCTCAGTTTTCGACCAGAGGAATCTGCACCACCCGCACAGAGAGTCCAGACCGCAGACGAGCCTCGCAAAAAAGCGCCACTTGTACGATGCAGGATCTCAGATGTACGATTCAACCGTGGCAACCATGAATGTCAGCGACGCACGCAATCACCTGCTCGACGCGATGGAGACTGCGCGCACCGAAACCGTGTTCCTCCAACGTCGAGGTCGCCTTGCCGGGGTGCTGGTGAGTCCCGAGCGCTACGAGCAACTGATAGGGGCACTGGAAGATGCCGAGGATGTCGCAGCCTTCGACGCCGCAATGGCCGAGGAGGGGCCCAACATCCCATGGGATCAGGTCAAATCAGACCTCGGCTGGGAGTGAGCCCGTACCGAATCGAGCTCCGTCCATCGGCGGTCCGCTCTCTGCGCAAGCTCGATCAAAATCATCGTCGTCGTATCCAGGGCGCCATCGCGCTACTGGCCCAAGATCCGCGACCTCCCGGTGCCAGGGCACTCCAAGGCCGGCCAGGTTTACGAGTCCGGGTTGGCGCTTACCGAATTATCTACACGGTCGAGGACGACGTCTTGTTGGTCGTTGTCGTGCGGCTCGGACATCGACGCGACGTTTACGACCAGTAGCG
>ERZ795053.4873-NODE-4873-length-14249-cov-171.922080_pt1 | contig 14249 bp, 14 predicted proteins | sample MGYA00375137_ERZ795053 | MGnify/ENA primary metagenome ERZ795053 (study PRJEB30182, sample SAMN05720284) | activated sludge metagenome | isolation source: Anaerobic digester | place: Hong Kong | collected 2014-12-17 ... | reverse complement strand
AACGGTATTGCGAAGTCATCGCGGCCCTCAAGATCCGCACGTCGAACCAGAAAGGGGTCTGCTCGGGATACGTGTAAATTTTTATCACACGGCAGTTTTATCAATATTAACTTGTTATAAATCAACTACTTGTGAAAAATGATAACATACTACTTTTGATAACGTGAGTGTCCTGAAAGGTATACCTTATTGGACACGCTTATTTGTATAATAAATTATTTAAAAATAAACACTTAAAAAGTATAGTCGCAAACCCTTTTTCGGACATCATCTCGTCAACCAGGAAGAAGTGATAAAAATTTACACGTATCCCGAGCAGACCCCGTCCTGTTCAATTTTGCTCCCCACGGGCATCTTGACGTTGAAGAAAACCGGCAGGTTTTGGAAGGCTGCGATGTCCCGGTTATGGTGCCTGTTATTCACCAGTACGCCGCTTTTTATCACACCACCCAAGGCGGAAGCGTCTATGAAGCCGACCCGGACGGCAACGCCGCCGCCGAAATCAAAACCCTTTTCAACACCATCAAGAAGGCCGTTGCCGCATGAGCGCCAAGAAAAAAATCACCGCTGAAACCCTGTTCCCACGTCAATCCGCCGCCCGACCGGAAAAACTAACGGCGCGGCCTGTTCGCGCCCAGATGACGATCTTAATCAAGCAAGAGGCGCGAACAGAATTAAGAATGCTTTGCGCCGAATTAAACCGCACCCAACAAGAGCTTTTCGCGGAAGCGTTGAACCTGCTGTTTAAGCAGCATGGAAAAAAGCAAGCCGCGTGATAGGGAAAACAAGAGCGCCTAAAACGTGTAAAAAAGCGCTCTTGTTGCCATCACTTCGGGCGGTCATCGGCTTCCCAGCCTGTACCGCTTGGAAAGGTTAGCAAGCCACATTAAAGGAAGGAAGAGCGATGATGAGCACACAGGCCGAACCGTTGCCGGACGAGATGGAAGCCCAGTTAGCAGGCTTGCCGCGTGACTTGGCGAACTCCTTACGAAGTTTAAGGCAAGCAATAGTGGATAGGGAAAAGGCCGATGCGAACGTGGCCCCCGCCGCGCCCCAACCCGCAGGCCCGCCGCCCTGCGCAACGCCGAGAAAAATTCTAAAATTCCCAATTTTCCCAACCGATACCCGCGCCCTTGTGAACGAACTTGCCAGCAGTGCCCTTTTTGCCGCCATACAAGGTAAAGACCGAAAGCTAGTTAAAGACATGCCCGTAGCGGCTATGGGCGAAACCCAAATGTTTTTTACTGGCGAACTGTTGAACCAAGACGACCACGATGTGTTTATGCAACTGGTCTACCTCGCCAGTTCCGAACCGCTCGGCGCTTATGTCACCGTATCAGGTCATAGCTTGTTGAAAGCATTAGGTCGGGGAACGAGCGGAAAAGAGCACAAGCAGCTAGAAGCAGAAATCAAGCGGCTTACGAACGGGGGCCTTGAAGTTAAAACTAAGCGTTATTCCTACATCGGCCATCTGATTCATGACGCGGTTAAAGATGAAGAAAGCAAGCAATGGGTTTATCGGCTGAATGAAAGGCTTGTCTTCTTGTATGGCGCGAGTTGCTACACGCTTATTGATTGGGAGCAACGGAAACGTCTGAAAGGCAAAGATTTAGCGCGATGGTTGCAGCTCGAAATTGCTCGCCATGCTGTCCCGTTCCCTGTGAAGGTTGAAACCTTGCGTGAGCGCAGCGGGAGCCAAACTAAAGAATTATGGAAATTCCGCCAACTACTCAAGGAGACGCTTGAGACGTTGAAGGCCGAAGGCCACATAGCGGCGTGGCAGATCGATGAAAACGACCTTGTGCACATTGACCGAGGCAACGCCATCAGTGCTAGCCAGCGTCGAAGCCTAATGTTACCGAAACCGAGGAGCAGAACCCCATGAGTACAAAACGAACACGCCTGACAAGCAAACACCCCGACACGGTGGCGCATCCAACAGAAGGTCAAAGCGAGGTAGGACGGGAGCTTGAGAAAGTTTTTGATGCAATCTTTGAGTATGTCCGGGAGCGGGATGAGGCGGCGGAACGCGCACATAGGGCGCTGCCCAAGGCCGAAATCATCCCGTTTCCAAAGGCACGGGAATAGAAGTAGGGTGGCACGGGAATAGAAGTAGGGTGGCACGGGAATAGAAGTAGGGTGGCACGGGAATAGAAGTAGGGTGGCACTAAAAAAACATTGATTTTTTGTATTAAAATCAATGTCTTACGTAAGACGCCTTTTTGCTCTAATCTTCTTTAATCTATTTCTAATCCCGCCGGGCACCAAAACGCCTGTGGATAACTCGAACCGGAGACGGGCGCAAAGCGCCCTGTGTCTGTGGGCGTTGCCTAGCAACGTCAACAGGTCGAAGGGGATGGAATAAAAGGAGTTCGCGCCTAAAGGCGCTCACAAGCGTTTTTGACAAGGGGGACGCTGTCCCCCTTGAACCCCCTGGGATATTTGAGCCGAAATGATGTTCGGTTGAAAAACCTCAATGGGGCGGTAGGGAAAAGAAACCTCAATCCCTAACCCTTTCCCGCCTACTGGCGACCTTAGCCCGTTCGTGCGCCTGTGCTGTCAAGGCTAAACCCCTTCGGGGTGGCCTTCGGCCAGCCTTGACAGCGGCGCACTCCGGGCATGGGTTCGCCATGCGGGAAAGGCTTCCTCTGCCATTGCATGGCATCTTTTCACTGAAAACAAAAAACCGCTTGTAAGTACGTATCTTATACAGTACGTTCCCTTGAGAGGTTTTTATGGCTGACACTTCACCAACCGAGATACCCGTTGTTTTCTATCGCACCGCCGGAGGTGTGGAACCGGTACGGGAGTGGTTGCGAAGTCTGCCGGAAGAGGATCGCCGGGTGATCGGGTTAGACTTGGCGACCGTGCAAATCGGTTGGCCGATTGGAATGCCCCTTTGCCGCTCATTAAGTGGCGGCTTATGGGAGGTGCGGAGCGTTTTACCTCGTCACCGCATCGCGCGGGTTTTGTTTTTCTTCCATGAAGGTCAGCTTGGGGTGGTGCATGGCTTTATCAAGAAAACGCAAAAAACGCCCCCGGATGACCTCGCTTTGGCTCGAAAACGGATGCAGGAGATGAAGGCATGAGCACCATCAATCCCCATTGGGGTTCAACACTAGACGACTTTCTCAAGGAGGAAGGCGTTTACCAGTCCACCAAAACAACCGCTGTTATGCGGGTCGTGGCGTGGCAACTCGCGCAGGAAATGGAACGGCAGGGCATCAGCAAGACCGATCTTGCCGCCCGTATGCACACCAGCCGTGCCCAGCTTGACCGGGTCTTGAAGGCGGAAAGCAACGTGACGCTGGAAACCTTGCAACGCGCCGCCGCCTTGGTAGGCCGTGAGCTTCACGTTGAGTTGCAGTAATCGGGGTTCGGGGAGCAATGGAACAGTCAACCGGCTTAAGCGGTTCGATAAAACCATCGTTTTGATGAACCTGCTGGTAGGACGCTTCCATAGGATGCAAAAGTAGAATAACTAGTACAGAAAACTGGTTTGCGAAATCAAAATTCAGTAAGAACTCGTTTCGGTTAGTTTACGGGTATTTCTGACTAAAACCGCGACCGGTCAATTTTGCCAATTTTGATGTTGTATTCTCATACGTTTTTCTGAAATTGATAATGAGATGAGTTCATATGCATTTTCAAGGGAAAGTATGACCTTCGGATCAAAGCAAAATGGCCTTCCGCAAAACGATCGTTTTCTGGATGACGCCCATCGGTCGGACACCGCCTTGCGAACCGGCGTTTTGTGTCGCGAGGCTGGCTCGAAGCAGCTGGATAAGGGAGCGGGGGAATGGCTACTTTTTAGCCACAAATTGACTCGTCGCGGTTTTAGTCAGAAATACCCTTTACTGAACTTTACATTATCTGATGACTGTAATAATTTAATATAATTAATAATTTATCCTTATATCGGTTCGCTGTTCCATTGCTCCCCGGACCCCGAAACAAAGCGGAAACTTGGGCGCACGGGTTCGGCGTCAGCCGAACCATAAGTGCGCCCTAAACCGCTCTTGGCGGCGATATGCCCGTTAAGGCCCCTGTGAGGCTCAGGAAGGCGTTTTATTCCTTGGGCGACCAAAGATAGCCTCGACACTCTTTTCGGGCTTCCTAGGGCCTCTAGCGAGCGATTTAAGCAGGTTTCCCACAAGGGTGTTTTTGCACAACGCCCCGAAAAGGTGTATTTCAAAACTTGAGAGCCGACGGGCAAATAAACCAAAATATTGAATTGTAGATTTATTTAAGGATAAATTCTCTCTTATAAATCATACTGCAAAGAAGTTAAACCAGAACCCTTGTAAGTGTTCAGCTTTCAAAAACGGACATTTTCGCAAGATTTTACATATCACTTACAAAACAAACACTAAATACTTTCATAAACCACTTTCAAAACCTATGGGAATGGCAAGAGGTTTTTGCAACTTTGTTGGAATGCTCCTTTTCGGGGCGTTGTGCAAAACTACCCTAGTCCGGTAGCCCCATCCTGTTTTTAATTGCTCTACGCCGCCCCTGTGGCCTTCTAGGGGCATTCCAATCTTGACCTCTGGCCGTCGATCCATCGACCTTCTGGTAAACCGTTTTTTTGAGATCGTTCGGCGGCGATGGCTCCGTTCTTGGGTGCTGCCATGAACAACATCTTGTGCCATCTCATTGAAGGCACGGGTGCCATAATTGCCCATTATGTCAAGCGCCACAAAGTACCCGCAAAGTCCAAAACCGCTCCAAGGCGGCAAGCCCGCGCTTCAACTTCAAAAACCCTAGTCAAAACCTCGCCAGCAGCGCCGCGAATACTTCCACGGCATCCGCCGTCCGGCGGCGCGACACCACAACATGTTGATTTAGGGCGCGGGCGGCTGGAATGGGCTGCCTTGGTCAGCATTGGCAGCTACGACCACGCTGATATGGGCTTGGGGGTGGTGGATGGGCTTATCCCTGACGACAATCTCCACGTCTTGCCCCAGCGCGATCAGACAGCGCAACAAACGGTCAGTCGAGAACCCGGTCAGACGCCCGCGTACCAAGGCGGACACCTTCGGCTGGTCAAGCCCCATAAGGGCGGCGGCATCCGTCTGGTTCAAGCCTTGCTGTTCGATGATTTCCGCGATTTGCTGCGCCAAACGAACCCGTGTCAGGGCTTCTTCGGCGTCGGGCCGTCCCAGATCGGCAAATAGATTGCCACTGCTGGCCCGAACGGGGATGTCTTCTTCGTGATGTTTCCGGCTCATATCGTTCCCTCCGGTCGTTCGGTCAGCCACTCCGCATAGTGGGCTTCGGCTTTTTTCAATCGCGCCTTGATCAGCTCTATGTCCTGCTTGGGGGTGGCAATGCCCTTGCGGGATTTTTTCTGAAAGACGTGCAGGACATAGATCACTTCAGCAAAGCGCACCGTGTAGACCGCCCGGTATGTGTTGCCGTCAAAATCGTCCACGATCTCCAGCACACTGGCGCCGCCGAAACCTTGCAGGGGCTTGGCCTCTGGTGACTTACCGCCCCGTTGTGCCCAATGGAGCGCATAACCGATGAAGTCCTGAACCTCGGCGGGGCTGTCTTTCAAGTCGCGCCAACTGCTTCCAATCCAAAAGAGCGGCTTATCAGGTACGTGTTTGATCATTTATGCCATAAATGGCATAGTTTTAGAGGTTTGTCCAGTGAAAAACGTCGACCGTCGGAAAGTTTCCCACGTATGGGGTGGAACCTTTAAAAGCGGATGTCACTAAAGCCCACAGGAGCACGCTAGGCGCGTTTTTTTGGTTTTCAGGTAGTCGGAAGCACTATCCTGTTTTTAATCGCTCCACGGCCTTCCTGTGGCCTTCTAGGGGCATTTCCATCTTAGCCTCTGGCCGTCGATCCATCGCCCTTCTGGTAAACCGTCTTTTTGAGAGCGTCCGTTTGCGATGATTTTGTTCTTGGGCACTGCCCTAACCATTTCTTTTTCCTATTGCCCCTTTAGGCCATCGCCCCCCGCCCATCATTTCGGTTCAAATATCCCAGGGGGTTTAAGGGGGACAGCGTCCCCCTTATCAAAAACGCTTGTGAGCGCCCTAAAGGGCGCGAACTCCTTTCATGCCTCCCCCTTCGACCTGTTGACGTTGCTGAGCAACGTCAACAGACACAGGGCGCTGTGCGCCCGTCTTGGGGTTATCCACTTATCCACAATTTTGCGGTTTGCGCACTACTTGATTTTAAATACTTGGAAGAGATACTTGATTATATAAAGAGTGGGTGGTGCCAATGTGCCATACTTTTCGCAAAAAAGTGGTGCCAATGTGCCATACCGGGGTGGTGCCAATGTGCCGTGGATAACTTTTTATCCACAGCCCACCGGCGGCGCGGCGGGCGCGTTTGAAAGGGCGATCAAAACTTACCCTTCACCCACTTTTTTGCAAAGCCCATGAACGCCTTATCGTAGCTGCGCGGGGCTTCCTTCGTTTCCAGCCACACGTCAAAGGCATCCTTGCAGGCGTAAGGATCAAGGCGCGGGTAGAGGGTGCGGAATCGCTCCACCGTTTCGGGAAGCAAATGCTGCGTAGTCGGAGCCGGAAGGCTCTGGCGTACCTGCGTCGCCAGCCCATGCGAAACCGCCACCGAACACGCATGAACCGGCGGTAAAGAAGGCTTCAGTAACAGGCCGCCGGATACCGATTCGATTTTCGCATCCAGATAAACCGTTTGGGCGGCCCGGAGGGCGGGGATAAATTTTTTCTTGAAATTCCGCCAATCGTTGAACTCTTGCCCGAACTGCGCATGAAACTGGTGCCATGTGACCTTGACCGGGTCTTGCAGGACGTGCAGGCGGCGAGCCAGAAAGCTGTAGATGTCGAGCGCCATTGCCGAATGGGCTAGAGCGCCACAAGCCCGCGCATCGAGCGGCACGGCGTGTTCCAGCAAGCTATCCAGATATTTCCGCGAGAGTTCCAGATGACCGGGCCACAGGGCGGGTTCATCGTCATCTGCCGTCAGCCATGCGCTGAACTCCTCCACAGGTTGGGTGTTCAGCGTGATCGCTCGCCCGCCATCCGTGTAGCCTAACGTCATGCGGCACGCGGCAAGGGCTTGCATCTCGCGCTTGAAGAGCCGGTAGGTGCTGCCGCCGTTGGGATTTAGGCCCAGCCTTTCCAGAAACTGGCGGCAACTGTTGCCGATGTCGATGTAGGGGCTGTGCGTCTTCACGGCTTGGCTGTTGATGTGCATCAGCGCCAAGCGGGGCTTGGGGCCTGCGGGCAGGGGTTGTTCAACCCACTTTAGGCCGTTCCACAATTCGCCCGCTTGCATCTTGACCGATCCGTTACGGTAGGTTCGCTCAAAGGTTCGGCCTTCCGGGCGGCTTCGTGGCAGCGCGACCTGACAGAACAGGCTGTGCTGATAGAGAATATCTAACGGGTCTTCCTGCTCGATAGCCACGCTGGCATCAATAATCCGGCTTTGGATCGCGGGAAGCTGGAAGGTGTCGTTTTGTTCGATGTCGTCGCTCATTTCTGCTTTCCTCTCTGCCTGCGCTTTGCTAGGCTGTGAGGGCGGTACAGGCTGGGAAGCCGATGACCGCCCGAAGTGATACCGAAGTGCTTAGAAGTGCTTAAAAGTACCGAAGTACCGAAGTGATAACGCAAAAGCGCCACCTTTCGTCGGGGTTGGGCGCTTTTGTCGTTTCTGGGAATCTAGCTCATGACCAAGGCCACCACCAGAGCCAAGGCGGGCGCGGGGTTTCCGATTTGGGGGCCGCTTGCGGGGCAGGCTGGTACGTCACGGCGGAGGCTTGGCGGCGCCAGTGGTCGCGGTCTTCTCGAACCTCTCTCAAAAGCTCTTCTAAAAGCTCAACTTTGGCCTTTAACACCCTGTTTTCCGCCGTTTCCTCCACGGTGCGCTCGTGTGCGCCTTTCTCTGGAACTGGCGGCGGTGGGTAAACGCGGTGCAATTCGGCGGGGTCGATCTGATACCGGCCAAGATCGTCTTTTTTAGCGGAAATACGGCCTTTTTGGATGGCTTTGAAAATGGCCGATTTCGTTCTTCCGGCGGCTTTGGCAGCGGTTCCGAGGGTGTACATGGGCATTTCACATCATTCAACGTTCAGCACCCATGAACGTTCACCGGGCAACAAGCCAAGTCAAGCCCTTTCAGGGGGCGGGGCGGTAGAGAACAAAGCGGGAACTTGGGCGCACGGGTTCGGCGTCAGCCGAACCATAAGTGCGCCCTAAACCGCTCTTGGCGGCGATATGCCCGTTAAGGCCCCTGTGAGGCTCAGGAAGGCGTTTTATTCCTTGGGCGACCAAAGATAGCCTCGATACTCTTTTCGGGCTCCCTAGGGCCTCTAGCGAGCGATTTAAGCAGGTTTCCCACAACAGCCTTAGCCGTTGCGTGCTGCCCTTGTCGGAAAGCTTCGCCACACGCTGCCCTGTGGCCCGGTCGCGGTCGCGGATGAGGAGATGGGCATGGGGGTTATGCGCATCGCGCGGGCCGTCATGCAATGCTGCCAGCCACGGCACCCGCTGGGCCGTTAATTCCCGCGAAAAGGCGCGGATGAGGGCCTCGCGCTGGGCAGCGTTCAGTTCCAAGGGCAAGGCGACCATGATCTTGTCGATGACCCGCGCATTTTTCCGGTCGTTTTGCTCGGCGTCGTTCAGCCAGCGCCGGGCGGCGCTGGGGCTAAAGGGTATCTGGGTAGTTTTGCACAACGCCCCGAAAAGGAGCATTCCAACAAAGTTGCAAAAACCTCTTGCCATTCCCATAGGTTTTGAAAGTGGTTTATGAAAGTATTTAGTGTTTGTTTTGTAAGTGATATGTAAAATCTTGCGAAAATGTCCGTTTTTGAAAGCTGAACACTTACAAGGGTTCTGGTTTAACTTCTTTGCAGTATGATTTATAAGAGAGAATTTATCCTTAAATAAATCTACAATTCAATATTTTGGTTTATTTGCCCGTCGGCTCTCAAGTTTTGAAATACACCTTTTCGGGGCGTTGTGCAAAAACACCCTATCTCTTGGCCGATCACGACACGGGCGGCGGTTTGGCGCAGGACGTAAGCGGCGTGAGCGCCTGCCGTTCCGGCGCGATGCGTGCTGCGGCCAATCGCCGCATGGTGCAGGCTGAAAATCGCCATGCGAAACCATCCCGTTGGGGGATGCAACGGGGGCAACGCCCCCTTGCCAAGTGGAGCATCCCGCCTTGGCGGGGTGCGTTTGCGTCTTCGACGCAACCAACTTGCAATCCATGATAACCGCGAAAAACCTACGAAACCGTGAAGATCGGTTAAGTGTAGCGGCCCGCAAACAAAACGGCATGGGCCTACAAACAAGGGATCGTTTGAGACCACATTAACTGTAGCGGCCCGCAAACAAAACGGCATGGGCCTGCAAACAAGGGATCATTTAAGACCACATTAACTGCAAACAGGGCGTGCTTTCGACCCACATTCGCTGCAAATAGACCCACATTCTGTGCAACGGGCCTGCAAACAAGGATTTTGGCCCACATTGTCTGCAAATGATGCCTATCACCTGCAATATATTGTTTTTATTATATTAAATTAGATGCGGTTTTTTTTCTCTCCGCCCTCTTCCGTGTGTCCAGTTTTAACCATCCTTTTCGCCGAACGTTTACATCCGAAAATTAACGTTTAAACTGGACGGTATGCGTTCGATTAAAGTTCGCTTAAGGTTTTTTCCGGAAAAGGATGAACGATGACGGTTTATGCTTACCTACGGGTTTCAACCGACCATCAAGATGTGGATAACCAACGGCATGGTATCTACGAGTACGCGAACACTTATCCACTGGGACCGCTGATCTTCGTTCACGATACGGTTTCCGGCCAAATCCGTTGGCATGATCGTCAGGTAGGCCGGTTACTGAGGGAGCAGGCCCAATCCGGCGATGTCGTGGTGTTTGCTGAAATCAGTCGCATGGCACGTTCCACCCTGCAGGTGTTAGAGATTTTGGAGTATTGCGCCCAAATGGGCATCAACGTCCATATCGCCAAACAGAGGATGGTGCTGGACAGTTCCATCCAAAGCCGGATCACCGCCACGATTTTAGGCTTGGCCGCCGAGATCGAGCGTGAATTTATCTCACTACGCACCGCCGAAGCCTTGGCCAAGCGCAAAGCCGACGGTCAACCGCTCGGCCGCCCCAAGGGCCGCCGGGCCGCCCGCGTCAAGTTGGATGACCAGGAAGAGACCATCCGCCGCTATCTGACCAAAGGGATTAGCAAACGCGCGATTGCCAAGTTGGTAGATTGTGCGCCGTCCACCCTCTATGACTGGCTGGACCGACGGTGCCTGCGGCCCCGAACTCGCCAGACCCCCCCGGCATCGAGAACCGAATGAGTCGCAAGTCGCTGCCGGTCGAAGCGTTGGCTGAGCTGCGGCAGCGACTCCACACCTTGCCGTCTCGCAGCCCTGAGCGGCGGCGCCTGATCCAGGAGACCGCCCATTTATACGGTGTTTCAGAACATACTTTGTACCGTGCTCTGCGGACCTTCCGACGACCCCAACCCCTGCGCCGATCGGATGTGGGCGAGCCGCGCGTCCTGCCCAAAACCACCCTCGAACGGTATTGCGAAGTCATCGCGGCCCTCAAGATCCGCACGTCGAACCAGAAAGGGGTCTGCTCGGGATACGTGTAAATTTTTATCACACGGCAGTTTTATCAATATTAACTTGTTATAAATCAACTACTTGTGAAAAATGATAACATACTACTTTTGATAACGTGAGTGTCCTGAAAGGTATACCTTATTGGACACGCTTATTTGTATAATAAATTATTTAAAAATAAACACTTAAAAAGTATAGTCGCAAACCCTTTTTCGGACATCATCTCGTCAACCAGGAAGAAGTGATAAAAATTTACACGTATCCCGAGCAGACCCCGTCCTGTTCAATTTTGCTCCCCACGGGCATCTTGACGTTGAAGAAAACCGGCAGGTTTTGGAAGGCTGCGATGTCCCGGTTATGGTGCCTGTTATTCACCAGTACGCCGCTTTTTATCACACCACCCAAGGCGGAAGCGTCTATGAAGCCGACCCGGACGGCAACGCCGCCGCCGAAATCAAAACCCTTTTCAACACCATCAAGAAGGCCGTTGCCGCATGAGCGCCAAGAAAAAAATCACCGCTGAAACCCTGTTCCCACGTCAATCCGCCGCCCGACCGGAAAAACTAACGGCGCGGCCTGTTCGCGCCCAGATGACGATCTTAATCAAGCAAGAGGCGCGAACAGAATTAAGAATGCTTTGCGCCGAATTAAACCGCACCCAACAAGAGCTTTTCGCGGAAGCGTTGAACCTGCTGTTTAAGCAGCATGGAAAAAAGCAAGCCGCGTGATAGGGAAAACAAGAGCGCCTAAAACGTGTAAAAAAGCGCTCTTGTTGCCATCACTTCGGGCGGTCATCGGCTTCCCAGCCTGTACCGCTTGGAAAGGTTAGCAAGCCACATTAAAGGAAGGAAGAGCGATGATGAGCACACAGGCCGAACCGTTGCCGGACGAGATGGAAGCCCAGTTAGCAGGCTTGCCGCGTGACTTGGCGAACTCCTTACGAAGTTTAAGGCAAGCAATAGTGGATAGGGAAAAGGCCGATGCGAACGTGGCCCCCGCCGCGCCCCAACCCGCAGGCCCGCCGCCCTGCGCAACGCCGAGAAAAATTCTAAAATTCCCAATTTTCCCAACCGATACCCGCGCCCTTGTGAACGAACTTGCCAGCAGTGCCCTTTTTGCCGCCATACAAGGTAAAGACCGAAAGCTAGTTAAAGACATGCCCGTAGCGGCTATGGGCGAAACCCAAATGTTTTTTACTGGCGAACTGTTGAACCAAGACGACCACGATGTGTTTATGCAACTGGTCTACCTCGCCAGTTCCGAACCGCTCGGCGCTTATGTCACCGTATCAGGTCATAGCTTGTTGAAAGCATTAGGTCGGGGAACGAGCGGAAAAGAGCACAAGCAGCTAGAAGCAGAAATCAAGCGGCTTACGAACGGGGGCCTTGAAGTTAAAACTAAGCGTTATTCCTACATCGGCCATCTGATTCATGACGCGGTTAAAGATGAAGAAAGCAAGCAATGGGTTTATCGGCTGAATGAAAGGCTTGTCTTCTTGTATGGCGCGAGTTGCTACACGCTTATTGATTGGGAGCAACGGAAACGTCTGAAAGGCAAAGATTTAGCGCGATGGTTGCAGCTCGAAATTGCTCGCCATGCTGTCCCGTTCCCTGTGAAGGTTGAAACCTTGCGTGAGCGCAGCGGGAGCCAAACTAAAGAATTATGGAAATTCCGCCAACTACTCAAGGAGACGCTTGAGACGTTGAAGGCCGAAGGCCACATAGCGGCGTGGCAGATCGATGAAAACGACCTTGTGCACATTGACCGAGGCAACGCCATCAGTGCTAGCCAGCGTCGAAGCCTAATGTTACCGAAACCGAGGAGCAGAACCCCATGAGTACAAAACGAACACGCCTGACAAGCAAACACCCCGACACGGTGGCGCATCCAACAGAAGGTCAAAGCGAGGTAGGACGGGAGCTTGAGAAAGTTTTTGATGCAATCTTTGAGTATGTCCGGGAGCGGGATGAGGCGGCGGAACGCGCACATAGGGCGCTGCCCAAGGCCGAAATCATCCCGTTTCCAAAGGCACGGGAATAGAAGTAGGGTGGCACGGGAATAGAAGTAGGGTGGCACGGGAATAGAAGTAGGGTGGCACGGGAATAGAAGTAGGGTGGCACTAAAAAAACATTGATTTTTTGTATTAAAATCAATGTCTTACGTAAGACGCCTTTTTGCTCTAATCTTCTTTAATCTATTTCTAATCCCGCCGGGCACCAAAACGCCTGTGGATAACTCGAACCGGAGACGGGCGCAAAGCGCCCTGTGTCTGTGGGCGTTGCCTAGCAACGTCAACAGGTCGAAGGGGATGGAATAAAAGGAGTTCGCGCCTAAAGGCGCTCACAAGCGTTTTTGACAAGGGGGACGCTGTCCCCCTTGAACCCCCTGGGATATTTGAGCCGAAATGATGTTCGGTTGAAAAACCTCAATGGGGCGGTAGGGAAAAGAAACCTCAATCCCTAACCCTTTCCCGCCTACTGGCGACCTTAGCCCGTTCGTGCGCCTGTGCTGTCAAGGCTAAACCCCTTCGGGGTGGCCTTCGGCCAGCCTTGACAGCGGCGCACTCCGGGCATGGGTTCGCCATGCGGGAAAGGCTTCCTCTGCCATTGCATGGCATCTTTTCACTGAAAACAAAAAACCGCTTGTAAGTACGTATCTTATACAGTACGTTCCCTTGAGAGGTTTTTATGGCTGACACTTCACCAACCGAGATACCCGTTGTTTTCTATCGCACCGCCGGAGGTGTGGAACCGGTACGGGAGTGGTTGCGAAGTCTGCCGGAAGAGGATCGCCGGGTGATCGGGTTAGACTTGGCGACCGTGCAAATCGGTTGGCCGATTGGAATGCCCCTTTGCCGCTCATTAAGTGGCGGCTTATGGGAGGTGCGGAGCGTTTTACCTCGTCACCGCATCGCGCGGGTTTTGTTTTTCTTCCATGAAGGTCAGCTTGGGGTGGTGCATGGCTTTATCAAGAAAACGCAAAAAACGCCCCCGGATGACCTCGCTTTGGCTCGAAAACGGATGCAGGAGATGAAGGCATGAGCACCATCAATCCCCATTGGGGTTCAACACTAGACGACTTTCTCAAGGAGGAAGGCGTTTACCAGTCCACCAAAACAACCGCTGTTATGCGGGTCGTGGCGTGGCAACTCGCGCAGGAAATGGAACGGCAGGGCATCAGCAAGACCGATCTTGCCGCCCGTATGCACACCAGCCGTGCCCAGCTTGACCGGGTCTTGAAGGCGGAAAGCAACGTGACGCTGGAAACCTTGCAACGCGCCGCCGCCTTGGTAGGCCGTGAGCTTCACGTTGAGTTGCAGTAATCGGGGTTCGGGGAGCAATGGAACAGTCAACCGGCTTAAGCGGTTCGATAAAACCATCGTTTTGATGAACCTGCTGGTAGGACGCTTCCATAGGATGCAAAAGTAGAATAACTAGTACAGAAAACTGGTTTGCGAAATCAAAATTCAGTAAGAACTCGTTTCGGTTAGTTTACTGAACTTTCATTATCTGATGACTGTAATAATTTAATATAATTAATAATTTATCCTTATATCGGTTCGCTGTTCCATTGCTCCCCGGACCCCGAAACAAAGCGGAAACTTGGGCGCACGGGTTCGGCGTCAGCCGAACCATAAGTGCGCCCTAAACCGCT
>ERZ795053.4872-NODE-4872-length-14250-cov-5.030856_pt1 | contig 14250 bp, 11 predicted proteins | sample MGYA00375137_ERZ795053 | MGnify/ENA primary metagenome ERZ795053 (study PRJEB30182, sample SAMN05720284) | activated sludge metagenome | isolation source: Anaerobic digester | place: Hong Kong | collected 2014-12-17 ... | reverse complement strand
ACCAGACGCTCACGAACTGGTTGTCCCGGTATGGGGTAAGGGAGTAGGTGGCACGATGATTGCGGTGGAAGTGTGCGCTGATTAGCTGGGAACACGCCTTGACGACGGCGAAGACCAAGGAAACCGACGCCCGGATCCTGATCGACGACCTGCTCCGGCAGGTCGGATGGGATCCCGCAGACAAGGCTCAGGTTGTCACCGAGCACGCTATCACCGGCGTCGGCCGCGCCGACTACATGCTGCTGGACCAGAACGGCCGGCCGCTTGCCGTTGTCGAGGCGAAGCGTTCGGCCATCCAGCCCTACGTCGCCAAGCAGCAGGCGCTGCCGTACGCTAAGCAAACCGGCGCCCCGTTCATCTTTCTGACCAACGGCGAGCTGATTTACTTCTGGGATTACACCAACGACGACGCCCGGATCGTCAATGCGTTCTATTCGCGCCGAGACCTCGAACGCGTCGTTCACCTGCGCGCGGAGCGCAAGCCGCTCGCCACCGTTCCGATCCCGGACTACTACCTGCGGCAAGGGGAAACGCGCCAAGTCCGCCCCTATCAGCAAGAGGCGATGAAGGCGCTCGATCATGCCGTCGAGCTCGGCAAGCGGCGCTTTCTCATCGAGTTGCCGACTGGCACGGGAAAGACCGATCTCGTCGCGCTCTATCTGAAGCGGCTGCTGCAAGCCGGTCGTGCCGAACGCATCCTCTTCCTCGTCGATCGGGAGCAGCTGGCGAAGCAGGCGTTGGAGGCGATCCAGGATCTCCTCGACCAGTATGGTAGCTACTGGCTGAAGCCCGGCATGGCGCGCCAGGAGAAGCAGATCACCGTCTGCCTGCTGCAAACCATGATCGGCTCCTACCGGGACTACTCCAGCGGTTATTTCGACGTCGTAATCGCCGACGAATGCCACCGCTCGATTTACGGCACCTGGCAGACAGCGCTCACCCACTTCGATGCCTTCCACATCGGCCTGACGGCGACACCGTCGGCCTACATCGAGCGTAACACCTTCGATTTCTATCAGTGCAGGGACGGCGAGCCGGATTTCGCCTATCCGATCGCCAAGGCATTCGAGCAGGAATTTCTCGTTCCCTACCGGTTCGCAACCGGGATTACCGAGATCATTGCCGCAGGCGCCGACGTCGACGACGAGCACTACGATCCGGCGGCATTCGAACGGCAGTGGACGAACGAAAAGACCAACCGCCTGATGATGGCGGAGTTCGACCGGTTGGCTTGGGAGAACTACCAGGAGCTGGCACCGAAACAGAATGTTGGCCCCGGCAAGGCGATCGTCTTCGCCATCACCAAGCATCACGCCGCGCGCCTCGCCCAGTACCTCAACGAGCTGCATCCCGAACACAAGGGCACGTATGCCCAGGTGATCACCAGCGACATCTCCGACGCCGACGAGGTGATCCGCAAGTTTAAGCAGGAAACCTACCCGCAGGTCGCGGTCAGCGTCGGCATGCTCGATACCGGTTTCGATTGCCGCGAGGTGCTGCACCTTGTGATGTGCCGGCGTGTGCGCAGCCCGATCCTGTATCAGCAGATGCGCGGCCGCGGCACCCGTACGGCTCCCCACATCGACAAAAAGCGCTTCGTCATCTACGACTTCTTCCGCAATCACCAGTACTTCAACGACAGCGACACGGATGTCTTTGCGGCGCATGCCGGTGGCCACGCCCAAACCGGCGGCGGTCCGTCCGCCGGCCGCCCCTCCGACAACCTCGTTGAACTTGGCCTCGAAGACGAATGGCTGGAGGCGGTGTCCTACGTCGAGGTCGGCCCGGACGGCGAGCGCGTCGACAAGCGCGACTACGTCAATCGCTGGGAGCAGGCGGTCAAGGCCAGCGCCGATCGCGACCCGCTCATCCGCAAGGTCCAGAGTGACGAGCCGCTGACGGACGCGGAAGAAACCGCGCTCGCCGACATGCTCAACCAGCCGGAAAACTACTTCAACGAGGACAATCTCCGCCGCGCCTACCGCGAACCGGGCGGCACGCTGATCGACTTCATTCGCGCCGCGCTGGGTAAGCTCAGGATCAAGCCGCGCGACGAGCGCTTGGAGGAGAACTTCCGCGCCTGGCTGGTCACCAAGTCCTTGACGCCGGACCAGGCGCAGTATCTCTCACTGCTGAAGAACCGCGGCATCGCCCGCGGCCGGATCGACCTCAATGACCTGTTCACCCCGCCGCTCTCCATCCTCAACGCCGGCGGCCTCGGCATCGAGCTGTTCGGCGAGCAGGGGCTGAAGACGGTGGTGGACGACCTGAACACGTCCGTGTTCCAACAGAAGACCGCATGAAGGACGCAGGATGAACCAGGACATCCGCCGCAAGCTCGACCGCATCACCGATGTGCTGTGGGCCGGCGGCGTCACCAATCCGGTCACCTATATCGAGCAGATCTCCTATCTGATCTTCCTTAAGCTGCTGGACGAGGAGGAATCGAACCGGGAGTTGCAGACCCGTCTCACCGGCAAGACCTCCGCCAACGGTGGCGGCTCGCTGTTCCCCGACCAGGCCGTCCGCTTCCGCTGGCAGAAATGGCGGTTCAGGAGCGGGCCGGAGCTGAGGGATTTCGTCCGCGACGAGGTCTTTCCCTATATGGCCTCGCTGGTCAAGGAGGAGCCGCAGGTCGCCGAATACTTCCGCGACGCCGTCCTCGAAATCGTCGATCCCAACGTGCTGAAGCAGGTGGTGGACGAGATCGACTCGATCGAATTCCGCAAGCTCGGCCCCGACGTCAAGGGCGACATCTTCGAGTACCTGCTCACGCACCTGGGTCAGGCGGCGTTGAACGGCCAGTTCCGCACGCCGCGGCAGATCCGCGCCTTCATGGTGGCGATGACCGATCCTGACCTCGGCGATACCGTCTACGATCCCGCCTGCGGCACCGGCGGCTTCCTTATCGACACCGTCGACTATCTCCTCGCCCGCTATTCCGAAACGCCGCTGGAGGCGCCGATCTACGGCGAGGAATGGCTGGAGCGGCGCGGCTTCGCCTCGATCGCCGAGGCGAGGGTGCAGATCCCGAAGCTGCAGACCTACCGCAAGGGCGCGGGCGAGAAGATCCCCGACTGGCAGCTGCTGGAGCGATCGATCTACGGCATCGACGTCTCGCGGCAGATGATGCGCATCGCCATGATGAACCTCGTCCTCCACGGCATCCGCCGCGCCAACCTCAAGCGCGCCAACGCCCTCTCCGAGCTCGGCGGGCTGACGGAGGACGACCTGCGCCGCCGCTACAAGGTGATCCTCTCCAATCCGCCATTTGCGGGCACGCTGCCGAAGGAGAGCATCCGCTCCGACCTGCCGACGAATGCCAAGAAGAGCGAACTGTTGTTCCTTGGCGTGATGATGAAGGCGCTCGCCCCCGGCGGCCGCTGCGCCGTCGTCGTGCCGGAGGGCCTCTTGTTCGGTTCGACCCGCGCCCACGTCGACTTGCGCAAGCTACTGATCGAGCAATTCGATTTGCTCGCCGTCGTCTCCCTGCCGGCCGGCGTGTTCAAGCCCTATGCCGGCGTCAAGACCGCCGTGCTCGTCTTCCGCAAGCCGGCGGATGGGGCGAAGCCATCGCTTAAGAAGGTCTGGTTCTACGAGGTCGCTAACGACGGCTACGACCCGGACAAGGTCACCGGCGGCGGCCGTGCCGAAACGCCGGAAAAGAACGACATCCCCGCAATGCTAGTGGAGTGGCAAGTCTACCAGCAATCGGGCTTCAAGGCGCCGCCGGGACCGGAGGCGAACGCGGTGCTGGAGCCCGGCACGCCGGCGCCGAAATGCTGGTGGGCGAGCACGAAGATGCTTGCCGCCAACGACTACAACCTCGCCGCCGGCCGCTACAAGCCGCAAGTGTCCGAAGCCGCGCCAGAGGAAGATCCTGCCGAGCTGATCCGCGAGGTGCTGGTCATCGAGGCGCAGATCACCGACGGTCTGCAGCGGCTATTGAAGGATGTGGAGACCGTCGGGTGACGTGGCCGCTTGTTCCGCTGAGCGCGGTCGCCGAAGTCGTAAGTGGCTACGGATTCCCCCGTGACCACCAGGGTGTTACAGACGGCCCCATCCCCTTCTTCAAGGTTGGCGACATGAACCTCGTGGGTAATGAGCGGTTCATGAATGTCTCGACCAATACGGTTTCCGAGGAAACGCTCCGCACGCTTAACGCGAGAAAGTTTCCTCCAAACACGATAATTTTCCCAAAAATCGGAGCTGCAATAGCCACAAATAAGAAAAGAATACTTACGCGACTATCAACTGTCGACAATAATGTAATGGGATTGATTCCCAAGCCCGCCGTGGACCCGCTCTACTTGTTTTACTGGCTTGAGCAGTTTGATCTTTCGACAATGGCGAATATCGGCCCTGTTCCTTCGATGCGGAAGTCTGAGGTCGAGAAGATTTTCTTGCCGATGCCGCCGGTCTCGGAGCAGCGGCGGATTGTGGAGATCCTGGATCAGGCCGATGCGCTGCGCCGGCTGCGCACCGAGGCCGACGCCAAGGCGCAACGCATCCTCCCCGCCCTCTTCCTCAAAATGTTCGGCGACCCCGCCACCAACCCCATGGGCTGGCCGGTAAGCTCGCTTGAGCAAGAAGTCGAGATCGGTACCGAGCTTGTAGATCCTAATCTTCCCAGATACCTTGAATTGCCTCATATCGGTGGCGAGAACATTGAAAGAGAAACCGGCATAATATTACCTTATAAAAAGGTAAGAGAAAGCGCTCTCAAAAGCAATAAGTTCTATTTCTCAAAAGAACACGTTCTCTATTCGAAAATTCGACCTTATCTCAACAAGGTGGCATTTCCAGAATTCGAAGGCGTCTGTAGCGCGGACATATACCCACTTCGGCCTCGTAGCGGCAAAATAACGCAATGGTACCTGATTGGCCTCTTAAGACTGCCGAGGTTTCTCCGCTATGCGGCGATACACTCGGAGCGTCTCCGCATGCCCAAGCTTAATCGTGAGCAGCTAGGTGCGTTTCCCATACCGCTGCCTGACATCGATATCCTTCGTACATTTGATCGACAAGCGCGGGATATCGCCGTTGCAGCATCGCTATTGGCTGCGAGGCGCGATCGCATTGAGGAGCTTCTTAGTCTCTTTACTCATCGCGCGTTTTCCGGCGAGCTGACGGCGAGGTGGCGCGAGGCGCATCGTGAGCAGCTGTGCGCCGAGATGGCCGAACAGGCGAAGCTGCTGAAACTTCCCCTTCCCGAGGCGGCGAGGGCGCTTGCGTAAATCCGCCCGCACCGCCGCCGGCCAATCAACGGAGGAAATCCCTATGAATACGACTGACCTGGTGAACGAGGCGAAGCGCCTGCCGCCGGCCGAGCAGGTCGAGCTGGTCGAGGCCATCCTCGATAACCTCGACGTGCCCGATGCCGCGCTCGATGCCGCCTGGACGCGCGAGGCGGAGGATCGGCTCGCCGCCTACCGCCGCGGCGAAATCCGCGCCGTTCCTCTCACGGAAGTTCTCGCCAAGTATCAACCGCGGTGACCCTCCGCCTGCTCGAACCGGCCGCCCGCGAGCTCGACGAGGCGGTGGCCTATTACAACGCGCAAGTCACCGGGCTGGGCGATGCCTTCCTCATCGAGGCGATGAAGGTCTTCCGGCTGATCGAGCGCCACCCGAGGGCGTGGCAGTCGCTCGGCGAGGAGGTCCGCCGCTGCCGCCTGGGCCGCTTCCCCTATGGCGTCATTTATGCGATCGAGGCCGAGGAGATCGTCGTGCTGGCCATCAGTCACCTGCACCGCCAGCCCGGCTACTGGCGTGATCGTTTGCGCCGAGAACCGTGATTAACCGCCCGCTTTCCGCGCTCCACCTCGGCAACTTCAAGGCGTTCGGGGCCGCCCAGCGCATTCCGCTCAAACCTCTGACGCTGATCTTCGGCCCGAACTCGGCCGGAAAGTCCTCGATCATCCACGCACTCGCGCTGGCGCATGAGGCCAAACGCTCCGGCAATCTGGATGCGTTTCGCACCGAGCTCGGCGGCACTTCGATCGATCTCGGCGGCTTCCGCCAGTACGTCTTTCGCCGGCAGGCGGCCAACAGCGTCGAGTGGGCGGCGGAAATCGATGTTTCCAAGCTCAAGGGCCGCCTCGCCGAACTGCTCGCTCCCGTCGGCGCTGTCGCCGTCTCGGCGACGGTGGGCGTTCCGCTCGACAATGAAGGCGCCGCCGTTCCGGGCGCCGCCCCGTCGGTGATGACCTACGACGTCGAAGCGGACGGCGCGCCGCTGCTGCGCATGAGCCGGCGCCGGGATGGCCCGCTGAAGCTCGACCGCCTCGCCACCGACCACCCGGTGTTGCGCCACGTGCTGAAGGCCATCATCGAAGGCACGACGACGGCAAGCGAGCTCAAGCCCGACGACCAGCCGACCGTCGATGACGCCGTCAACGATCTGGTGCCGACGCTCGCCGCCAGGGCCGGCGCCTTCCTGCCCGCCGGCCTCGATCTCGGCGCGAAGGTGCCGGAAAGCGCGATGGCCGAAGCCATGTTGTTCCCGGTCAGCAAAGCCGATCGCGCCGGCGGCCTCACCGAAGCCGTCCGCTTCTACCTGCCGCGGGTGCTGAACGAGCTGATCGGCGGCCTGACCCAGGTCATCGATGGCGAGCTTGATCGGCTGCAATACCTGGGCCCGCTTCGCTCCTACCCGCCGCGCCATCTCGCCTTTTCCGAACACGATGATGTTAACTGGCGCGCCGGCGGCGGCTATGCCTGGGACGTGCTCCGCCGCGATGCTGCCGTTCGCGACAAGGTCAACCGCTGGCTCGGCTCCGAATGGCTACAAACACCGTACAGGCTACAGGTACGACCGCTCTATCCGTGGGCCGAGATCTCAGATCTTTGGGAGAACTTTGCGAATGAAATGGCACGCGATCAGATTTCAGCTCTGATCAAGAAAGGCGTTCATGAAGAGCTATTCAACTGGCACTACGAAGCGATCGGAGAAGCCGAAAAAGATCCACAACAATGGCGCATGTTCGTGTCGAACTTAGCAGACCGGGTTTCGGACATCGATTCTGACGCTAAGAGATTTGCGCAGTGTCTGGAAAAAGGTGCATCGTCTATCTCTGATCTTGTGATGACGGATTGTCGAACAGATACGATCGTCAGCCATCGTGATGTTGGCATCGGCATCAGCCAGGTCTTGCCCGTCCTGGTGTCGGCTTTCGGCAGCGAGAACGCCATCGTCGCCATCGAGCAGCCGGAGATCCACCTGCACCCGGCGCTGCAGGCGGAACTCGGCGATGTCTTCATCGAGGCGGCGCTCGGCGGCCGTGGCAACACCTTCTTCCTCGAAACGCATTCCGAGCATCTCATCCTGCGGCTGCTCCGCCGCATTCGCGAGACGGCCGACGGCGAGCTGCCGCCGGGGGCGCCGGCCCTTCGTCCGGATGACGTCGCTGTCTCCTATGTCGAACCAACCGACGAAGGCGCGCGCATCAGGCACCTCCGCGTCAACGACAAGGGCGACTTCCTCGACCGCTGGCCGCGCGGGTTTTTCGAAGAACGTGTCGACGAGCTCTTCTGATGCTCTACGAATACGCGGTCGAGCCGGCCGCCATCGCCGAAAGCTGGGGGACGTTTCGCTATCTGATCGAGAAGTTCGGCTTCGAGCAGGGCCGCCTCATTGCGCAGTTTCCCAAGAACTGGAAGAAGATGGTCTACGAAGCGGCTGGACATCTTCCGGACGGCGAAAACAAGAAACGCATTGAAGTTCGCCTTCAACAGCTTTCGGACGGCGTCTTCTTAAGGTCCGGGCGACCCTATCGCCCTGAACGGGACTGGATCGGCAACGCCGTTGCCGAGCATCAGCGCCAGCCTTTTCGCGCCGTTATCGCAGCCGATAACCGTCCGGATGGCGACGGCATCCTGCATTGCTCAGACGTCGCTCACGATCACCCTCTCATGGTCGCCGCGCCCGACGACAGAGTGCCTCGCACGGCGGAGGAACTTGGCAGAGCGGCGGCGATGCTGCTCGGATGCAGCCGTGAGATCATTCTCGTCGACCGTTATTTCGATCCCAGCGCAACGCGGTTTCGCAATGTGCTTCGCGAATTTCTGCGCCTCGCGGCCGCAGGAGGACGGCAAGTCAGCCGGTGCGAGTATCATTTTGTCGACGGCCAGGGAAATCCCGCTTGCGATGCATTCAAGCGCGAATGCAGCACATGGCTGCGAAACGTCATCCCGCCGGGGTGGACGGTGACGTTCTTCCGCTGGCGCGAGAAGCCAAGGGGCGAGGACTTTCACGCCCGCTACGTGCTTACCGATATCGGCGGGCTCGATATCAACGCCGGCCTCGACGAGGCGCCGGGCCAGACCACGGACGTCCGACGGATGGGGAGTGATGTGTATCAGCAGCGGCTGAAAGATTTCCAGCGCGACGCGGACACCTACGAGCTTGTCGAACCCGTTCTCCAGGTCAGCGCATCCGGCTACGTCGAGAGGGTGTGACCAGTCCCCGGGACCGCAGCGGTGGGGCGCCAGGGCCAAGTTATCAGGGAGAACATTTGCAGAATTTTCCGCACCCCCAATCGCACTCTCGAACTCGTCACGACCCTGACCGTCGCAAAGTCATTGATTTCGAACAAAAACCAATCTGGTGACTTTTCGGGCGTAGTCACCAGCCTTTGGAGAAAGGGGCCAAAGAGAGAACGCTGAAGGCCTTCGGCGGCGCGCCGCGGTCCCAAGGCCTGTCGCTAACCCCCTTTGACACAACGCGTTTTTCGGCCGCCCGGAAGGCCGGAGAGAAGTTCAGGACTAAGCGGGCTGGCGGAGGGGGTGGGATTCGAACCCACGGTACCCGGTAAAGGGTACAACGGTTTTCGAGACCGCCCCGATCGGCCGCTCCGGCACCCCTCCGCATTCGCTCGCAGCCGTTTAGCGCGATCTTGGCCATTGGGCAATGCCGCTGCCCTCAGGCCGCAACCAGCTTGCATACACTCAGAGGCGAGGGAGCGCTGGCGTTTTGCGCTGGCGATCCGTATCTATCGATGAGAAGCGCCGTTCGCGTCCTGGCTTGGCGGCGACGAAGGCACGATGCTCCCGCGGGCAGCGGGATTGGAGTGTGGAAAGGATGAACATCAAGGGCAACGCCATCCTGTGGATCCTGATCGGCATCGTGCTGATCACGCTGTTCAGCCAGGCACAGGGGCCGACGAACCGGCAGAGTGAGCCGCAGCTCGCCTTTTCGGACTTTCTCGCCAGCATCGAGGCGGGCCAGGTGAAGTCGGTCGTGATCCGCGGCCAGGAGATCGCCGGCACCTTCCAGGACGGCCACCCGTTCCGCACCTTCGCTCCGGAAGGCGCCGATGTCGTCACCCCGCTCAGCGACAAGGACGTCCGCATCAAGGCGGCGCCGCCGCCGGAGCCGGGCATCTTGATGTCGCTGTTCATCTCCTCGTTCCCGGTGCTGCTCCTGGTCGGCGTGTGGATCTACTTCATGCGCCGCATGCAGGGCGGGCCCGGCGGCGTTCTCGGCTTCGGCAAGAGCCGGGCGCGCATGCTGCAGCAGGACCAGCGGCGAGTGACCTTTGCCGACGTCGCCGGCATCGAGGAGGCGAAGCAGGAGCTGCAGGAGCTGGTCGAGTTCCTGAAGGATCCGCAGAAGTTTCAGCGCCTGGGCGGCCGCATACCGAAGGGCTGCCTGCTGGTCGGCCCGCCCGGCACCGGCAAGACGCTGCTGGCGCGCGCGATCGCCGGCGAGGCCAACGTTCCGTTCTTTACGATCTCCGGCTCGGACTTCGTCGAAATGTTCGTCGGCGTCGGTGCCAGCCGCGTGCGCGACATGTTCGAGCAGGCCAAGCGGAACGCGCCGTGCATCGTCTTTATCGACGAGATCGATGCCGTCGGCCGCCACCGCGGCACCGGCTTGGGCGGCGGCCATGACGAGCGCGAGCAGACCTTGAACCAGCTGCTGGTCGAGATGGACGGCTTCGAGGCCAATGAGGGCGTGATCCTGATTGCGGCGACCAACCGGCCCGACGTGCTTGATCCGGCGCTGCTTCGGCCCGGCCGCTTCGACCGCCAGGTGGTCGTCCCCAATCCCGATATCCTGGGCCGCGAGCAGATCCTCAAGGTGCACATGCGCAAGGTGCCGCTTGCCCCCGATGTCGAGCCGCGGGTGATCGCGCGCGGTACGCCCGGCTTTTCCGGCGCCGATCTCGCCAACCTGGTCAACGAGGCGGCGCTCCTGGCGGCACGCGCCGGCAAGCGCCTGGTGACGATGGCCGATTTCGAGGCAGCGAAAGACAAGGTGCTGATGGGCGCCGAACGGCGCTCGCTGGTGATGTCCGAGCACGAGAAAAAGCTCACCGCCTACCACGAGGGCGGCCATGCTCTGGTCAGCCTGAGCGTGCCCGGCTGTGATCCCCTGCACAAGGTGACGATCATCCCGCGTGGCCGCGCCTTAGGCGTCACCATGAACCTGCCGGAACGCGATCGCTACACGTTCAAGAAGAACGAGATCGAGGCGCGTCTGGCGATGATGTTCGGCGGCCGGGTCGCCGAGCAGCTCGTGTTCGGCGAGGCCAACGTCACGACCGGAGCCTCCAACGATATCCAGCAGGCGACGGAACTCGCGCGCCGCATGGTCACCGAGTGGGGCATGAGTGACAAGCTCGGCCGCCTGCGCTACAGCGACAACGAAGAGGAAATCTTCATCGGCCGCTCGATTACGCGCACCCGCAATGTGTCGGAAGACACGGCGCGGCTCATCGATGGCGAGGTGCGCCAGATCGTCGAAGCCGCGGAAGCGCGCGCCCGGCAGGTGCTGACCGACCGCCTCGACACCCTGCATGCAATCGCGGCGGCACTGCTCGAGTACGAAACCCTCAACGGTGACGATATCGATAACGTCATCCGCGGCGAGCCGATCGACCGCTCGGATGCCTCGGGCCCGGAGGACCTGACGCCTCCTCCCCGGCGCACATCGGTCCCCTCCGGCGGGCGGGCGCCAAAGCATCCCACCGATACTGCCGGCGAGGCGGGGATGCCTGGCCTGCAACCGGGGGCCTGAAGACCTCTCCTGAACGGGGCGACGATGATCCCAACGTCGCCGCAGACACGCAAGTGATCAAGCTGAAGAGGGTTAATCGCGATGACACCCAACCGCGAAATCCGCGTCTGGGACCTGCCTGTGCGGGTTTTTCATTGGCTGCTCGTGGGGCTCGTCATCGTCAGTCTCATCACCGGCAACATCGGTGGCGTTTGGGAGATGGAGCTGCACCTGGTGACGGGTTCGGCCGTGCTGGCGCTCATTCTCTTTCGCGCTGCCTGGGGGCTGGTCGGCAGCTCAACCGCCCGCTTCTCTGACTTCGTGCGCGGTCCCAAGGCGGTGATCGGTTACCTTCTCGGTCTCCTGGCGGGGCGGAAGGCGACGGTCGTAGGCCACAACCCGCTCGGCGGCTGGTCGGTCGTGGCGATGCTGTCGTCGCTCGCGCTGCAGGCCATCACCGGCCTGTTTGCCAATGACGACGTTCTGACCAAGGGGCCGCTTGCGAAGTTCGTCACCAAGCGGATGAGCGACCTCATTACCGAGGTCCATGAGGTGAATGCGAACCTGCTCTACATCCTGATCGCTTTTCACCTCGCCGCTGTTCTCGGCTACTACTTCTTCAAGCGGGAGAACCTGGTGCGGCCGATGATCACCGGCAGCAAGTCCTTGCCGGCCGACACCGATGTGGCAACACCGCGGCTGGCGAGCCCCTGGTTGGCACTGGTTCTCGCCCTTGCCGCGGCGTCGATCGTCTGGCGGGCGGTGACGCTGTAGCAGCAGCCTTCTTGCGGCTCCAGCGCGGTACGCCCGTCCGGCCCCGCGCGCCCTACTTGCGTTTGAAGTCGTCGTGGCAGGCCTTGCAGGTTTTGACGAACGCTCCGAACGCCGGTGCCAATGCGCTCGGCTTCGGGTCCGCTGCGTAGGCCTTCGCCAGGGCGTCGGACGCATCCTGCATCGCGACCATCTGCTTCTTGAACGCGTCAGGCTTCTCCCAGATCGCCGGCTGGGCCCAGGTTTCGACGCTGCCCTTGGCCGAGTCCGGTGGGAAGACGTTCGCCGCCATTGGGGCGAGTGCTTCGATCGCCGCGACATGGCCCTTGGCATCGGCGGCCATGGGGACTTCTTCTTTGACAAGCGCTGCCAGCGCCTTCGTATGACCGCCCAGCGCCTCCATCACCGACTGGCGATAGGTGATCATGGCGTCGCTGGCCGACGCGTCAGTGACGAGGGCACCCAAGAACACGCCGGCGAGCGCGGCTGTGATTCGGAAACGGCAATGCATCCGGTCCTCTCCTTGCACAGAAACCACGTACCTGCGGCGGGCGCCGCGGTCCGGACTATCCCATACCAGAGCCGCCCGTTCACGTGAATCCTTGGCATCGCCGCCGGTCGCACCCGCGACAGAGTTTCCACCGGCCCCTTAATCGCCTATTGTGAGCCTGGACAATTGAAGCCGTGGCTGACCGGAAACGACGAACCGATGGATACGATCACGAGTACGCGCTCGCTGTGCGTCTTTTGCGGTTCGCGGGAGGGGAGTGACCCGGCCTATCGCGAGGCGGCGATCCGGCTTGGCGTGCTGATGGCCAGGCGCGGCGTCCGGCTCATTTACGGCGGCGGTTCGATCGGCCTGATGGGCGTCGTTGCCGATGCCGTCCTGGCGGAGGGCGGCGAAGCGGTCGGCGTGATCCCGGATTTTCTCATGCGCTCCGAGCATGGCCACCGCCGCCTGACCGAGCAGATCATCACCGGCAGCATGCACGATCGCAAACGGCGGATGTTCGAGCTTGCCGATGCCTTCTGCGTCATGCCGGGCGGCCTCGGCACACTCGATGAGACGTTCGAGATCATCACCTGGAAGCAGATCCACCTGCACGAGCTGCCGATCATCGTTCTCGACATCGCTGGCTATTGGCAGCCGCTGCAGGCGCTGCTTGCCAAGGTCATCAGCGCCGGCTTTGCTGACGCCTCGATCCTCGATCTTGTCAGCGTCGTGAACTCGCCTGACGACGTCCTGGACGCGATCGCGACCGCGCCTTCGATCAAGGACGGCGTGGTGACAAGCCACCTGTAGCCGGCCGCGGCCCGCGGCCGTCGCGGCGTCGTCGCAGGTTTCCCCCGTTCGCGTCCTTGCCAAAGCGCCGGTCGCTGCTTACGGTGCCGGTCCTCATGGTTTTGCTTGCAAGAACAAACCCAAGCGCGGCGGCCCGGTGTCGGGCGCGGTAGCGCGGTTGCTCGCTGGAGGAGTAGGGATGCCGAAAATCAAGGTTGTCAATCCGATCGTCGAGCTCGATGGCGACGAGATGACCCGCATCATCTGGGGGTTCATCAAGGAAAAGCTGATCCTTCCCTATCTCGACGTCGACCTCAAATACTACGACCTTGGCATCGAATACCGCGACCGCACCGGCGATCAGGTCACCGTGGACTCGGCAAATGCCATCCTCAAGTACGGCGTCGGCGTGAAATGCGCCACCATCACGCCGGACGAGGCGCGGGTGAAGGAATTCAACCTGCAAAAAATGTGGAAGTCGCCGAACGGGACCATCCGCAACATCCTCGGCGGCACCGTGTTTCGCCAGCCGATCATCTGCAAGAACGTGCCGCGGCTGGTGCCGGGCTGGACGCACCCGATCGTCATCGGCCGCCACGCCTTCGGCGATCAGTACCGGGCAACCGATTTCGTCGTGCCGGCAGCGGGCAAGCTGACGCTCCGCTGGCAGGCAAGTGAGGGCGGTGCGGTCATCGAACAAGACGTGTTCGACTTCCCCGGCGGCGGCGTCGCAATGGGCATGTACAACGTCGATGAATCGATCCGCGGTTTCGCCCGGGCGTCGCTGAACTACGGCCTTGACCTCGGCTGGCCGGTCTATCTCTCGACCAAGAACACGATCCTCAAGGCCTACGACGGCCGCTTCAAGGACATCTTCCAGGAGGTGTACGAGGCCGAATTCAAGGACCGCTTCAAGGCCAAGGGGATCGTCTACGAGCACCGCCTGATCGACGACATGGTCGCCTCGGCGCTGAAATGGGAAGGCAGCTTCGTCTGGGCGTGCAAGAACTACGATGGCGACGTCCAGTCCGACATGGTGGCGCAGGGCTTCGGCTCGCTCGGCCTGATGACCTCGGTGCTGATGACGCCGGACGGCAAGACGGTCGAGGCCGAGGCCGCCCACGGCACCGTCACCCGGCACTATCGCGAGCACCAGAAGGGCAACGAGACCTCGACCAACTCGATCGCCTCGATCTTC
>ERZ795053.4871-NODE-4871-length-14253-cov-5.032751_pt1 | contig 14253 bp, 5 predicted proteins | sample MGYA00375137_ERZ795053 | MGnify/ENA primary metagenome ERZ795053 (study PRJEB30182, sample SAMN05720284) | activated sludge metagenome | isolation source: Anaerobic digester | place: Hong Kong | collected 2014-12-17 ... | reverse complement strand
GAGTCCACCGAGTGCGGGATACCGCGTTCGCAAGTTCGTCAGGCGGAATCGCACGGGTGTGATCTTCGCAGGCGTGGTGGTAGGCATTTTGGTTCTAGGTGTCGTTGGATCTCTTACGGGTTGGCTCTCTGCCCTACGTGCACGGGATGCTGAACGACTAGCGGCCAAACAGGCGAAGGAGTCGGCGAAGCTGGCGGAACAGCAAGCGACGATTCTACGGAAGAAACTCTACAACAAGTCAATTGCGTTGGCCGCGCGTAAATACGAATCTTATGACATTGGGTCCGTCAAGGCACTGCTGGAAGAATGTCCAGTCGATCTCCGGGCATGGGAATGGTATCGATTGCAGTCTGTTTCCGATCAAAGCACTCTGACCCTACAAGATCACACCGGCTCGGTTAGGTCCGTCGCATGCAGTTCGGATAGAACGCGTATTGTGTCGAGCAGTTCGGATCATTCCCTTGCGATCTGGAATGCGAGAGATGGCAAAACGATTCACACAATTCGAGGGCACACGACCGGCGTACGGGCAGTCTCCTTCAGCCCGGACGATCAAATAGTTGTATCGGCTGGACTCGACGGCGCGATAAGACTATGGGATTCCGATTCGGGCCAAGAAATCCGAACGCTTCGAGAGCATGGCGACCCGCTCCGTTGTGTTTCATTCAGCCCTGATGGTCGGTATGTGGTTTCGGGTGACAACAAGGGTGCAATCGAACTTTGGGACGTTGGTACCGGTGGGAGAATCGTTGAGTTCCAGGGACATCGAGGCAGTGTCCTGTCCGTTTCATTCAGCCCCGACGGCGAGCGAATCGCTTCGGGGAGTTTCGACCGCACTTTGAGGATTTGGCGCACAGCAACCGGTGACGAAGTCTATTCCATTCGCACGCATCAGCGCGGTGTTGAATCTGTCTCATTCAACCCAGAGGGCAACATGGTTGCTTCAGCCGGGCGTGACGGAACGGTAACGCTTTGGAACAGTTCCACCGGCGACGAGGTCGTATCGCTGCATGGGCATAATGGCGGCGTCAAGGCTGTGTCGTTCAATCCCGGCGGCGACCTGCTGGTATCGGGGGGAATCGACAATACCATTCGTCTGTGGGACACACAAGCTAAGAAAGAGGTTGCTTGCCTCCGTGGCCACACGGGGCCTGTCAACTCTGTAGATTTCAGCTCGGACGGAGAGTGGATAGTATCCGGGGGTGACGACAAGAGTCTGAAGATCTGGAGTGCTGGAATGCGCGAGGATCATCGTGTTCTCAGGAGATCCAATCGCAAGGTCTGGGCCGTTGCGTTCAACCCGGATGGAACACAAATAGTCTCAGCGAATGATGACAATTCTCTTGGCTTAATAGCAACGACTACGGGTTCATTGATGAAGACGATTCAAGAACAAATCGAAGTGACTAGTTCAATTGCGTACAGCCCGAATGGTCACCAAATCGTCTCTGCGAGTGGCGATGATTTGACAATGTGGGACGTGGAAACTGGCGAGCCGATTTGCGAGCTTGACGCACACTCTACGCAGGTTTGGGCAGTTGCGTATAGTCCAGACGGCGAGCTTATTGCGTCTGGCAGTGGTGACATTGCTGGAGAGGGACGTGATTGCACCCTGAGAATCTGGGATGCAGAAACTTGTGAGGAACTTCATATATGTCGCGGCCATACGGAGAGAGTGACCTCTGTTGCCGCCAGTCCCAACGGTAAGAGAATAGTCACAGGATCTTGGGACGACACGATACGAATATGGGATGTCGCGTCTGGTGAGCAGTTAATGGTACTCATCGCGGATGCCGATGGTGTGAACTCAGTTGCGTATTCACCGAATGGCCGGCAGATTCTATCAGGAGGCAGCGACGGAAGATTGAGGCTATGGGATGCGGAAACGGGCGAATCGATGCTCGACCTGATTGGACACACAAGTTGGGTCTCCGCCGGTGTGTTTAGCCCGGATGGCAGACGCGTCGTCTCGGGGAGTGGGGACAGGACCTTGAGGATCTGGGATGTCGGGACTGGTGATGAGTTACTGACGCTCCGTGGCCATTCCGACCAAGTTAACTCGGTCGCTTTCTCACCGGACGGAGAGAGCATCATCTCTGGTAGTAGCGATGGAAGTCTGCGAATGTGGGGCACTGAACGGCCTTGTAGAATGACCGAATCCGCGGAGGCTCACTCGGCTAGCGAAAGAAGTGAGATTGGTCCAGGTTTGGTGGGGCGCCAATGAACACAACACGCCCAAGCTTGCTCATCCGAATCAAAGACCCCCGCGACGCGGAAGCGTGGGCGCAGTTTCACGATCTGTATGCGCCACTGATATACCGATATGCAAGGGGGCGAGGATTGGGGCGGGAAGATGCCGACGATATTCGCTCGAAGTGCTATGAGGCGATTGTCCGGCAGATCAAGACTTTTGACTATTCGAAGGCTAAGGGTGGTTTCAAGGCGTGGCTGCGAACATTGGTGGACCGACGAGTCATTGATCTGTTTCGAAAGAAGGGCGAGCAGCAAGCGGATCCGAAGGCGCTCGCCGCACTCACATCGAATCAGTCTTCTCCCGAGGAGGTTTGGGAACACCATTGGAGGAGCCAGCATCTGAAGTATTGCGTAGAGCAGCTACGAGACTCCGTTTCGCGATCGACTTTCGATTCATTCTTCATCGTCGTCGTACAGGGGCGCCCGGTCGATGATGCATGCGAAGAACTCGGGATAAGCCGAAATCAGGTGTATAAGGCGAGGACGAGGATGTTAGCGCGTGTTCGCGAGAAGATGATTGAGATCGGCTATGAGGATGGAGCCACTTGATTGGTGGGGATGTCATGGCGGGTTATTCTGGCCCGGCGTAGCGAGGCCAGTCGGAGGTAGCGAGCCCGTAATGTCCATAAAATCGATCGCGCCTGCCGGCAGGGCGGCGAGAGCCCAAAGAGGCAAGAAGCATCTGGATTGTGCGGGAGCAGCCGCTCCATCCGGCGCGCGCAAGCCGGCGAGAGACAATGTTGCCTCTTCTCGGGGCCGAGCTACGCCGCCTGTCGATAATAATACTGAAGGAGGCCGCCAAGCCGGTGCCGGCATGCGATTAGCCCGTTGTTGACGCCCACCCCCTCGATGGGATCGATCAGGTGATTGCTGAGTCCCTGATGATTGCGTTCATGATGATAGTGCTGCATGAACTCGTCGATCGCTGTTCGCAACGACTGCTCTCCGAAGAAGATCATGCGGTTCAAGCAACTCTCTTTGATGGTGCGCACAAACCGCTCCGCGTGAGCATTCAGATTCGGTGACGGCGGAGGAAGCCGCAGCGCTTTGATGCCTTCGCACTTCAGGAATTCGCGGTATTCGACAGTGAAGATCGTGTCGCGATCCATGATCAGGTATCGAATTCCCAGCAGAAACCCGGTATCCGGGTCGGTCACATTGCGAGCAATCTGCTTAATCCAACTTGCATTTGGGTTGCGCGTGATCCTCCGGGTTATGAGCATGATATGCTGACAAACCGCTAACTCGCGATCTGCACATGACCTGCAGCGAAATCAAGATGTTGCGTGCCGTATTCGAATCGACACATGTGCCACATGTCGCACATGTTTCCCGCCGATTTGGGCCTCATTTTGGTCACCCCTATGTTGACGCGTCAATAGGCGAATCCGGCAAGTTCGAGATCAACAGAATAGGGCCCTACCGTGTGCCACGACTTATCGAAACAGGACTCTCAAGCACAAGGCAGGTGAGTGCCAACAAATTGAACCCTCGCTCGCGGACCCGCGAGGGAGTGCCGACCAATTGTTCCCTCGCTCACGGACCCGCGGGGCGCTGCGATCTGTGGCGCAATGGTGCCGAACCTGCGGACACTTGCCTATCCGAAACTGGCTGAACATGTTGGTTCTGAAGCCGCACGGGCTCTTCGCCTGCCGGGGGTTTTGCGGCAGCACACCGCCGCTGCGTCACCGCCGGATGGAGGTGAGGCGAGTCTGGCACAGGAAACTGTCTCGTTGCTCGCGCCAGGCTCGTAGTCCCCGGGACCGCTTCGCGCCGGTCAAGCGGCTTTGCCTCTTCCGTCGGCGTTGGTGATCCGCCCGCTCGCGTAGCGAATCCGTGAACTGACGAGCCGGATTCGTCTATTGCGCACGTTCGGATCTTTGGGTTCCCGGGGGGCAAGCAACCCCCCGGACCACGCGGCCCTGCCACTGCCCGAACGCTTCTTCCCGCTGACACTGGCGGGACTTGAGTCGAGACGTCATCCTTGTTACGAATAAGCGATTGGCGATGAGGTGACAATTCATGGATGCGACGGGTTTCCATGGCGGCCAGTCAGTGGTTGAGGCACGATGGTGATCTCAAGTGCAGCAGACGGGAGTAGAGGGATCGATGCCCCTTGATCCAGATTGGAGACAGCTGTCCCCATCCCAGTAGATTGCATGCGATTCGTGTTGAGTTCATCACGTGTTCCTGCAGGGGCTGTGCTCGCGTGCCTTCGCGGCCAACGACGGCCCTCGCCCATGAAATTGGGAGGGGGCGGTCGGCGAGGCCGGATTTTCTTCAAAATGCCGCAAAAACGGCCCTGGAAGCCCCCGACTGGGGGGAATGACCCATTAAAATCACCCTCGAATGAGCCAGCGGGAATCAGACATCAGTCAGCTGCTTCGGGCCGTCGCAGAAGGTCGGGACGGCGCGTCTGACACATTGTTTTCGCTCGTCTACGACGAACTCCGACGAATCGCGCGTAACAGTCGATTTGTCGGAGGTCACGGCGATACGATGCAGGCCACGGTGCTGGCCAACGAAACCTATCTCACGCTGACGCGACGCCTGGCATTGCCGGACGATCGCGAGGCGCCGGACCTGGAGGCGTTCTATCGCACGGTCGCGCTGGCGATGCGCACCATTCTGCGTGATTACTGGCGATCGAAGACTGCGGCAAAACGGGGCGGCATGAGTCAGCCTGTTCCGCTGCTCGGCGACATTGCCCAACAGCAGGAAAGCGAGTTCGCGGCCGTTGACTACCTGGCGCTGGATGATGCCCTCGGTGAACTCGAGTCCTTCAATTCGCGGTGGTTCGCGGTGGTCATGCATCGGCACTTCGCGGGGCGCAGCATCGACGACACGGCGCGGCTGCTCGACGTCGGCGTTTCGACTGTCAAATCGGACTGGCAGCTCGCTCGCGCGTGGCTGCGCCGAAAAATGCAGCCCGATTCGGATTGACGGGCGCCGGCGCGCGGTGTGAGTGAGAGTGGCGAATTGCGGACAGGATCATTCCTGAGGCACTGTCAGCATTGGGTTCGTGGGCTGAGTAAAGGGTTGAAATGACCGAAAGGGAACCGGGGCCTTTTTCGCCTGAGCAACTCGCATTCATCGATCGCGTGTCCGCCGAGGCAATGTCACGCCCCGTCGCCGACCGAGCGCCTTTTGTACGTGCAAAGTGCGCGGGCGATAAGCGCGTGATGCAAGAGATCCTGGCGCTGCTTGCCGGCGCCGCCGAGACTGAGCTGTCGGGATTCCTGTCACAGGGCGCCCAGGTCCCGAGCGATATGACGACCGGAGCCCCGGCTGATGCCGATGACCCGGATCGAACTCGGCTGAACGACGCAACGCCGGTGCCCGCGCGGATCGATCGTTACAGGATCCTCGAATTGATCGGCGAGGGGGGGTTCGGCTCAGTCTATCGTGCCGAGCAGGTTGAGCCCGTGCGCCGCACAGTCGCGCTGAAGCTGATCAAGGCGGGCATGGACACGCGCCAGGTCATCGCGCGCTTCGAGTCCGAGCGCCAGGCGCTGGCGCTGATGAACCATCCCAATGTCGCCAGGGTGCTCGACGCCGGCGCTACCGAAGGCGGGCGACCTTACTTCGTGATGGAACTCGTCAACGGGGCTCCCATTCACCAGTTCTGCGATCACCGAAGACTGGGGCTCGAGGAACGCCTCAGGCTCTTCATACAGGTCTGTGAGGCGGTGCAGCACGCGCACCAGAAGGGAATCATCCATCGTGACATCAAGCCGTCGAATGTGATCGTGACCCTCCAGGACGATCGACCGGTGCCGAAAGTCATCGACTTCGGAATCGCGAAAGCCACCAATCAGCAACTGACGGAACAGACGATGTTCACGGAGCAGGGGCATTTCATTGGAACGCCTGCCTACATGTCGCCGGAGCAGGCCGATACGACATTCACCGACATCGACACGCGCAGCGACATCTACTCGCTGGGCGTAATGCTTTACGAATTACTCACCGGGATGACGCCGTTTGATCAGAAGCGGCTGCGCAGCGCGGCGTATCACGAGATTCAGCGCATCATCAGGGAGGAAGATCCGCCACGACCGTCGACCCGTCTGTCCACGGTGCGTGACGAAGTACAGGCCATCGCAAGCTGCCGACAGGCGGACCCGCAGCAACTCGTCAAGTCGGTCCGGGGCGACCTGGACTGGATCATCATGAAGGCCATGGAAAAAGACCGGTCTCGCCGCTACGAGACTGCGAACGGTTTCGCGCGGGACATCGAGCGATTTCTCACGGATGAGCCGGTCAGCGCCTCGCCACCCAGTACCGCCTACCGACTTCGAAAACTAATGCGTCGCAATCGAGGCGCCTTTGCTTCAATTGCCGTTGTTGCTGTTACGCTGATCCTCGGAATCGCCGGCACATCGGTTGGAATGGTCATGGCGCGCCAGGAGCGCGACCGGGCCAACGATGCGGCCGTCACGGCCGAGCAGAAGGCCCGAACCGCGGAACGTATTTCCGAGTTTCTCGTGGGCCTGTTCGAAGCGTCGGATCCGAATGAAGCGAAGGGAAAGTCGATCAGCGCCCATGAACTGCTGGACATCGGCGCCGCCAGGATCCGGGCTCTCGACGAGGAGCCCGAAATCAAGGTCGAACTGCAGGAGACCATCGGCTGGGTGTTTCTTGTGCTGGGGCGCATCAATGATGCGCGTCCGCTGCTTGACGGAGCACTGAAGTACCGCGAAGCGAATGCTGCGGGCAACGAAGCGGAACTTGCGCAATGCCTGCACATGGTGGCGAACCTGCATGATCTGGCGGGTGACTACAAGCTTGCAGAACCCCTGGCGGAAAAGTCCCTGAAACTCCGCGAGCAGCTCTTCGGCGATTCTCGTGCCGTGGCGCAGAGCCTGAATACGCTCGGAAACGTGCTCTGGCACCAGGACCGACTTGAGGAGGCCTCGGTGCTGCATCGGCGCGCGCTGAAGATCCGAGAGCGACTTCTGCCCGCAGATCACGAGGACATCGCGCAGAGCCTTCATAACCTCGGGGCACTTCGATACTTCGCAAACGACCTTGCTGAAGCCGAACGCATGTACAAGAGGGCGATCGAGATCGAATCAGCATCCGACAGTGAGGGAAACCACGCGCTGGCGACAAGCATGCACGTGCTGGCCATCGTGTACCAGGATCAGGGGAAATACGCCGAGGCAATCGAACTTGAAGAGCAGTCGATCGCGGTCAAGAAAGAGGTGCTCGGGGAGGCGCATCCCTACGTTGCGCTGGGTCTGACGACCCTGGGAAACATCCATCGGCTCTCCGATCGTCCGGAACTCGCCGAGCCTGAGATACGACGGGCGATAGAGATTGCCGAGGCTGCATGGGGCAGAGAGTATGGCGAAGTCTGGTGGATGCGGCGGTCGCTGGCCGAGGCGCTGCGAGCGCTGGATCGAACTGAGGATGCCATTGCCGAACTGGAGGACCTGATCGGAACCATCGAAGGCGCCGATCGCCTCGGATCTCTCCCATCGAATCTGAACCTGCTTGCTGACATTCATCGCGAGGCCGGCCGGCTGAATCAGGCGGAAACGCTCTACCGTCGATCCATGGAAATCGACTCCACGGAGCTTGAGCGCGGTGAAGCGGGCGCGATGAAGACGCTCATCGGTCTGGCGAGAACCCTGTATCGACTGGAGCGGCTCGAGGAGGCGGAGATCTCCTTCCGAAAGGCACTTTCGGCGATGAAACGAGAATGGGGTGAAGAGGATCGCGAAGTGCTCGAGGCACAAAACGATTTCGCGGAGCTGCTGCTGGAGCGCGGTAAGGGCGCCGAGGCGAGAGAACTCGCTGAGACGGTTCGGGCGGCATACAGAAAAGGCGCCGAGGCGCCTTTGGCCAGGCCGCATGAACTCATCGATGCAGCCCGCGCCTGTGTGAGGACACCGATCAAGGAACTGCGCGATCCGAATTCCGCCGTCGAGTTTGCGCGGCGTGCGGTGGATACGACCGAACGACGCCATCCCGTTTATCTCGCAGTGCTTGCCGAGGCACTCAATGCGGCCGGTGACGCGCCGGCTGCTGTCGGGGTTCAGACGGAAGCCCTGAACCTCTTGAAAGCGGATTCCCCGCGCCGTGCCCGTTTTGAGGAAGTGCTTCGCAGATACACTCAGGGAGAAAACGCGTCGGGCGACTGACATTCTTCGTCAATCTCGAAGCGCTGCGGCTTGCTGACTCAAAATACTCCAGACCATTCAGCCTCTGCTAATCGTCATCATCGGAATTGTCATTGCCATTGTCCTCGTCGCCGGACTCTTCTTCGACGATCTGGTCGATCGCATCATCGAGGTTGATTCCCGACGCATCGGACTTGATGTCCGAGAGGCGAGTCAGAAGTCGATCAAATTCCTCTTCATCCGGGTCTCCATCGGGACCACCCAGGGCAAGTGTCCGCAGTCGTGATATACCGCCCAGAATCGTGTCTGCATTTTCGTCATCGAAGGCATCGCCGATCCTGGAGCCACCCTTGACGAGAAGGCCGAATTCCCTTCCCTCGGATTCACTGTCGCCAAGTGAATCGGTCGGAACCGTATCGCGCATCTGATTGATGAACTCGTCGAGTCGGTCCCTGCCCAGTCCGGCGCCGAGTTCCACGATACCGTCGCCGATCTCGCCGAGACGAACGCCCCCGAAGAGCTCCCCCGACGCAACGACGGCATTGGCGCGAACTTTGAAGTCCGCCAGGGCCCGCTGCAGCCGCATGGAATTCGCGATCGGTCCGTCCGGATTGAACTGTCCGCGTTTCGCCTCATCGATGGCGCCGGCCAGCTGCTTGTAGATCTCGTCGACGGCGTTGAAGTCCCTCGGCATGTCGTCCAATGGCTCCGGACGCCCACCGAGACCGTTGAGAAACTCGGCGCGGCGCAGAATCGCGGCGAATTCATCGGCGTCATCCAGGTTGTCGAAACGACGCGCCAGCTCGATGGCGATCTGCTGTTGCTCAAAGTCGTTGAGCCATCCGCGGTTGGCGACGGCGTCCACCAGGTCTTCAAGCCGGCTCCTGGGCTCGTCGTCCATGTCGTCCTCGTCCTCATCGTCCGAAATGCCGTCGCTGTCGTCGTCGAGGTCCCAGCGATCGGAAAGACCGTCGCTGTCGGCGTCGGGATCGTCGTCGTTGGCAAGACCGTCGCTGTCGATGTCGTCATCGTCGTCGTTGTCGACGCCGTCCCCGTCAATATCGTCATCTTCGACGTTCAGTTCGCCGTCGCCGTCGACGTCGCGATCGTCGGAGTTCAGGATGCAGTCCCCGTCAATGTCCTCGTCCACCACGTTCGGGATCGCATCTCCGTCGGTGTCGGCGGGAATTCGCGTCAGATCGAAGTCCAGCCCTGCGCGGGAAAACAACAGCGACAGGTAGGCAACCTCTTCGTCGCTGAGGCCCAGTGCCAGCGCGGTATCGAACGTGGCATCGCTCAGCCCGCTGGAGTCGTCGAATGCAGGCTGATTGGGATCGGGCTGCGAGGGCGTGCCAGCCAGCAATCCGTCGGCGGCGAGGTCATTGCGAAGTGGTGATTCTGCCGTGCATCCGAGCAGTGCCATACCGACGAGCACGACGGGTACCGGAGCGTATCGAAAAGAGAACATGGTTGACTCCCCAGTGGTTCAGCTGTCAGGACTGACGCGAAGAAAGGGGCGCGCCCCGCAATAGCACGGAAGCGCGCCCTTTCTGCATCCCGCTTAGTCCACACTGATCGCCGCGCGAACCCTGATTCCGCAGCCCGCACCTGACGTGATCGTGTAATCCCGATTGCCGGGGCTCTCGGGGAAGAAGTGCTCCGCGTTGTTGATGCGCCCGATGATGTCGTCTTCGTTGTGAACCGCACATCCGTCGTTGTCATGGTCGATGAAGTCACCGCTGCTGACCGTATACGACTGGTTGATTCGAAGCAGGAACGTCGTCGTTCCCGAGATGACGACTGCAACACCCTGCTCAATCGTGCCATCGCCTTCGGGGATACACGGGAGAGGCTGGAACATCTGAGTGGGTGTGGCAGATCCGGGCTGAAGGACGTACAGGCCGCCGCCCTCAAGCTCGATGCCGTGCGGATCGGTCGGCGTACCATCGCAGTCGCCATCAACGATGATGCTGATGAATCCGTAGGTGACGAACATGTCCGGCGTCAGCGGGTCTGATCCGAGAACCTGGAGTTCCTGGAAGTCATTGCGCGTGGCAAGCGGCGCGTACTGGGAATCGCCGTCGGTATCCGCGTCGTTCGGATCCAGCATGGCGGTCCGCTCCTGCTGGTCGTTCAGGCCGTCGCTGTCCGCGTCAGAACTGAACGGACTGGACATGACCGAGTACGAACCCTGGCCGGTGACGGTCACCGTCCAGCTGGTCTGCAGCTCGGTATCGTCGCGAAGGCCGTCGCCATCCGTGTCGCGTCTGCGTGGATCCGTTTCCGTGACCTGCGCGGGCGCCACGTAGCTGCACGTCGCTGCCTCGGCACATCGTTGGAAGAACTCATCGTCGACCCCGGCCGGGAAGAAGCCGCGGCCATTGTTCGGATCGAGTTCGTCGATGTCGTCAATATTGTCGTCATCCGAGTCCGCGAGGTTCGGATCGAGACCGTACAGCTGTTCCATGAGATCCGGGATGCCGTCGTTGTCGGTATCCGGAATATTCGGGTTCGACGTCACCGTCGTGGTTGCCCCGTTGATGGTGATGGTCCAGCCGTTGGTTTCCTCGTTATCCGTCAGGCCGTCCTCGTCCGTGTCGAATACGCTGCCCGAGTCGTCTGGGTTATTCGGAATACTCCCGAGGCGGGCTTCACGCCCATCGAGGAGGCCATCTCCGTCCGTGTCTCGCCGTAGCGGATTGCTCGCGTAGTGTCGATCGTGGAGCGGGCGTATGACGTCATCACCTGCCGGCACTGTTACGAGCCCGCTCGCATCCGCGGAGACCACGACAGGAGCCTCGGGACTGAGCGCGCTTGTGTTCAACTCCTCCATTTGGATGTCGGTGCCTGCTGCAACCGTGTCGGCGATGCCATTCGGTCCGGCAACGATCGCGACGTTGATGTACGGCAACAAACGGACGACCGGGTTGTTCTCCGGGTCCTGATCGTCGTCGGCGAGCACAATGTCATACCCGTTGATTTCGTCATAGTCGCTTATTCCGTCTTCGTCCGTATCGGCCTTTCGCGGGTCCGTTTGATAATCGCGTTCGGTCGCGTCATCCAGTTCATCGGCGTCGGAGTCCGGGCGAACCGGATCAGAAAAAGCACGCCGTGGACTACCGGGAATACCCACGATCCAGCCCTCACGGACTTCTTCGAAATCAGTGAGACCGTCGGTATCAGTGTGTGGAGTCAGGTCGGAACTGCCGTAGAGGTATTCGGTGCGGGCAAACAGGCCGTCGTCGTCGATGTCCGCGACGAACTGCAGCGAGTAGTTCTCTCCCGCCTTCAGAATGATGTCGTTGAAGTCGGTGTCCTCCGGAATATGCACTGACGTAACGATGGCCCAGAATTTCTGTTCCTGGACTTCGTTGATGTCGTCAAAGTCAACGTCGGCCTGTACGTCGCGAATCCGGGTGAGATACTGGCGATTGGTGCCTTCTTCATGCACCGTGCCGTAGGAATTCAGCACGTCCTGGCTCGGCGGTCCGTTGGGATCGACCGGCGCAAGGTCGTTGTCAATGAATCCGAAACCGAGAATGTCCTGCAGTGCAGTTCCCATCGTAATCCCGACCGCGCGACCCGTGGCGTCGAATTTCCCGGCGGTAGCGACGCGATGCGACTCCACCTCACCATTGCCGTAGTCGATGATGATGCCGGCCGTGCGATCGTTGATGTCCTGTGAACTGAATGCGAACAGGCGGCCGGACTCGTCTCGAATATTGAAGTTCGCGAGCTTGATGGTCAGCGACTGCGGCGCCTTGCGCAGCTGCTCCGCGACATTCGGAAAGATCTGGATGTCACGGAAGATGAAGGGGCCGCGCTCGCTGTCAAACGGCCCGAGATTGAATTGCTGGTCTTCGCCGGCGATGGATCGCTCCGAGAGCATGGTTGCGAGCGGAATGTCGACGCGCTCCAGGGGGTCTCGTACGAAAGCCGACAGTTCGAGATCGCTGAGGGTGAACGCGACGTCGCCGAGGTTTGAAATTGTGACGTCCGTATTCAGGCGAGCCTCTTCGATCGAGCGTGTGAAGCTGCGATTCTCACTGAACTCGTTGCCCACCGAGATCGACTCCTGGAATTCCTCCGAGGAGGACCTCGCCGATTCGGAGCTCACCGATGACGAGTAGCCCCGCTGACGAGTCTGCTCGAAGCCGATGTCAGCCGTGATCGTGAATCCGCCGAAAGGATCCTGGCCGCCGAATGTAAACTCGGTGCCGAACTCCTGGCTGAACATGTCCGTGTTCTCACTGGACTGCGTATCGCTGGTTGCAAACGTCCGTTCGTTCGACTGGCTGAGCGTGTTGGAACTGGATCGTTCGGTGGACTGCGTATTCCCTTCTTCGTCGGTGAAGGAATACGACTCGCGAATGAAGATGCCGACGTCACCGATCTTGACCTGGGGCAGCGGAATGTCGGAGCAGCGCGGATTCCGGTTTCGATTCAGGATTTCGTCGCTGTCCGTCCACTGGTCGCCGTCCGTGTCCTCGAGAATCGCGGACGTCTTGAAGAAGTTGATTTCCAGCGGATCGGCGAGCCCGTCCCCGTCGGTATCCTGGTTGATCGGATCGCTGAACCAGACGTTGAACTCATCCCAGTCTTCGATGTGATCGGCGTCCGTGTCATTGGTTCGCGGGTCGAGCGAATACTGGTTCTCGATACTGTCGTCGAGTCCGTCGAGATCGGTGTCGGGTGAGAATGGATCACTCGTCGTATGGAACGACTCCTCTGTGCCGTTCGCGAATCGAATGGTCACGGTCCAGCCCTTCATCTCGAACCAGTCGCCGAATCCGTCACCGTCCGTGTCGAAGTCGATCTGCTCCTGCGTGGGGGCAGTCCCGCGGAATGTCGTCCGCGTTGGATCACCGCCGGCCGGGGGGCCGAGGATTCCCTGCGGCGTCGCGAGTTCGCGCCCGAAGACGTCCTTGAGGCCGACGACGTGAAGCGTGTAGAGATCGTAGTCCTGCGCGAGAGTTTTCAGTTCGACGGTCTTCAGATCTCTCAGCAGGGTCACCTCCGTGATCACGAGAAATGATGTCTCACTGCCGGTGATCTCAAATCGTTCGGTGATGTCATCGTTCGGGCCCTGCGGCGCAAGGCTCATGGGCTTGCTGAATGTCGCGATAATCGTGCCGTTGTTAATCGATGTTGCACCGACGAGTCTTGGTGCGGTTCCATCATCGACGAGCGCCGGTTCGACGTATTCAAACCCCTTTTCGATGACCGTCGTCGGCTGCCCGGGTGTCACAAGTGCGACGCTGACAGCGCCGGGCGCCTGCGGCGTCGTCGTCGTCGCAATAACCTTGTCACTGATGACTCGCGTGTTCTCCCCCAGGAAACCGCCAAAGAGAACCGCCGTCTCCGGCTTGAAATTCTCACCCGTAATCGTCACGGCCGTGCCGCCGTCGGAAGAACCCCTCGGGGGAGAAACGGCCCCGACGCCGATCGCTTCCTCCGTAAAAGTGAATTGACCGACGACATTGATAATGTCGTATTCCGATTCTGAATTCAGGGTCGCCGGCGTGCCGTTGTTGCCGGCATTGGCGTTCCCGGCGCCGTTTCCGTTTCCACCCCCGTTCCCGTTTCCACCGGCGTTGCCGTTACCGCCGCTGTTGCCATTGTCGACGCCATCATCCGCAGTCGGTTGACGCATCAGCACGATGTTCACGCCTCCGGGTGCGTGGGCCGGTGTCGTGAATTCAATCAGACCCTCATTCATGAAGTCGTGCGGTACGATCGCACCATCCACGATGACCACGTGCTCTTCGCTGAATCCCGCGCCGCGAATCGTCACGCGGGTACCGCCCACCGACGGTCCCTGGGTCGGCGTAATCGTCGCGGCGCCGCCGAGAATTCCAGCGAGGTCGTCCAC
>ERZ795053.4870-NODE-4870-length-14257-cov-17.176454_pt1 | contig 14257 bp, 11 predicted proteins | sample MGYA00375137_ERZ795053 | MGnify/ENA primary metagenome ERZ795053 (study PRJEB30182, sample SAMN05720284) | activated sludge metagenome | isolation source: Anaerobic digester | place: Hong Kong | collected 2014-12-17 ... | reverse complement strand
GCCGAAGGCGATACCGTCATCTGTTTCAACTTCCGCACCGACCGTTGCCGGCAGATAACCCGGGCACTCACCCAGGAGGATTTCGCCGATCACGACATGCATACCATACCGCTGCATTATGTCACCATGACCCGCTACGACCATAGCTTCAAAGGCGTGGAGGTCATCTTCGAAAATGAGGACATCGTGGATACCATCGGCGAGGTACTGGAACGCAACAACAAGAAACAGATCCGCATCGCAGAGACAGAAAAATATCCGCACGTCACCTTCTTCTTTTCCGGCGGACGAGAAAAGGAATTCACCGGCGAGACCCGCATCATGCGGGATTCTCCCAAGGTAGCCACCTACGATCTGCAGCCCGAGATGAGTGCGTTTGCGTTGCGAGATGCCATCATCCCTGAACTGGAAAAGGGCGAGGTGGACTTTGTATGCCTCAACTTTGCCAATGCCGATATGGTTGGACATACAGGCGTATTCGAAGCAGCGGTGGCTGCCTGCGAAGCAGTGGACACCTGCGTAGGCGATGTAGTGAGCACCGCCATCAGCCACGGCTATGATGTGCTCCTCACAGCCGATCACGGCAACAGCGATCTCATCATTAATGAGGATGGCTCACCCAACACGGCGCATACCACCAACCCCGTGCCGCTGTTCTACATCAGCAGCGATCCTCACAGCACCCACCTGAAACCCGGCAAGCTCGGCGATCTCGCCCCCACCCTGCTCACCCTCATGGGCCTGGACATTCCGGAAGCGATGACCGGAGAAGTGTTGTTGGGATGAGAAAATAATATGGAGCAATCCCCCTCCTGCCAACCAGTCACTTTGGTCCGGCTTTTCGTTGTAGTCCCCGGCTGAATATCTCCTACCTTATTTGACCAAACTCTCAACTGGCCAGGGCGCTGCCACTGCAATCCGGGCTGGGAAGAATCGTGGTGCCTTCGGCTCTGGATACTAGCAAAACATTAGCTTTTGTAGCTACATTAGTGGCATAACGGAAATCATTAAATAAATTGAAATGAAAGCCTTTGTATTAATGCCTTTCTCTGAAGAATTCGATGATGTGTTTCACATTGGAATAAAGGAAACTGCAGAAAAAGAGGACGTTGTTGCTTATAGACTTGATGAAGAACTTTTTGATGATGGAATGCTCGATAAAATATACTCAGAAATTGAATCTACAGACTTCATTATAGCCGATTTATCTAACCGAAATTCTAATGTATTCTACGAACTCGGCTATGCTCATGCGATTGGTAAACTTTGCATTCTAATTACACAATATGCAGAAAATATTCCATTTGACCTAAAGCACAGACGGCACATTGTTTATGGTAGCAAACTCACCTATTTACAGGAACAGTTACGGTCAAATATACAATGGGCCAAAAATGAAATCGAAGCTCAAAAACACAATCCATTTCAAATCGAATTGAAATTTGACGGCAATTTAGAAGCTACTGATGAATATGCACAAGCCAATATAGATTTCCTTATTGACATTGAAAATAAATCCAATCGTGTTTCTCCAGAGATTCAAGGAATCTACATTCACTCCGCAAAACAATGGGTAATAAAACAAAATGGGAAAAAGGTCCCTTCTAGGAAATCTGACCTAAAGCTTTATAGCTTTAAATACAGCCTTTCATTTGAAACACCAAAAATCCCAAGAAAAGGTTTTACCCAAATAGAATTAAATGCCACAAGAGTTTTAGCATATGCTTTTAATGGAGATGAAATAAAAGATAGTTATACAGTACAAGGCAGTCTTTTTATTGAAGTAGTAACCAACAAAGGATCATATTCCAGCAAACTGCCCATTTCGATATACATGGACACATTACCATTCTAAACTATGAAACCAGTTACAACGAAGACTACTCTACAAATTAAATAGTCAAAATGAAAATCATAAAGCAAATTATATATAGAATGAAATCTATCTTGAAAAACCTTGAAGGAACAGGCCTAATTTTTATTTTGTTTTCATTTGGATGGCAAATGTTTGAAACCGACCTTTCTAATCAATCCACATACCTTAACAATTATCACATACACAAAAAATTAGACAAAATTTACATGATAACAGCTGATCTATATTCTCAGAGTAAACTAAACCACAGCGGAACATATACTTCTGCAGACTTCTCCGATATCGTAAATAATTGGGAATACTTTGATGAGCCTGGAAAAGAAATAGAAAGTGTAAATCGGCAACTTGATTGGACATTTTTCTTTAGATCACTTCTATATATCGTTGGCAGCCTCATGTTGATAATATCAAAATTCAAATCTAAATAACGTGCTGAATGATAAATATAGTAGTACAATAATCCTTTGCTTAATAGACAGAGTTGTAGACTACCTAAATAATGGATTCACAATTTTGCTAGAATCTGATTTAGTAGGTCTTCTTATGCACTCATATTTAAGTGACTCCAATTTAGACGCTAAAAAAATTCATATAGACACTCGAATTAAACAGTCAAATGATGCGCAAAAAATTGACTTTGCAATTGGAGAAGTGCAATATTCAGACTTTTCAAGACCTTTCATACAGCCTACAATTGTTATAGAATTGAAAGCCATCCCAGAATTTGGATTTACACAAAGCCAAAAAAGTAAAAGATTTCAATATGTATTAAGCGACATAGAAAAGTTAAAAAAATTAAACCTATCACTAAGCAGGTGGATAGTAATATTTGATGGTGATAATTATTTCAACAATGAAAAAATGAAGAAAATTATACAACATAGAAACGAACAAGACAGAGGTATCGAAATGGTTGTAATAAAGAAAGAAAATCAAAAGTGGACAAAATTTTATTATACATAAAATTTGATAAGCTACATTTAGCATAATTAACATTTTTTCTTTATTATTATTTGCTAACATACTTTTGGAAGCCCTGATGAGGAATAGCTGCGAATTTTAAATCTTATTGATAAACCTATCGGCATTGGCTCAGATCAGCACAAACACCATGAAACCCAACCTGCTTCTTCTTTCCATTTTAACCCTCCTTATTTCCTGCAGCGGACAGACCGCTGATCAGAAAAGTTCAAATGAACAGTCCGTAATGGGTGACACAGTGCAAGCACCCGGCAACAGCATCATGGTCATCTACCAGGACAAAAAAGGTGTATACTGGTTTGGCAGCTGGGAAACCGGGGTGTACAGATACGATGGCAAGGTGCTGGTTCATTATACAACAGAGCACGGTTTGCCAAACAACAGTATCGATGAGATCAAAGAAGACGGATCAGGTAATATGTATTTCACGAGTTGCGCTCCAAAGTCAACGATCGTCAGTTTTGACGGTAATACATTCACAAAATTATCGCCTGTCTTGGATAATGCCTGGAAGCATCAGCCCGGTGATCTGTGGTTCAGACATGCCTATCAGATGGAAAAGGTATATCGTTTTGATGGTGACACCTTGCATGTACTGACACTACCAAAACCACCACAGCTTTCCGTTCCTTTTGAGATCTACAGCATCTATCAGGACCGGAAAAGGAACATCTGGTTCGGCGCTAACCCGGTCGGCGTATGCCGCTATGATGGAAACTCCTTTGACTGGATCACCGAAGAGGACGTGACAGAATTTCGCGATGAAGGAGCCAACGGCGTGCGTTCGGTGCTGGAAGACCCGAACGGCGACTTCTGGTTCAATACCGAATACCGGTATAGTGTGTATGACAGCGCTACATTGGCAAGCAACCGATTCTATACCAGGCATGAAAGTATAGGTGGCCTGGACGGGAAGGAAGACAGTGCTCTGGATGAGTATTTGTCGTCGGTAACCGACAACAATGGCGATCTATGGTTTGTCACCTATCGTGACGGTGTATGGAAATACGACGGCACGGATATCACCCACTACCCCGTTCAGGAAAATGGGAAAGACATCACCCTGTTTTCCATTTACAAAGACAACCAGGGTGATCTCTGGCTTGGAACCCACGAGAACGGTGCATTCAGATTCAATGGGAATACATTTGAAAGGTTCAGTCCAGGGAGCGCACTTCCACAAACCAATTAAGGGACACTTCAGGAATCTGAGTTCGTTAAAAACGCTGACAAAATCAGGAAGTATGAATAGCTGTTATTCACCATACTGATCATCTAAAGCATTCTTTCCTACTACATACGCATAAATGCTGTTTGGCACCACCAGCAGGTCATCAGAGTCATTAAAGGTTCTTTTACTGGTAATTATTCCTTTCTGAATGCTGTTCTTCAGCATGAAATGTTTTAATTTATCAGACTTCAGAGAATCAGACCACTTTACCTCAAGTGCCCGGTATGCTTTCCGGAAATTAGGACTAAGCTGGATCAGATCAACTTCTCCGGCCTTCCCATTCCTATTCCAGCTGGCGTAACGCAGATATTGATGTTCGCGGTGCAAATACTGTGCAAAAACTGCCGTCTCCACCAGGTATGGAAATCGTTCATCTGATTCAGAGATCTTACCAAACAATCCGGTAAATAAGCTTGGGTTGGTCAGGTAAACCTTAAATTGTGTGATGTTTTTAAATCTTTCAGCCGTTACATCTACACGATGCAGTACTTTGATCAGGAAAGCAGATTCCAGATACTCTATATATTTTTTGACGGTCTTATTATCTGTTTTGGTCTCTTCTGATACATTTCTGTAATTCAATATCTCACCGGTTCTGAAAGCAAGAACATTAAAAAACTGCTGGAGTTCTAACGTGTTTTCAATGCCAAACAGACCAGGCAGATCCTTCATGATGACCTTGTCTGTAATGTCTTTTTGTATAACCTGTTCAGGATTTTTTACTTCCTCCTTGTTCAGTGCAATTTCCGGAAAGCCTCCAAAATTGATGTAGTCTGTGAAGTGCCTGTTGAATTGTTCTATATCTTCCGTCTTATAGAATCTTCTGGGGCCACCGAAATCAACCTCGATCTTAACCAGAGATGCGTTATAACCATTCAGATCAATGTACTCGGCAAACGTTAGTGGCGGTAAAAAGAAATCGCTGAACCTTCCGGCACCACTTTCTATGCTCTTCATTCTTAATGCAGCTGCTGCACTACCACTGGCAATGAATTTTGTTCTTCTGTTTCTGTCAACAAGAGATTTAAGATGTATTTCCCAATTCTTCAGATACTGTATCTCATCAAAAAAAATAAAACAATCTTCAATAGACTCATCATTTGGGGTAAGTGCCCTGAATATCAATTCGTCCAAAGAAACATTCGTGAAAATGGGGGTATCTAAACTGAAATACAGAATTTTCTTAGGCTCTATTCCACTATCAAGCAGATCCTGTATGGCCTGATACATCATTACCGTTTTACCGATCCTCCTGGGCCCCATCAATACCACCGCCCGATGTAAGGCTGATTGCTGAATTAACCCGTAAAATGGTGTGAAATATCTCCTTTTGTTAAGCTCCGTATAGAATGGAATTTGCTTTGTTTCCCACCAGGTATGATCTGATTTGATCCGATTTTCCAGAATATTATCACTAAACACCATACTGCAAATTTAAGTATTACAATCCCATTTATTGCATAAAATGCAGATTTAAGCATCTTCATCCCTAAATTGGTGTATCCTGTTGTAACTCATTGTATATCTGTACCTTAATCGATGCTATTTTCACCTGACGGACAGGTTTACACGGACCGGGGTACAAAAAAGTGCCATACTCATATGCCGTTTATTTTTTATGGACCTGCAGACTGGCAGATACATGCAGCCTGGTTATTGACCGCACATTCCAATACGATGGAAAACGAGCCATCGTCTGCCTGTTGAACCAACAAGATCCTGAAAAGAAATTGAAAGCGGGTATCAGAGCGCCATTAAAGTATCACTTCATAAAAGACCAGCTGACCCTGGCATCTGACCTTAGAAAGATAAATCGCAGGTTCTTATCGTGCTGATTCGTTCTCTAAAATCTGCTATGCCCGCAATATGGTTAAATTGCAAACCCAAATGTGTTGGAATGAGAATAAACGGACACGGACATCTGCTCCCTGAACCTTCACAGATCCCTTCTTTCATGAAGGAAAAAAAGCTGTTCTGGATCGATGAAGACAAACGATTCATGAGACAAGGCGACTGGTCCAGACCCGTGACCCACCCCAGTTTCTTTCTGGAAGAGAAACTAGAGTGGATGCGCCTGAATCAGATCGATCACGAAGTCTTGCTATGTCTGTCACAGCTCTACTGCAATGGCTGGGAGGAAACCGATTGCCATGATGCCATCCGTTTTCAGAATGATTTCAACGCACAGGTGCAGGCTGATCACCCGGACAAGTTCACCTGCGGTTTCGTGGTCCAGCCCCTGTATATTGACCAGGCCCTCCGCGAGATCGAACGCTGTGTCAAAGACCTGCATCTGAAACTGCTCTGTCTGCCCACCCATTTCCTCAACAAACAGGGAGAGTGGCTGTCAACCGCTGAGGCTGATGTGGAACCCATCTACGAAATGGCCAATGAATACAACCTGGCCATCCAGATCCACCCTTACGATGGCGAAAAGATGATCGCCCTGAAAGATGCCTATTGGCGTTTTCACCTGGTCTGGATGATGGCTCAGTGTGCCGATACTTTGCATATCTATACCCTCCGCGGTCTGCCTGATACCTTCCCCCATATTCGCACCAGCTTTGCCCATGGCGGCATGCTGGGAATTGCAAGCTATGGCAGGCGGATACAGGGCTTCGATGGTCGGCCGGATCTGTTCAGGGGTCTGCAGGATCCGCGAAAGACACTGGGCCATCAGAACATCTACTTCGATACCCTGGTGCATGACTCATACACACTTGAACTACTCAAGAAAAGAGTGGGAAGCAGCCAGATCATGATGGGCCTGGATGACCCTTATCCGCTGGGGGAAATGGAAGGCATTGGTACCTCCTACCCCGGAAGGGTGGTGGATTATGCAGTGAAAAAAGGTATCCTCACTGAACAGGAAGGAAAGGACATCTGGCATAAGAATGTGCTGGACTGGCTGGGAATCGAATGGAAAAATCATTGATCTCATACACCTGATAAATCACAATGACCACACACTCCCAACTGAAGAAAACGGCCCGCCTCACCGGCATTTGGTATCTGCTAATGGCCATATCCGGGCTGCTTGGTTTTATGGTATTCCATCCACAGTTATTTGTTGATGACCCCCAACAAACGCTGACCAACCTGCAGGAACAGGAGAGTCTGGCCAGGGTGCGGCTGGTGCTGGAATTTATCATCATCATCTCACAAGCTCTGACAGCTGTATGGTTTTACCGGCTGTTCAAAGGCATCAACGAGTGGGGCGCCTGGACCTTAGGCATCTGGGGGATGGTCAACTCAGTGGCCATCATGATCTCTGCCATCGCCATGGGCACGGCACTCGAGGTCGCCTGGAGAACCACTGATGCAACGGATGGTGTTCTGGCCAGCATCACCACATTGAGCAGTCTGGTAACCAATGCCTGGGGCATAGGCAGTTTGTTCTTCGGCCTGTGGCTCATACCGATGGGATACATCGTGACCAGTTCTACATGTATGCTCCTCTGGCTGGGCAGAACACTTATCATAGGAGGTGCCGGTTATCTGCTCAGCACTTTTCTTCAGTACCTGGGCATGGATGGTACGGCGACAGAACTTCTCGTCATTCCGGCCACCATCGGCGAGTTCTGGATGATCGGGTATTTGTTGATCTTCGGAATAAGGCAAACATCTAATGCTTAAAGAAATCGTATCTTGATATTTACTCCATTCAATGGCCAAATTCTTCAGAACATTCAGGCAAAACTCTATGGCAGAAAGCCGCATAGGCCGCTACCTGTTGTATGCAGTGGGCGAGATCATCCTGCTGGTCATCGGTATCCTGATAGCAGTTCAGATCAATCTCCGAAATGAAGCAGCCAAAAACGAACGGGCCGAGTCCATCTATATCCAAAACATACTTAAAGACATTGATGCACAGCAAAAGTCCATTGAGGTACAGGTAGATTATGAATCATCTTATATTTCGTCGGCCAAATACCTGATAGAAACCCTTGAAAACAAAGAGATACAGGTTGATCAGAAATTTGCCGCTGAACTGGCGAACCTGCTGTCCAGAAGAACCTTTGTAGTGCAGGATGCTACCTATACAGATCTCATATCTTCCGGAAAGATCAACCTTATAAATGATGAAGGGGTCAGAAATGACTTAATAAGTTACTACCAGGAAATGGAACGGATGGAAAAGGTCATTTACCACAACAACTCAGATATCATAGATGGCAATATCAGCCATGTGCTGGAAGAATTCGGATATATCAATTACTCTTTCGAGAAACTGAACCATCAGGGGTATCTTAAGAACAGTAACAGCGCTTACCATCTTGGTCATTTTGATGAGCAGTTTGCAGACATTTCAACCCAAATCATGACAGATCCACGTGTTCGTCTCCATGTCATGAATGCAGTAAAGAAAAGATTGTTGATAGCCACCATCCACCATGAGATGATGGATGGTGCTACCACGCTTTCAAACGAGCTTAAAAACAGATTTTATGAGTGACGATGATCAGTGCTGTACCAAAACGATCATTCTTTCACTGCCTGACTCCAGTATATACATGCCATTGGGCAAACCACTCAGATCGATCACATCAGGGCAAACATTGTAGTGCATGACCGGATTACCCGATACGTCTCTGATCAATACAGGTGTATCCTGCATATCAGACTGCAGGTATAACAAACCGGTTGTTGGATTGGGAAAAACTTCCAGGCCGGATACCATACCATCACGCAACGGATCGGTCATGAAAGCACCGCTGGCGGTATAAGTTGTTGTAGTACCGGTACATTTATTTCTGACCCGAAATACATAGTTGGATCCGGGCAACAAACCAGTCAGGGTGACCGTGGTATCTGTAGTGTTCACGACACCGGGTGAACTTCCCGTAGTTATATACTGCACCTTATAAATGGATGCGCCTGAAGAGTTCCAGCTGATCGTTGCGGTATTCGTAGAGATATCAGAAACGGTCAGACCGGTAACAGCGCCGCACAACTGTGCCACTTCATATATTCCGGTTGCCATACATCCCAAATCATCTGTAACAGTTACCGAATAGGACCCTGCCTCGAGTGCACTCAGATCTTCTGTGAAATCACCGGTGCTCCAGCTGATCATGAAAGGTTCAGTTCCTCCTGTTATGGTCAGATCAATACTGCCATTAGAGAGACCATCAGCCGTTTCATCAGTAATGTTTGCCATCAGAGAAAAACCTGTACAGGCAGAAATATCACCAAACAGATAAGCTGCACCGGCATTATCTCCGCCATCATCATCCTGCTTGGCACCGATCACAGTCAGCCCGTCCTGTGTAGAAACAGAAACACCAAAACGATCAAATGCTTCACCATCACTTGCCAGCAGCTTGCTGATCTGGTCTCCGGATATAGCATCAAAATAGTATGCTGATCCACCATCAAAACCGCTGTCATCATCTTCAAAAGCTCCAATTGTTACCACATCGTTATCAAGAGATACAGAGATCCCGAAATGGTCTCTGTCGTGTCCATCTTCAGGATATATGAAATGCAGCTGTTCTCCTGTGCCGACATTGAAAATATAGATGGCGCCTGAAAAGTCGAAGAACACACTTCGGTTGGGTGTTCCCACTACCAGCAGTCCGTCTTTCATATCCAGGCAGTCAGCAAAATGACCGCCCAGATCACCGTTATAGTTAAGAATATCGGGTTGAACGGTGTTCAGCAGGTCGCCGGAAGATACATCGAACAGAAAAGCCTTGGCAAACGTATATCCATCACCCAATACAAAAAAGGTGCGTGCACCCACAGCTACCACACCGGCATCTATAGCAACGGATACACCGAAGGTCTGAAAGTTATTGCCCTCATCGGGAAGCAATTTCTCCAATTGTGTGCCGGAAGCGACATCAAATAAGTAGGCAGCTCCGGAAGCTTCGCCAAACTCATCTGCACGCCATGCACCAACTGCTACCACACCGCCATCTATATCAATGGCATTGCCGAACTCATCGCCTGCCGACAAATCATCCGGAACAAGTTTATAAAGTTGTGTGCCTGTTGCTGCATCAAACAGATATGCTGCACCGGCACCTGCACCTAACTCAGTATCAGCCCTGGCACCAATGGCAGCTACTCCGTCTTTCATGGCAACAGCATATCCGAATTCAGCTCCGGCCACTCCATCATCAGGAAGCAGCTTGAAAAGTTGTGCGCCTGTTGCAGCATCCACAATATAAGCAGCACCTGAATTAAGGCCATTGTCATCGTCAAAAGGTGCTCCTATCAGGATCATTCCACCGTCTAGCACAACAGACTGTCCGAAAGAATCACCGGTGGCAGCATCGTCCGAAAGAATTTTGAGGTCTTCATTGATCACACCCATCTGGGCAAAGGCACTTGTTGCATAAGCAATGATGATCAATCCTAGTAATTTGATCTTTTTCATGTTATTTGTTTTAAAAATGAAAGGTGTGAGTTGCTTCATTCAACTTCCTTTCATCTTTAACTTCGTTTGTAAGACATGCATCCTATATACATCCGTTGACAACTGGATATAAACTAACAACCTTCAAAAAAAAGGTGTAGTTCCTTTACACCCAATTAAATGCAAATACCTGTTCATTTATATTATTTTTATTCCATGTATATCAGGAACATGACAGCAAACCCTGCCTGTCAGAACAAACATGTCTCTGCACTAAGTACATGTAAGGTATTGTGCTTTAGATCAGAACCTGGTGATAAAGGTCACCCTGTACAAGTGACTAAACCCTAACAGAGACCGACACACACTTTTAATGCTGCAAAATGATCTGTTGCGATCTTCCGTGTATCTCCAGTATATATATGCCATTGGGCAAACCACTCAGATCGATCACTTCAGGGCATACACTGTATTGCATGACCGGATTACCCGATACGTCTCTGATCATAACAGGTGTATCCTGCATATCAGACTGCAGGTATAACAAACCGGTGGTTGGATTGGGAAAAACTTCCAGGCCGGATACCATACCATCACGCAACGGATCGGTCATGAAAGCACCGCTGGCGGTGTAGGTTGCGGTGGTTCCGCTGCACTTATTCCGCACCCGGAACACATATACTGCACCGGCATCAAGTCCGCTCAGCGTTACAGAGGTATCAGGCGTAGTGATCTGTCCCGGTGTTCCACCCATGGTGATGTACTGCACTTTGTACAAACCCGCACCGGAAGGGCTCCAGCTGATGGTGGCCGAACTGGTGGTGATGTCTGACACCTGCACATCAATAGCCGGGCCGCACAATTGTGCCACCTCAAACACGCCGGTCTGCACACAACCCAGATCATCGGTCACGGTTACGGTGTAGGTATCTGCAGACAGACCGCTCAGATCTTCAGAAGAAGCACCCGTACTCCAGCTGATGCTATATGGTGCATTCCCGCCTGTTACGGTCAGATCGATACTGCCATCTGAAACGCCCAATGCCGTCTCATCGGTAATGTCTGACGTCAGAGCAAAACTTCCGCAGAGATCTTTCAGGCGATAAATATTCCCGGCATCTTTTTCGCAGGCATAGATCTCGCCGTTCTGGTCTTCTCCAAATGAAGTGATGTGATCAACCAGAAAACCAAGCGTATCCACCAGCCATCCTCCCATACCATCGCTGTGCAAGGCCCATGCATTGCCGGTAACATAATCTATAGTTGTATAATATCCGTACAGATGCGGATAAGCATTTCCACGATATACAAATCCTCCGGTAATGGCATAGCCACCTGTAAAAGGATTGTGGTTGTATTCAAAAATGGGGAAGGTAAAGTCGATGGATGTATCGCATAGTGCCGACTGATAAGAAGCTTCATAGCATTGCCAGCCGTAGTTCTCTCCGCCCCCGGAAGAAACAGGCCGGAAATTGACCTCTTCTTTGATGGCACCACCCACATCTGCTATCCACAGATCGCCGGTCAGTCGGTCGAAACTGAAACGCCAGGGGTTACGCAATCCCAGTGCCCACATCTCATCTACACCGGGTTCGCCAATAAAGGGATTGTCGGCAGGAATGGCATAGGGAGACCCTCCATCCACATCAATGCGCAACACTTTTCCGAGTATGCTGGTGGTATCCTGTGCATTGCCATTGGCTGGTCCGCCACCATTACCGGTGCATAACCACAGGTAACCATCGGGACCAAAGTTCAGGTCGCCGCTGTTGTGGTTATTGGCAGGTTGATCTGCATATATCAGGAGGAGCTCACTGTCAGGATCTGCCAGGTCAGGATCGCCGGCACTCACGCTGAAACGGGAAATATGTGTATCGCCCAGCGTGTCTGTATAATTGACATAAAAAAAGCCGTTGGAAGCATAGTCGGGATGGAAAACCAATCCCTGAAGTCCCTGTTCGCCGCCACCCGAACCCACACGATCATCTATATCCAGAAAAGTAGAAACCGAAAGGTCGGGATACAGTATCTCAATGGTACCATGTCTGCTTACGATGAATAAACGCTCATCGCCGGCACTGGCTATATCTACAGGCTCGTTAAATCCGGTGGTGATGAGTTCCAGGTCAATGATGGGCTGAGCCATTGAACGAATACCTCCGGTAATGATCAAGGAAAGGATCAGCAGAACAGGTTTTGCAGACATGGCAAAAAATTTTACCTGATATTACAAAAAAACTTTCGGACCGCTGTTCTGTCCTAACAAAAAAGCTCCGGCCATCAGACCGGAGCTTATCATTATTAAAGGATATCTCAATACCCTATACTCTATACTCAATACTAATTCATCTCCGCATAATACTTGAAGAACCACGGAATGGTCTCAATACCCTTGTAGTAATTGAACAATCCGTAGTGCTCATTGGGTGAATGAATGGCATCGCTGTTGAGGCCGAATCCCATCAGGATACTCTTGGCACCCAGCACCTGTTCAAAGAGCGCTACGATGGGGATGCTGCCCCCTTCTCTGGTCGGTATCGGTGTGATGCCGAACGATTGTTCCATGGCTTTCATGGCTGCCTGCATCGGAGCAAAGTCCAATGGTACCACCACCGGCTCACCACCATGATGAGCGATCACTTTCACACTGACATACGGCGGAGCGATCTTTTTGATATGCGCTTCGAACAGCTTCGCAATTTTATCGGGCGACTGATTTGGAACCAGGCGCATGGAGATCTTGGCACTGGCTTTGGACGGCAGTACGGTCTTGGATCCTTCGCCGGTGTAGCCGCCCCAGATACCGTTTACATCCAGTGTTGGACGAATGGATACTCTTTCCAGTGTGGTATATCCGTCTTCCCCTTTCACCTCTCCTATGCCCAGGTCTTTCTTGTATTCTTCCAGATCGAATGGTGTTTTGGCCATTTCAGCACGTTCTTCTGCGCTTACCACCAATACATCATCATAGAATCCATCAATGGTGATATGTCCTTTCTCATCAATGAGCGAAGAGATCATATCGCAGATGGTGTTAAGTGGATTGGCCACACCACCGCCGTACACACCGCTGTGCAGGTCGCGGTTGGGGCCAGTCACTTCGATCTCCATATAGCAGAGACCACGAAGACCTGTTGTGATGCTGGGCACATCATTCGCTACGATGGAAGTATCAGAGATGAGAATGACATCGCAGCTCAGTCTTTCAGTATTCTCCTTGATGAAGGTCTCGAGGTGTGCTGAACCTACTTCTTCCTCTCCTTCGATGATGAATTTCACATTTACGGGAAGCGCATTATTGGCCATCATGGCTTCGAATGCTTTGACATGCATGTACACCTGACCTTTATCATCGCAGGAACCGCGGGCATAGATCTTACCGTCTTTCACCACCGGTTCAAAGGGCGGCGAGTTCCACAGCTCAAGCGGATCGGCGGGCTGTACATCGTAGTGACCGTACACCAATACAGTAGGTTTGGAAGGGTCGATGAGCTTATCACCATAGACGATGGGGTGACCTTCTGTTGGGCAAACCTCTACGTTGTCTGCACCCGCGGCTTTGAGTTTTCCGGCCATCCAGTGTGCGGTCTTTTCCACATCGGCCTTGTATTTCGGATCTGCACTGACAGACGGGATGCGGAGTACCTCCAGCAGCTCGTCCAGCATGCGTTCCTTGTTCGTTTCAATATACTTACTGATAAAATCCATAATGATTCTTTTGTGTGCAACAAATATAGGTGATGAGGCCGGAACGGTTGGTGATGAAGGTCAGTGGGGAGGATTCGTATCGGGTAGCAGAGGAGCA
>ERZ795053.4865-NODE-4865-length-14264-cov-33.805194_pt1 | contig 14264 bp, 19 predicted proteins | sample MGYA00375137_ERZ795053 | MGnify/ENA primary metagenome ERZ795053 (study PRJEB30182, sample SAMN05720284) | activated sludge metagenome | isolation source: Anaerobic digester | place: Hong Kong | collected 2014-12-17 ... | reverse complement strand
GCCTCTCTATTCTTTGGCCCCATGATTCTCACATAATTCTTCAGTCTCGTGACTATAGTATCTAGGACGCGCAAGATGATCGGTCGCTAGGGATTGGCGGTTGATCCTTGTGGTTGATCCGTCCGCCCGTGTCGGTTGTCAGCTTGGAGCGGTCGGTTTTAACCTATTCCGATGGTCAACATCATGCCGTTCGGGATGTGCACGACGCTCACCAATCCCGCAGTGGCGACGGCTACCGGGGATTGGTGAGCTGACCTCGATGTCCTGTATTCCCGTTACCCCGGCGCAGTGGGTAGTGGGGTCGCCGACTGTGCTGCTAGGCAACATGCCGGCACTCAACAATACCTCGACTTTGATGTGTACGTGGGCGGGCGTGATTACGGTGCTCCAGCCGGGGCAGTTCACCGAGATGATTCCCTGAAGCGCGTTATTTTTCGGCGGGCCGGGCGCGTCGAGTGGGAACCGCGTTCCACGGATCGTCCGGCCAGGGATGCTTGGGGTAGCGGCCTTTCAGTTCCTTCCTGACTTCGGCGTAGGTCCGTTCCCAGAAGCCGCGCAGATCCTGAGTGACCTGGATCGGCCGCTGGGCCGGCGACAGCAGGTGCAAGGTCACCGGAATCCGCCCGCCGGCGATGAGCGGGGTATCGGCCAACCCGAACAACTCTTGCAATTTGACCGCCAGCACCGGCGGCTCGCCCGGTTGGTAGCGCAGGCGGATGCGCGAGCCACTCGGGACCGGCAGATGCGTGGGTGCCAGCTCGTCCAGCCGTGCTCGCGACCGGCCATCCAACAGATCGTACAGTGCCCCCGGCAGATCCAGCCGTCGCAGGTGCTCGCGCCGGGTCATGCCATCCAGCCAGGGCGGCAACCAATCGTCGAGATGTTCCATCAGCCAGCCGTCGGACACGTCTGGCCAGCCTTCGTTGGCGCACCAGTGCCGCAGCGACAGCACGCGCGCCTGCCACTCGCGCAGTTCGCGGGTCCACGGCAGGCTATCGAGACCCAGTTGCCGGGCACCGGCCAGCATTGCCTGACACAGTGATTCGGGATCGGCGTCCGCCAACGGGGTACTGTCGAGCGCCAGCACACCCAGTCGCCGTTCCTGGCGTGCCATGACCGCCGCCTGCCGTTCATCCCAGCCCACTTCCACGACGGTGCGCAGCCGGTCGGCGAGATGTGTTTCCAGAGCGGTGGGATCGACGGGCGCGGCCAGCCAGATTCGGCCTTCGCCGACACCGGCGTCCAGGTGTGCCGCCACCAGCCAGTCGCGGCCCGCCAGCGGATCGCCAGCGGCCAGCCGCGCTCCACGTCCGTTGGCCAGCCGGTAGCGATCCGCCGTGCCCTCTCGGCGTCGCGCCACCCGGTCGGGGTAGGCGAAGGCCAGTAGCAATCCAGTGGTCGCGCCATCTCTTGGATCGAGGGCGGGATGGAGACACTCGTCCGCGTTTTCGGAACCATCCCGTTGTAGCAGCGCCCGCCAGCGCCGCGCCGCTTGCTCAATGCGGACACAGGCCGTCGGATCGGCCCACCAGCGCCGCGCGCCGTCGCGGCCGTCGCGGCGAAAATCCCGCAGGGCGTCCAGACGGGCGGTGAAATCGCCGCCGAAAGGGTGTTCGCCACGCAGGGGGTCGCGCTCCTCCAGCAGCGCGGCCAGATCGGCGGCCAGTTTGACCAATCCGAGCGCCGTGCCCCGCCGCAGCAGTTGCGCCAGCCGCGGATGAATCGGCAGTTCCGCCAGCGCCTGTCCGGCCGAGGTGATACGGTCGCGGTCGTCCAACGCGCCCAGTTCGCGCAGTAGTTCGCGCGCTTGGGCCAATGCGCCTGACGGTGGCGGATCGAGCCAAGCCAGCGCCGACACTTCGGTGACGCCCCATTGCGCCAGCTCCAGGGCCAGTGGCGCCAGATCGGCCTCCAGGATTTCCGGGATGCGCTGCGGGCGGAGCCGGCTTTGAGTGGTCTCGCTCCACAGCCGATAGCAAATCCCCGGACCCAGCCGTCCGGCGCGGCCGGCGCGCTGTTCGGCGGCATCGGCCGACACCCGTACCGTTTCCAACCGGGTCAGACCATTGCGTGGATCGAAACGTGGCACGCGGGTCCAGCCGGCATCCACCACCACGCCGATGCCCTCGATGGTCAGGCTGGTTTCGGCGATGGGGGTGGCCAGCACGATTTTGCGCCGGCCGTCAGGATCGCGTCGAATGGCGCGTTGCTGCGCTTCTCCCGGCAGATCGCCGTATAGCGGCGCCAGCGTCAGTCCGGCGCAGGCCGGCTCCGCTTGCAAGCGGCCCAGTACTTGCCGGATTTCGCCGCCGCCCGGCAGGAACACCAGCAGGTCGCCACGTTCCCGGCCCAGCGCGTTTAGTACGGCGCGAACCACGACGTTAAGATCCAGACCGTCGGGATCTCGTGGCAGGTATTGCCGGTTTACGGGATGGGCGCGGCCCTCGCTGGTTACGATGGGGGCATCGCCCAGCAGTCGGGCCACTGCGACGCCGTCCAGGGTGGCCGACATGACCAGCAGTCGTAGGTCTTGACGCAACTCGCGCTGGCTGTCCAGACAAAGTGTCAGTGCCAGATCGGCGTGCAGGCTGCGTTCGTGGAATTCGTCGAAGATCACCAATCCCACGCCCTCCAGCGTCGGATCGCGTTGCAAGCGGCGGGTCAGAATGCCCTCGGTCAGTACCTCGATGCGAGTCTGGCGCGAGACTTGGCGGTCGAAGCGGATGCGGTAACCGACGGTGTGGCCGACCGGCTCGTTCAGTTGCGCAGCCATGCGCGCCGCCGCTGCGCGCGCCGCTAGCCGTCGCGGTTCCAGCAGCAGGATGGTGGAATTCTTCAACCAGGGTTCATCGAGCAGCGCCAGCGGTACCCGGGTGGTTTTGCCGGCACCCGGCGGCGCTTGCAGCACCAGGGCGGGGGCATCGCGCAACGCGGCGCGGATCGCCGGCAGCGTCGGTTCGATGGGCAGGGTCGTGGGCTCGGAATCAGATGGAAACACGAGCGCGGACCCGTTCGATGAGGATGGCCGAGACTGCCCCGCCACTGTTTTCCGTGATCGCCCCAACGTGCATTTGTGCGCTGCCTTGACTATTGTTCTATCAAAATGCTGCGGTTTGGGTCCGTCGCACGCGCGAGTGCCGCTCCCACTTCATCATAACGCCAGCCACCAAGGATTTCCGCGAATGAGTATTGTGACCGATCTGTTGGCCAAGCCCGGCGTTATCGCCGCTGGCGAATACGCCTATCGGGGTGACCGATTTTCCTACCGCGGCGCCCTCACTGAAGAACATGCCCGTATGGCGTCGATCATGTGTCGCGCCACCACCATGGGCGTGAACATGGAGGGCAAGATGCTCGAAGTCTTCCAGCCGCGCAGCGGACTGCAACCGCCACGCGGCTGGATGGTGCATGGTGCCGACTATACCGTGTGCGTCATGGCTAACGTGTTTTGCATGCTTGACAACGCCCGAGCTTCGATCAACGACATCGTCGGATTCATGCGTCAGACCATGGCCAATGCACCCTCCGATTTGATCTGAACCGGCCCGGCAAAAATTAAGGAGAAGAAATCGATGGCGACACTCGACGAACTGATGCGACTGCCGGCGGCGATGGCGGCCTTTGAATTCCGAGGCAGCGGCGAGTTGTTGGACCAGCGTATCGCTTACCCCGAGCGCATCAACGAAACCACGCTCGACTTACTGGCTCATATGTGCGCGGCCAATATGAGCATCGCCACCATGCAGGCGCGCGGCTGGGAGAAGGTAACGGCCATGAAGGGATTCTATCCAATCCAGGAATTCACGCTGGTCGGATTCGACTGGTCGGTGGTGGTGAGCGGCTTTCGTCGAGAGCAGATCAAGAGCGAGGGTAAGACCAGCTTGCCGCCCCTCATGGGGGTGGTGCTGGGCAACGAAAAGGCCGACTATGAAGCAGCGTTCGCCGTTCTGGAAGGGCAGGAACCGATTCCATGAGCATGATCCGGCGCATTCTGGCTTTGGATGGGGTGAACGTGATCTGCCATTTTCGCGACGATGGCTACCTGCTCGAAGGCTACGGTTTGATGGGACGCGACGATATGGTGCGGTTGGCGCAGTTCGCGCACGATTACCGACGCATGATCCAGGGTAACGCCGATCAGCTCGCCATGTTCACCGGCATGCGTGGTTGGACGCCACCACATGGCTGGATTGCCCGAGGTGCGGTACAGTCGGTCTGTGGCGTCGGCAACCTGGTGTGCATCGTGGAAGGCGCCGATGCGCCCATGAACGAAATCTTATTGGAATTACGGGAAATTTCGCACTGGTAAGCTTGGAATCATTGGGACGCTCCACCCTCTAACATCAAGGAAGTCAAGTAGTCGACGCTTGTTGTTTTATATCGCATTGGCGTGGCCACTTTAATACTTTGTTGGTATGATGATACGACACGGTATGTTACTTCAATGCATTGGGGCGGTCGTTTCCATGTCCAAGCGAATTGTTTTTCCTATATGGCTTTGCATGTTATTGGGTGCGTGCGCGTTCAACGCGTGGCCGGTGGCGGCACAGGTGGCTGGCGATCAAGCCCCCGAAACTCAGGGTGCCAACGGCGGTGGCGTGGTTGGGCCGACCGCGATGCCGGCGGTGGAAGCCAGCTTGCCTGCCGATCGGAACGTCGAGAACGCCGACGAAACCGAGCCGCCACCGACCGACGCACAAACGTTGTCAGCGGCGGACCCGGCAGTGGTGGAGTTGCCGCCCTGTCCGGTCGGCGACGGTGGGTTGGGGGAACAGGTCGCCGTCCACATCTGCCAGCAGGTGCGGATCGAACCGCCGCCGACCAGCCTGAAGGTCGATAATCTGGCGCTGCGCTCACTGGAGTATCTGATTCCTTTCTACGCCCGGCGCGACTATCGTGCCGCCTGGCTCGACACCGGCGGTAAGCCGTTGCCGGTGGCGGATAAGCTGTTGCGAACCCTGGGTCAGGCCGAGCGCGAAGGGTTGCGATCCGCCGACTATCCCCGCGCCCGCTTGCGCAAGCTGTACGAGGCGCTCCAGCAGGATATCGCCACGCCAACCGCCGGCCAGTTGGCCGATTTCGATCTGCTGTTCACTGACACGTTTCTGACCTACGGTTCCCATCTGTTATCCGGCCGACTGCCGCCCCGCAAGATCGACCCCGATTGGACGATCAAGCCGCGTTCCCGCGATTTGGCCGAGGTGTTGGAGCGAGCGCTAGCCAACGACACCCTGGTCGAGTCGCTGCAAGCTTTGGCGCCGCAGGGTAAAGGCTACACCCAGTTGCGGGAAATGCTGCAACGCTATCGGACGATCGAACAGGCGGGCGGTTGGCCTGTCGTCGGCTCCGCAAAGGGAGCGCGGGGCTCGCAGGCGGAACGGTTACGTACCCGATTGCAGGCCAGCGGCGATTTGCCCGAGGGGCAGGAGCAGCCTGGAAAGAACGCTACTCACGACAAGTCGCTCGCCAGCGCGTTGCGCCGTTTTCAGAGGCGGCACGGTTTGCGGGAAACCGGAACCGTGAACGCCGCCACTCTGGCCGCCCTGAATGTGCCGACGTCGCAGCGGATACGCCAAGTGGAACTGAACATGGAGCGCTGGCGCTGGTTGCCGGACGACTTCGGACCGCGCTACATTTTGGTCAATATCCCCAGTTTCAAGATGGGTGTGTTCGAAAACGGCAAGCAGGTGATGGAATCGAAAGTGGTGGTGGGCCGTCAGGAGCGGCAAACGCCGACCTTCACCGCCAACATGGCCTACCTGGTGTTGAGCCCGAAGTGGTACGTGCCGCGCTCCATCGCGGTGAAGGACAAACTGCCTCAGCTCAAGCGCAACCCTTACGCGCTCAAGGGGCAGAAGATCCGAATCTATAATAGCGCCGGCCAGGAAATCGACCCAGGCTCGATCAATTGGAGCGCGGTCAGCGCCAGCAGCTTCCGCTATCAGTTGCGCCAGGATGCCGGGCCTCGCAACGCCCTGGGCGGGATCAAGTTCATGTTCCCGAACCCCTATAGTATCTACTTGCACGACACGCCATCCCGAGAGCTGTTCAGCCGTAACCAGCGGACTTACAGCTCCGGTTGCATCCGCATCTCCAATCCGGTGGAATTGGCCAATTATCTGCTTAAACATGACCCGAAGTGGAACAAGGATACCATCAAGACCGCCGCCGCCAGCGGCAAGCAGCGGGTTGTCCGTTTACCGGAGGAAGTGCCGGTGTACCTGCTGTACTGGACAGCCTGGGTCGATGACGAGGGTTTGCTCAATTTTCGCGATGATATCTATCAGCGCGACAAGCCCATGGTCCGGGCTCTTTACCAGAAAGGAGAGATCCAGGGCGGCGATGCCTAAAGCCTCTTTCCATGGATAAGCGCCATCCCTCGGCCACCGCGGTCGGGGGATTTTCGTTGTTGGCTCGGGGAGAATTTGGGACGATGCGCGTGGCACTGGGCATCCAATACGACGGCGTCGGGTTTCGTGGCTGGCAAGCGCAGCCGGCGGGAGTACGAACCGTGCAGGCCAGTCTGGAGCGAGCGTTGGCCAAGGTTGCCGATCATCCGGTCAGCCTGACTTGCGCCGGCCGCACCGATGCCGGTGTCCACGCCGTTGGTCAAGTCGCTCATTTCGACACCCGAGCGATCCGATCGACGCGGGCCTGGGTGCGAGGTGGCAACGCCCACTTGCCGCCGGATCTCAGCCTGAGCTGGGCTTGCGAGGTCCCGGACGATTTTCATGCCCGTTTCTCGGCCACGGCCCGCCGCTATCGCTATCTGATCCATAACCACTCCCAGCGTTCGGCCTTGTGGCGGGAGCGGGCGGTCTGGCACTACCGGTCGCTGGATGTCGCGCGGATGCACGCGGCCGGTCAGCTACTGATTGGTAAGCATGATTTCAACGCGTTCCGCGCCGCTGAGTGTCAAGCTCATCACCCGATCCGGGAAATTCTGGAATTGGCGGTTTGGCGGCACGGCGATGGCGTGTTGCTGGAGATCGAGGCCAACGCCTTTTTGCATCATATGGTGCGCAATATCGTTGGGGTGTTGCTGGCGATCGGGGTCGGCGACCGGCCGATCGAATGGGCCGCTGAGGTATTGGAAAGTCGTGATCGCACGCAAGCTGGGGTGACCGCGCCGGCCGAAGGCTTGTACCTGCTGGTGGTGCGTTATCCGCAACGGTTCGGGTTGCCGGCGGCTCCGACCAGTAGCCCGGCTTTTGAAGGCTGAGCGCGACGCGACGCCCATGCCTGGCGATCACGCTAGATCAAGGCATCAGATGGAGTAATCGAACAATCAGCGGGACCAGCAACGCGGTCAATAGGGCGTTAAGGCCGATGGCCAGCCCAGCGAAGGCCCCCGCCAGGCTGCTGATCTGCAAGGCTCGCGCCGTGCCGATACCGTGCGCCGCCACGCCGATGGCCAGCCCTTTGACGGCGTTGTCCCGAATCCGCAGCCAGTCCAACAGGGCCGGCGCGGCGACCGCCCCGATGACCCCGGTCAAAATCACCAGAACCGCCGTCAGCGAAGGCAGGCCACCGATCTTTTCGGCGATCCCCATCGCCACCGGGGTGGTCACCGATTTGGGCGCCAGTGATAGCAGGGTGCGCGGCGAACCGCCCAGCAACTCGGCGATCCCTATTGCCGATAGGATCGCGGTCAGCGAGCCGACCAACAACCCGGCGAGGATCGGCAGGGCCAGTTGCCGTACCCGCTCCCAGTGCAGATAGAGCGGCACCGCCAGCGCCACGGTCGCCGGGCCAAGCAGAAAATGAATGAACTGCGCGCCGGTGAAGTAGGTGGAATAGGGGGTGCCGGTCAGCAGCAGGAGCAGCACCAGCAGAGCGATCGCCAGTGCCACCGGGTTGAAGATCGCTCGGCCGCCACTGCGTCGAAACAGCCATTGTCCGGCCAGGTAAACGGCCAGGGTGAGGGTGAGCCACAGCAGCGGCGAGGCGGCCAGGTACACCCAGATGTCGATGAAAATCCTATCCATCGTGTGGTGCTCCACGCCGCCAACGGATGACGGTTTGCATCACCAACGCGGTTACGGCCACCGTGATCAGCGTGCTCAGCACCAGAGCGACCGTCACCGCCAACCATTCCTCCGCCAGTAGCGCCCCGTACCGCACGATCCCGACCCCGGCCGGGATGAACAGCAGCGACAGATGCGACAGCAGGGTCTCTGCGGTGGTGCGCAGTGGCGCGGGTAGCGACTTGCGCCAGTGTAGCGTCAGGAACAACAGCAACATGCCAATCACGGGTCCCGGTACCGGAACGCCGCTCCAGCGGATCGCGATCTCTCCCACCAACTGGAAGGCCAGCAACACCGCCAGCGCGCCGATCATCGTTGGGGTTCCATGGTTGCCTGAAGCGCTTACCGCTGGCCGCTCGGTTCCACCGCCACCCGCGCTTCGCCACGGCGCCGCAATAGCAGGCGCGAGACGAAGATGCCGATCTCGAACAGCAGCCACATGGGTACCGCCAGCAGGGTCTGCGAAATCACGTCCGGTGGGGTCAACAGCATGCCGACGACGAAGGCGCCAACGATGACGTAGGGCCGTTTGGCGGCCATGGCTTCGGGGGTGACGATGCCGATGAGTACCAGAATGACCGTGGCGACCGGTACCTCGAACGCGACCCCAAAGGCGAAAAAGATCGTCATCACGAAGTCGAGATAGCGGTTGATGTCGGTCATCACCGCTACCCCTTCCGGTGCGGTGCTGGTGATGAAGGCGAAGAAGATCGGCATGATCACGAAGTAGGCGAAGGCCATGCCGCAGTAGAACAGCAAGGTGCTGGAGATCAGGACCGGCAAGGCCAGCCGTTTCTCCTTTTGATACAGACCCGGCGCGATGAAGGCCCAGACTTGGTAGAGAATCCACGGAATGGTGATAAAGACCGCCAGCACCAGCGTGAATTTGAGCGGGGTCAGAAACGGCGACAGCACATCGATTGCGATCATGCTGCTTTGAGCCGGCATGTGCCGGGTTAAGGGACCGGCCAGCATGGAATAGATCGGATTGGAGAATGGCGACAGCGCCACGAAAACCAACAGTACCCCGCTGACGATACGCAGCAGCCGGGCACGCAGTTCGATGAGATGGCTGATGAAGGGTTGTTCGTGATCGGCGTCGGACACGGTGGGTCAGTTTGCGGCAGGGGGATTGGGTGGTGGCGCCGGTCCGGTGGGCAGGTCGGCCGGTTGATGCACCGGTTTTTGTGGTTGCACCGGGGTCGGGACCGGTTTTTGTAACTGAATGGGTGTTGGTTCCGTGGAGTCGATGGGCGGTTCCAGATGGGCGGCGGGCGGAGTCCAACCCGGTGGTGGTGGAGCCGGCGCGGCGCCCGGCCGCCAGCCCGGCGGCGGTCCCGGATCGTCTTCGAGCTCTTCCTGGATTTCCTGGCGCAACGACTGGACTCGGTTTGACAGGTCCTTGAGGCCGTTCAAATCGCCTTGCTGGCGCAGCGACTGTTTAAGTTCTTCCAGTTGTAGTTCTCGGTCCACTTCCGCCTTGACGTCGGCAAGCATGCGCCGGGCCTTGCCCAGCCACAGACCGGCGGTGCGCGCCAGCTCCGGCAGACGCTCGGGACCGACCACGATCATCGCCACGACGCCGATCAACGCCAGTTCCCAGAATCCGATTTCGAACATACCGTTGCGATCCGGTGCTTAAACCTTGTCATGGTTCTTGGTCAGCGGATCGTGCAAGCCTGCCGTGGCGTTACCGCCATTGTGTTCCTGAGGAGTGGGTTGTTCGAGTTTCTTGGGGTTTTCTTCCCCGGCCGTTTCCGGTTGACCCCCTTCCTTCATGGCGTCGCGGAAGCCGCGAATGGCCGAGCCGAGGTCGGAACCGAGGTTGCGCAGCCGGCTGCCGCCGAACAGCACCAGGACGATGACCAGAATGAGCAGGAGTTCCCAAATACTGAAATGCATGACGGTATGCCTCTGATGACGGGAGGATGGCGCTCGCCTAGTTGGCGGCGCGGGCGGCTTTTTCGGCCAAGCCGGAGGTGCCGAAGCGGCGGTGCAATTCGTTCAGCACCGCATCCGGGCCAAGTCCCTGATGGGCGAGCATCACCAAGGTGTGAAACCACAGGTCGGCGGTTTCGCGCACCAGCGGCTCGGGTTCGCCGTTCTTGGCGGCCAGCAAGGTTTCGGCCGCTTCCTCCCCGACCTTCTTGAGGATGGCATCCAAACCCTTGGCATACAGGCGGGCGACATAGGAGCTGTCGGGATCGGCGTGTTTGCGTGCTTCCAGCGTGGCCGCCAACTCGCGCAGAATTTCGTTGCTCATGCGCCGTACATCTCGCGGGGGTCCTTCAACACCGGATCGACGGTGACCCATTCGCCGTCGCGCAATTCCGCGAAGAAACAGCTTTGCCGCCCGGTATGACAGGCAATGCCGCCGATTTGTTCGATGTCCAGCAACAAAACGTCGGCGTCGCAGTCCAGCCGGATGCGCCGCACCTTCTGGGTGTTGCCCGAGGTTTCGCCTTTATGCCAGAGCTGCTGGCGCGAGCGGGACCAGTACACCGCCTCGCCGCATTCCACCGTGCGTTGCAGCGATTCCCGGTTCATCCAGGCCATCATCAGTACTCGGCCGCTGTCGGCGTCCTGGGCGATGGCGGGCACCAGCCCGTCCGCCGTCCATCTGATTCGTTCCAACCAGTTTTCGGTCATGAATTCACTCGTTCCAATCCTCTCCCGGTGGAAGAGGGGGTATCAAAGTCTCACTTCGATGCCGCGCGCCCGCATGTGGTGCTTGGCCTGTTCGATCGTGTATTCGGCAAAATGAAAGATGCTGGCGGCCAGCACCGCGTCGGCCTTGCCGAGCAGGATACCGTCGGCCAGATGGTCCAGCGTGCCGACTCCGCCGGAGGCAATGACCGGAATGCTGACCGCCTCGCTAATGGCGCGGGTCAGCTCCAAGTCGAAACCGCGTTTGGTGCCGTCGCGGTCCATGCTGGTCAGCAGGATTTCCCCCGCGCCGTAGGCGTTCATCCGCCGCGCCCATTCGACGGCGTCGATGCCGGTGGGCCGGCGGCCGCCATGGGTGAAGATTTCCCAGCGTGGCGGTTCACTGGGCTGGTGTACCGCCTTGGCGTCGATGGCCACCACGATGCACTGATTGCCGAAGCGCTCGGCGGCCTCGCGCACGAACTCGGGTCGGGCGATGGCGGCGGTATTGATGGACACCTTGTCGGCGCCGGCGTTCAGCATCCGCCGCACATCGTCCAGCACGCGGATGCCACCGCCCACGGTCAGCGGGATGAACACCTCGCTGGCCACCTGCTCGACCACATGCACCATGGTTTCCCGGTCGTCGGAACTGGCGGTGATGTCGAGGAAGGTGATTTCGTCGGCCCCTTCCATGTCATAGCGGCGGGCGATCTCGACCGGATCGCCGGCGTCGCGGATCTCGACGAACTTGACGCCCTTGACCACCCGGCCGCGATCCACGTCCAGGCAGGGAATGATGCGTTTGGCCAGCGCCATCAGCCGTTCTCCGCCGCGTCGGCCAGTTGCTGGGCGGCAGTCAGGTCGATGTCGCCCTCGTACAAGGCCCGGCCGATGATCGCGCCCATGATACCTTCCTGTTCCACCGCGCACAGCGCTCGCACGTCGTCCAGGGTACTGACCCCGCCGGAGGCGATCACCGGGATGCCGATGGCCTGGGCCAAGCGGACCGTGGCATCGACGTTGACGCCCTGCATCATGCCGTCGCGGCTGATGTCGGTGTAGACGATGGCCTCGACGCCATAGCGCTCGAAGATCTGTGCCAGGTCGATGACGTTGTGCTTGGACAGCTTGGACCAGCCGTTGACCGCCACCCGTCCGTCCTTGGCATCCAGGCCGACGATGATGTGGCCGGGGTATTCCAGGCATAGATCGTTGATGAAGTGTGGTTCCTGCACGGCCTTGGTGCCGATGATGACGAACTGAACGCCGGCGTCCAGGTAGGCATCGATCGCCTGCTCATCACGGATGCCGCCGCCGACTTGGATCGGCAGGTCGGGAAAGGTCTGAGCGATGCGGCGGATCACCTGGGCATTGACCGGTTGTCCAGCGAAGGCGCCATTCAGGTCCACCACATGCAGGCGGCGGGCGCCGGCCCGCACCCAGCGTTCGGCCATGGCTACCGGGTCGTCGGAGAAGATCGTCGAGTCCTCCATGCGTCCCTGGCGTAGCCGCACGCATTTGCCGTCTTTCAAATCGATTGCGGGTATCAGCAACATGTCCGGGTTCTTCCAGCAGCAGACCTGTTCAGGTGGGGAAGTGCTTTATGGGTTCCAGTCCGTGAAATTGGCGAGCAGCCGCAGTCCGGCCTGCGCACTTTTTTCCGGATGAAATTGCACGGCGAAGATGTTGTCGCGCGCGATCACCGAGGCGAAGTCGAAACCGTACCAGGTTCGGCCCACGGCCAGGGTGGCATCCGCGGGTTGTAGGTAATAACTATGGACGAAATAGAAGCGGGTGTCTTGAGAAATCCCCCGCCAGAGTGGGTGATCGCGTAGTTGGTGGACCTGGTTCCAACCCATGTGCGGTACCTTGAGCCGCTCACCGCTGACGGGGTCGCGCAGTTCGCCGAACCAGACTACCCTGCCGGGTAATACGTCCAAGCCGTCGATACCCCCATTTTCCTCACTGAAGGTCAGCAGCGCCTGCGGTCCCAGGCACAGGCCCAGGAACGGCTTGCCCAGCGCCGCTTCGCGCACCACGTCCACCAGATCCCAGCGAACCAGCTCGCGCATGCAGTCACGGATCGAGCCCTGGCCGGGAAACACCACCCGGTCGGCGTGCAGGATATCCTGGCGGTTTTGGGTGACGAGCACCCGCGTCCGGGGGGCGACATGTTCGAGCGCCTTGGCGACGGAGCGCAAATTGCCCATGCCGTAATCGATGATTGCAATGCTGGCCATGCGGAGAACTCGGGGATAGGGATGCCGGATGGAGGAAAGACGGCTGAGTTTACAGGCTGCCCTTGGTGGAGGGTACGCCAGTCACGCGCGGGTCGAATTCGACCGCCATGCGCAGGGCGCGGCCGAAGGCCTTGAATAAGGTTTCGGCGATATGGTGGGCGTTGCGGCCGCGCAGGTTGTCGATATGCAGGGTGATCAGCGCATGGTTGACGAAACCCTGGAAAAATTCGCGAAACAGATCTACATCGAAATCTCCGATCCGGGCGCGGGGAAATTCGACGAAATAGTCCAGTCCCGGTCGGCCGGAACAGTCGAGCACCACCCGTGAAAGCGCTTCGTCCAGCGGGACGTAGGCGTGACCGTAGCGGCGGATGCCGCGCTTGTCTCCCAGTGCTTGCTTGATCGCTTGCCCCAGGGTGATGCCGATGTCCTCGACCGTGTGATGGGCGTCGATGTGCAGGTCGCCCCGAGCTTCGATTTCCAGGTCGATCAAGCCGTGGCGGGCGATCTGATCGAGCATGTGATCGAGGAAGGGCAGTCCGGAGGCGAGTTGGACGTCGCCCGTGCCGTCCAGATTGACGCGCGCCTGAATGCAGGTTTCCAGAGTGTCGCGTTTGACCGTCGCTATGCGTGCTGACATGTTTCAATCCGCGCCCACGGGTTCAGGGGCTGAAATGACATCGGAAAAGCCCTATTGTGCCGCTATGAGAACAAAATGGCACACCGGGGATTATATCGATCTTTGCGCGGAATAAGCGAGTCCTCAGGCTCTGGCCGGGGCAATCGCGCTATGTGGGGAGTTGACAAGAGGCCGCTCGTCAAGGTAACGAGGACACTGGGTTCAAGCCACTGAATTTACCCTTGCATCCGATGGTTTAGCGCATTTTACTGGAACGATGCGGACGCCAACGACACTGATTTGTCCAACCTGTGGTTCTCGTGACACCACGGGCCACGGTCACTACGAGACCGTTCACAACGGGACCCGAAGCCTTCGCGCCTGCACGAGCTGTGGGGCAGTCTTTTCGGAGACGACGAGCACCCCGATGCAGGGCATCAAGACGCCGATCAGCCAGCGCTGCGGTGGCGCGGAGAAGGGATGGGGTTGCGGGCGACAGCCCGGATGCTGAGCTGTCACAAGAACACCATCGCCGAGTGGGAACACCGTTTTGGCGCGATGAAACCGACGTTGATGCGCTACGGGGTTGTGCCTGCCTTCATCCAGCTAACGTTTGAAGGGGACGAGCTTTATAGTCATTCCGTATAATTTCCATAACACTTAATGATTTCGGTAAGAGCGGTTTCCGGAGGGGCGAATTGTCGTTGTCTTTTGAGGTTGGCGAAATCG
>ERZ795053.4864-NODE-4864-length-14267-cov-8.983887_pt1 | contig 14267 bp, 14 predicted proteins | sample MGYA00375137_ERZ795053 | MGnify/ENA primary metagenome ERZ795053 (study PRJEB30182, sample SAMN05720284) | activated sludge metagenome | isolation source: Anaerobic digester | place: Hong Kong | collected 2014-12-17 ... | reverse complement strand
TTCACTGTTTCGCTAAAACCCTTAAACACGGCTGTGTCAGGTGATGCAATTTTGTACAAAAAATTGTAACTTGTTGGTAGTGCCGCTTGTGTTAGGGCTATTCTAAAATTTTGTAAAGCTGTCATAATTGATTTACCATCCCCATCATAAATTGTGTGATCACCTGTTGAATAATAGCTATTTGACCGGGTGATAACGTGTTTGGATCAAGCATTTGAATGCTGTTGACAAATTTGAATTCGTTGTTATTGCTAACGGGTGTTGGATTTGGTAGCTTGACTCTGAAATTGTTAGCGTCCATCATCGGTGTAACATAGCCACCAAAGCTACCCATTGTTAACAATTCTGGCCCTGCTTCACCAACAAGATAACTACGATTTGGTTTAACTGGCCCCCCTGTAGCACGCGCTTCAACATTTTGCGTTGTGGCTATTGGTTGCATGATCAAGTCATTGATGATACGTTGTAATGCTGTGATTGTTTTAGCATTGGCAATCGTTTGCATTAGTTCATCCGTTAGTAGATTTTTGGAACGTGCAATACGCTCTGCTTGTATACGCAATTGACGTAAACGGTTTTGGTCTGCCGTAGTTTCACCACCAGTTGTTGTACCATCTTCAACTAAATTACTGTCTTGCAATGTTTGCAAACCAGCCGCCGTGCGTTTGTAAGTATTTACAAAACGTTCAAAGTTTTCAATACGTGTGCGATATAATTCGCTTTCAGTATCGGCAAGTGCCTGATTACCGTCACGCACGATACGATCTAGTTCAGCAAGTGCTGCGGCTGTGCCATCTTCTTTTTCCTTTTGGAAAACATTAAAATCGGCAAGCTCCCGTTCATACTCGGTTAACAAGTCAGCCCGTTTACGTTCTTCATAAGTTATCAAGTCTGCCAGTTCTTGCTCTCTAGCAATAATTGCATCTTGTCGTTTGCGTGCATCTTTAATCCGAATATCCTCAAGTTCCCGTTCATATTCTAAACGTAGTTCTGCCCGTTTACGTTCTTCGTATGTTTTTAGTTCCTCAAGTTTTTTATCTTCTGTTATGCTTTGATCTTCTAAAGCACGATCACGGTCAATACGCGCTGTACGCCGATCATATTCTAATTGCCGACGTAGCTGTAAGAAACGAATCGCATCATTTTCACGAATCGCTTCTTGCGCATCAAACTGAAACTTACGACGTAAGTCCTCTAATTTACGTAGGTATTCACGTTGTATTTCTAGCGCCTTATCAGCACTTTCTTGATCAATATCCTCGCGTTTTTCAGCAAGTTCGGTTGTTAAATCTTCAATGCTACGATTATAATCAAGTTCTGCATCTTCAAGATCACGCCAAAAATCGCGGTCAGCATCTTTAATGTCACGCCAGTAATCTTCCCAAATATCGGCACGTTTACGCTCGACTTCAATTTCAAGGTCTAATTCAGCTTCGATGTATTTCTTTTCAAGTTCAAGCCGTTTGCGTAAAACATCTTCTGCGGCTTCGAGTTCATCTTCACTTGGCCCTTCATCTATAGTGGCGGTTGGGGCAGGGTTGATCGGCTCAGTGACATTACGGGCTTCTTTACGTGCTGCAATATTATCTTCTAGTTCGGCAGTATTTTCTCTGATTGCTGCATTTTGTTCACTAATTGAACTAGCTGTAGCTAAAATATCATCTTCGTATGATGACATTGTATCAAAAAATTGGTCTAACACCTGTGTGCCATAATCATCGAATATGTCTTTATTACCAAATGGGTCGGCTAAAAAACTATAAACATCTTTAATAGCCTTTACCATAACCGATGCTGCTGACACACCAGCGCCAAATAAATATTTGATAATGGCAACTAACTGTTGCCCGGTCTGTAGTAACTTTTCAGCAGAGCCGTATTCGTCAAAAACACCTGTAACATACTCACGAATCTTTTCAAATGCTTCTGCTAGTGCGCTGTCATCATATTTGAAGCCGAAAATTCGTGATAAGAGTACAATAAAATCTTCAATATCGTCAATTATATAGTTAACAATAGCTTCTACAAGGTTGAAGTCTTGAAGATTAAAAATGCCCCCCTGTGTCATTACAGAAAGACGTGTCAATAAATTTATAAAATCTAGCAACGAATTATAAGCACTTGTTAGTGTGTCGGTATTTAGATTATCTAAAATATTTGTACTTGCAAACTGAAGTAATGTTGTTAACGCTTCTCCAAGTGCAAAGCCTAGTGCCAATATATCATCACGATTTTCGGCAATAAATTCACTTAGTTGTTGGAAGAATACTAACAACGCATCATTTATTGGTGTACCAATTTCACCTTTCAGTGTTGTGTAAAATGACTTCAATCTGGCACTGGTTTGGGTATAGGTATTAGTTAAATCTTCACCCAACAGCCCTAATTCACCCAAGTATTCAATCAGGCGGTCTGCACCTGCTGCCTGTCCTTCGGTGCGGATAAGTTCTAGCACTTCCCGTAATACTACCGGGTCAAAGTTATAACGCTCTTTTAACGATTTTGTTTGCCCACCGGCAAACAATTCTGTTAAAGCAATTGTAGCATCTGTGGCGTCACGTCCCTGTAAGATAGCGGCCTGTGTACGTGATAACCCCTGTGCGATTGTAGCTAATTGGGGTATTTGTACAGCGGGGTCTGCCAAACTAGGTAATAACTGTGCTACCAACCCGGTAATATCGGCTCCCGCACGTTCTGACTCACGACGGATTAAATTGAATGTTGCTAGTGCTGCTTGCGGATCGCCTAAGATTTGTTCAAAAGCAATTTGTGTAACTTTGAATTCTTCGGCGGTTTTTACAGCTTCATCGCTCAAAGTACGGAAAAAGTTAACAGCAGCACGCACGCCCTGTTCCAGGTAGTTGATTAACTTATATTTAATTGCTTCGCCAAGTTTACCAATCCCCTTAGATGCTTTTTCAACTTTGTCTACAGGGAAATCTAGTTGATCTAATTGAATTGATGCACCACCAACATTTTTACTTAGTGTTTTGTATACGGCTGCAAGCTGACTGTTTTCTTGAATCGCACGTAAAACCTTGCGCTGATTTTCATCAAGTTCTGCATCTGTTGCATTTAGTTTTAATGTAAATGTGCCTTGTGCATTGATTAGATTTGCCAGCATTGTGCGAAAACCACCAACAGCATTGGCATTAGCGATAAATATACGTTTTGCACGCTCCATTTCAGCATTTGATTTTTGCTGTGAAATAGCTGTGCGTTCGTTTGTTAAACTGGCAGCTTCTTGCTCACTTTCAAGTGCCTTTAGTATTCCAATTAGCTCATTTATACGTTGGCTACTTTCGGCATAAACTGTTGGGTCAGTTGCCGATTGATTTGTTTTTATGGCTTTATCGAGTTCTATTTTGGCTCTTGCTATGGCTTTTGCAACATTGATTTGCTTGGTAGTTATTTCATCTGAAACACTTACCAGATCAATAAACGAAAAGGCATATTGTGATGCAGCATCGGCTTGTTCAATGAAACTTTGGGTAAGTTGATCACCTGTGTTAATCAGCTTTAGTTCATCTGCTAATAGGCGTTTGTATGCCGCATCTGTATCTTCTACACCCGCATTTGGAGTAGCACTTGTATTTTGGGCATTTAGTTGTTGCTGTTCCTGTTCTAATGCATTTAGTGCTGCCTCTAACTCTTTGATCATGTGGATATTTTCGCTTACGCTACCCACGTTTAGATCGAGCAAATCGTTGTATAGTTTAATTTCTTCTCTGATTTGTGCAATCGAAGCACTTAAGGCGTCATTTGCGGGTGACAAAGATACGGTTGCCGCTTTAAGTCGTTCTATACCAGCGGTTGTTGCATCTGCTATTGTTATATCGACAGGGGCTTTTTCAGTAATTGGTGACTTTTCAACAATGCCGCCCCCTGTAGTTGTAACGCCACCACTATTATTGATATTTAGTGTTAGGTTATTTAGCCTGTCAACATAACTGTCTAGCTGGCTAAATTGTGCAAGTAAATTGTCAATATTTAGACTGGCGAGTTTTTGATCGGCAATATCAAATGTACGCGTGTCAATACGCACTGCGCGATCAAACGTTTTGAACACAGTCTCGAACTTTTCAGCAAGTTTAGTGGCACGTGCTTCAATACGTGCCATTGCTTCTTGTACCTTACTGTCGTCTAGTGTTGAATAGTAGACATAATCAGCCGTTGTATCTGCCATTTACTTTAATAGTCCTTCTGCAAGTTCCAATTCTTGAAATGCTTCAACCAATAATGCCTGCTTTTCAAGTAATGTCATACCTTCTATTTTACTTGACAGTTGTGCTATTTTTGTTTGTGCTGCCTTGATACGCGCTTTACCTAAGATATACGCAACACTTGTAATAAACCTTGTTTCACCTAACGGATTGTGTTTTTCTTGATATTGTGCATACCAGAATAATTCATTCAGATGTGGCAATAACCCACTACCTAATATTTTTTGGCGGTTTGTTTGGTGTATTAGTATTGCGTTTATTAAGCCAAGATCATCCCCGTAAGCCATTTCTACCTCCCGCTAACAAAGCTGCCTCAAATTCTGGATTCAACATTTGTGCAATTAGTTCTTCCCAATTACGTGCTACGATACCAGGCGCAGAGTAATATTTTGATACTAGTAAAACAACACCACCAGCCCCAAACTGTCCAAAACGGTTAGGCGCTGTTTTAGCTTCATAACCTGGCTTTAAGAACGCATGTCGTATCCGTGTTGCCATATTACCGTCACGTGCATCTGACAACATGCGATAAACTGTGTGCCCTGATGTGGAACCTTGGGCGACAGGCGCATACATAATAATTTGCCATACCATAGGACTACTGATCTTTGTTACGTTCTTTGTAACCTTAACAATTTCGGGTTTGTTTGTTGCTGACCAACCTTGTGTTGCCGCATCACGTAACGCAACGTGTCTATCCATAACAGGATTTGTAGCGGTTGCGATACTAGTACGCATTTTGACAATACGTTTACGTATTGTTGTACCCTTTTTTAACTTAACCCTTTTTGGCATTACGGCGCTTTGCCTCACTTTCTCTGCGGTATTTATCTGCTGATAACGCAGCCATAATTTCGGGTAGGAAGATCGCACAGACCTTTCGAGCACGTTCGTCTAAAGGTAATAGTGCATATTCAAGTTCTGTCATACGCATACGCAACATGACTTCATTTTCCCATTGTCGTAAAGTATTGTAAGAACCACCTGTATCGTTACCAAGTTCTGACAATGCCTCAAAAACATCAATACCTTCAAAACTTGCCTGATAAGTTTTCTGTAGTGTGGTGGCTAAAATTTCTACTGTCAGTTGTGGTACTAGGGCAGTATTGTAAATTTTCTCCCAATCGTTATATGTTATGATACGATTGATGTCATCGGGACATTTACGAAGGATATATCTACCAACTTTTTCGACATATTGGTACATTTGTTGTTGTCGCCGTTCTTCGTGTAATACCCCTGCTTGATATAGTGTGTACTCTTGTAGGGCATACCATTCAGGTGTTTCAGGTTTTGGGTTTGGATTTTCAGGTTTCGCAGGGACATGATCCCATGTTGAAATGTCAAACTCAACATCATATCGCTTACCCATCACTTCAACTTCATAGGTAAACACGCCCATTGGCGCTTCGCGTAATTCATCCAATTCAAAGATACCAAGTTGGGGCACTCTAAACGGTAAACCATCTGACAATGTAATTGTATTGAACATAATACTATTGTAAGTGGTGGTGAAAACAGCAAATTGGTACTTGACAAGGCACAAATTATCATTATAATTAAACACATATTGACTGGTGATAGTCCGGCTCATAGGGATAAAGCCTTATGGGTACTGCAAGTCGAGAGGACATTAGTGGTGTGCTAGGGGCGCACCAGCCAGTTTTTAGGTAACGGTACTATATCCGTTACCATTAAAAACCCAATGGTAAACCAATCCATTTAATCATACTATTGGGATCAAAAAAGGGCTTCATTATGAAGCCCTTTTTTTGTTTGCGTTAGGGTTATTGTGGCCCTAGATAGTGAATCACGCCAGCACCACCGCTGGCATCACCAACAATAATTGCCTTATTGTCGTTAATTTTGCTAAAATATGCGCCGTTGTAACCAGCATTTGTCAATGTAGTTACAGGTTGCCATGTAGCACCACCATCAATTGTTTGCCATACTGTGCCTGCACCAGGAGTAGTATCATCAACAATTACACGTAATAGCTGACTATCGCCCCCATTGGCACGATCCCCGCCGATACATTGGATTGCACGTACTGCATGGCTTGCACCAAAGTCGTACAATTCTGTCCAGTTACCAGCAACATTGGCTTTGTCGGTTGACTTATAGATACCTGTGCCGTTACCAGCATACAATGTACCATCCCCGGCAATTGCTAAAGCTGTAAATGCACCACCACCGGCTGGCCCAACACGAGTTGCAAACAAACCAGATTGGTCAAGTTCACGCAAAATCAAGTTGCTTGCACCAAATGCCCAAACTTCGGAATCATCGGGTGCTTTTGCAAACCCATTGATAGCTACAGCGCCAGTATAGATTGGTAAACCGGGATCGGTTGTACCTTGATCTGTTGACAGATAAATGTCACCTTCACTAGCTATGTAATTGCGATCAAATGTTGCCCATAACATAGCTGTAATAGCACTTGTGGTAACTGTTGTGTTAGCGATGCTTACAATTGTCCAAGTTGGACTACCCATAGCACCATATGTTAAGTCAGCATAAGCAAAGCGTGCATTTGCCCCTGTAGCGGGTGTGCCAGTAGCAACGATTACGCGTACTTGACTTTGACTAATAGGGCGGATTGCAATGAAAGTGTTTTCTTCATTGTTCAAGCCTGCCCAAGGATCAGGTGACATTGCCAAGATAGAACCGCCGCCGTTTTCTGTGTACAGCACATTGGCATCACCACCGCTTGATCCAGCACCAAACACTAACACATTATCTGCACCAGGATAACCATTACCGCAACGGTTGCAATCTTCGTCGGTAATACCAGCAACAGACAAAATATCCTCGGTTTCGTTACTTGTTAAAGCACTTAAACCAGTTTGCACCAATCGAATATAGTGTGTAAAGGATACACTAGCTTCGTTTTGTACAGCTTCACCGCTATATTCAACACTCGGCCCGTCACCAGGATTATAGCTTGTAACACGGCCATTGCCCCAATGTTCTACAGATGTCCAAGTGTTAGGGTTTGTCAACACACCACATGCGTTCATGCGGTTTTGGATGTTGATTGGACAACCCTGATTTAATGCTTCCAACAAAAAATCAACCTGTCCCTGTTCGTAAACAGTGATTGTTGCACCGGGTAAGTCACCGGGCGCTTCCAAGTTTTCGGTGATAATCGTTGGTGTACCTAGTTCTGTACGGCCATATACAGGTGTAGTATCAGCGCCAGGAATACTTTTACCTGTGATACCACCAGCTTTAGCACCAATACCATATGGCTTGAAGGCAGTACCTCCACCATCTGGCTGATACCAGAGCACCATTTCATTTTGTTTAATTAGTTTCGCCATTATTTTCCTCCACATTCACAGCCACCGGTTCTTTTTTACGTGCAGTGGCTTTTGTAAAATCCTTATCCCAATTCTCGTTTATCAATGCAACGAATTGATAAACATCAATACTACAAAAATGCCCTACACGAGGTAAGTTTTGTAGGTCTGCCCACGAATTGATATTCATAGGCATAAGCGTACTAAGAATACAATTCACGCGTGGTTTGTATTCAGAATTTAGTACAATAGCTTTTATCTTTGTTCTGATTTCATCTTTCATAAACGTTTAATCCTACATCTGTTGAAGGCATACCATGCCCCATTTGTTAGTATGCCAAACGGGTTTTCAAGCACAAACTGCGTTACGAAACCAATTTTGGCTGTGCCATCGCCTACGTCAAGTTTGCGCACATCGTTAGCCCAATATGACACTTTTGCTGCCTGATTACCACCACAACAAGATTGTACAGGCTGTGCAAATAAACTAGGGGCTAAATATGCAATAGTTGTTTGCCAATAAGGATCAAGATCGAGTAAAGGACGCCCCTTGCGCCCCTGCCAACCCGCCAAGTAATTTACCCGTATTTTGTCAGGATCGGTATATGTTATGTAGTTAACATAACCTAATTTTTCGTTTTCGATTGTGCCACATATAGCAGTGCTTGTTTCTTCACAAGTGGCACAATCCCCACCGTTGTAAAGCAATGTGACAGGTGTTGTTGTATCGTTATACACCTGATAGACATCAACCGTTGCTAGAAAATTGTTAGGATCGGCTACATCAAGTGGGTCTGCCACAATAGGTGTCATAATTAGGTCTAGCTGTGGCACAAGATACATTGGGAATTCAAATATACCTCCACCTTTGCTTTTTACTGGCCGAATTTCATACATTTCGTCCCCATCTTGATCGGGGTAAAAAATACGTACTTGATTCGGGTCTAGTGTCGTTTCGGCAATCGTTATGCGCCCTGTTTCTGCAAACCCATCGTTATCCAAATCAACACGCACAATAGCAACATTTTGCAAAAAATGGCGTCGCTCAACACCTAACTGTATTAGGTATTTTTCCTTTACGCGCACCGACTTTGGCCGACTATATGTTGTAGCAGAACTAAAATATGGTGGTGTGTTAAAACGTGGTGGTATAACTAAATCGCTATCCCAATCGGGCAATAATTTATACCCAACAAACTCACTAACCATATTTTCAGCTTCTCGAATAGCAATTGCAAGTTCTTCTCGACTCATTGTAGCTTGCTGCCCAGGTTCCTGAATCCAAACATCACTGCATGGTTCGCCAAGTGTGTTGGGAAACTGTGCAAAACCATTGAAAGTCCAGGGGTTGTACCCCATTATTTTTGCCCACGTGTCAAGTGGTAGCCATGTCCGTGTTTGTGCAATTGCCATAACTAAACAATAAAAGACAGTTTAGAAGTTGCAAGTTGGTATCAAAGTAATGTTTACAAAATTTTGTAAAGGGTTTATAATAAGACTATGTATTACTTACTGAAAATTATTCTCACAAAAGTAGCCAAACGGTATACAATATATGAGTTTGATAAAGATGACACAGCCTTGTCAGCTTCGGGCTATCATGAAAATTACCAAACGGGTTTATTTGTGTATGATAATGAGGTGTTAACTACCTTAAATCAGAAACCTAATCTGAGAAATGTCCTTCATAGTCTTTATGATGTTAGTTTTGAACAGCTAACCTTTTCAACAATTGATGTTTCAGATTATATTTTAGATGATCTAGCAGATATACTTAATGAAGTATTACCTTTGTGGGATAAACGTGATGAACCAATTATAATTTTGATGGGGCTAGATGAAGAAACGGCCTGTGAAACCTGTGTTACAGTCAACCATTATGTTGTAAATATTGTCACAGATTTTAAGGGATTGGTTAATTAAAATGAAACAATTGATTGCCGCGACTTTGATAATCTTAACAATTATCAATCAACACTCAATCGAATGGTCTAAGTCAATTCCACATGAAAAAGTTGTGTATACACAATTGCAAACTGTAACTCCTATCGCGCTACACCCAAAAAGTAATCCTTGGTCTGGTAGTGCAATTTATGAGGATAGTGGAAGTTGTGGTATGATTTTAGATGGTTATGGCTTTGGGAGTTTAAGCTGGCCCACTGACAGTCACGAAATTAAACCGGGGCGAGGCTATCGTTTTGGGCATGGTGCAATTGATATTTTAAGTGATATTGGGAGTTCTGTGTATGCTAGTAGTAATGGTGTCGTTATTTGGGCTGGTTACAGTCGTTGGGGCGGGGGGAATGTTGTTGTTCTGGCACACGGTAATACATGGCAAACTCATTACTATCATCTTACTGATATATTTGTTGATTGTGGTGATTATGTACCACAAGGAACCCAAATTGCCACATCTGGACAAACTGGGGCATCAAGTTTTCCACATTTACACTTTGAGTTACGTTATAACGGATTAGAATACGATCCTCTAAATTATTTACCATGAGTATTTATGGTAAATAATAAACCTTCTTAACAGGAGAATGTAGGTCTATAAATAAACTAAAAGAAAAGGGTGTCAAATGACACCCTTTTCTTTTAGTAACAACACTACCTTGTTTGTTGCGAAAACCGTAACTATGAAATTGCCCAAACTGCCCATGCGTGATAAGACTAGAATTGCAAATGTAGCCCACACGCTTGTACAGCGATAACAAGATAACAGCGCACCAAAAAATGCAAATCTGTGTGCATAGTCATGACTTACGGGCATACCGTTTACGTCATGGTATATGCCTACAGCCTCACGTAAGGGTAAGAATATACTTTCGTAGTTGAAAATCTCAGTCAGCCGTGCTATTGCTAAAACGAGCGATATATTTTTCCAAAGCATCTACTGCACCTCTACGCGGATTTAATTGTTCTTCTGCCAGCCATTCAGTTGCTTGTTCAAGGGTTAATGAATCCCTATCCATCATATCCAAAAGACTCTTAATGCTAAAGGACTTAACCCCTTTATTACTTATTGGTTCTGTTGCAAACATGGCTTCAACTTCTGCTTGCATTTCGGCAATAGACTTTGGCTTATCTGGTATTACATTAACGGGCGCTGTAGGCGCTACAGGCACTTGGGTTACAGGTGTTTGTGTTGTGGGTAGTTCTGGTTCTAGTACCACAACCAAATCTGCAATAAAAGCTGGCCCTGTGCGTTTTATATGTGTAACGAACACTTTAGCATCATCAATATGCACTTCTGTCTTACTATCAACCCACATAGGTTCTTTAGCCACAACTTTGCGCCGATGGAGCTTGTCTGCATGTCCCCACCGATATGAAATACCTGTTACCGCACCTTTTAGTGTTGTTGTATCTGGTATGTCATTATAAATAAGATAGAGTTCTTCATCTGCTGCCGGTTGTGGTAAGATAGGTACACCATCTAACCGCACCGAGTTTTGTCGTAATAGGTCGTTGGGGGTTCCGCCCCCACATCCACCACCACATGCCATTTTATCGTTTACTCCTTTTATATCTATCATACATAAACGCTTGTACCGCTGCCCTGATGTCAGATGTATCGTTACTGCCGCGTCTACCATCGGTTGACCAACGATAGATATAAGTAATTATGTTAATCCTGGTTGCCTTGATGTTATGTAACCATAAATCAGCTTCAAATACCAAATCTTCCCATGTAGGTATGTAGTCGTCTGTTACATACCCGCCTATTTGTTCTAACACTTTTACGGGTATTAAACAAAGATAAGGCATTACCGAATTTGCAGCAAAAACGGGACTTGAGTTGACATCTGTGCCGCGATATTGCTTGTTTACTTGCCAAACTTTATTCATATCTGTACGGATCAAATTACCATAAATGATGTGGCGTTCGCCGGTTCTTTCAAAAATATCATTTTGATACCAGTACATTGCTTCAATTGCGCCAGGGAAAAATACATCATCGCCATCTAAAAAGATAATGTTATCAGTTGTACAATGTTGCCACGCGATATTACGTGCCCTGCCTGCATACCAGGGTTTTGATTCAGTACGATTGATAACTGTAACATGTTTGCCCTGCACTTTGATGGGTATATCACAGGAATCATTTATAACAAGTACCTCTGTGTGTGCAAAGTCAATTGACGCCAATGCTAGTTGTAGATATTGATGGTATTTAGGATATGTTGTAATGGCAACAGTAACCTTGGCCGGTGCTGTAAATGTACGCGGTAACTTGTAAATCAAAAGATGCCCCCGTGTGTTAGATAAACTCGTAAAGCGTTTATTTGAGCTGCTATTGGCATTTGTGCGAATTCAAAATAACCTACCTGTAATGAGGCGAAACCAAAATTATGACAAACCGGGTAGGTAGGATATTTACATGGTATATGTGCGGCGACACGGCGGATCAAACCCTGCTGTTGACTTTGTGTAAGTCCTAAATGACTATTGGGGAATTTATTGTTTAGATATTTTTCAGGGTGTCGAAAATACATATGGTTGATGTGTGGTATAACATATTGACGTAGTGCTTTACCTGTGAAACAAACACCCCAAGATTGATAATCATAGGGCGCTTTTGTTTGTGGTTTTGGTAAGCTACCTATAGATGCCAAAATTGGTTGTGTGTGCTGTGCTAAATGCCATGTAAAAAAGTCGGCTTCAACTATAATGTCATCTTCGATCATAAATATATAATCGTTATTGGCATGTAACTTATAAGCTGTTAATATGTTGTAACTTAGCTTTGCTGCGCCACTATATATTTTTGGCGTGTAGTGAACTGTATTAGGATAGGGAAACGTATTGATGTATTCTAACCCTACAGGGTTATAACCATAGTCGATATGAAAGTGAAAGTGTATGTCTTGAGGTATGTCGCTTCGTATGATACTTTGTAGTGTGAAGTATAGAAAAGCCGGGCGGTTAAAATATGGTACGATGCAAATCACACCAGTATGATACCAAATATAAATTACCCGCAAATTGGGTATTGACACGGGATACACAGTTAGTTATAATGTTAAACATGGTTATTAAACATCGGTTAGGCAACAACAGCACACTTTTGTACCCCCGATGTATTGGCTTTTGATTTTTTAACTGGATTATCGAAATCAAAAGCCACCTAAAAACAGGTGGCTTTTTAGTTAAACGCAATTTTAACAAATTGATAGGGCATGTACACAAAGCGGTAACTTTGGGTGTGTACATTTACGACATGAGGCGGGGCGTGTTGGTTTATGGGGTAGTAGGTGTAAGGGTAAGCATAAAAGGTTGTGACCCTTTTGGAGTGCATACTACCCCCTAATGTGGGCGGTTGGTGTAACAGATAACACGGTGGTACTAGACGAAAAGTCAGCACCGCAGATATGGGTTTGAATCCCTTACTGTCCACATTTTTATGGGTGATATGGTGGCTGGCGCTACCGGCGGTCTGTAAAACCGTTGCCTTGTTTGGCAGACAGGTTCGATTCCTGTATCACCCACCTTTTGGGCGAGTGGTGTAATGGGAACATACGTGCTTTGCAAGCACACGATCCGGGTTCGATTCCCGGTTTGTCCACTAACAGGGTGTGGGAAAGTGGGAATCCGCTGCTCTTGGACAGTAGAGATCGTTGGTTCGAGTCCAACCATCCTGACCTTTTGCCGATGTGGTGGAACGGTAGACACGATAGTCTTAAAAACTATTGTACGTAAGTACATGTGGGTTCGATTCCCACCATCGGCACAGCATTGTTCTGGCGAAATTGGCAATCGCGGCTCACAAAGAGGAGCGTACCACGATCATGGTTGTAACGGTTGGGGGTTCAAATCCCTCTAACAATGCTTTTTTAATGCCTTTTGGTGAAACGGTTATCATGTAAGACTTTGAATCTTGAGTTCCTGGTTCAAATCCAGGGAGGGCAGCTTTTTTACTCCGTGACAGAGTGGTCGATTGTAGCAAGCTGTTAACTTGTTGTGGCGAAAGCTGCCATCGTAGGTTCGAGTCCTACCGGAGTAGCTAATGGGCGTATAACACAGTGGTAGTGTAGGAGACTTTTAATCTCTTAGCGTAGGTTCGATTCCTACTACGCTCACATGTAGGTATATGGTGCAAAAAGGTAGCACATAGGCAATGTCCTGACCTGGGTTCAACTCCTAGTATATCTACATATATGGGTACATAATGTAATGATAACATAGTAGGCTCTTACCCTACCTATCTAGGTTCAAGTCCTAGTGTACCCACTTTTTGCCGATGTGGTGGAACGGGAGACACGGCAGTCTTAGAAACTGTTGCGCGAAAGCGCGTGTGGGTTCAAATCCCACCATCGGTACTTATGCCCTTGTGGTGAAACGGTAGACACGGCAACCTCAAACGTTGTTGTACGCGAGTACGTGTGGGTTCAAATCCCACCGAGGGTATTGTGGTAGCATAGTTCAATTGGCAGAATAGCCGCCTTGTAAGCGGTAGATTTCAGTTCAAGTCTGAATGTTACCTTTTAGCGGATGGGAGGTTGGTATCTTAGGTTGGCTCATAACCAACACAAAGCGGGTCAGAACCGTAATCCGCTACAATTGGAGACATCCGTACAGGGTACAAACTGGTCTTGAAAACCAGGGGATGGTGCAGAGTCATCGGGGTTCGATTCCTCATGTCTCCGTCTTTAGGAAGGTTGGCAGAACGGTATTGCAGCGCATTGCTAATGCGTAGCCCCGTAAGGGGTTGCGGGTTCAAATCCCGCACCTTCCGCTA
>ERZ795053.4862-NODE-4862-length-14269-cov-4.232236_pt1 | contig 14269 bp, 14 predicted proteins | sample MGYA00375137_ERZ795053 | MGnify/ENA primary metagenome ERZ795053 (study PRJEB30182, sample SAMN05720284) | activated sludge metagenome | isolation source: Anaerobic digester | place: Hong Kong | collected 2014-12-17 ... | reverse complement strand
CTCGAGGCCACTCGCGCGCACCGTCCGGACGACTTCGCGCGGCACATTGACACCGACCATGCGCAAGCTGTTGTCGCGCGCGTACGCGAAAATCTCACGATAGTGGCCCCAGTGATGCGACCAGGTCTCGTACCATTTGGCCTGCTCGAGGAACTGCTGTTCCGTCAGTTTGCCGGCCGTCCAGTCCTCGAGCGGCTGGGTGGTCGTGTAGGGGAACATCTCCAGGCCAATGATGACCTTGCGGCCTGCAGCGTGTAGCGCCTCGATTGCGCGCAACTGGGCGCGATGAAATTCACCGTTGGTGTGTTCCTCGCCGATGAACAGCACGCGCGTGGCGGTGACGCGCCGCGCGAATTCACCCGCGTCGATGACTTCGCCCGTCTTCGTATCGGTGACGCCGTCGAGGACGACCTTGGCAATCTCCCTCTTGCGTGCGGGGTCGCCGATCCCCAGCTGCTGCGGCCCGGCGCGCTGTTCGCTGACAGACTCGGCAGCCCACGCGGCGCTTGGGCGCGCTACGCAAGCGCACATAAGGAAGGCCGCTACGGCGGTCAACCGCAGCGGCCGTGAGCCCATCAGAACCGCATCCGCCATGTCAGGCCATACTGGCGCAGACGCGGGTGCGACACGCTGTAGCGGAACGGGAAGAACGTACCGCCGGTGCTGACGCCCGTTGGTAGCGTGTTGCTGAAGTACACGTCGCGGAACGCACCGGTTGGCGCGTCTTCGTTGCCCAGGTTGCGGCCCCACAATTCGAGGCTCCAACGCTCGGCGCGCAGGCCGATCGACGCATTCAGATTGGTCGACTCCGGTACGATGGTCTGGTTGGAGGCATCGGCAAACTGTTCGCCACGATAGGCGAGGTCGCCGCGCACGTACCAGTCGGTGTCGCCGCGCAGCTGCGCGCGGTAGCCGGCACCAAGATTGCCCTGCCATTCCGAGGTCCGCAGGATCTTGTTGCCCGACACATCGCCGGTCGGCGAGTAGGTCGGAAAGTCGGTGAAGGACTGTACGCGCGCGTTGTCGTACTTCGCATCCAGGTAGGCCACGCCAAAATTGACGTCGACGCCTTCCAGCGGCCTGGCGTTGATCGCAAATTCGGCGCCTCTGACCGTGGCATCGCCACCATTCACGTTGATACCGGTGGGCGTGATGATGGCTTGGCCATTCACTTCGGCAACAACTTGCGGAATCACGATGTCCGCCCAGTCGATGTTATAAACGTCGAACTCCAGCGAAACACGTCGGTCCAGCAACTCGGATTTCACGCCTATTTCATAGCTGAGAATCGTTTCGGAATCGAACGAGCCTGGTACCGTGACATCGACGCCGGGGTTGCTGACGAACTGCACGGTCGTTGGATCGAAGTCGCCGGCCTTTTCGGCGTGCGCGACCGCAGCGAACAACGTGGTCGCTACAGTCGGCTTGTAACGCAAGCTGGTGCGCCAATTGATCAGACCCCAGGAGTCCTTGCCGTTCGAGCCGGTATCAACGCGACGGAATGAGCGCTCCTCATCGGTGTAGCGACCTTCGATCGACCCGGTGAATTGATCGTTGAAGTCGAACTCAGCCTGTGCGAAACCTGAGATCGCTTCGTTCTTGCCAAGAAAGACATCGGTGAACGTGGCGCCACCATTGGGATCGGTGAACCACTCGAGGAACGCAGCGTTGCCAACGCCGGCGGCAAACTCCACAACCGGATACATCGGCCCGAATGCGAACGGTGTGCACGCCAGGCAGAAGGCGCCGAAGTCCGCTGGCAAGGGCTGCGTTGCAATCACGCCGTCTTCGCCGGCGGCCTCATCCGTCTTGTAGTAGGTCGCTCCAGCGGAGTAGCGCAAGCGCTGCTCGCGATCACTGGCAAAGCGCAACTCCTGGCTGAACTCCTCGGTGCTGGAGCCACCGCCAATTTGCAGCAGGCCGGTCTGGAACTGCTTGGTGGGTCCCGACGTTGGGAAACCAAACACGACGGTGATCGGAGCTGGCTGGTAGGTAAAGATCGCGGTCTCGCCCGAATTGCGCGATCCGTCCACAAAGAACGATTGGCTCACGTTCGAGTAACCGGACAAGGCAGACAACTGACCACCACCGATATCCCACAGCAGTCGCAGGTGAGCGCGCGTAACATCGCGGTCTTCACCCGTAGCGGCGGGCAGCGCCGAGAGGCTGTCTTCCTTGATCGACGGCAGCTCGCCGCAGAAATTGAGCACTCGACTCGATGGTAGCGACATCGGGGGCGGCACGAGATTCTGAGCCGCGACGCGTCGATCCTCGCAATTGGCCGCAACCGCATTGGTCGCCGAATTGTCGATCCGATCATCGGAGACGTAGATTCCAACCTCGGCTTCGAAAGTCTCGCTCGGCGACCACACCAGCGCACCCTGGAATGTCTTGAACTTGTAGCCACCAATGTCCGAGCCGGGCCCCGGTCCGGACCAGCTATTCTCATACGAACCGTCAAATTCGTCATGCAGTACAGCCGCACGTCCGCGCAGTACACCTGGGATCAGCGGGCCGCTGACCGACAGCGAGGCAAGTGCCTTGCCATCATTGCCAAACGTCACCTGCGTCTTGGCCTTGAACTCATCGGTGGGTTTCGCTGTGACGTAGTTGATAGCGCCGCTGAACGCATTGCGCCCATAGAGCGCCGACTGTGGGCCCTTCACGACCTCGATGCGCTCCAGATCGAGCTGGCTGAAATTGATGCCTTCGCGACCTGAAACGTATACGCCATCAATGAACAGGGCGGTATTCAGTTCGCCGAAGATGTCGATCGGCGCTACACCACGAATGACCGGTGCCGGGAGGAACTCACCGATGACGCTCGAATAGGTGAGGCCCGGCGTGTATGCCGCAACGTCATCGAGGTTGGCGATACCACGTTGCTCGATCTGCTCGGTGCTGAATGCGCTGATCGCCAGCGGCACGTCGAGTAGTTTTTCTTCGGAGCGACGTGCGGTGACGACGACTTCGTCGAGAGTCATCGATTGACCGGAGGACCGCACGCTATCCTGCGCCTGCGATACATTGATATTTAGCAATGCCAGCAGGCTCGCTGCGCCCGTCAGACCTAAGCGTTGCAACCAAAATCGATCATTCATAGAGTGCTCCCAAATGTGCGTCGCGATTGTAAATGGACGACTGCTGTGCGAAAGCTACATTCTTATTTAATCTAGCGCTAGCCTTGGATAGGACAAGAGCCGATGATACGACCATACATTGCACTAAAGAGGGGCCATATGAGAACGATTCGCAATTCGCCAAATTGGGCGCTGATTTTGGCGTTTTCCTTAACATTGCTTGGCTGCGAGGCGGCTGACAATGCGCGCGCAGACGCGCCGACGGTCAAGCCGCTGGCGGTACCAGCCGGCGCGACGGTCAGCACGGTTCCGAATGAATTGCCATCGTGGTTAATTCCCAACATCGGCGAAGCCGCCGAGGCCTACTACGGGCCTGACAGTGAGCATCTCATCGCCCAGGTGCAGAGTCCGCTCGCGGTCAAGAGCCCGCGCGGCATGTCGGGATTTCTCACCAAGACCTTCACGGATGCCGGCACCGACGTCGTGCTGGTGAACGAGAAGGGCTGGGATGCCTGCTCTTACTTCTTCCCGGACGGCAAGCGCCTGGTGTGGACGTCCATCAAGGACAACATGAGCATGCCGCTCGGCAACTGGTCCGACTGGCGCAACTATCCACAGGGTGCGGAGCTCTATGTCTCGGATCGCCAGGGCAAGAATATCCAGCGGCTGACTAACAACCAGTATTACGAGGCCGAAGTGACGGTGTCGCCGGACGGCAAGTGGATCGTGTTCGGTCGCATGATCGACGGCAACATGGATCTGTGGGTGATGAACTCGGACGGTACTAACGAGAAGCAGATCACCTTTACCGCAGACGATCAGGAGGGTGCGCCGTACTTCCTGCCGGATAGTGAAACGATCCTGTATCGCGCCTGGAAAGCCTCGGAGTACGACCAGAAGCCGACGCCGATGACGATCTATACCATCAAGCGTGATGGCTCTGACCGCAAGGAACGCACGTACACGCACGACATGAACTGGGCGCCGTATCCGGCCCCGGATGGTCGTCACTTCGTGTTCGTGCGCGCCGAAACGCCGCGCAACTGGGAAGTCTACCTGGGGGATCTGGAATCGAAGGAGATCAAGCGGCTGACGTTCGACGAAGGCTTCGACGGCTTTCCGTCCATCTCGCCTGATGGGCGCAAGATGGTGTGGACCACCTCACGTAGCGCTGGGCCCGATGCCCGCTTCATGTCGGGCCTGCGGCTGCACGTGATGGATATCACGTCTCTGGGCCTTGGCCCTAAGAGCGGGGCGCAGAAATAACCTGGATCTTGCCGTGCGTCCCGGCCGCCAAGGAATTGTGGCGGACGGTGACGGCGGTGTGATTGGCGGCGAGTTTCTGGGCGAGCTTGTCCACCAGATAGACCGAGCGGTGCTGCCCGCCGGTGCAACCGATCGCTACCGTCAGGTAGCGACGGTTGCTCGTCTGGTGCTCGGGGATGCGCGCTTCGACGAATCGGGCGATGTCTTCCAGCAGGCGACGAACGCTTTGATGGCCTTCGAGGAACTTGACGACTTCCGGATCCCGGCCGGTGAGGGCTCGCAGGCTCATGTCCCAATACGGATTGGGTAGCGAACGGGCGTCGAACACGAAGTCGGCGTCCCCCGGGATGCCGTTCTTGAAGCCGAACGACTCGAGCAGAATGGACAAGCGCGCGCTCGAGCGTTGCTCGACCCGTTTACTCATCAACTCGCGCAAGTCATGCACACCCATGCGCGACGTATCGACCACCAGATCCGCGGCATAGATAATCGGCTCCAGCAAACGCCGCTCCATCGCGATCGCTTCCTTGAGTGACGTGTCCTGCGTGCTCATCGGATGCTTGCGTCGCGTCTCGGCAAAGCGCCGCAGTAGATCTTCGTCGCTCGCCAGCAGAAAGACCACTTCGCACTGCACGCCGCTCTGCTTCAACTCATCGATCAGCTTCGGCACGGTGGCGATCTCGGCCGCTTCGTTGCGGGCGTCGAGCCCCACCGCGGTGCGCGCGTACTGCGCTGAGCCGCTGTGCACCGTGTGCGCGATGAACGGCTTCAACATCGCGGCGGGGATATTGTCGATGCAATAGAAGCCCACGTCCTCGAGCATGTGCAATGCCACGCTCTTGCCGGAGCCCGACAAGCCACTGATAACGATCAGTCGCATGGCGCTTTCATGGTCAGGCACGCATGACCTTGCGTGCTTCGGCCGCGTGATGATCGGCGCGCTTTTCCTTGTGCTTGATGACGCTGCGATCGAGCTTGTCGATCAACGCGTCGATGGCGGCATACATATCGGCATCGGTCGCGATCGCATGGATGGAACTGCCACGCACATGCAGGGTGGCTTCAGCTTTCTGCTGCAACTTCTCCACGGTCAGGATGCAGTTCACGTCGATGACGTGATCGAAATGCCGCGAGATGCGCTCGAGCTTCTTCTCGACGTAGGCACGCAGCGGCGGGGTGACATCGACGTGATGACCGGAGAGCGATAATTGCATGGCTGACTCCTTCAGGTTTTGCTCTGGGGACACAAAAAACTCATTTGCTGTCGGCATTGCTGCGCTTGCGCTCGTTGGACGGCGCAATACCGAGTGCTTCGCGATACTTGGCCACCGTGCGGCGCGCGACGGCGATTCCTTCCTCGGCCAGCAGCTCCGCGAGCCGGCTGTCGGAGAGCGGTGCGGCAGGGTCTTCTTCGCGCACCAGCTTCTTGATCTTGGCGCGTACCGCCGTGGATGATGCGCCCCCGCCGTCGGCGGCCTCCACTTGGCTCGAAAAGAAATATTTCAGTTCGAATACGCCGCGCGGTGTGTGCATGTACTTGCTGGAGGTCACGCGCGAGATCGTGGATTCGTGCATGTCGATGGCCGTGGCAATGTCCTTCAGGATCATCGGGCGCATCTGTTCTTCGCCATGCTCGAGGAAGGCGGTCTGCCGCTCGACGATCGAGCGCGCCACTTTCATCAACGTCTCATTGCGGATCTCGAGGCTCTTCAGCAGCCAGCGGGCCTCCTGCAGCTGGGCGCGTAACGACGAATGTCCCGAGCCGCGGCCCAGCGCGTCCGCATAGCCCTGATTGAGCTGCACCCGCGGTACGGTGGAGCCATTGATCTCCACCGACCAGCCGCGATCCGTACGGCGCACGAACACATCGGGTACGACGTACTGTGCTTTGACACTGCTGATGACTGAGCCGGGTCTTGGGTGACAGGAGCGCACCAACGCCACGGCGGTTTCTAGTTCTTCGTCGGTCGTCAACAGCTCGCGACGCAGCAACGTGAGTTCGCGGTCGGCCAGTAGGTCGAGATGCTTCGCAGCGATGGCAATGGCCAGCTTGAGGCCAGGGGTGTCTGGATCGAGGAGCTGCAACTGCAGGGTGAGAGATTCGGCGACGGAGCGAGCGCCGACACCTGGCGGATCGAGTGTCTGTACGAGCGCCAGTACGCGCTCCACCTCGTCGGTGCTGCACAGGATCTCGGGCTTGAGCGTATCGGCAATCGCTTCGAGACTGTCGCTGAGGTAGCCGTCGTCGTTGATCGCATCGACGATGGCGCGAGCGATGCCGAGCTGGCGCGGATCAAGGTTGGCGAATTCCAGCTGGCCGATCAAGTGATCCTGCAGCGATTGTTCCGCCTCATCGGCGAGATCGGCCTGCCGGTCGTCGTCGTCGCGCCAGGGATCGGCACTGCCACTGCTGCTGGCGCGCTCGGTCCAGCCCTCGTCGAGAACCTCCACCTCGACAGTGCTGTCGCGATCCGGCGGTGCCTCGGCATCGCCACGACGTTCGTCCGGCATGGGATGCGGTTCTAGCGATTCGAAGGTGCCCGTGGCTTCGACATCCTCGACGGGCTCGAGCATGACATTGCTCTCGAGCTGCTCGCGTATGTGCGCCTGCAATTCGAGCGTCGGCATCTGCAAAAGGCGGATAGCCTGCTGCAGCTGCGGGGTCATCGTCAGTTGCTGACCCAGACGGAGCTGCAATGAAGGCTTGAGCATCGACACGGGTCGCTTGGAACCCCAGGTGGTTGAATTCAGTGACTTTCTGGCCGCGCGCCCTGCACGCTACAGCCGGAAGGATTGTCCCAAGTAAACATCGCGGACTTGGGGGTTGGCAAGGATTTCTTCGGCAGATCCGGCAGCGATCACAATTCCGCCGGAAACGATGTAGGCGCGGCTGCAAACCCCGAGCGTTTCGCGGACATTATGGTCGGTGATGAGCACGCCGATACCCTTGGCAGAGAGCTCGCGAACGATGCGTTGAATATCGATGACCGAGAGCGGATCGACGCCCGCGAACGGTTCGTCCAGCAGGATGAACCGCGGCTCTGCTGCGAGTGCACGCGCGATTTCGACGCGCCGGCGTTCGCCACCCGACAGGGAAATGCCAAGGCTCTTGCGCACGTGATCGATGCGCAATTCAGCCAGGATTTCATCCAGTCTGGTGCGGCGCGTCGTGGCATCGAGATCGTCGCGCGTCTCGAGTATCGCGAGTACGTTGTCTTCCACCGACAACTTGCGAAACACCGAGGCTTCCTGTGGCAGATAACCGACGCCCGCGCGCGCGCGGCGGTGCATGGGCAGGCGAGTGAGGTCGAGGTCGTCGAGCCAGATGCTCCCCGCATCTGCGGGCACCAGGCCAACGATCATGTAGAACGCGGTGGTCTTGCCGGCGCCGTTCGGTCCTAACAACCCAACCGTTTCACCGCTCGATACCTCGAGCGACAGATCGGTGATCACCTTACGTGATTTGTAGCTCTTGGCGAGATGCTCGGCTTTCAGGACACTCATGGGGCAGGGTCGACCGGCGCGGCCTTGGGAGTGGCCGCATCGGGCTTGGTGTCAGCAGGCTCGCCAGGTTGGATGATGATCCGCACTCGCCCCTGGTCACCGGTCGCCGAGTTGGGCTGGGAGCGTGCCTGTACGCGCTGTTCTCGAATGTTGTAGACGAGGCGCTGGCCGCGGATCTCGTTGCGACCATCTGACAACCAGGCGGAATCCTGCAGGCTCACGGTGCCGGCGGCAGTCTCGTAGATGATGGTCTCAGCGCGTCCGCGGGCCACGTCCGCCCCGGTCCCACGAGCCTGTTCGAACTCTGCGGGCTTGCCCGTAATCGTGGCGCGGCTGATCGTATTGTTGGCAAAAGAGATTACAGCCTGATCGGACCTGAGGCTGCCGCCCTCGGCGCGAATGCGCACATTGCCGCTGAAGGTCCAGCGGCTGTTCTGGAAATTGAGACCGCCTGCGGCGCGCGCCTCGGTGGCCTGCACGCGGATGTCGCCTTGCGAGATCGTTACATCTCGCAGCAAGATCGCGTTGCTGCGGTAATCGACCTCCGTCGACGCTGCGTCCACGGTTATCGGTGCGCTGCGTGACGCGCCCGAGACAGCCTGCGCCGCCACTGCCGTGTGGCCGCCCGGTGCGAGCGCCATCAGCAACGTCAGCGCGACCACGATCAGCCGCTCATTCGAAGTCTTACGGTATGAAGCGGCCATTGACCTTCGATTGTAACTGCACCGTCTCATCCTTCAAATTGGCAATCATACCGACGGCACTCAGGCGCTGACCGGACCAGGTGAGTGTCACGAGCGCATCCGTCGTGATGCGCTCTTCACGAGGAGTGATGACGAGTGCGTCCGTATCGAGCTGGATCGTCTCGGCGGCGGTCGGCATCGGGCCCGCTACGTTGACATCACCGGACAACCGGATGCTATCACCGGACTCCTGCACTTCGCCCCGTTGCGCCGTGACTTTCCACAACGCACGTGGCGCATCGGTGGTCGCAGCCGCGGCCGGGGCAGCTGGTGAGGTCACTTCGTCAGTGCGCGCACCGGGGTAATAGTCCATGCGTACGCGTTCAAGTTCGACGATCCCGGCATCCGGCCGCTGACGAATCAGTTCGGCCTTGAGGCGATAGAGCTCGCGACCATCCGTACCCGTCTCGATCACTTCGGTGTCGCGCGCGGCGTAGCCGGCATCGGCGCCGGCTCTCGCATCGTCATTCTCCGTGGTGTCGCTGCGTCCACCGATCAGAAAGACGCCAGCCAGCAGCGCTAACAGCAGCACGCCGATGACAAGCCGATAAGCGAGCCTCACGGTGTCGTTGCCCGGAGTGCGAGCAACAAGTCGCAGACTTCGCGCACCGCGCCGTCCCCGCCGCGGCAAGTGGTTATATAGTGGGCGGCGGATAATGCATCGGCATGCGCATTCGCGACCGCAACGGCGAGGCCAACCGCGCGCATCACGGGCACGTCCGGGCTGTCGTCGCCCACACAGCCGCATTGCGCGAGGTTGAACCGACGATCTTTGGCCAGCCGAGCGACCAGAGCCAGCTTGTCCGTCACACCCTGGTGGACAGCCTTGATGCCGAGCTCGCGGGCGCGCCGTGTGACGCCTGCGGAGCGGCGGCCGGATACGATGGCGACTGCAATTCCCGCGCGCTGCAACTGTTTGATGCCGTGGCCATCCTGCACGTGGAACACCTTGAGGCTTTCGCCACGGCTCCCATAGTAGAGCCGGCCGTCAGTCAGGACACCGTCGACGTCGAGTACCAGCAAGCGAATCTTGTTAGCACGGGCGCGCAGGCCTCGCGGCACTGCCGGCATCAGACTACTCCCGCGCGCATCAAATCGTGTACGTTGAGCGCACCGACCAGCTGGTTGGGAGCGTCGACGACAGGCAGCACCGTGATGCGATGCAATTCCATCAGATGCACCGCCTCGGCGGCCAGCTCATGCGGCCCGATCTTCTTGAACTCACGCGTCATGATGTCGCGCATCAACGTCTGGTGAACATTCACCTGGCCGTCGAGCGCGCGCCTGAGATCGCCGTCGGTGAAGACGCCGACGACTTGCCGCTGTGCGTCGGCGTCGATGACGACTGTCATCCCGAGCCCCTTGCGCGACATTTCCATCAGGCCCTGCGCGAGCACGGTGTCAGGACGCACGATCGGCAGATCAGCGCCTTTACGCATGACGTCGCTCACGTGCAGCAGCAGTTTGCGACCCAGGCTGCCACCGGGGTGCGAGCGCGCAAAGTCCTGGGCCGTGAAGCCTCGCGCCTCGAGCAGCGCCACTGCCAATGCGTCGCCGAGCGCGAGGCTCGCCGTGGTGCTGGCGGTGGGCGCGAGGTTGAGCGGGCAGGCTTCTTCGGTGACATTGACGTCGAGGCACACCTCCGCATTGCGTGCCAGGGTGGAGTTCGCGTTGCCGGTGAGCGCAATCAACGGCGCTCCGAGTCGCGAGACATGCGGCAGCAGTAGCAGCACCTCGGGCGTTTCGCCGGAGTACGACAGCGCCAAAACGACGTCGTCACGCGTGATCATGCCGATGTCGCCATGCCCGGCTTCCGCCGGATGCAGGTAAAACGCGGCCGTGCCGGTGCTGGCCAGTGTGGCGGCGATCTTGCGAGCGACATGGCCGGACTTGCCCATGCCTGTGACGATGACCCGACCGCGGCAATCGAGACACAATCGACAGGCGGCGGCAAAGGTGGGCTGTAGCCGCGGCGCAAGCGCGCTCAAGGCGCGTGCCTCGATCTCGAGGGCACGGCGACCCGAGGCGAGCAGCGCCTGCTCGGTGACCATGGCTTTGGCGGGTTTATCCATCGTCGGCATGATACCGCCCCGCTGGCCGCGCTAATATCGCAACATGAACCCAGAAGTCGTAGCCGATCTCATTCGTGCCGGTATGCCCGGCGCCCACGTCCAGGTGCAGTCTGACGACAATACCCATTTCGCGGCGCTGGTGGTGGCCGCCGAGTTCGCGGGTAAACGGCCGATTGCCCGGCATCAGCTGGTCTATCGCGCCCTAGGGGAGAAAATGGGGCGTGAGATACACGCGCTATCCATCGAGGCGCTGACGCCCGCGGAACTTGCCGCGCGGCAGGGCGCCTGAGCGCGAGCCGGAAGGACCGACAGTGGACAAATTGCAGATTCAGGGCGGTACGCCACTCGAGGGCGAGGTACGCATCTCGGGCGCCAAGAACGCGACGTTGCCAATCATCGCCGCGGCGCTGTTAGCGGATGACCCGGTCACGATTGGCAACGTGCCGCATCTGCACGATGTCACGACGATGATCGAGTTGCTCGGACGCATGGGCGTTTCGGTCACCATCGATGAGCACATGAAAATCGAGATCGATCCGTCGACCATCCGCGATCACGTCGCGCCGTACGAGCTGGTCAAGACGATGCGTGCCTCGATACTGGTGTTGGGCCCGCTCGTTGCGCGGTTCGGGTCCGCTGACGTCTCACTGCCCGGCGGCTGCGCCATCGGTGCGCGGCCGGTGAACATCCATGTGGCGGGCCTGCAGGCGATGGGCGCCGACATAAGCATCGAAGGCGGCTATATCCGTGCGCGCGCGGGGCGGCTGCAAGGCGCGCGGCTGGTGCTCGATACTGTGACTGTGACCGGCACGGAGAATCTCCTGATGGCCGCCGTGCTGGCTGACGGTGAGACGATCCTCGAAAACGCTGCACGCGAGCCGGAGGTCGTTGACCTGGCCAATTTCCTGATCGCGATGGGTGCCAAGATCGAGGGTGCCGGTACCGACAAGATTGTCGTGCAAGGTGTGAAGAAGCTGCACGGCACGCACTACGAGATCTTGCCGGATCGAATCGAGGGCGGTACCTATCTGGTCGCCGGTGCCATGACCGGCGGCAACGTACGTATCAAACGGACGCGGCCTGAACATCTCGATGCGGTAACGGCCAAATTGCAGGAGGCGGGCGCCAAGGTGGGTGTCGGCGATACCTGGATCGAGGTCGACATGCGCGGCAAGCGCCCCAGGTCGGTCGACGTGCGCACGGCGCCGTATCCAGCGTTTCCGACGGGCATGCAGGCGCAGTTCGCCGCGCTCAACACGATCGCCGATGGTGTGGGCACGATCATCGAGACGATTTTCGAGAACCGCTTCATGCACATGCTCGAGATGCGGCGCATGGGGGCGGAGATCCGTCTCGAGGGCAATACTGCCATCATCAAAGGTGTGCAGAAGCTCACCGCCGCACCTGTCATGGCTACCGACCTGCGCGCGTCGGCGAGTCTCGTGCTCGCCGGGCTGGTGGCGGAAGGACGGACCGATATCGAGCGCATTTATCACATCGATCGCGGCTACGAGGCGATCGAGGAGAAGCTGGCGCAACTCGGCGCGCAGATCAAGCGGGTGCCTAACTAGCTTTGCGTCGCAAGGCCAAAGATGGACAACCGAAATGCCGACAGCTGATGAGTGGTTTGCAGATCTAACGGCGCAGCAACGCGTGCTGCTTGAGAGCTTGCGGTCCATGATCCTGGATACGCACGTCGCGATCGGATTCCAGCATGGTGCGGCTTTGGCTGACCCCGAGCAACTTCTGCAAGGCAAGGGCAGAGATATGCGTCATGTCAGGATGGCGCTGGGCGAAAGCTTCGACAATCAAGCGGTTGGTGCCTTGATTCGCGATGCCCTGCGTCATGACGCGACGATTTCCAAATAGTGCAGGGCGTAGCAGCTAAACCCCATGGGCTGATTCGGCGCCTTGCACTGAACCAAAGCAGGCTTGGCCCGCGCGATTGTCCTCATGAAGTCCCAGCCACGCGTACACACAACCCCGAGATTGGGCCTCGGCAACGAGCGATTCTGTTGGTGGCCGGTCGATTCCCGGCGGCGATGTGCCGAGGCGGCACCGACCTCATTGATCCACAATTAGGGCCGCTTGTCGGGATGAAAGTACTCGACACCCTATGCCATGCCAACTACCACGCCAGCCTCCAGCGCTAGCATCATCATGTGACGCGGGTCAGACACGAACCTGGCAAGTTGTCGCTGTTCGTCGCCGTGCGTCCGTCCGTTGCGCAGCATCGGCTGTGATACTTACTGTCTAGGTTTCTTGTCTATCAGGACGTCTTGCTGCCATTTGCTCGGCCTTTTATCGGTACGATGAATGCAGCCTACCCAACAGCATGGTCGTTTCTTGCCTTCGAGCAGTTCGTCTACAGTTCGAGTTACCCGTCTTGCACGGGTCTGCGCTCGTTTGGCGTCTTCAATCCAGCAGATGAATTCGTTGCGCGCACTAGGGGTCAAGATTTCCCATAGGCCTATAGTTTCTTGTCTTCTACTCAACGCCTCGATCAAATCGGCAGGCATATGGTGCACGAGACCGCCTGAGAGCTTCTTTTTCATGTAGCCAACCTAGCAAGTATGTCCGGCCAGTCAATCGTTGTGTTTGAGTCACGCACGGACCGAGTGCTGGGCGGCGCGTCCCTTGCGTCCCGTCAGTCCGTCTGTTAGATGCCGAACCGAATGGTCCAGTATTGGCAGCTACTTGTCACTTTGGGCGCTAGCTAGCTCTTGACGATGTCGTTTGGTTCTCAGGAGGCGCGATGGAGATTGCTGGAGGTTGTCATTGTGGTGCGGTCCGCTATCGGCGGAGCGGCGCAGCGATTACCCACGCGCTATGCCACTGCACGGATTGTCGTCGTCATGCCAGCGCCCCGATGGTTGCGTGGACCATGTACAAAGATGACGCGGTAAAGGTCACCAAGGGCACGCCGAAGATCTACGGCTCCTCCGAATACGGACGACGGCATTTCTGCCCGGATTGCGGTACAGGCTTGTTCTACACGAATGCACAATCGCTGCCGGGTATCATCGATGTCCAGAGCAGTACCAACGACGACCCGGACAGGGTGCCCGCTCGCGCGCACATTCAAGTCGCCGAACGTATCGGCTGGATGGCGAGCGCGCACGAACTACCCATGTTCGAGCGTTACCCGCCGCAGTAGCACTGGCGAGATCGTCCCGCCGTTTCGATCAAGGCTCTAGCCTCAGTATTCATGATCGGACTTGCGCCGACCCCGCTTACGGCGCCGATCCTCATCGGGCAGCATGAAGCGCCGTATCCCGGTATCGTCCTGCTCGCGCCGCGCGTCCGTCCGCCGGTCCGGGAGCTTTCTGTAGGTGCAGGTACACGTGTCGGACGACTTGCAGTGGGGCAAAGGAAGTCGCGGGGCTGCGGCTACCAGATAGCGTCTCCCTTTTAGCGCGTGGGCCGCCGGGCAGGAGGTCTTCGAAGGCACGACTTCTATGGCCTGCCACCGCGAAATCCGGGGCGGGGGAGCGGTTATGTCGGGCTGTAACAGCTTTTTCCACACGGTTGAACACCTCCGGCGAGCAAGAACGCAGCGTAGTGGTCTTAGTGAGTCAGGCGCAGCGCCAGCGAAAAACTGGTC
>ERZ795053.4860-NODE-4860-length-14272-cov-8.866498_pt1 | contig 14272 bp, 7 predicted proteins | sample MGYA00375137_ERZ795053 | MGnify/ENA primary metagenome ERZ795053 (study PRJEB30182, sample SAMN05720284) | activated sludge metagenome | isolation source: Anaerobic digester | place: Hong Kong | collected 2014-12-17 ... | reverse complement strand
GCGTAGGGGAGGGCGGCGTAGAAGGCGGCGGCCTTCCAGAGGTCGTCCACGCGGGTGATCTCGTTCGGAGCGTGAGCCTGGTTCTCGTCGCCGGGGCCGAAGCCGATGCTCGGGATGCCGTGGCGACCGGCGACCGCTACCGCGTTCGTCGAGAAGGTCCACTTGTCGACGACCGGGGCGGCCGAGAAGACGGCCTCGTGGGCGGCGACGCCGGCCTTGACGAAGGGGTGGTCGGCCGGGAACTTCCAGGTCGGGAAGTACAGCTCCTGGCGGTAGTCCTTGCCGGTCCAGCTCGGGATAGCGTACTCGGGCATGGTCACCTCGACGGCGTCGACGCCGGCGGCCAGGACGGCGTCCTTGACCTGCTGGATCGCTAGGTCCTTGGTCTCGCCCCAGGTCAGGCGGCGGTCCAGGTACAGCATGGCCTCGTCGGGCACGGCGCACTGCGACGGGCCCTGCACCTTCATCTGCGACACGGTCACGGTGCCCTTGCCCAGGAAGTTGTCGTCGTCCGGCTTGAGCGCGGCGTTGAGCGCCTCGATGGCGAGGGCGGCGCGGGCGGCCTTGTAGGCGGCCGAGACGCCGCGCTCGGGGGCCGAGCCGTGGCAGGAGACGCCCTTCAGGTGCACTTCCATCTCCATGCGGCCGCGGTGGCCGCGATAGAGGCGGAGGCTGGTCGGCTCGGTCGAGACGAAGAAGTCCGGTACGAACTTCTCTTCCTCGATCAGGTACTTCCAGCACATGCCGTCGCAGTCCTCCTCGATGATCGAGAAGACGAACCATACTGAGTAGTCGCCGTTATAGCCGAGTTCCTTGAGGATGCGGCCGGCGGTGATCATCGAGGCCGCGCCGCCGGTCTGGTCCGAGGTGCCGCGGCCGTGGACGAGGCCGTTCTCGATGTCGCCGGAGAAGGGGTCCTTCTTCCACTGCGAGCGGTCGCCGACGCCGACGGTGTCGATGTGGGCGTCGATCGCGATGATCTTCTTGCCCGAGCCGACGCGGGCCAGGAGGTTGCCGAGGCCGTCGATGCGCACCTCGTCGAAGCCGGCCTTCTCGCACATGTCCTTGAGGAACATGATGCGCTCCTTCTCCTTGTTGCTCATCGCCGGGACCTTGATGATGCTCGAGAGGTTCTTCGCGGTCCAGTCCTTGTACGCCTCGGCCTTGGCCCTGATTTCCTTGCCGTTCTGCACGCTCATTTCCTTTCCTCCATACGCTGCCATAATCGCCTGGTCTCGTCGCGTCCGCGCTGCGCTATGGCCGCGGCGTCGAATACCGGCTTCCTATCCTTGACTATGAATCGCCCGGCGACCATCGTGCCGGAAACCATCCTGGAGCCCATGCCGAAGGCCACGTGCCCTGCCACGTTGCCGCTCTCGAGCGGCGTCGGCGGGTCGTAGTCCCAGAACGTCAGGTCGGCCTCGTAGCCGGCCTCGACGCGGCCGAAGCGCTTCCCCGGGAAATAGCGCTCGAGCAGCCTGTTGCCGTTCTGGAGCATCTCGAGGAAGGCGTCCATCCAGCGAGCGCCGCCCGAGTCGTGGTGCTTGAAGAACGCGAAGCCCGCTTCCTCGATCATGTCGGAGCCTATGCCGTCGGTTCCGAGCACCGGGTTGCGGTACCGGCCTATCTTGTCGTTGTAGCCGACGCAGTTGTTCATGTTCGACCGGGCGTTGTGCGCTATGAACGAGTCGCGGGCGTTGACCAGCTCGACCTCGGAATCGGTGAGGTAGAGGCCGTGGCCGAGGATGGTCTTGGGGCCGAGTAGCCCCGCCTCGTCGAGACGCACGCATATATCCTTGCCGAAGCGGTAGCGCGAGTCGACGGCGTCGAACTTGTCCTCCGCGACGTGGATATGGAGCCCGCGCCCAGTCGACGAGCAGGCCGAGGCCAGGCCGGCGAGCGTCTCGTCGTCCACGGTGAACGGCGCGTGGGCGCCGATGGCCGCCTCCACGAGCGGGTCGCCTCCGGTCTTGCGCGCGTCGTCGACGCGGCGGGCGAAGCGCTCGTTCTCGCGGACGCCAGCCCGCGCGCCGTCCCGGCCGTTGCGGTCGGTCGTCTCGTAGCAGAGCACGCCGCGGAGGCCGACCGTCTCGAAGCCCTCGGCCAGCACGTCGAGGGAGCCGTCTATGAACTCCGGGCTCGCATGATGGTCTACGACGGAGGTGACGCCGAGCATCGCCGCGTCCGCGGCCCCGGCCAGGCCGGAGGCCCGCGTGATGCCCTCGTCGATGGCCCGGTCGAGGAGCCACCACATGTTCTTGAGCTGCTGCGCGAAGTCCTTGCTCGGCTCGATGGCGACCATCAGGCCGCGGGACAGGGCCGAGTAGAAGTGGTTGTGCGAGCAGACGAGGCCGGGGCTGACGTAGCCGCCGGGCGACAGGCGCTCCGCTCCCGGATGCCTGGCGGCGAGGCCGCTGCCCACCTCGACGATCTTGCCTCCGTCGATGGCTATATCGGTCGGCCCGGAGACCGAGCCCGGATGGAAATGGAGAACGCGCACGTTCTCGAGTATCGTCATGCCTTACCTCCGGCTATCAAGTATGCGTGCGAGTCGAGTATCTCGGCGGCCAGCGCCGGCAGCGCCTCGGCCGCGGCGCGCCCGCGCCATTCGGCGAACGGCACGAGGGTAACGGCCGCGTCGGCGCCCGTCGCGGCCCTGAGCACGAGCGTCGGCGAAGCGGCCGGGCCGGCGAACGCGAATCCGGCGTTGGCGCTCGCGCGCAGCGACGCCTCGTCGCGGAACAGCGTCGGCTTGCCCGTGTACGGCTCGCCGTCGTAGGGGCAGAAGAAGCCGCAGTTGCCGCACTCGTTGCAGAAGTCGTCGACGTGGACGACCTGGATAGCCTGCTTGAAGACCGCGCCGGGAGCAACCGGCAAGGCGACGTTGGCCCGGTTCGGGCACACCTCGACGCAGCGCAGGCAGGCCGATCCGCACGACAGGCAGCGCTCCGCCTCGCGCTTGGCGAAGTCGGGATGGCCCTCGGGCAGGCTCGGCAGGATCTCGCCGCGGCGCGACAGGGCCTCGCGGTCGATCGGGCCGGGCGCTATCGTCTCGACTCCGGGCTCGACGCCAACTGCCCGGAGAATCGCGTACGCGGCCTTGCGGCCGTCGGCCTCGGCGGCGATGATGCTCGCCGGGCCGCGCCTCGAATCGCCGGCGGCGTAGAGGCCGGCCACGCCGGTAGCCATGGTCTCTGGGTCGACCGCCGGGCGGCCGTTCCTCTCTACCTTCGCGCCGAGCGACTCGAACAGAGCCTTGTCCGGGCTCTCTCCGACGGCCGCGATGACGAGGTCGCATGGAACGGTCCGCGTCCTGGGCGACGGCACCGGGGCGCGGCGGCCGGAAGCGTCCGGCTCGCCGAGCTCCATCTCGCGGACGAGCAGGGCGGAGGGCGCGGAGCCGGAGGCCGGAGAGGCGCTCTCGGGTAGCGACAGCTCGGCGTACTCGACGCCGTCGGCCAGCGCGGCCTCGAACTCCTCGCGGTCGGCCGGCATCTCGGCCAGGCTGCGGCGGTATAGGATAGCTACCTTAGGCTTGCCCGGGAGCCTCGAGGCCACGCGGGCGGCATCCATCGCGGTATTGCCGCCGCCGACGACGGCTACCGATCGGAAACCGTCGAATTCCTTAGAGCCTTCGTGGGCCGCGGCGAGGAACTCGAGCGCGTCGACGACGCGGACGCCGGAGCCTTCGAGCGGCAGTTCCCTCGGGACGGGGGAGCCGGTGGCTATCAGTATCGAGCTGAAGCCCTCGGACTCGAGAGCCGCCCTGTCGATCTTTCCCGAATGCCCGAAGACGAACTTGGCGCCGAGGGCCTTGATACGCTCGATATCGGCGGCGATGTCGTCGCGCGAGATGCGGAAGCGCGGGATCACGTTTGCCGGCACGCCGCCGGGCCCGCTGGAGGTATCGAACACGGTTACCGGATAGCCCTCGAGCGCCAGGTAGTGGGCGCAGGCGAGGCCGGCCGGCCCCGCTCCGAAGACCGCCGTCTTGCCCTTATCGGATATCGCCGGCTTCTTGACGGCCGGGACGGTCGCGGCTCGGGCGCAGGCCAGCTTCATCGACCGGATCTCCACCGAGCCCTCGTAGTCGACGCGCGAGCAGGCGTACATGCACTGGTGGTCGCAGAGCACGCCGGTGACGTGCGGTAGGGGGTTGTCGGCGAGGATTATCCTCAGGGCCTTCTCGGCGTCGCCGGCCGCGAGCGCCTTCATGTAGGCGGGCGGTTTCTGCGACGCGGGGCAGGCCTCGACGCATGGCGCGGCGAAGCAGTCGGACTGCGGCAGCTTCTTCTTGATGACGGCTTCGCCCTTCTTGGCGTCGCCTCGGTAGGCCGCGTCGGTCAGCGCCGCCTTAGCGAGCGCGTCGAGGCGGGCCGCGTCCGGAGCCGCCGGCACGCCCGCGGCGAGCGAGCGGACCGCCTCGCGGGCCATCGGCTCGAGGCGGAGGTATCCGCCCGGCTTCAGGATATCGGTGGCGACGGTCAGCGGACCGAGGCCCGCCTGCATGCAATCGTACGCGTTATGGGCGCTGACGCCGCCGCAGTACGAGAACGGCAGCGGCTCCGGGAGCGCCGCGGCCAGCCTGGCCGCGAGCCTCGCGGTGATCGGGAACAGGGCGCGGCCGGACATATAGCGCTCGCCGCCGGGCATACGCTTGCCGTCGTTCACGTTGGCAAGGGTGTTGGACAGCTTGACGCCGAAGCGTACGCCCTTGGCCTTCGCCTTGGCGCGCAGCGAGGCGATCAGCGCGAGGGCAGCGTCGAACTGCAGGTCGTGCTCGAAGGTGGGGCGCTTAAGCCCGATGCGCTGCCAGCCGGTGGCGTCGAGTATGCCCCTGACCTCGTCGTAGCCGAGCAGGGTGGGATTGAGCTTGACGTAGGTATCGAATCCTTTTTCTTCTATTAAATAGGCTCCGATACGCTCGATCTCGGCGGGCGGGCAGCCGTGCATCGTCGATAGCGTCACCGAGTGGACCGGCGCGCTCGGCATAGCGTTTACGACGAGCCCGGCCCGCTCGGCGCCGGCCTCGCCGAACGCGGCGGCGAAGGACGGAGAGCCGACGGCGGCCTTGGCCTCCGCCAGCGCGGTCTCCCAGATCGGGGTGCCGGCGGGCTTCCTCATGCCCTCGATGAAGGCGTTCACGCGCTCGCCCTTGATGCCGTCCAGGGTGTAGCCGACCGACATGTTGAACATGATCTCGCCGGGCTTCTCGCATAGCGCCGCCCGGAGGACGTGGATGGCTATCCACGCGTTCAGGTACTCGGCGCGGGCCTCCTCGAGGAGCAGCTCGGTCGACCACTCGACGTTATGCCCCTCGTCGAGGGCGTCGATGCACGGCTTCTCGATATCGAGCCTGTCGTTCTCCTGAACGGTCTTGAGCTCGAAGACCCTGGCGCCGGCCAGCCAGGCCGCCACGATATTCGCGGCAATCTGCGTATGCGGACCGGCGGCGGGGCCGACCGGCAGGCCTATGGCCGTCCCGTTCACCTTGAAGCCGGGAGATCCGGCCTCAAGCTCGAGGACGCGCCTGACCGTCGCGCCAGGGATGTCGTAGGCGCTATCGCGCTCGGTCCATTCGCCGACGACCCGAGCCATCAGCTCGCGCATCGGCATGGATTTCATGATCTTGCTCACCGGTACCCCCATCGTAGTTGTTTTCCGTATCCGGCCTCGACGACGACGCCGGCGGTCGGGTCGACCGAGCGCTCGCGCGCGTCGGCGTCCCATACGGCGCGGCCTCGGACCATCGTCAGGCGTATCGAGCCGCGCAGGCGCATGCCTTCGAACGGCGTTATGGATCCCTTGCTCAGTAGCTCGTCCCCGCGGACGAGGTACGCGCCGGCCGGGTCGACGAGGACCAGGTCGGCGTCCATGCCGACGGCGATCGCGCCCTTAGCGCCGGACAGGCCGAACCTGGCGGCGGCTCCGCCGGAGCTAGCCCTCAGGAAGGCCCCGAGGCCGAGCCTGCCGGCCTTGAGCCCCTCCGAGTACAGGTACGGGAACAGCGTGCCGGTGCCGGGTATGCCGCCGTAGTCGGTCCAGACCGAGCCGGTCCGCTTCTCGGCGGCCGGGGCGGGCGCGTGGTCGCTCGTGACGTACGAGACGACGCCCGAATCGAGCAGCTTCCAGAGCCTGTCGGCCTGGCCTGGCGCCTTGACCGGAGGCGCTGTCTTAAGCGACGAGCCCTTGTCGGCGAAGTCGTCGCTCGAGAAGGCCAGGTAGTGCGGGCAGGTCTCGCAGCTCGCTCCGCCCGAGGCGATAGCCTCGGCGGCCTCGGCCGTGCCGACGTGGACGATATGCAGCGTTCCCTCTCGCCCGCGCGCCAGGGCGACGGCGGCGGCGGCGGCGACTGTCTCGGCGCTCTCCGGCCTCGAGCCGACGTAGTCGGCCCAGGACGGCTCGCGGCCCTCGGCCGCCGATCGCGCCTTCATCGCGGCGGTCGCCGGAAGTACGACGCCAGCGTCCTCGGCGTGGAGCAGGATCGGGCGACCGAGCTCGGCGGCCTTGGCGACGGCGCGGCCGAAGTCGTAATGATTGACCGCCGTGAAGGTATCCATGCCCGAGACGAAGTAGCACTTGAAGCCGACCACGTCGGGCGCGAGCGCCTCCATGTCGCGGGCAAGGGCCTCCTCGACGAGGTGGCCGGACACGCCGCCGTACAGCGCGAAGTCGACGACGGCCTTACCGCCCATCGCCGCCAGCTTCTCGCGCAGGTTGGCCGCGCTCGTAACCGGCGGAAGGCTCGTGCACGGCATGTCTATCACGGTGGTCACGCCGCCTCGCGCGGCGGCCATGGTCCCGTGGCTGAAGTCCTCCCGGTGCGTAAAGCCCGGCTCGTCGAAATGGACGTGCGGGTCGATCGCGCCTGGGAACACCTCGAGCCCGGACGCGTCTAGGACGCTCTCGCCCGGCTCCGGCTCGATGGACGGGGCTATCGCGACGATGCGCTCCCCGGAGACCCTCAGGTCCCGGCGCTCGAGCCGCTCCGATCCCGGTAGCGCGCACAGGCCGCCCTTGATCAGCATGGTCACAGCCCCTTTACCGCGGCGCCGAGGTCGCCGGTCAGGAACAGCATCGCCTTCTCCGGCGTCATCGGCAGGTCGTGGAACGACGGTCCGTCGGGCCTGGCGGCCTTGAGCGCGTCGAGCACCGCGAAATAGCCGGCCAGGCCGTAGATGAACGGCGGCTCGCCTACGGCCTTCGAGTTCGCGACGACCTTCGGGTTCGGCTTGGTGAAGAACTCGACGTCCATCCTCGGCATGAAATGCGCGTCGGGCAGCTTGTAGGTGGACAGGGTGTCGGCCAGGAGGCGGCCCGCATCGTCGAACTTGAGCTCCTCGAGGCAGGCCCAGCCGAGGCCCTGGGCGAAGGCGCCCTCGACCTGGCCCATGTCGACGAGGGGGTCGATCGACTCGGCGATGTCGTGGACGATGATCGCGTCGTCGAAGCGATACGAACCGCGGATCACGTCGAGCGTGGCCGTAACGACGGCGCAGCCGTAGACGTGGTAGTAGAACGGCGTGCCGAACTCGGCCTTCATGTCGTAGTGGAGCCCCGGCGTCGCGTAGAAGGCGTGGGCCGAAAGGTCGACGCGGTTCTCGAAGGCCTTGGCGACTATCGCGGCGAAGCTAAGCTCCCCGTCGGCGACGCCCCCGACGGTGACGTAGCCGTCGCGCAGGTCGACGGTCTCGGGAGCGGCGCCGCGGAGCTTGGCGGCCAGCCCGACGAGGCGCTTCTTGATCTCGATGCAGGCCACCTGGGCGGCCATCGCGTTGATGTCGGCGCCCGAGCTGGCGGCCGTCGCCACCGTGTTGGCTACGGTAGTCGTCCTGGTGCTCTCTACCCTGACGGAATCGATCGGGGCTCCGAGCGTCCTCGACGCCACGACCGCTATCTTCCTGCCTACGCCCTGGCCCATCTCCACGGCGCCGGTCGAGACGCTGACCGATCCGTCGCTGTAGACGTGGACGAGGGCGCCGCCCTGGTTGAGCATGATCTTCGTGAAGCTGATGCCGAAGCATATCGGGATCGCCGCCGCGCCCCGCTTAGTGGCGGCGTTGGCGGCGTTATAGGCCGCGATGCCGGCGCGCAGCTCCGTCCACTTCGCCTTGTCCATGCAGCGCGAGAAGGTGTCGGTGGCGCGCACGTCGTCCATCCTCATGCCGTAGTGGGATACGTCGCCCTCGGACAGCAGGTTCTTCCGCTGGATCTCCACGGGATCGACGCCTAGGGCGCGGGCGGCCTTCTCGATGGCGCACTCGATCACGAAGACGCCCTGCGGGCCGCCGAAGCCGCGGAACGCGGTGAACGGCACGAGGTTGGTGCGGCACATCGTCCCGGTGGCCCTGACGTTCGGGATATGGTAGGCGTTGGCGGCGTGGAACAGAGTGCGCGGTATGATCGCCGGCGATAGGTCGGTCGCCGCCCCGGCGTTCTGGTAGTAGTCCGCCTCGAAGGCCAGGATGGTGCCGTCCTTCTTGAGGCCGATCTTGAAGTCCGACGAGTAGGGGTGGCGCTTGCCGGTGCTGGTCATGTCGTCGCGGCGGTTCAGGTACAGCTTGACCGGCTTGCCGGTGCGGTAGGCGCCGAGGGCGGCGAGCGCGGCCCAGCCGGAGGCCTGGTCCTCCTTACCGCCGAAGGCGCCGCCGAGCCTGCGCGTCTCGATCTCGACTTTGTTCATCGGGAGGCCGAGGATGCGGGCGACGATGGACTGGACGCCCGACGGGCTCTGCGTGCTCGAGACGACTCGCACGCCGCCCGCGTCGTCGGGGTAGGCTAGCGCTCCCTGGGTCTCTAGGTAGACGTGCTCCTGGCCGGCCGACTCGACTCGGCCGGTAACGACGACGTCGCACTCGGCGTAGGCGGCCTCGGGGTCGCCGAGGCGCTGGGTCCGCGGGGCCATGATCAGCTTGCCTTGGGCGTAGGCCTCGCGAGGGTCTACGACGGCCGGCAGGTCCTCGCGGCCGACGAGCTTGACGAGGGCCGCCGCGCGCCTGGCTACAGAGCGGCTCGGCGCCAGCACGAGGGCGAGCACCTCGCCGCGGAAATGCCATTCGCCTGTAGACAGCATCGGCTCGTCGGGTATCGAGGTGGACAGTTCGTTCTGTCCCGGAACGTCGGAGGCCTCGAGCACCCGGACGCCGGGAGCGTAGGCGAGGGCGGCGGCGGTATCGAGCCGCTCATAGCGGCCGTGGGCGCTCGGCGAGCAGACGATGGCCGCGTGCAGCATCTCGGTGGACTCGGGCAGGTCGTCGATATAGGCGGTCTTGCCCATCACGTTCAGGGCGGAATCGGGATTGCGCTTCATGCCAGCAGCTCCTCTTCAAGCTTGAGTTCGGGCCAGAGCCTGCACGAGGCGGCCCAGGCGAGCCTCTCGAGGAGGCGCTTCCGGTAGGTCGACGAGCCGCGGACGTCGCTCATCGGGCTGCCTGAGCCGGCCGCTATCGTGCCGAGCTCCCTGGCGAGCGCGGCGGACGGGCGCTCGCCGCGCATCGCCTCCTCGGCTTCGGTCAGCCTGAGCGGCGTGGCCGCAACGCCGCCGGCCGAGTAGCGGGCGTCGGCTATCGTGCCGTCGGCCGCCATGCGGACCGCCGCGGCGCAGTTGACGGTCGCTATGTCGAGGCGCTCGCGCTTGCTCGCCTTCTCGAACGCGAAACGGTTCCAGCCGGCCTCGAATTCGATGGCCGCTACCGTCTCCCCGGGGCGGAGGTCCACTTTCTTGTAGCCCAGGAAGAACTTCTCGAGGGCGACCCTGCGCTCGCCCCCGGGGCCGGCCAGTACCAGCTCGGTCCCGAGCGCCATAAGCATCGCGGTCATGTCGGCGATAGGCGAGGCGTTGACTATGTTGCCGGCCAGGGTGGCGCGGTTGCGTATAGGCGGCGAGGCGACGTCCCGCTCATGCCGCTCGATGCCCGGCACGGCCTCGCGGACGACGGCCGAACCGAAGAAATCGGTCGCGTTGACCGCCGGGCCGAGCTTGACGAGAGCCTTGCCGCCCCGCTCGAGCCGGGTAATCGACCTGGCCTCGGGACCGCGGTAGGTGAACGAAGGGGCGAGGCCGGGCTGGGGGTCAGGGTTGCGTACGAAATAGTCGGTGCCGCCGCCTATGACCACGCTCTCGCCGGCTTCGCCGCCGTCGGCGTCGGCTGCCTGCGGCGGGGCGGACATCAGGGCGGCGAGGCCGGCCGGCAGCACGCGGCGCTCGGCGAGTACGGTCAGCCGCTCGGCCAGGCCGGCGGGCAGGTCGGCGAAGTCGGCCGCGAGCTTAGCGGCGGCCCGCCTGATGGAGCCGTAGCCGGTGCAGCGGCAGAGATTGCCCTCGACCGCGAGCATCGCCTCGACCGGGTCGACGCGGGCGCCGGAAACCAGGAATCCGGTCAGCGCGAGCACGAAGCCCGGGGAGCAGAAGCCGCACTGGCTCGCGCCCTCGTCGAGCATCGCCTCCATCACCGGCGTCAGGCCGGCGGAGGCGAGGCCCTCGATCGTGATCAGGTGCTTGCCGTCGAGCTCGCCCATCGCGAGGGTGCATGAGGTCACGGATCGCCATTCGACGCCTTCTGGCGCGCCGCCGTTATTGGGCGCGGCCCCGCCCAGGAGGACCAGGCAGGCGCCGCAGTCTCCCTCGCGGCAGCCTTCCTTGGTGCCCTTGAGCCCGGCTTCGTTACGTATCCAATCGAGAGCCAGGGCTTCTTCCCTGACTTGGACGCGATGCTCGCTCTCGTTAAGCCTGAAGTTGATGGTTCGTATCATGCGTGGTCCTTCCTTATGCTGGATGTAAGGAGTCCGCCTGAAGTCGCGGGTAACCCCGCGATCGCCTGGGCCCCGAGACGTATACGAGCGTTATGGTGAGAAGCTAGTAGTGTATAGTAACTGTAGTCCAAGGACGATCCGGGAGCAATGGCGTAGCATCGTTCCTGGACGAGGGTGGAGTACCGGAGGCGCCGCCGGATTCGGCCGGATGCCGTCAAGGCATTCTAAATAGCGGTACCTGTTCGAACGAGTTAACGTCGACGAGACCCTTGTCGGTTATCTTGAGGGCTGGGATAACCGGCAGGGCCATGAAAGAGAGGGTCATGAGGGGTGAGGCTCCCGGCATGCCCTCCATCCTGAAGAATTCCTCGAAGGAGGCTAGTTTCTCGATGACCTCGGCGGCCGAACGGTCGCTCATCAGGCCTGCGACCGGCAGGGCCAGCTCGGCCAGCACCTCGTCGCCGTCGGTGATCACGTAGCCGCCCTTCATCGCGTTGAGCCTGCGGGCCGCCTTGAAGATCGAGGCGTCGTCGACGCCGGCGATGATCATGTTGTGCGAGTCGTGGCTGACCGTCGATCCGACGGCTCCGCGCTTTAGCCTTAGCCCGCGGATGAAGCCCTTGCCTATATTACCGGAACCGGTATGGCGCTCGATTACGAATATCTTGACGATGTCGCGCTCGACGTCCGATACGCAGAGGCCGTCGCGGACGGTCGGGCGCTCGAACGACGCGCCGGTAATGATCGAGCCGGGCGTCGACTCGATGACGCGGGCCTCTCCGCCCTCGTCCGGTATCCTGAAGTCCTTCTCCTCGAGCCACTTGACGTTGACCGAGTCGCGAAGGGGCGGGAAGACCGCCGAGCCGCCGAGCCGCTCGTAGGCGGCCGTCGGAACGCCGTTCTCGGCTACGACGGCGCCGGCCTTGAGGACCAGCTCGGCCCGGAAATCCTCGAGGCTGGAGAACGCGACGAGGTCGGCGGCGTAGCCCGGGGCTATGGCGCCGGAGCGCCTGAGGCCGTAATAGGTAGCGGGATTGTGGCAGGCCATACGCAGCGCGTCGATCGCCGGTACGCCGCCGGAGACCAGCGCCCGCACGGCGGCGTCGATATGGCCTTCGGACACTATATCGTTCGGGTGCCTGTCGTCGGTGCAGAGCATCATGCGGCGGACGCTCTCGCTATCCATCGCGGGTATCAGGTTCTCGAGGTCGCGTGCGGACGAGCCCATGCGGGCCATGATCCACATGCCCTTGCCCAGCTTCTCGTAGGCTTCCTCTGGCGTGGTGGCCTCGTGGTCGCTCCTGATGCCGGACAGCGCGTAGGCGGACAGGTCGCGGCCCGAGAGCCCGGGCGCGTGGCCGTCTATGGCCTTGCCCGCCTCCCAGAACAGCGACAGCTTATCGAGGACCCTGGGGTCGCCGGCCAGCAGGCCGGGGTAGTTCATCAGCTCGCCGAGCCCGAGCACGCGCTCGTCGCGCGCGAAACGGGCGAGGTCGGACGCGAACAGCGTAGCGCCGGCCGTATCGAAATGCGTGGCCGGCACGCAGGACGGCACCATGACGTAGACGTCGAGGGGAAGGCCCTCAGAGGCCTTGAGCATCCAGTTGATACCGTCGTGGCCCAGGACGTTGGCTATCTCATGGGGATCCGCCACGATGGCGGTCGTTCCCCTCGGCGTTATAACACGGGAGAATTCGGCCGGCGTCAGCAGGCTCGACTCGATATGCACGTGAGCGTCTATCAGGCCGGGGCAGAGGTAGCGCCCGCCCAGGCTCATCGTCGACTTGGCCGTGAGGCCGTCGTTGACGCCGACGATATAGCCCTTGTAGACGGATACCACGGCCCCTTCGACGATTCGGCCGCGGAAGAAATCCACGACGCGGCAGTCGGTAAGGTTGAGGTCTGCGGGTATGCGTCCCCGGGCAACGTCGATGTAGTCGGTCTTAAGCATAGCTGGTAGCCCCGTGAATGCGGGTGTCCAGCATTGTTACAGCAAAAATCGGAATTGTCAAATATTTTTTTTATCGACTTTTATGACTGCGCCGGGGCGCGTCGCGGTAGAAGTCATCGGAATGGATTAAACCGCAGTGATTGCATTGGGCGCTACATAATGAATAAAAAAAAATCTGTTGCGGTTTTTTTCATTGCGTCGTAGTCTGATGCCGATTATGCTGGACGGCGGACTCCCTCGAGGACCGTCCGAACGGCGCAACAAACCAAAGGAGGCTGAAAGGTGGAACAGCTTTTCAAGCTTAAGCAACACGGTACCACGGTACGGACCGAGGTCATGGCGGGTATCACCACGTTCATGACCATGGCCTACATCCTGGCCGTCAACCCCGGTATCCTCAGCGCGACCGGCATGCCGGCCGGCGGCGTATTCACCGCTACGGCCCTCGCGTCGATGATCGCCACCCTGCTGATGGCCTTCATGGCCAACCTGCCGATAGCCCTCGCTCCCGGCATGGGCCTGAACGCGTTCTTCGCGTTCACCGTCGTCCTTACGATGGGCTACTCGTGGCAGCTCGCGCTGACCGCGGTATTCGTCGAAGGCATCATCTTCATCCTGATGTCGTTCTTTAACATCCGCGAGGCGATCGTCAAGTCGATCCCGCAGAACATCAAGAACGCCGTCTCCGTCGGTATCGGCCTGTTCATCGCCTTCATCGGCCTCCAGAACGCCGGCATCATCGCCAACAACGACGCCACGCTCGTGTCGCTCGGCGACATTACCCACGGCGCTCCGCTCGTCGCCGTCATCGGCCTCGTCGTCTCCGGCGTCCTGCTCGCGTTCAAGGTCAAGGGCGCCCTGCTCATCGGCATCGTCGCGACCACGATCATCGGCATCCCGTTCGGCGTGACCTCGATCCCGAAGGGCTGGAGCCCGGTCAGCGCGCCGGCCGCCCCGATCTTCATGGCGTTCGACTTCTCGCAGATCTTCACGCTCGACTTCTTCGTCGTGCTGTTCACCTTCCTGTTCGTAGACATCTTCGATACGATCGGCACCCTGGTCGGCGTCACGACCCAGGCCGGCATCATCGGCAAGAACGGCGAGATCCCGAAGGTCAAGCAGGCCCTGCTCGCCGACGCCATCGGCACCGTAGCCGGCGCCGCGCTCGGCACCTCGACCGTCACCTCGTACGTGGAGAGCGCCTCCGGCGTCGCCGAGGGCGGCCGCACCGGCCTTACCTCGCTGACCACCGGCCTCCTGTTCGGCCTCGCGCTGTTCCTGTCGCCGCTGTTCCTGCTCGTCCCGAGCGCCGCGACCGCGCCGGCCCTCATCCTCGTCGGCCTGTTCATGCTCAGCCCGGTCAAGGACATCGACCTGACGGACTTCACCGAGGCGATCCCGGCCTTCCTGACCATCATCATGATGCCGCTCGCGTACAGCATCGCCGAGGGCCTCGTCTTCGGTATCCTGTCCTACATCTTCCTGAAGGCGATCACCGGCAAGTTCAAGGATATCTCGATCGTCACCTGGATCGTCGGCGCGTTCTTCATCCTGAAGCACCTGCTGTAA
>ERZ795053.4859-NODE-4859-length-14273-cov-5.196933_pt1 | contig 14273 bp, 10 predicted proteins | sample MGYA00375137_ERZ795053 | MGnify/ENA primary metagenome ERZ795053 (study PRJEB30182, sample SAMN05720284) | activated sludge metagenome | isolation source: Anaerobic digester | place: Hong Kong | collected 2014-12-17 ... | reverse complement strand
CCGGCTGTCGAGTTGGGGGCAGACGGAGGAGCACGTTCCGTTCGCGCAGCGGCTGGCGGAAAGCACGTCCGGTCGCGTCGTCTTTGTGGGGGGGCGCGAACTGGATCGTTATGTCGTGTGGGACTACGTCAAACGGCGCCGCGTTATTCTCGGGTGATACAGACGACGACGCCTGCGCTATCGAATCCTTAACGATTCTTCAGCGGGTCCGAAAAGAAATCTGGCGTTCGCACCGACAAAGCGGATACAATTGAGGGGAATTCCGCAACGTGGGGTGGAGTGGTATTCCCCGCTGTGCAAGTTTCAATTGGAAGGTAGCCCTCATGCGCTCGCTCGTCGCAAAGATGGCCGTCGCGGCCGTATTGTGTTCCACGTTCCTTTCCTTATCCGTCGCCCGGGCGACTGGCGCCGCCGCGGGTTCGGCGGCCGCGGTTGTCGGCGTTCGCATCGACAAGTCCGACGAGACTGCGATGAACGCGATGGCGTCCTCCGCGTCGCGCGTCATGGACTACGGCGCGTTTCAGTGGGTGATCGCGCCGCGATCGGCGTATGATCTGGCGATCGCCAATGGTGTGACCTTCTCGTACAGCCAGGTGGACTACCGCCTGACGCTCGGAGAGCGGACGTTTGACCCGACCCTTGAGACGCCGGTTTTCCCGGCGGATCTGACGGCCGAGGCGACAACAGGGCTGACGACGCGACTCGTGCAGGTGTCGGGACCCACACGCCCGGAGTGGATCGACGCGATGGAGGCGGCCGGCGTTCATGTCATTCAGTACATCGATCCGTTCGCTTACGTCGTCTGGTCCGATGCGGCCGCGATCGAGCGTCTGGGACAACCGGATTGGCTCCGATGGAGCGGCGTATTTGAACCGGCGTACCGCCTGTTGCCGCGGTTTCGAAACTCGACGCAGACGAATGTGGACACGCGAATCCTGACGATCGCCGACGCCGACGCGTCAGTGATTGCCTCTGCGATCGCAAAGGCGGGCGGCGTTGTGAAAGAGACGGCGCCAATCAACGCGTCCTTTACCGCGCTGCGTGTGACGCTTGACGGCGCGAAGTATGCCCAGATCGCGGGTGTTCCGGGCGTTTACAGTGTCAAACCTGTTCCGACAGATGGCGGCGTTCGAGGCGAGGTCAGCGGCCTGGTGAATATCAACAGCATCGACGGCGTCAATCGCGCCGTCGGCGATTACCCGACCTGGCTGAATCTCGTCGGACTGGACGGCTCGGGCGTGACGATCGCGAATGTCGACGGCGGATGCCAGCAGAACCACACGGACCTCGTCAACCGCGTGCTGCCGTGCTCCGGCGCTTCCTGCAGCGGTTCGACGCTGGCCTACTTCCATGGCACGCACACGGCCGGCATTATGGCGGCCGACAACTCGTCCGGCGCGACGGATTCGTTCGGCTTCTCCCGAGGCCTTGGCGTGGCGCCGGGCGCGAATCTCGTCATCCAGTTCTACTCGCCGCACTACGCGAACGCCGGCGGAATGATCGCCCTGATGAAGGACTCGTTCAACAACGGCGCATCGCTGTCGGGGAACTCGTGGGGACCGGCCAGTTTCCCATTGGGTTATGACGACGACACGATGCAGGTGGATGTCGGCGTGCGCGATGTGGATTCGTCCACGGCGGGCGATCAGCCGTTGAGTTACGTTCTCTCCATCATGAATGGCGGCGGCAGTCAGGGCGGCAACGGGACGCAGGGCACACCGGACGAAGGGAAAAACCTGATCGCCGTGGGCTCGACGGTCCTCCAGACGGACAGCGGCGCCCAGAACCTGAACATCGACGATGTCTCCGGAAATTCGGCCCACGGTCCCTGTCTCGATGGTCGCAAGCTTCCGCAGATCGTCGCGCCGGGCTGCAACGTCGACTCGACGGTCCCGACGAACAATCATGGCGTCTCAGGCTGGTGCGGAACGAGCATGGCGTCGCCGCAGGTGTCCGGCGGTATCGCATTGTTCATCGAGCGATATCGAACGCTGCCGTCGTACACGACGGATCCCAGTCCGTCGCTCGTCAAGGCGGCCGTGCTCGCCGTCGCGCGTTCCCTTGAAGGCCATCTCGACGCGGATGATGTCGTCATGGGGCCTCCGTTTGACAGTCGCCAGGGTTACGGTCGTTTCGATCTGGAGGCCCTTGTCGATCCCGTGGACAACGTGCTCTACTTCGATCAGCAGGTGGTCTTTGACGGGACGGGCGAAGAGTGGTCGGTCGATGTTGAGCCCATCAACGCAAGTCATCCGATGCGCATCATGCTCGTCTGGACGGACGCGCCCGGGCACGGGCTCGGGGGTTCAACGCCCGCGTGGAACAACAACCTTGACCTGACTGTTGAAGTCGGCGCGAATGTCTATCGCGGCAACAACATCGCGTCCGGCGGCTTCAACAGTGTCGGCGGTGTGGCCGATCCCAGAAACAATACCGAAGCTGTTTTCCTCGGACCGACGTCGCCGGCCGCGGCGACGATCCGGGTTTCCGCGACGAACATCAGCTCCGACGGTCTGCCAAACAGCGGCGATGCGACGGATCAGGATTTCTCCCTGGTGTGCTACAACTGTGCGCTGGCCGTTGTTGAGGCGGACTGTGCCACGTCGTTGGGTGACCTGAATGCAACGGGCGGTGTGGACTCGCTCGATATGGGCGATTTCATCACGTGCTTTACGACAGGCGATCCGCTGATGTCCGACTGCGTCTGCGCGGACATGGACAACTCGAACACCTTCGAGCAGTCGGATATCGACGCCTTCGTCAACTGCCTCCTCGGCAACGGATGCCCGTAATGGACTCGCGTCGGCGGCGGGCGCCGCTGGGCGCGACGACTAAGGCGTGATGTTCAGTTCGTCGGCAATGTCCTTCAGCGCTTCGGCCATCGGGATTCCGGCGGGCCGTCGCATGAGGGACTCGAATTGTGACGAATCCAGGCTGACGTCCACCGGGCGCGGCTCCGGCGTCTGAATCTCGCATTGGGCGATGGCCCGCAGCCGGGCGTCGTGGATCCCCATCGCCGACGCAGTCAATTCGCCCATCCTGAGTCGTGACAGGCGTTCGGGGCCACCGGCGTGAAGGACGCCGGCAAAATCGCTCTGGGCGATATCCACACAGGCGCGCGCCGCATCTTCCAGCCAGATCGGCGTACGGAATTCGTCCCCGAAAAGCGTCAGCTCTCTCCGATCCAGGATCGCCCGAACCTGATGCATGAACGTCGTGGGACGATCGACCGCCGGCACGCCGAACATCAACGGGAGTCGCAGGATGACTGTGGCGTCTGATTCGATCAGTGCGAGCTCCGCTTCAGCTTTCGTCGCGCCGTAGATGGACGTCGGCGCCGTCGCGTCCGATTCACGATACGGGGCTTCGATACCGTTGAAGACCAGATCGGTCGATGTGAAGACCAGGCGTGCGCCGATCTCTTCGGCGAGATCCTTGAGCCTCTCAGTGACTTCGAAGTTGATCAGTCGCGCGTGATCCGGATCTCGAAACGCGTCGTTCACATTCGTCACAGCCGCGGTATGCAGGATAAACTGCGGCCGAAGACGGCGAACAAGGTCGACGAGTTTTGTCGTTTTGGTCAGGTCGATCGAGATGACTTCGCCGATCTCGGGCCGTGGGCCACGTTCGCTGACGGCGCCGACCGCGGCCGCGCCACGTTTGGCAAGCAGGCGAAGCAGTACGCTTCCAAGTTGACCGCCCGCGCCAGTGATGAGCCAATCCGTCGCCATGGCATACCCCTTGCATCCGACCTCCTGGACCGAGTCTATGCGAAAAATACGCAGTTTCAATAAACTTCGGTAAGATGCGTGAGATGACAGTTGTCAATCTTGTCGGGCGTTGTCGGCGCGCGCCGTTGATCGCCGCGTTCGCGACTGTATTTCTCCCGATTGCCTGGGGTGTCGGCCACACGTATGGCGTGACACCGAATGGCGCCGTCGCCGGCCGGACATACCGATGCGGTACCGATGTCATTCCGCGTATTTTTCACAGGGCCGCGCTGCTTCAGGACGGACGTGTCATGGTCACGGGGGGGCTTGGTCTGACCCTATCCCCGGCCGGACTGATTTCGCTGCGAGATATCTCGATCTTCAATCCCGCGTCGCGAGAATTCTCGACGCCGCAATCGGTCGACGGAAACGCGATGCGCCTCATCACAGGGCGCGGCAGCCACACGATGACAACACTTCTCGACGGTCGTGTCCTGATCACTGGGGGCAATGTTGGGGGCAGCGGGCGGCTGACAGGGCGTCCCGATGTCACGACGGAGCTGATCGATCCCGATGCGCCGGAAATTCGAACAGGCCCCGACATGAACGAGCCGCGCGCGTACCACACGGCGACACGACTGTCGGATGGTCGCGTCCTGGTTGCGGGCGGTCGGTCCTGGCAGCTGTTTGATCCGGAACAGAACGTATTTTCCGCCCCCGTCGCCATGGTGCGCACGCGAACGCGACACGCCGCAGTTCTTCTGCCGGCGGAGCATGTGTCAATGAGCGATCGCGTTCTCGTGATTGGAGGACTTGGGAGCGGCGGCGGATGGCTGGAAATCCTGGACCCGGCGCTCATGGCGTCGCGACAACTCCTGGCGACGCTGCCTCAGAGTGTGAACGATCTTTCCGCTGTGCGCATGGCAAACGGGCGCGTATTGATCGTCGGAGGCCAGCTGAATTCCACGCTTCAGACGACGACTTATGTCGGCGTGTTCGATCCCGTCGATGAATCACTTCGTGAACTGCCGCCGATTCCGGATCGGGGACATGGAATCTCGGACAACGAACTGATCGCCATCGGCGGATACGCCGTCGTGTTCGGAGGAGAGCAGCAGGTCGGTCGTGAAGACACGGAGCTGGACTACATTGCGATCTTCAATGGCGAGTCGGAGCAATGGGAGTTCGTCGGCGCCATGCTGCAGCCGCGCGACGACTTCGCGGCGGTTCGGTTTGACGACGATCGCGTTCTGCTGATTGACGGCGCGTATTCGAAGTTTGGCGTCGAAGCGCCAACAGCAACGTCGGAGATGTTTGAGTTGACGCGTGTCGTCCTCGGCGACATGAACAACGACGGCGCTGTGACCACTTCCGACGTGGGCCCCTTTGTTCGCGTAGTGCTGGCGCCGGATGAAGCAGACGCGATTCGGTATCGGGCCGCCGATCTCAACAGTGACCTGTATGTTGACCGGCGCGACATCGCGCTGTTTCAGGACAGGCTGTCGGGCGCCGCCGATGATCCGTAGGGCCTGACTTGGTTCATTCGGCAGCGGAATTCGTCGGCGCGGCTTGCGGCGCCGAATAGGCGACTTCTCCGCCGACGTAAGTGGCGACGACGCGCGTTCCCGCGATCTGGTCGGCCGGAACGCTGAGGATGTCCCGATCGAGAATGACGAAATCGGCGAGGGCGCCCTGCGAGATGCGGCCCAGTTGGTTGTCCAGCGACGCCTCCGCCGCGCCGGCCGTGTACGCCGTCAGCGCCGCTTCGATCGGGATGTTCTGCTCGGGTACGAACGTCTTTCCGTCCAGCGTCCTGCCGGAAACGGCGGAGGCCATGCCACGGAAGGGGTTGAGCGAAACGACGGGCCAGTCACTGCCGAAACAAACGAGGGCCCCGCTGTCGAGCAGCGATCGGTAGGCGTAGCTTGTTCCGCATCGCTCGGCGCCGATGGCCTGTTCGGCGTAGCGTCCATCGTCGGCCTTGTGCAGCGGCTGCATGGAGGCGGTGACGGGGATGTCGGCGAATCGCCGGATATCCTCCGGCAGAAGATGCTGCGCATGTTCGATCCGCGGCGCCGGCCAGGGGACGGACCTGTCGCGGACGACGCCGTTCTGATGCCGTTCCCTGACGACAATTCGGGAGTAGATGTCGAGGACCTCGTGATTCGCCTCGTCGCCGATGGCGTGAATCGCCGGCGCGAAGCCGGCGTCGTAGACCGTTTTGCACATCTTCTCGAGCCGTTTCTGATCGAGCATGGCTTCGCGAAGCAGTCCGTGGGCGTTCGGATCATGATTGTGGGTGTGTGTGTACGGCGCCGCCATGTAGGCGGTCCTGGACCCCAGTGATCCGTCGGCGTACTCCTTGAAGCCGACAATGCGAAGCCGATCGTCGGCCTCGGCGCGCTGCGCTCGCGGGAGCATTCCAATCCAGTCGGGCTCGCTCAGGTACTGGCGGATACGGATGGGCAGGGCGCCGCTGCGCCGGGCGCGGTCGAACGTTTCGAACGCGTTCCAGTCTTCCATCGTATGAACACACGTGAGTCCGTTCGCCAGCGCGTGTTGCGCCGCCCGATCCAGCGCTTCCGACAGTTGGGCCGCGGACAGGGCGGGGACGCGCTTCGCCACGAGTTCGATCGCAGACTCCTTGAGAATTCCGGTCGGTTCTCCGGTGGTCGGATCGCGCTCGATCAGTCCACCCGGCGGATCAGCGGGACCGGTTGCGTCGATGCCGGCGATCTTCAATGCGACGGCGTTCGCCAGCGCCGCATGGCCGTCCATTCGATGAAGCAGGACGGGGACATCGCGCGTCTTCGCGTCGATCCAGTCGCGACGCGGCTGCGTGGAATCCGGCCAGCTCTCCGTCGACCATCGGCCGCCCAGCAGCCAGGCGCCAGGCTTGCGTCGTTCGCCGGCGGCGCGAGCGATCGAGTCGACGAACGCCTGACGATCCGCGATGTGACGCAGGTCCAGATGGCCGAGCTGCCTGCCGCCGCCAAGCAGATGGAGATGGGCGTCGATCAGACCCGGGACGACGCGTCGTCCCTCGACGTCCAGCGTTCGAGCGCCCCGTGTCGCGGCGGCGCGAACGGCGTCCTCGGCGCCGACAGCGACGAAATGGCCGTCACGGACAAGAAACGCCGAGGCCTCGGGGGTTTGCGGCCCGGTCCATACGCGGGCGTTGAAGACGATCAGTTCGCGGGCTGTTGACGCACAGCCGATGGCGCCGGGAAACACTGACGAGAGCGCGCCGAGGATCAGCAAGACTCTGTAACGACTTGTTAACCGCAGCGTGAAGGGGCGCATGCTCACTCCGTTTCCATTATTCTCGGCGATCGTTCCGCCGTCGTGGCGACAGCGAGGTTTGTTCGCGTGAACGTGATTGAGATCGATCGACTCGTCAAGACCTACGGCGATCTGCGGGCCCTGGACGCCTTCAGCCTCGCGATTCCGAAGGGAGCGATCTTCGGTTTCCTCGGACCCAACGGCGCCGGGAAAACAACCACGATTCGCATCCTGCTGGGTCTGCTCAGCAGTTCCTCCGGCGCCTCGCGCGTCTTCGGCCTCGACTGCTGGCGCGACCGAACGAAGATTGCCGCGCGTGTCGGCTACCTGCCGGGGGACGTTCGGTTCCTCTCCCGCCAGTCGGGCCGCGCATTCCTCAACTTCTGCGATTACGCCCGTGGCGGGACCAGCGCCGCAGAGATGACTCGGCTCGCGGGGCGTTTCCAGCTCGATCTCGATCGGCGGATTCGGGACTACTCGCGCGGTATGAAGCAGAAGCTGGGCCTGATTCAGGCGCTGATGCATCGGCCGGAACTGATGATTCTGGATGAGCCGGGAACGGCCCTTGATCCGCTCGTCCTGCAGACGCTGTATGACGAACTGCGAGGCGCCGCTGCGGAGGGGAGATCCATCCTGTTCAGCAGCCACACGCTGAGCGAAGTGGATCAACTGTGCGACTGCGTGGCCGTGATCCGCGCGGGGCGGCTCGTTGAGTCCGGCGCCATGTCGGAGCTGCGCGCCCGGGCGCCGCGGCGCATCCTGTTCGCCCTCGAGCCGGGGGCGTCTCTCATCGAGGCGCCGCATGGCGCCTTTCATCGTGGCGCCAATGCTGACAATCGGATTGTGGGGACGTGGATCGGCGACACACAGACGCTGCTCGACTGGCTGCGCGCGATGCGCCTGACGGATCTCGAGATCGGACCGCCAACGCTGGAGGAAATGTTCCATCGGCTGTATCGCGATACGACTGCGGCGCAGGACGGGGGGGCCACTCGATGAACTGGGTCCTTACGCGTAAGGCGCTGCGAGACTACGGCTGGTTGATTGCGGCGGCGGCCCTGCTGCTGTTTGGGTTTGTGATCGTCTTCGTCTTCGCGGCCACGAGCGTGAACATCGAGCAGCGGCTGGACATCATGAAGACGCCGTGGGTGCGGCGTCTGATCAGCTCGCTGATCGGAGGAGACATCATCGATAATTTCACGCGGACGGGGATGATCGCGTTCGCCTTCGCCCATCCGGCGGCGTGGGCCATGATGCTGACGTTCATCATCACGACGAGTTCAGGGCTGATCGCGGGCGAAATCGATCGCGGATCGTTCGATTTCGTGGCGACACTGCCGATCTCGCGAACCCGAATCTATGTCACGTATTCGATCGTTCTCGCCACGGCGTGCGGAGTTCTCTGCCTGGCGATCTGGCTGGGGGCGTGCGTCGGCCTGGCGTTGATCGGCGAAAAGGACGCCGATCTCGGAACGCTGCTGATCGTGGCGGGGCATCTGTACGTCACGTGCCTCTGTATCGTCGGCCTCAGCATGGCGACGAGCGGTATGTGCAATCGGCGCTCCGTGGCGATCGGTATCTGCTTCTTCTACGTCTTCTACTCATTCGTTCTCAATGTGCTTGAAGCGTTCTGGCCTGCGGCCGAACGCATCGGATTCACGGGATTCATGCACTTTTACAAGCCGCTTCCGATCGCGCGGGACGCCGCGTGGCAATGGGACAATCTCGGGATACTCATGTCGGCGGGGCTGGTTATCTGGGTGATCGGCTGGTTGCGATTTGCCCGGCGGGATCTGCCGGGAGCGTGACGCAATGCGAATTTCCGACGCCGTCCGGGCTGGCGTTCCAGGAGGATTTGCGTGAACGACCGCGCAAGTCGAATCGCGACCATGCTGGCTGTCGGTCCCCTGGCCGTCGGCTTCATTGCTGTCATGGGGCATCCGACATTCTTCGGCGCTCTGGAGAACGGCGACCAGATCTTCATTGGATTGGTGACGTTTGGCGCCGTCGCCGCCACGATGGCCCTCTGGTGGCAATTTGTTGACTGGAGTGTGCGTCGGGTCCTCCTGACGCTCCTGATGACAGCGATGCTGACGCTGCACCTGATCGTATACAGTCCCATCTGGGACGTCGGCTGCATGAGTGATTTCCTGGTAACCAATCAATCGCTCGGCGTCTACGGACTGTGGCGGTTGGCGTGTCCGTTGATCTGGTGGGGCGTCTTTGTGTTCGTGCGGCGCGAACAACGACGTCGAATTGGTGGGAGGCGTGCGATGACGGCGACGGCGATTCGACTGGTCGTCGGGATGAGCCTGATCCCGATACTCCCGGCGTTGTTCTTTATTGGCTGGGTGGGGCTGAACGATCACTTCGGACTGGACGATGAACTGTCCGGCGCCATCACGATCACGACGTGCATTCTCGTCGCGGTGTGCCTCTGGATCGCGATCTGGAGAAAGGCCGTCCGTTGGACACGATTCCGCATCTGGGCAACCGCGATACTCGCCGCCGCGATGCTGCCGTCCGCCATGTCGCCGTATTATTCCTCCGCGAATGACGCCTACGAGACGATCGTGATGAACTCACCGCTGCTTGTCTGGGGCATGTGGTTCATCGGCACCGCCTGGCTATGGCGGGAACCTGGTGCGCCCGACGCCGCCGAGTCGACAGGCCTGGTCGCGGCAAGTCCCACATGCCCGAGTTGCCGATACTCCCTCCGCGGGCTGGCGGAGGCGAAGTGCCCGGAGTGCGGCTGGTCCGGCACGCTGGACGCGGTCTTCGAGGCCTCCATGCCTGTGGCGGACGTCTAGGGCGCAGGCGCAGCGCGTCGGCGTCTCAACGCACGCGGGAAAGCGTGCTATAGTCCCGTCTATGGTGAACAAGGAACTCTCCGCCGTCTTCAACGAAATCGCCGCCCTGATGGAAATCCTGGGCGAGTCGAAGTTTCGCATCAATTCCTATCAGCGGACGGCGCGCACCCTGAAGGATCTGACGAAGGACGTCGCCCAGCTCGCCGAAAGCGGCGAACTGGAGAAGCTCCCGGGCGTCGGCAAAGCCACGATCGAGAAGATCCAGTCCTACCTGAAGGACGGCGCGATTGATACGCATCAGGAACTTCTGGCGAAGGTCCCGGCCGGTCTGCCGAAGCTCCTGTCCATTCCCGGCATGGGACCGAAGAAAGTCGCCCTGGCCTGGAAGGAACTGAACGTCGAGGGAATCGAGGACCTGAAACGCGTCATCGCCTCAGGGGAACTCGCCGGTCTCAAGGGCATGGGCGAGAAGAGCGTCAAACAGATCGCCGATGGCATCGCCTTTGCTGAGTCGACGAGCGGACGCACACCGCTCGGGCTCGCGTGGCCGCTGGCCGACGAACTTGCCGCCGCCATGCGCGGCGTGGCGGGTGTGCGGCGCGTGGAAGTGGCGGGCAGTCTGCGACGAGGCTGTGAGACGATAGGCGATCTCGACCTGCTTTGCGAATCCGACGACGGTCCGGCCGTGGTTGCCGCCTTTACATCGCATGCGAAGGCCAAGCGGGTGCTTGCGTCGGGTGATACCAAGGGTTCGATCATTGTCGAGCGACGCGATGGTGAGGAAATCCAGGTGGACTGCCGTGTGGTTCCGAATGCGTCCTTCGGGGCGGCGCTCCAGTATTTCACGGGGAGCAAGGAGCACAACGTCCGCCTTCGGGAGCGCGCCATCAGGCGTGGATGGAAGCTGAACGAATGGGGGCTGTTTGAGGGCGAAACCCAAATCGCCGGCGCCGATGAGTCGGAGATCTATACAAAGCTGGATCTGCCGCACTTTCCGCCCGAGCTGCGCGAGGATCGAGGCGAATTCGAACTGAAGCAGTCGCCGCGTCTCGTGGAGATTTCTGACATCCGCGGCGATCTTCACACGCACACGACGGCCAGCGACGGCAAGGACGACGCCGAAACAATGGTCCGCGCGGCGTGCGAGCGAAACTACGAGTTTATTGCGATCACGGACCACACCAAGTCCAGCGCGATCGCCAACGGTCTCTCCATCGATCGCATGTGGCGACAGATCGAGAAGATCCGTCAGTTGAATGAGAAAATCGATACCGTGAGCGTTCTGGTGGGCTGCGAGTGTGATATTCTCGCGGATGGCGAGCTGGACTATCCGGACAGCCTGCTCGCGGCCTGCGACTTCGTAGTTGCGAGCGTTCACTCCGGGATGCGTCAGGATCGGGAGAAAGTCACGACACGTGTGTTGCGGGCGATCGAGAGCCCCTACGTCAACGTGATCGGCCATCCGACGACGCGCCTGATCAATCGCCGTGAACCGATCGATCTGGACATGGAGGCGGTCGTCGCAAGGGCGGCCGAGACGGGGACGGCGCTCGAGTGCAATGCGTCGTGGCAGCGGCTCGATCTGCACGATCGACACATCCGCATGGCGCTGGACGCCGGCGTGAAGATCTCGATCAATACGGATTCACACGCCGTCGCGCAGTTCGATCAGATGAAGTTCGGTATCGTCACGGCTCGCCGTGGCGGCGCGACGCCGGCGGACGTGATCAACACCTGGCACCTGCCGAAGATCCGCGAGTGGATCGCGAAAAAGCGATCTATCTGACACCACCTTCGCGCGTTCGGCAATACCCTCGAAGCGAATCCATGGTCGGTTCGATCAGGCGCAGCAGGTGCGCCCGTCACCGCATGCGCAGCGAATGAGTTCGTGCGATCCGGCATCGCATATGTCGTTGACCAACGGCTTGTTGCAACTACCCAACTTGACGACTTGATCATCAGATTCGGGGCGCCTATTGTCAGGAGGAGACCGTGTAGGGAAGTCTGATCCAGGCCGGGTCCGGACCACGGTCTCCAGATCATCGATCGGGTTGGAGGAACATTTGATGAGGAAGGGAATTGTCTTTCGGCGAGCTTGCGCACTTTCTATTTTCTGTTGTCTCACGTCATCATCTTCGCATGCGGATATCATCATCGATTCGTTCAATCGCCCTCATTCCGCAATCGCCACATTGCCTGATTTGACCGACACGGATTGGGCGACGGGGACCGGCATTCTGGGTGGTCGGCGGCTCGCAACAGCGTTTGTCAATTTCACCAGCGGCAGTATCCGAAACACCGCGAATCTCAATGGCGCGGATTCACTCATCTGGACCGCGTTTGGCGCCAACGAAGGTCTGGTCAGCGTGCAATGGCCGGATCTTGTGGATGCCGACCTGACGGACAATCACACCCTCGGAGGGTTCGAGCTGGATGTGACCTACAACATGGGGGAGATAGACCTTCTCATCAGTGTGACCGATGTCGAGGACAATAGTGCGAACGCGGAACTCACAATTCCAGCGCCGTGGATGGGGTTCAAGACGTACTTCATTCCGTTCAGCGCGTTCTCAGGTATCGATATGACACATGTCAGGCAAGCCCTCCTGGGAACGAACGGCTTCATTGGGCCAAACGAACAGATCCACTTTGGCGAGTTGCGCGCGGTGGCGCCAGAGCCGTCGGCGTGCGCCCTGTTTGGACTCGCAGCTGTCGCACTGGCGCGTCGTCGTCGTCGCGACGGCGTCCGCTAAGAAGTTGACGCGGGCCCGGCTCCGAACCGGACTTATCGGCGACGCGGCGGGCGCCTTCAAAACCGGCGGTGACTGGATCTAGGATAGATCCATGTTGAGTCCACCGGCCGGAGAAAGGAAGGCGCATATTGTCGTGTCCCTGGTTTCGCCGTGAGTCTGATCCAACCCATCGGAGCCTTTACGCCCGGCGTTGTCGCGCTGCATGCGGCGCTTCCGCACGTGACGCTTGCCGGCGCCATCGCCGTGTGGCGCCGCCGCGCGTGCGCCATCGCGCTGGGACGATGCTCCACGCCGGCGTATCTCCTGAGCCTCTCCTGTGAACACGCGTCGAAGCGGTCATCGCGGCTGACGTCCTACGCCGAGTATCTTAAGGCGCTGGCCCTGCAGGACGCCGCCGCGATTGCTGACGCGCGAATCGACGCCGCCGACGTGACGATGTCTGCAAAGCGAACGCGGCTCTGGCCCTGCGACTACCCCGTGATCGAACCGATTATCGACGACGCCTCGACCGCGCGTCCAACGCCGCAACAGACACTCGGCGCCTATGTCGATGTTATTCTGTAGCGCACAACGCGCATCATGACCGCGCATCTCCGAGTCGCCCCAGTCACGCGGCGGCTGGCGGTCGCGAAGGCGTTAACTCTTCTATGCTGATTCAGACCTCCCACACTTCGCTGACCGCCTTCCGCGAAGCAACGAAGACAGGAAACGACTGACCGATGGCGTCGGCCTGGGCGTCGAGCGCCAGTTCCGGGGCGTTGTTCTGTTCGCTCAGGTGCGCCAGTCCGAGCCACTTCAGCTTAGCGCCGCGAACGAGCTCACAGGAGAGTTGCGCCGCCTCCTGATTCGAGATGTGCCCGGCGTCGCCTGAGATTCGACGCTTGAGATGGGGCGGATAGGGACCGTATTCGAGCATTTCCGGATCGTAGTTGCTTTCCAGGTAGGCGGCGTCGACCTCTTCCAGCGCGGCGCGGAGGGCGCCGAAGGGATGGCCGAGATCCGTGAAGACGCCAAGTTTCCTGCCATCATGCTCAATCACGAAGCAGACGCCGTCCACGGCGTCGTGCGGTGTTCGAATCGTATGGATCGTGACGCCCTTGATGGTGAAGGACTCGCCCGCCGTGAAGCGCCGTACATCCTCCATCTGACCGACGCGGCTGCGCGCGGCTCGCCACGTGCGCTCCGTGACATACGCCGGGACGCCGTATTTCTTCTGGAGCACACGAAGACCGCAGATGTGATCGGAGTGTTCGTGCGAGATGATGACGGCGTCGCAGTCGGCCGGATCCCGACCCCGCGCCGCGAGGCGAAGCGCCATCTGGCGGCCGCTGATGCCGGCGTCGAAGAGCAGCCGCGCATCGCCGGCTTCGACGTAGATCGAATTGCCGTTGGACCCGGATTGGAGCGAGAATGTCAGCACGAGCAAAAGGTATACGCGGGCCTCACGCCGGACGCAAGAGAGCCCCGGACGGATCGGATCAGAACTTCGCGGCGATCGGCATCCGACGGCCGATACCGAACGCGCGGGACGTGACTTTGAGCCCCGTCGCCATCTGCTTGCGTTTGTACTCGTTCAGGTCGACCAGGCGCGCGACTTTGCGGACCGTCGTCTGATCGAATCCCGCCTGGATGATGTCGTCAATCGATTCGTCGAGTTCCACATAGCGATGCAGGATGGCGTCGAGGATGTCGTAGGGCGGAAGCGACTGCTGGTCGTG
>ERZ795053.4857-NODE-4857-length-14275-cov-18.839030_pt1 | contig 14275 bp, 11 predicted proteins | sample MGYA00375137_ERZ795053 | MGnify/ENA primary metagenome ERZ795053 (study PRJEB30182, sample SAMN05720284) | activated sludge metagenome | isolation source: Anaerobic digester | place: Hong Kong | collected 2014-12-17 ... | reverse complement strand
ACTCGGATTTTGCCGTGACCGTTGATGACGGGCATATCCAAGGTGAATATCCGTCCGACATACTGGTGACCACGACGGTTGAGGAGGGGATCGGCTGTGCGGGTGGGATGCCGGCGTAACCGTAGCCGCCAGGCGACGATAGAACCGACTGATAGCAGGGCAAACAAGAATACCTGCCAAGTCCATGCTAATTCGGGGAGCACAGTCAGTATCAGCCCCACCAGCAGCGCCGCCACGCCCATCCACAGGAAGAAGAAGCCAGGGGCGATGGCTTCCACTGCCATCAGTACGACACCGGATAGCCACCAGTTCCAGTACATTGGTTCCAGCAGACTGATCATCACGAGCGTGCTCCAGCCTTACTCAATGCTTCCTGTGCCAGCTCGGCGACACCGGCCAGTGTACCCACCAGCCCTGATGTGTCGAGTGGCATCAGGAGTACCTTCTGATTCGGCGCTGCCGCCAGTTTTGTGATCGCTTCCACATATTTCTGCGCCACAAAATAGTTGATCGCTTTTACGTCACCTTTGCCAATCGCTTCCGACAACATTAAGGTAGCCCGGGCTTCAGCCTGAGCCAGCCGTTCGCGCGCATCGGCGTCGCGAAAGGCTGATTCCTTGCGGCCCTCGGCTTCCAGAATCGCGGCCTGTTTAAGTCCTTCGGCTTGTAAGATAGCCGCCTGCCGTGCGCCCTCCGCAGTAAGGATCGAAGCCCGTTTGTCGCGTTCAGCCTTCATTTGCCGGGCCATGGAGTCGACCAAATCCTTAGGCGGAGCGATGTCCTTGATCTCGATGCGGGTAACCTTGAGACCCCAGGGCGTTGTCGCTTCATCCACCACAGTCAATAATCGGGCATTGATTTCATCACGCTTAGATAACAATTCATCCAGATCCATTGAGCCCATGACGGTGCGGATATTAGTCATGGTCAGATTGAGAGTGGCAAATTCCAGATTATTGACTTCGTAGGCGGCTTTGGCGGCATCCAGCACTTGATAGAATACCACGCCATCGACCTGAATCATGGCGTTATCTTTGGTAATGATCTCCTGCGATGGAACATCCAGAACTGTTTCCATCATACTGATTTTGCGGCCAATACGATCGATGATCGGGATAATAAGATTGAGTCCGGGACGCATGGTTTCCGTGTAGCGCCCAAAGCGTTCGACTGTGTATTCCATACCTTGCGGCACTGATTTAACACCCAGGAAGATCAGGATCACGGCGAAGACTGCGAATCCAATGACAAAAACGGAAAAACCTTCCAACATGGCTGGGCTCCTCTATGGATGAGCTGGATTTGGGAAACAAGTCTAGCTGAAGAACCATGAATAATGGTGACCCTTTCCCATGAGTGGGAGAAGGCAGAATAAGGAAAGGAATCCGGTATTGGTCTTTCAGGATTCAATTACCAGGCCGGTGCGTGCATTAATTATTACATGCAACGGCATTTCATCCTCCATCCAGGCGACCACTTGCCAGCGTAAGGTTCCATCTTCATCAATGTGCAACGAAGCTGAATCTGCTTCGATGTGATGGGTGCTGGCACGGGCATTCAGTGCCTTCAGGGCGATGGGTATTATCGTATCAAGGTCATGCAGCCATGGGCCGAGCCGCAATGGTGGTTGCAATGATGAATTTTCCAGCATCGACTCCCATTCACTCTCGTCAGTGGCTTGTTCAGATTCACGCTCCATCGCAGTGACCGCTAATGAACGGGTGTCCGGATCGAGCAGGATGTCGAAACTGCACAGCCGGCGGATACGCCGCTCAGGCTGGTGCTTGCAACTGCGAAAAGAATAACGGAATTCGCAGGGGGCCACCGCTCCATCTGTATCACGATCCAGTTCCACAGTAATCGATTCCAGAACAGCGCCTGGGTCAGTACGCAAGGCTAGTGGTTGCGCATATTCGTGGCCAGCGGAGACGGTAGTGATAGCATCAGCTTCGATGGGCATGGGTTGGCGGTCAACGACGATAGAGATAGCGCCGCCGGTGAATTCAGCAGTATCAATGCCATGCTCAGCTAATAACTGGCGAGAATGGCGGTCAGCAGCGCGCAGATACAAACTGGCCAGTGGCCAAGCTTGCCGCCAGATCCCTGCCACCGCCCCCCAAAAACGCGCGCGGACCATGCCTTGGCCAGTCATTTCCTGTACCCACCCTTGTTGAATTAATGCTTGCATTTCGCGGACGTAGTTATCGATCAGCAGGCTTGCTGAGCCGTGGGCAGCTTGTGCCAGTTTGGCGTGATTGACGGTTTGTGGCAGAGACGCAACCAGCTCACGATGCACAACGTATAGCGCACGCGAGTCCCAGACATCCTTTAATTGGATGCGGGCGAGATAAGAAGGGGGTGGCAAGCTATAGGGCAAATTGAGGTTATTGGTGGTCAGTACTCGACCATCGTCAAACTCGGTCGAAAACTCGGTAAATTGTCGGCAGGGTGGTCCGCCTATCTTGAATTCAACGTAGGCGATTATCGCTCCGATACCTTGTTCATGCTGTACTAGCAGCCGTAGCCATAGCACCGCATTCTGAATCAGTTTGTCACAGCGGAAATCGCCCTGGTGGACGAAGCCATCGGCAGCCAGCGCTTCAGCGCCATCCGTCAAGGCAATCCAAGGAGCGTCAGGGAGTTCAGCTTCGGTCAGTAGAATAAAATGTGGCTGGGTTGGCTGCCGGACTCGCAGTAGTGCCAATGGAACACCGATCAGTAGTTGGATCACCAGGATGGGAGGCGCGATCAACCATTTGATCACACGGATTAGAAGAACCAGCAGATAGGAGGGCAGCAAAACGATCACACGCAGCGTTGTCAAGAGGCGTTGGCTCACAGGTCATCCTTGGGAGTCAAGTTCCGCTGTCCAGCCGGCCAAGGCTAAAGAATTGCCCTTGGCTCCATACCCCATAGAAATGATCGCTGGCAATCTCTTGTTTTTCAACCAGTTCCGCTAATTCCACAAAAACCGCCCGGCTCAATAAAGCGCGTAACCGGCCGCGTACATGGACATAGGGTGAAGGTTCACCGCCAGGGGTGTGGTATTCGACGGTCAGCGGATGTTCAGGGCCAGCGATGGTGAGATCACCAACGTTAGTGGTGAAAGTCAAATTCTGGTTGGCACCCATACCGGTAACGTCGAGCCTGATGGCAAGAAACGGTGCATCGTCTACCCGGATCCGCCATTTTTCAACAGGCGTCACCAGATAATATTGCCCATCCTCATCCTGGCGCAGAATGGAGGCAAACAGACGAACCAGCCTTTCACGGTGGATGGGTGCGCCTTCGTGGTGCCAGGTACCATTGCGGGCGATGCGCAGGTCCATGTCGCCAAGCAGGGGCGGGTTCCAGTGATCCACTGGCGGCAGGGGACGGCAGGGGTTTAGTTGTTCCGCCAGAACAGCGGGATCAGGAGCAAGATGGGGCATGGGGTCGGATCACGGCCAGTGGTTAAATTCATAATTATAATGAATCTACAGCAACTGCGATGGATCCCGTGCAAAATTTCCAGGGCCTTTGCCAACATGACGTAACACGAGCTTCTAGCCTGTGTTTGAACAGGCTTAGAAGCCTGCCCCCGCTCTACAACCGTTAGCAAAAGCCCTAGAGTGGTTACGCTCAACCCTCGGTCGTGACCCGTTTTAGGTTGCGGTAGATGCGGATGACCCGGTCTGGGAAGGACGAGCGTGTACCCAGACTGCCGTTATAATTCAGCAGGGCCCGGCGCAGATTGCCGGAATGGTCATCCAGGTAGTTGACCAAGATCCGGGAACCAACGTGGATGTTCTTTGCAGGGTCGAACAATTGGCGGGAACCACCGATATCCTTGACCTTACGGGCATGCGAGCCCGGCATCACCTGCATAAGACCCCGAGCGCCGACCCGGCTTACTGCCCGTTCTTTGAACGTGGACTCAACGGCGATAATAGCTAAGATCAATTCTGGATCCAATTGATGTTTCTTCGCATTGCGAAAAGCTTCACTCACGATATGCCGGGCCTTGGCTCCAGGAACCCGGTATGTGCGTTGAATGTGTCCGGAGAGCTGAGTGATTTTCTGCTGCTCAGCGGACGAGGTGGCGGTGGAGCTGGCGGCGGTGTCTTCCGCTTCCATGGCCGTGGTAGTGATGTTAGTGGACTCATCATCGCTACGGACCATCTCCGGCGATTGAGCCAGCGTTGTTGCGGGCATCAGCATGGCCGCGCACAACAGACCTGACTTAAGGGTCAGAGCAAGTCGTTCCTTGACGTATTCTGTGAATTCCATAAAGACCTCCGTCGTTAATCAGCACGAACTAATAGTGCTCGATGGACCCGTGTTCCTTAAACCTAAGGGAAATCCTCCATAAATCGATCCGGATTGCTCCGTTCGCCTCTCGGGTCCGACCTAAGCAACTCCGGATCGGGGTGCCAGCCCCGGTGACCGGTGTCGCCTGATGTTCCTAGGCCGTGTTTTCAACGCTACAGACCTATGGCAGGAACATACTGCAATACAGCATTGCAGCCTTATGAAAGCATATATAAAAAACATTTTGCAAGTATCTAATTGCCAAATAAATATTTCATTATATTTAGTGAATAATTTTTGATCATCGATTAATTCATTTAATATTATTAAATATCATATAGTTAAATAAAAAACTTCTTCAATGACAAAATTTTTAAATGATTATTTAATTCAATATGTTAATAATATTTTGTTTTTAGGAAAATAAAAATGCTTTTGATTGTCAGATGGTGCAAGGCATAGCAAATTGAGTTTTAAGGCAATGTGCAACAAAATAGAAAATATTTAATTTAAATCAAATAGTTATTTGATTTTACTAGAAATAAATAACCTAATGATTTTTATAGACTATTTTATTATTTTGGTTCCCTGTGGAGAGAAGGTGGTGAGTTGCCAGACGAGGCATGAATTATCAAAGCAACAACACTGTGAAGTTAAGGGAAAGAGGGTTCGCGGAGGAGTAGGGGAGAGTACAATCCGGGATAGGATGGCTGTCTGGAATCACCCTGGAAGGTTATATGGGGATTAAGGTGCAAAAACGGCAAATTAAGTCACTGATTTTATTAATCAAGGAAAAGCAATATGGGTAATCGGCTTTCCAAAATCTACACGCGAACGGGTGATCAGGGTACGACCGGGTTAGGCGATGGCAACCGGGTAGCGAAAGACTGTCCGCGCATCGAGGCTATTGGCGCAGTAGACGAGTTAAACTGTGCCATCGGGCGGGTGCTGACACATGATCTGCGAGGGCCAGTGCGTGATTGTTTGCAGGAGGTTCAGCACCGGTTATTTGATCTGGGCGGGGAGATAAGCATTCCCGGTTATCAAGCGGTCAAGGACGAGAACGTGGCCGGGTTGGAAGCTATGTTGAATAATTTCAATGAACAATTACCTCCACTGAAAGAGTTTATTCTACCAGGCGGCGGTCAGGGAGCGGCAGATTGCCATATGGCGCGGGCAATCTGCCGGCGTGCTGAACGGCGGATTATCTCGCTGGCACGGGAGGAAACGGTCAATGAGCCGGCGCGGGTTTATCTAAACCGGCTATCGGATCTGTTATTTGTGCTGTGCCGGGTTATCGTGCGTGACGAAAGCGGCCTCGAAGTGTTGTGGCGTAATCCCAGTCGTAGCTAATATATTAAAATATAAATTTTTCAATCCAATCCCAACTTCTTGAGCCGATATCGCAGCGCCCGGAAGCTGATGCCCAGCTTTTCTGCGGCAGCAGTCTTGTTGTAGCGGGTCGCTTCCAGTGCGCGCATGATCGCTGCCTTTTCCAGATTTTCTAAATAGCCTTCTAAATCGCTCACGATCGGCGCCGAGGGATAAGGCACTGTCTTAGGTTCGAAATCGATCGGCGCAGGCAGATCAGGCAACAGGTCGGCAGACATCGCGTCCTGGGCAGGCGTAGTGACTGGCGATGGACGGAGCGGGGTGGATTCTCTGGTTGGCAGCAGCAAATCCTCGGCCTGGATCACATCGCCTTCACAGAGAGTAAAAGCTCGTTCCAGAATATTTTCTAACTCGCGAATATTTCCTGGAAACGCATAGGTTCGCAGTGTGGCTAGGGCTGTTGGCGCTAGTTTGGGTGACGTCTCACTGGTGTCGTGACTCAGCCGGTTAAGAATGGCCTCAGCCAGTTCCGGGATATCTTCGGGATGCTCACGCAAACTTGGCAGCCGCATCTGGATGACATTCAGCCGGTAGAACAAATCCTGGCGGAAGATGCCGTCTTGAACAAGTGTTGTCAGACTTTTATGTGTGGCGCTTAAAATGCGCACGTCGGTAGCGATTTCTACCGGCGCGCCCACCGGACGCACTGCCCGCTCCTGGATTGCTCGCAGCAATTTTACCTGCATATGCGCTGGCAGTTCCGCAACTTCGTCCAGGAACAGGGTGCCGCCCTGCGCCGCCTGGAACAGTCCACCTTTGTCTTGGGTCGCGCCGGTGAAACTGCCTTTTTTATAACCGAAGAACTCGCTTTCCATAAGGTGTTCAGGAATTGCCCCGCAATTGACCGGCACAAACGGCTTGTCGGCTCTAGGTCCCGACAAATGGATTAGTCGAGCGGCCAATTCTTTGCCGGTGCCTGACTCGCCGTTGATCAGGATAGGTGCTTGGCTGCGTGCCAGTTTGGCGATTAACGCTCGAACCTCCGCCATCACCGGTGACTGGCCAAGTAAAATGGGACGGCTTTCGCCAGAACGGCTTTCCCCGCTGCGGTTCAGCCGCAGCGCGGTTGTGACCATATTGCGCAGTACCGCTACTTCAAAGGGTTTGGGAACGAAATCAAAAGCTCCCATTTTGAGTGCTTCCACTGCGCTCTCGACATTACCATGGGCGGTGATCACTGCTACTGGCAAATTGGCATAGTGCTTTTGAATGTGCGCGACCAGATCCAACCCATTACCGTCGGGCAACCGCAGATCGGTAATGCAAAAGCTGAACGGCTGACGTTTGAGCAGGGCGCGCGCCTCGCTCAAGTTTTCTGCTGGCAGGCAAGTTACGCCTAGCGGTAGCAAAGTCATTTCGATCAGTTCGCGGATGTCGGCTTCATCATCCACAATTAATGCATTGCAGGCATCCATTAATCCTTCTCCAGTGTGGAATGGGTGGGAGCGAAGTTGATGCGAAAACAACTGCCGCCTTCGGCGATCGGCAGATATTGCAACTGAGCGCGGTTGGCCTCGCACAATTCCCGGGCTAGATACAGGCCCAGGCCGGTACCCTTGGCCCGAGTAGTGAAAAAAGGTTCGAATAGGTGGGTAATGTTCTCTGCGGTAATGCCAGGTCCAGCATCGCGCACCTCAAGGAATGGCCGGCCATGGCTGTTTTCCTGGCCAGCCCGCAGTTCAACTTGGGGTGTCTCGCCTGAACGGACTCCATGCTGGTAAGCATTAGCGCACAGATTCCAGAGCACTTGCCGTAACTGATGAGGATCAAAAACGACAGTCAGGCTGGCTGGATCGATCTGTTGATGCCACTCGGGCAGCGGGCCGTCCAAACTTCTCAACAATTCTTCATGGAGTGTTTCCAGCCATGATGCTAGAGCAACCCGCTCCGGCTTTATACGGTCGCGCCGTGCCAGGTCGAGAACGTCGCCGATGATGCGGTTAGCACGCTTGACATTGTCATGGGCGATCCGGGCCAGCCGCTGGTCGCTGGTGTTAGCGCTGGTCGACTCTTCTAACAATTGAACGGCGTGACTGATCGCCGCCAGCGGGTTGCGGATTTCATGGGCGATGCTGGCGGTCAGCCGTCCTAATGCCGCTAACTTGATTTGCTGTAGCTGGGCAGCTGTCTGATCAGAGTCTTCCAGTAGAATTAAAACGCTGGCTGCTTGGCGGCCGCTCAGCCGGGTAAAGCGTGGAATTAATTCCGGGCGATATTCAGCAGGCCGGAAAGGGGAGATATCAGGACCGCTATCCTGCAACCAGCATTCGAGACGTTGACTTAACGCCGGCGATAATTCACGTAGGGGAGTGCCTGGCTCGGCATTCTGGATGTCGAGCCATTCGCGGGCAGTGTCGTTGAGTAATTCGAGCCGCCCGGCGACATCGACCACTACTACGCCGTTTTGTAAATGGCGGATAATTCCCTGGTTTAGCTCAGCAACTTCCAGCAACTCCCAGGTTCGTTGCCGCGCCAGCGCCTCGCTGCGCCGGGCGCGTTCAGCCAAGGCATGGGTCAGCCCGGCAGCAATAAACAACATGGAACCGAGTATCCCTAGCCGGACCCAGTCATCGCTGGTATTCCCCAGATGATCCCAGAAACCAGTCCAAGGATCTAATCCATGTCCTAGTCGAGCCTGTGTATCGGCAGCTTGCCAGCGATCTATCAGCCAGGAGGCAATCAGCAGGAAAAAACCCAGTGCAGCGGCAAGCAGCGCTGAGATCAACGGTAGTAAAATAGCGCTGGCAGCGACTGCGGCGATCAGTAGACTGTTTAAGCTACTGGCCAGTCCGCCTGAGGCGTTGATCATGATGGTCAGTGCTGTCAGGTCAATGAGCATTTGCAGGTGGACCTGAACCGATAATCGAGGTTGCCGCCAGTAGCTGCCTGCAATCGAAATGACCGCTAACATCATGTAGATGGCTGCGGTACCCAGAAACAGCCATGGTTCCTGCTGGCCGAACAACCGGTTTTGTTCATCCAGCACAAACGCCACCAGCAGCAATGCCGCCAGGATCAGCCGGTAAATACTAGTGGCCCGGAACACGAGCCATAGATGGCGGCGGTCCACGAAGCGGTCAGCGGCTGAATTAATGGGTAAGTAGGGTAGAGTCATTACAGAACGGTGCGTGGCAGCAACTTCTCGATAGGGCGGCGATATCGCGTTATTCTAATCGCTATGAACGCAATATGGGCTGATTTTCATGGGCCGTTTGATCGTTCGTGGAGAATCTCGTAGTCAGTATTATGATGATTAGGGTTTTTCAGGATACAATGCCCTCTTCAACACAAGAGGGAGATGTACTCCACCATGAACCTGCACGAATACCAAGCAAAAGAACTTCTCCAGCAATTTGGCGTGGCGATTCCCAAGGGCATCAAGGTCACTTCCCAGCAGGAAGCGATCGAAGCCGCCAAGCAGGTGCGCGAAGGCGGACCTTGGGTGGTAAAGGCCCAGGTCCACGCGGGCGGCCGCGGCAAAGCCGGCGGCGTCAAGTTTGTTCGCACCATCCAGGATGTTGAGGAAGTGTCCGGCCGCCTGCTGGGTTCGACCTTGGTGACCAAACAGACTGGCGCGGAAGGCGTCAAGGTTCACCAGCTATTGATCCAGGATGGCGTGGACATCGCCAAGGAATATTATCTGAGCTGCCTGGTGGATCGCAGCAAGAAGCGCGTCATCCTGATCGGTTCCTCCGAAGGTGGTATGGATATTGAGGAAGTCGCTGCCAAGACACCGGAGAAGATTCTGACTCTGACGGTCGATCCGGCCGCCGGCATCCAGCCCTATCAGGCCCGCGATCTGGGTTTTAAGATGGGCATGGGTAAGAAGGAAGTCGACCAGCTGGTCAAAGTGGTGAGCGGTGTTTACAACCTGTTCGTCCAGAAAGATTGCAGTATGGTCGAGATCAATCCGCTGATCGTGACTGCCGACGGCCAGGTCATGGCGTTGGATGCCAAGGTCAGTCTGGATGACAACGCCTTGTACCGGCACAAGGATACCGCTGAAATGCGTGATCCCACTCAGGAAGACGAGCGTGAACATATCGCTCATGAGATCGGCCTAAATTACGTTGCCCTAGACGGCAGCATTGGTTGCATGGTCAACGGTGCCGGTTTGGCGATGGCGACCATGGACGTCATCAAGCTGCATGGCGGCGAACCGGCTAACTTCCTGGATGTCGGCGGTGGCGCGACGGCAGACCGCGTGGCCCGCGCGTTTAAGCTGATCCTGTCCTCCTCCAAGGTGAAGGCGATTCTGGTCAACATCTTTGGCGGCATTGTCCGCTGCGATACCATTGCTGAGGGCATTATCACCGCTGTTAAGGAAGTGGGCCTGACGCTACCTGTGGTCGTGCGCTTGCAAGGCACTAATGTGGAAGCGGGCCGCGAAATGCTGGCCAAATCCGGTATGAACATTATCGCTGCTGACGATCTCACCGACGCCGCCATGCAGGCGGTCGCCGCCGCGAAGTGATCCGGCGCGCTTTCGGCTTCCACGAACAGAGAGAACCAGACGACCATGAGTATTCTGATTAATAAAGACACCAAGGTGATCTGCCAGGGCTTCACCGGCTCGCAAGGCACTTTCCATGCTGAACAGGCGATTGCCTACGGCACCAACCTGGTTGGCGGCATCAGCCCCGGCAAAGGGGGCAGCACCCATCTGGGCAAACCGGTATTCAATACCGTATATGAAGCGGTCGCTGCGACCGGCGCCAACGCCACCATGATCTATGTGCCGGCGCCGTTTGCTGGCGATGCGATTCTGGAAGCGGCGGACGCTGGCATCAAGGTCATTGCCTGCATTACCGAAGGTATCCCCGTCATGGATATGCTGAAGGTGAAAGCGGTGCTGACCAACAATTACCCAGATGTGTATCTAATCGGTCCGAACTGCCCCGGAGTGATCACTCCGGGCGAATGCAAGATGGGTATCATGCCCGGCCACATCCATCTGCCCGGCAAGATCGGTATCGTCTCCCGTTCTGGCACCCTGACCTATGAAGCGGTCTGGCAGACCACCCAGGCCGGTTTGGGCCAGAGCACCTGCATCGGCATTGGTGGTGACCCCATCCACGGTGTCAGCTTTGTCGATGTGCTGAAGTTATTCAAGGATGACCCGCAAACCGAAGGCATCGTGATGGTCGGTGAAATTGGTGGTTCAGCCGAAGAAGAAGGCGCTGCCTTCATTAAGGCTAACATTAAGAAGCCGGTGGTTGCCTACATCGCGGGCGTCACTGCGCCTCCTGGTAAGCGCATGGGTCATGCTGGCGCCATTATCATGGGCGGCAAAGGTACTGCTGCTGACAAGTTTGCAGCCCTGGAAGCCGCGGGCGCTACGATTGTTCGCTCCCCGGCAGATATCGGTGCAGCGATGAAGGGTTTCTTTAGCTAATACCTGTTGTTGAGAGTTCAGCGCGGGGCGCAATAGCGAAAGCGATTGTGTCCCGCGCTTTTTTTGTGCGGTGGAGGCGTTATCGTATTCTGCATAATCCCCCATTTTGTTGTTTTGACTCGGGTACAGTCAATGATTGATGCGTCTTCCTCTTTTCGGGTTGTTATGGCCCAGCTGGATTTTCTGGTTGGGGATATTCAAGGTAATACCGGCAAAATTATCACCGCTGCTGTTGATGCTCGTGACCGGTTACGCGCCGATCTGATCGTATTTCCGGAACTGACTTTGACCGGCTATCCCCCTGAAGACTTATTATTACGTCCGGGCTTCATCCGCCAGGTTGATCCAGCATTGCAGCGATTGTGCAGTGAGATTCACGGTATCGCCGTCGTGGCCGGTTGTCCGTTGCCGACTCCGGCGGGATTGCGCAACGCGGCTGTGGTATTGGCGGGTGGTGTGATCCAGGCGCGTTATTTCAAACAATGGCTGCCCAACTACAGCGTATTCGATGAGAAACGCTATTTCGTGCCGGGCGATGATCCCGTAGTGTTTGAGATTGCCGGGGTACGGGTAGGGGTGACCATCTGCGAGGATATCTGGTTACCAGGGCCCGCCGCCCAGGCTGCCGAAGCCGGCGCGCAGCTCTTGGTCAACCTCAATGCCTCACCGTATCACACAGGCAAGGGGGAGCAACGGCTGATGGCATTACGCCGCCGCGTGCGTGAATGTCATATTCCCATCATTTATGTCAATCTGCTGGGTGGTCAAGACGAATTGGTTTTCGATGGCGGATCAATGGTGGTGGGGGCAGACGGCGCGTTGGTTCAGCGCGCGCCCTTCTTTGTGGAAGGGTTATATCCGGTAGACTTCACAGTATCTGCTACCGGAGTGGAGCCTGAGACCGGCGAAGTGGCCGTAGAATCGGGGCTGGAAGAGGGTATTTATCAGGCATTGGTGTTGGGTGTACGGGATTATGTGCAAAAGAATGGTTTTCCCGGCGCAGTATTAGGATTATCTGGAGGCATTGATTCAGCCCTGACTCTGGCGATTGCGGTCGATGCCTTGGGAGCAGAGCGGGTCGAAGCTGTGTTAATGCCTTCGCGCTATACGGCGGAAATGAGCAATACCGATGCCGAGCAGGAAGCCCGGGCGCTCGGCGTAAAATACCATATCATGCCGATCGAGCCGGTATTTCAAGTCTTTCTGGAAATATTGCAACCGGTACTGGCTGGCTTGCCGGTGAACAGCACCGAAGAGAATATCCAGGCACGCTGCCGAGGGGTATTGCTAATGGCAATTTCTAATAAAACCGGCAAGCTGGTGTTGACAACAGGCAACAAGAGTGAAACGGCAGTTGGCTATTCCACGCTGTATGGAGATATGGCCGGCGGTTTTGCACCGATCAAAGATGTGCTGAAGACGATGGTTTACCGGTTAGCAGTTTGGCGTAACCAGCAGTCGCCGGTGATTCCTCAGCGGGTGATCGACCGTCCGCCATCGGCTGAGCTGCGCCCTGACCAAACGGATCAAGACAGCCTCCCGCCTTATGATCTGCTGGATACGATCCTGCACGGCTACGTGGAGCAGGATCATTCGGTGGATGAATTGGTGGAAGCGGGTTTCGACCGGAATATCGTCGAACGGGTGGCTCAACTGGTGATCCTGAATGAATATAAACGCCGTCAAGCTGCGCCAGGGGTGCGTATTACCCCGCGCGCTTTCGGGCGAGACCGGCGTTATCCGATTACATCCGGGTTCCGGCGATAGAGAGGAGCAGGTTCCAGATATCAGAGTCTTACCGGGGAACCTGATTCATCCTGATCCTTGCAGATGTGGCTGTATCTCCTGTAGCAGTGCTTTAAATACCTTGGGATTACCGGCGATGATATCGCCGGATTTCATGAAGTCGTTGCCGCCACTGAAATCACTGACTAATCCACCAGCTTCCTGCACCAGTAATACGCCTGCACCGATATCCCAGGGTTTCAAATTCATTTCCCAGAAACCGTCCAATCGTCCTGACGCAACGTAAGACAGATCAAGTGAAGCGGTACCGGCCCGGCGGATCTCCACGCACTTGCCAAACAGGCTATTGAAAAAGCTCAGATAGGCGGATTGGCGTTGCGGGAGGAGGAAGGGAAAACCAGTACCGAGCAAGGCATGCTCTAAGCTATTGACGCCACCGACCCGGATGCGCCGGTCGTTGATTTGAGCTCCTTCTCCACGTGATGCGGTAAACATCTCTTGCCGGATTGGATCATAAACTACGCCGGCTTCCAGCCGGTTTTTGTGGCGAAAGGCGATGGAAATAGCAAAATGTGGAATACCGTGCAGAAAGTTGATCGTGCCGTCCAAGGGGTCGATGATCCACTGATAGTCATCTTGCCCTGCTTGCACCCCGCTTTCTTCAGCCAAGATACTGTGGTTTGGGTAGGTTTTATGCAGGATCTGAATAATATCCCGTTCGGCCTGTATATCCGCTTCACTCACGAAATCATTACGTTGCTTTTCAGTGACGTTCAGCCGTTCAAGGTGATCAAAGTGGCGGAGCAGGATGCGACTGGCGCTGAGGGCAGCGCGTTTAGCGATGGTTAGGACTGGATGCATGGTGAGTTGGGGTTGGTTGAAGGACGCGAGCGTCCGATAATATCAGGTGCAGGGCTTCATGATAGCAGAATGACACGGTTCTCGAATGTCAAACGCGTGATCTCTTTCATGGAAAGAGAAATATTGTGATTTGGATCAATTTGGGCCGGTTTGGCAGCCCATTTGTAACTATGCAGCGTTTTCTTTTGGCCTATAAAAATTCGAGTAAATCACTAATATGATGCTGTCATAGCGATAAGTAATAGAAATCTTATAAGATTAAAAATTTATGGAAGTTCTTATATATGGAATGTGTCTTGCTAGTTAGGATGCCTTGTGTATTATCTAAAGCCGATTGAAATTTAAAAAAAGGAGTTCATAGATGAAACTGAAAAACATCGCAACCACCGGATTATGGATTTTCATACTGACTGTTCCTTATTCCGTTCAAGCGGGAAATGACCAAATCTTGCAGGGATTTATGGGCATCATGAAGGAGATGCAGAAACAGTCAGGAGCCGACGCTGATCCAAATAGTAGAGCCATTATGGATGCATTCGGTAAAGCAGTAGATGGGAGAGATGATCGTCAGGGCAGAGGCGATCGTCAGGG
>ERZ795053.4853-NODE-4853-length-14288-cov-11.491745_pt1 | contig 14288 bp, 13 predicted proteins | sample MGYA00375137_ERZ795053 | MGnify/ENA primary metagenome ERZ795053 (study PRJEB30182, sample SAMN05720284) | activated sludge metagenome | isolation source: Anaerobic digester | place: Hong Kong | collected 2014-12-17 ... | reverse complement strand
AACCCAACCCCTAACCTATTTCCAAAATTAAACCGTCCACTATTAGGAAAATAGTAACGATTAATAAAGGAATACAATCCGGTTAAGTTACCGTAAATGTAGTCGTTGCCAAGCCCCGAATGGTAAACGCCAAAGCCAATTACAGGATAGTTGAACTTGGAATGCCACGATTTTATTCCTGTTGTCTGCCAACCGACATTTAACTCAAAAGCAGTAATATTCTTATTCAGGAAATAGGCCATATAATCGTGATGAGGCGCTACAAATCCCCAGCGAGGCTCTGCACTAATAACCACACTGCTATTCCACTTCGGCTGCGAAAAAGCAAAAGCGGACATCAATACAAAAAAAAGTAGAAACAAATGCTTGCGAAACATAATAGAATTAATATTGGCGGGCAAAATTACTGAAGTTTAAACTTTGCCACAAATTCTATTACCCTGTTGTACTGCCCGTAATTTAACCTATACGATATATTATCGTTATACGGTCTTATTGGAAATATTGAGTACGAAAAAAATGTACCAAAAGCCCACCGTTCGCTGTAATTATACTCGAACCCCGCAATACCGGCAACCTCATACTTACGAAAATAGGAAATATCCTCGGACGGAAACGAACCTGACTCGTCCATTTCCTGTGCCTGCGCAAGATAGCCAACACTAACACCTCCCAAAACGGTTATTCCGTTTATAAACTTATAGCCTGCAAATACGGGAAGTTCGAAATAGTTTAAACGAATACGATAAAATGTGCTACCCCCGTCGTTTTCGGACTTGGCATAACTACCCTTTTGAATGTACCTGAATTCCAAACGACCGAACCAACTACTCGACATATTACGCTGCACCCAAAAACCGGCAATGGGGCCTACCTTATTGTAACCTCCATGCGAATCTCCATCAACTTGAGTTGCTGCCAAGCCAACAGTCAGCCCTGCCTTAAAATGCTGGGCATTTGCATGAAATGCAAGCGGCAAAAAAAGAAAAATCAGCAATAAATTCTTCACGTGCTACAAGTTAGGTTAACTTAAATGTTTTTCCTTTATCATATCGAGCATTTTAGACACTCCAACCGAGGCATTCTCTTTAATTACCGTCACATCGCGTCGCCCTACATTTACATTTTTAGGATCGATAAGAAAAATGCGACAACCCTTTGGAGCAAAATCCAACAGCCCTGCGGCAGGATAAACGTTCAACGACGAACCCACAATGGCAAATATTTCGGCACTTTGAACCAGTTTGGCAGCATCGTTCATTGCAGGAACCGGCTCGCCAAACCACACAACATGGGGACGTAGTTGAAAACCATCACCATCGGTATCGCCCCATTTTATGTCGTTATATCCAATATCAATAAGTTTATTGGGATTGCCCGTCGATTTAGCCTTTGTAAGTTCGCCATGCAAATGCAGCACCGATGTACTTCCAGCCCGTTCGTGCAAATTATCGATATTCTGCGTAATAATTTTCACCTCAAAATCCTTTTCGGCTCCGGCTAAAGAGGTATGTGCTGCATTAGGCTGCGCTTTCTCCAACTGTTTCCGTCTATCGTTATAAAATTTCAATATTAACTGTGGATTTTTGTACCAGCCTTCTATGCTGGCAACCTCCATAACATCGTACTCTTCCCATAACCCGCCCGAATCGCGGAATGTTTTAATTCCACTTTCGGCACTAATTCCTGCGCCTGTAAGCACTACTAACCGTTGTTTTTGCATATCTATTGAAAATTAATTTGGTTCGCTGCAAAACATTTACATCTAAGTCCGCATTCTCTTGCTTTTACAACAAACACCTTACTCTAAAACAGGCTTTAACAATGTAAAATTTCAAACCAAAATTACCGAATTCGGGAACTTATACAAAATTTATCGCTCAATTAACGCCAAACTTTCCTCTTGGGTCAACTCTCGATGGCGACAACCTCTACAATCCTTTACACAACCATTAGGTAACATAAGTCCGTTTTTTCAAAAATAGCAATAGCACGTTTTATTTAACAAGTTCGCCCAAACTTTTTTACCTTTACCCTAATTATTAACCGAGTATGGGAAACAAGTCAATCAAAATAAAACTGTTAACTATTTTACTCCTTTTGTCCGGACTTGGGCAGGCTCAGCCAATTATCGACATCTACCTTTCGAGTTTTTCTCCAAATTCCGATAAGCGAATTTTTAAACATGCTGAAGAGTTTTCCGAAGTATTGGTTAGTAAAAGCGGCCATTTACCATCATATAAATACGAAAAGGACTATAACGCCAATGGCATTATTACCTCCGAAGTAAAGTTCAATAGCGCCGGCGGAAAAATTGGCGAAACAACATGGACGTACAACGCCAAAGGCGAACTTTTGAAAATAGTATCTAAGCAATTCGCCAACTTCAAGGGCTGGACTACAGACATAACGACCCTTTCCTACAACGATTCTACCGGATGCCTTTCCGAAATTAAAAATACTTTTGACGGGAAAATACGGTTTACAGCCAATGTAACTACCGACCAAGGCAAAATAACCGAAGTTAGAGTTTTAAACGAGAATGGCGTTTTAAACGGCATAGAACGACTGGTATATGTTCCTCAGCAAAACATGCTACGAGTGTTACAATACAAGGCAAACGAGCAGTTTATTGGAGCAACAACCTATCCAATTGATTCTCACAAAAAAATCCCCACGTCGTCTATAAACAGAGAAGTTAACGAACATGGCGACGTTGTAGTTGAATCGCTCCCCAACTCCAAGTTAGAGCAAGGTTACTACTACGAGTACGAATACGATGCTAGCGGAAATTGGGTAGAAAAAAGAACTTACCAATGCAGGGTAACATCGAACAAGAAGGTAAAGGACAAGAAATTGGAATATAAAATCACCCGTAAGTTAACGTACTAACTAACACGAGTTTTACAAAGACTTTATCGCCTTTAGCATTATCTTTTCCAAATTCGCCAAAGAATAACCATCACCTTTTCAATGATTACTTTATTTTCAACTAAAAAATTCATTTCGTAATTATACGAAACAGAAACATTTCGTACTTTTGCGAAATACATGTAATGATAAATGGAAAAGTCAAAATATACGGACGAACAAATAAAGCTGGCACGATATGCAAAAGCATTAAGCCACCCTGTTAGGGTGCAAATAATGGAAATACTGGCCAGGCAAAGTTGCTGCTATAGCGGCGATATGGTGGACGAACTTCCGATTGCGCGAAGTACGCTCTCGCAGCATTTAACGGAATTACGCAATGCAGGTCTCATTCAGGGCGAATTTAATCCTCCTAAAATAAAATACTGCATCAACCAAGAGGCCTGGAAGGAAGCCGCCAAACTACTAACAACATTTTTAGCCAAAAAAACAACTCTTTAATTCAAATAAATTAACAACATGGTAATTAAAATACTAGGAGGAGGCTGCTCAAGGTGCAAGGCACTCGAAGAAGCAACACGTAATGCCATTAATGAATTGAACATTAATGCAACTATTGAAAAAGTACAAGACTATGCCGACATTATGAGTTATGGCGTTATGCAAACCCCGGCATTGGTTATAGACGAAAAAGTTGTGCTGTCGGGAAAGGTTCCCGAAATAAAGGAATTAAAAGAATTAATTGGCAACTTATAGACAGCAAAAAGGACTCCGTGGAATTTTCTTCGGAGTTCTGTTTTAATTTATCATTAATAAACTCTTACTTGCTTAGATTGTTATACGCTATCGATACGTAAGCAACAAAAAACCATGGAACACCATCACGAACATAAAGTACGAGGAAAAAATCTAGTACTTACCATACTTCTAAACGTTATTATTACCGTAGCCGAAGCCATTGGCGGATTTATTACCGGCAGTATGGCGCTGCTGAGCGATGCGTCGCACAACTTAAGCGATGTTATTTCGCTGATAGTTACCTATGCAGCCAACAGGCTATCGCTACGCAAGGCCACCGAAAAGGAAACTTTTGGATTTAAACGCTCCGAAATTATTGCCGCATTTATAAACTCTTCAACATTAATTGTTTTGGCCATTCTTATTTTAGTTGAAGCAATTAAACGCATTGCCATACCCGAACCGGTTTCGGCCAACTGGGTTATATACCTTGCCATTTTAAGTATTGTTATTAACGGACTAAGCGTTCTGCTAATTGTTAAGGATGCGCATGGCAACATGAATGTAAAATCGGCATTTCTACACCTATTCAGCGATATGCTCACGTCTATTGGCGTTTTAATTAGCGGTTTAGCCATGAAGTACTTTCAATGGTTTTGGATTGATTCCCTCATTTCCGTAGCCATTGCCGTTTACTTGATATTTATGAGTTGGAATATTCTTGTGAACTCGCTTAAAATACTCATGCAGTTTACTCCCGACAATTTAGAGTTTGATAAAATAACCGATGATATTCAGCAAATTGAAGGAATACGGAACATTCACCATATACATATTTGGAAACTAGACGAGCACCAAATAATGCTGGAGGCACATATCGATTTAAACAACGACGTTAAAATAACCGAATTCGAAACCATTCTGAATAATATTTCTACCTGTTTAAAGAAATACGACATTTACCATTACACCATACAACCCGAATTTAGCGTTGACGACAATAAGCAGAAAATTTACCGTTAACGACAAAAGTTTTTTAGGTAAACTTTTTAAGGAACACAATGCAATGTTCAACAAAGATTTGTTCTCGGGCAACGGTTTTATAAGCGGAGGAATTTTAAACCTAACGCCAAGAGATGCTTACTATGAGACAAAAATAACCAACGCCATACTGGTAGATGTTCGGGAACCAAACCTTACCGGATACAAAAAGTTCGACGTTCCCCGTATAGTTTACCTTCCCTTAAGCGAACTTGAAAATCGGATTGAAATACTGCCTGCTGACAAACCGTTAATTATTGCCGATTCGGCAGGGCTCAGAAGCCACGAAGCAATGGATATTCTTATGAAAAAAGGATTCACGCTAATTGCAAACCTCGCCGGAGGTATTGTAGAATGGGAACACGACAACCTTCCGCTGGTTATCGATAACACTGAACGCCTCGACGGTTCGTGCATGTGTCAACTCAGGCCAAGGAACAAGTAAAATCTAAACAACCATGAGAATACTAATTCTTTGCACGGGTAATAGTTGTCGCAGCCAAATGGGAGAGGGCTTCTTAAAATCGTTCGATTCTAAAATGGAGGTTTACTCCGCCGGAACAGAACCTGCTTTGCAGGTAAACCTCACAGCAATTAAGGTTATGGCTGAAATGGGCATCGACATTAGTCAAAGTAAACCTAAAATGGTTAACCAATTTCTTACGGACAAGTGGGATTACGTAATAACCGTATGCGATAACGCCAACGAAACATGTCCTGTTTTTACAGGAAAAGTAGCACACCGCCTGCATATTGGGTTCGACGACCCGTCTAACGCAAAAGGTTCCAACGACTTTATTTTAAGTGAATTTCGAAGAGTACGTGATGAAATCAAAGCAGAATTTTTCAAATTCTACTCAAACATCTCCGACAAATAACCCGCTGTAGCCCAAAACAGCAATTACCCGTTTTTATACTGACAAACAATTTCTACAAAACCCTGCGTTCCTATTCAACATTCAATTTACATCACACTTCTTTATTTAATCATGTACAAATAATGGTTTGCGCTTAAGTTCGGCGAAAACGTTTTCGAAAAATCCTTTGGAAAAACAAAGCCGATTGCTAACTTAGTTGGCCGTAAACTAACCTATTCTTTTGTGATAATGAGCAAAAAACAATCGCCTTCAAAGCAGTTTGATCCACATAAAAACTATCAGGCAACCCAAAAAGCAATTGGCTATGTAAGCCGTTCCGAGGCCACTAAAAAGGATTACGAGCGTATTGGCTTTAAATCGGGTCTCGAAGTTCATCAGCAGTTAAAAACCAAAAAGAAGTTGTTTTGCAGATGTCCGGCAGGAATCTTTAACGACGACAACGATTACCATGCCGAAATTATTCGCCACATGCGTCCAACCCTCAGCGAAATGGGAGAATACGATGGCACGGCGCTTATGGAGTTTAAAACAAGAAAAGAAATTGTTTACCGCATAAACAACAAAACCACCTGTACCTACGAAATTGATGATACTCCTCCATTCCCAATAAATCGCGAAGCGTTGGAAATTGCACTGGAAATCTCGTTACAATGCAAAATGAGTATTGTAGGCGAAGTTCACATTACCCGTAAGCAATACCTCGACGGTTCCATTCCAACAGGATTTCAGCGTACTGCCATACTTGGTGTCGGAGGCGAACTTCAACTTAAAAACAAAAAAATCGGACTAATTCAACTTAGCATCGAAGAGGACGCATGTAGGGAAGTGTCGGACATTGGACATAGGAGAATTTACAAAACAGACCGCCTCGGGATGCCGCTGATTGAAACGGTAACCCAACCGGAATGCCTTACTCCCGACGAACTTCGCGAAGCAGGCGATTACATTAGGTTTTTGAATAGAAGTACCGGAAAGGTTAGAACCGGAATGGGTGCTGCAAGACAGGACACCAACGTTAGCTGTGAAGGCGGAACCCGTGTTGAAATTAAGGGCGTTTCGCATAGCAAGTGGTTACCGGAACTTTCGCACAACGAATGTTTCCGCCAATGGGCTTTGCTGAACATCAAAAAGGAACTTGCCAGCAGAATATCGGATCCTTCGAGTTGGACCATGCGGCACATTGATGTTGATGCTTACTCCTTGAACCTCGAAAACGAACTTGCCCAGCAACGGGTGGATAACGGGAACAAACTTGTTGCCGTTGCGCTTCCCTCCTTCCACGGAATTCTATCGCACTTTACACAGCCGGGAAAAAGCTTTACCAACGAAATTAGCGATAGGCTAAAGGTTATTGCCTGTATCGAAAAGCCCAACATAACCAGCGACGAGGACTTGGAAAATCCACTGTCGGAACAGGATGCCGTTAAACTGGCTTCGCTGCTAAAAGCATCGGCCGACGACGCAATTGTTTTAATCTGGGGTCCCGAAGCCGATATTCCAACAGCCTTGGAAACTATCGAGGAACGTTGCCGAATGGCATTTGAGGGTGTTCCCCGCGAAACACGCCGTCCGCTATCCGATGGAACATCGCTTTTTGAGCGCGTTTTACCGGGAGCCGACCGTATGTATCCCGACACAGATTCCGCTCCTATTCCTTTGGAAGATTCTTACATCAAAAAACTTAGCAACAACTTACCTGTTGATATTTGGCAGCGGTATCAAGAGTTAGCAAAAATGCGCATCCCCGAGGATACGCATAACTATATCTTACGCCGAAATCTTGTTCCAATTATCGAAGAAGTTGCCAATATGGGTTTCCCGGCAAGATTTGTAGGAACGTTTCTGGGTCACAACCTTAAGTGCATCGAAGGCAGAATGCCTTTACACCAGGATTTCACCTATAAACGTATAGTTGAAATGTTTGCATTCCTAAAGAAAAAGCAGTTACACCATTCTTTAGCGAAACTTATGCTTCCTGTTATTTACGAACATCCGAACATGGACTTCAACTCCGTGCTCATTAGCATTAATTTCAAACGCCGTACGTTCGACGACTTAATGGCTCCTGTCGATTACCTAATTGAAAAACTAAAGGAAATCAGGGTTACCCAAAATGGAGACTCCGATGTTACCGTAAACTGGGTAATGGGACAATTGAATAAGCAAGCCTTAGGAAATATAGATTTGAAAGAACTACGTAAACGGATTGAAGAAAGAGTAAGTAAATAATTAATTTACACCAATTCAATAAAAACAAACATGGAAGACATTTTTCAAGGATATAAAGGTCGCGCACTGGATGTGCTAAAAAAATATAACGTAAGAGTTTGGGGAAAGGCAAATATCGAAACCAATCGAGGAACATTTCAGGGTACCGTTTTACCTCGTGCCGAAAACGACGACGATTGCCACATTGTACTTAAAATAGACACAGGCTATAACGTAGGCATTGACATTTTCACCATAACCGGCATGAAGGAAATTGGGTACTTTAAGGCTACCTACAAAATTCCCGAAAAGGAATTTCCGTTTACTCCAAATCTTCCCAAAGTTAAGTTGCTTGGAACCGGCGGAACAATTGCCTCACGGCTCGATTACCGTACGGGAGCCGTTATTCCTGCATTCTCGCCGGGAGAACTTTACGGAGCCGTTCCCGAACTGGCCGACATTTGCAACCTTTCGACAGAAAAACTATTTGCCGTATTCAGCGAAAATATGGGTCCCGAACAATACAAGGCGCTGGCTGTGGCAATTGGAAAAGAAATTGAAAACGGAATCGACGGAATTATAATAGGGCACGGAACCGACACGTTAAGCCATACTGCTGCAGCGTTAACTTTTATGGTTCAGAACTCACCTGTTCCCATTATACTTGTAGGGTCGCAACGAAGTTCGGACCGTCCCAGCAGCGATGCTGCGTTAAATCTTATGAATGCTGCCTACTCGGCAGGACACTCGGACATTGCCGAGGTTATGGTTTGTATGTTTGGACCTACTTCGGACGAGTACGGTTTTCTACACCGCGGAACCCGCGTACGTAAAATGCACTCGTCGTACAGAAGTACCTTTCGAACCGTTGGTGATACTCCGCTTGCCACTGTCAGCCTAAAAAATGGAATAAAACCAATTAAGGACGAGTACAACCATCGCCGGAAAGACCGAAAAGTAAAGATACTCCCATATTTCGAGGAAAAAGTAACCATTGTTTACTACTACCCAAATATGCAACCCGATATTATCGATGCGCTTGTGGACAACGGATATAAAGGCATTATAATAGCCGGAACAGGATTAGGGCACATAAATAAGCCGCTTTACCCGGCCATTGAAAGAGCCACCAAAAAAGGCGTGCATATTTTCATGACCGTCCAAACCCTTTGGGGATTTGCACACATGTACGTTTACGACACTGGCCGCGATTTAATGGCAAAGGGTATTATTCCTGCCGAAAACATGCTCCCCGAAACGGCATACATTAAATTGGGATGGGTATTAGGGCAAACCGACGACCCGAAAGAAGTTCGGAGAATGATGCTTACTCCAATAAATGGCGAAATAACCGAACGTGAACCATATAACGGATACTTAATTTATCAGGGAGGTGTTCCCGAAGTTGAAGAATTTATCAGAAAGTTCAGAAAGTAAAAAAACGCCCTTAAAGGGCGTTTTTTTTTACAAAGAAGTTACCTCGGCTTTTTCATAGATAAAAGAACATAAACAGTAACATCCTTACCCTTTTTAACAACAAACTTCTTTTCAACTTTCACGTCGGTTAGCGTGGCCTCAACGGTTTTCTTCTCAACTCCATGCTTACTTACTTTTTCTACTTTTCCTACCTGCTCGGCCAGTTTTGCATTGGCATCTACCATAGCCTTTTGCTCTGCATTATCAAGAGCAATGGAAGTTCCCACTCCTGCTCCATAAAATTTACGAACCGACTTGGGTGGATTTTTATACCAATCCGGAGTCGAAATTTCTACATTTTGTTCTTCTACTGCAAAAGCAGCAAGTAGAAGTACTATCAAAATACTCCGTATCATAATTCCATTTTTATTTCTATTAAAATCCTTACAACGCAAAAAACTAAGTTTTCTTTATCAACCCAAACACTTGTTTTACTATAAATTACAAATGTTTTAATTTCGACATAACTGTTTATCGCAAAATTCAGACCAAACGATTTTTTTAAAATCGATATTCATTTAACAAACATATTATAATCGGCTCTTTGCTAAAAAAATACTACTTTTGCAATTCTATTTTATTTTCAAAGTATTATTATGGAAAGCAAGGAACTTTCAGCCAAGTACAACCCCGAGGCGGTTGAAGACAAGTGGTACAAAACATGGATGGAAAAAGGATACTTCCATTCTACTCCCGATGAACGCGAACCCTACTGTATAGTTATTCCGCCCCCTAACGTAACCGGTGTTTTACACATGGGACACATGCTTAACAATACTATTCAGGATGTGCTTGTCCGCCGTGCAAGAATGAAAGGTAAAAATGCCTGCTGGGTACCGGGTACCGACCATGCTTCCATTGCAACCGAGGCAAAAGTTGTTGCTAAGTTAAAAGCCGAAGGTATAAACAAGTTGGATCTCACCCGCGAAGAATTTCTGAAACACGCATGGGAATGGAAAGAAAAACATGGAGGAATAATACTTGAGCAGTTAAAGAAATTGGGCGCTTCGTGCGATTGGGATCGTACATGCTTCACAATGGACGAAACCTTATCGAAAAGTGTAATCCATGTTTTTGTCGATCTGTACCAAAAAGGATACATCTACCGAGGAGTTCGGATGGTTAACTGGGATCCTCAAGCCCAAACCGCCGTATCGGACGAAGAAGTTATTTACCACGAAGTAAAAGGCAAACTCTTCTACCTTAACTATAAAATTGATGGCGAAGATGGCTTTATAACCATAGCAACTACACGACCCGAAACAATTTTGGGAGATACTGCACTTTGCGTAAATCCCAACGACCCACGCTACACTCACCTTAAAGGGAAACGAGTAATTGTTCCTTTAATAAACCGCAGTATTCCTATTATTTACGATGAGTACGTTGATATGGAATTTGGTACGGGTGCTCTTAAAGTTACTCCTGCCCACGACGTTAACGACTACATGTTGGGCGAAAAGCACAACCTCGAAACTATTGATATTTTTAACGACAACGGAACTCTAAGCCAAGCCGCTCAACTATACGTTGGCATGGACAGGTTTGATGTTCGTAAACAAATTATAGTTGACCTTGAAAAGGCCGGCAATCTGGCAAAAATAGAAGATTACGAAAATAAAGTCGGGTATAGCGAACGAACCAATGCCGTAATTGAACCTAAACTGTCAATGCAATGGTTCTTACGTATGAAAGAGTTGGCTCAACCTGCATTAGACTCTGTGATAAACGGGGAAATTCAACTACATCCATCAAAATTTGTAAACACATACCGCCATTGGATGGAGAACGTTAAGGACTGGTGTTTGTCGCGCCAACTATGGTGGGGACATCGAATTCCGGCATGGTACCTTCCCGAAGGCGGTTACGTTGTTGCCCATTCCGAAACGGAAGCACTAGAATTAGGTCGCAAAAAAACAGGAAATGCTAACCTTCAACTTTCCGACCTGCGTCAGGACGACGATGTGCTGGACACTTGGTTTAGTTCCTGGCTATGGCCTATTTCCGTTTTCAACGGAATTATGGAACCCGACAACGCAGATATTAAATATTACTATCCTACCAACGATCTTATATCGGCTCCCGAAATTTTATTCTTCTGGATTGCCCGTATGATTATTGCCGGTTACGAATATCGAGGCGAAAAGCCCTTCCGTAACGTTTACCTTACCGGTATTGTTCGCGATCAACTTCACCGCAAAATGAGCAAGCAGTTAGGAAATTCTCCCGACCCGCTCAAGTTAATTACCAAGTACGGTGCCGATGGCGTTAGAGTTGGGATGTTACTATGCTCGCCTGCAGGCAACGACCTTCTTTTCGACGAAAGCCTAACCGAACAAGGCCGTAACTTCAGCAACAAAATTTGGAATGCTTTCCGATTGGTTAAAGGATGGAATATAGACAAAATTGCCGCCCAACCGGAATCATCAAAAATAGCAATTGAATGGTTTAACAGCATACTAAACAAGGCCATTGAGCAATCGAACGATGACTTCGACAAGTACCGCATTTCCGAAGCCCTAATGAACCTTTACAAACTGTTCTGGGATGATTTTTCGTCATGGTATCTCGAAATGATTAAGCCAACCTACGGACAGCCCATCGATACTAAGACATTTGAAGCCACCCTTGAGTTTTTCGAAAAAATTCTGGCACTTCTTCACCCATTCATGCCTTTTATTACCGAAGAACTATGGCAACATCTGCGTGAGAGAGGTGAAAACGAAAGTTTGATGATTAGCAGAATGCCCGAAGCTGAAAGAATTGACGAAAAGTTGATTTCCACATTCGAACAGGTTAAGGAAATAATTGCCGGAATTCGCAAAGTTCGTCAGGAGAAAAATATAGCACAAAAGAATTTGCTATCTGCACAACTTCGCAGCGACCGCTTTAAAACTGGTTTCGAAGAGGTTATAAGTAAGTTAGCCGGATTAAATTCGTTAACTTACGTTGACGATAAAGTTGAAAACGCTGCATCGTTCATGGTTGGTACTTTTGAGGTTTACATTCCATTAGAGGGCTTAGTAGATGAAGAAGAAGAGCGAAAGAAACTTCAAGACGAACTGGAATATACAAAGGGATTCCTAGCCAATGTGATGAAAAAATTGGGCAACGAACATTTTGTAAAAAATGCACCTGCCAATGTAGTAGAATTGGAATACAAAAAGCAAAGCGATGCACTTGCAAAAATCAAAGCTATTGAAGAAAGGCTTGCATCACTTTAAATTAAATAACTCAAAAATAGATATACAAAAGAGGTCTTATTGACCTCTTTTTTGTAATATCTAATTCATACTAATATCAAGAAGAAAGAACACGTATATCAGAAAAATTTTACAATCACTTTCCACCCCTAAGCAAGCAAATAGAACATTTTTCTACCATTCCATCAATACGTACTTAGTAATTCCAAAACCCACTAAAACAGAACAAATTCATGTTATGAAACATTAAGTGCTGTAAAATCACGTATTACAACATTTTGTAGTTTTGGCAAAACTAAAAATTTAATAAAAAATGAACGATTCTGAGATCCTGATGAATCCTAATGAGTTGGTTCGCTTTTTAAAGAAGCCATCATCGGAATTTACTAAGAATGACATTATACGTTTTTGTGAAGAAAATCAAATTGAAATGGTAAACTTCCGTTACGTAGCGGAAGATGGCAGATTAAAAACCCTCAATTTTATAATCTCCTCAAGAGAACATTTGGACAGCATTTTATCGGCAGGCGAGCGAGTTGACGGCAGCAGCCTTTTTTCATTTATTGAAGCAGGTAGCAGCGACCTGTACGTTATTCCTCGTTACAGAACCGCATTTGTAAATCCATTTTCGGAGGTTCCATCAATTGATATACTTTGCTCCTTTTACGATTGTACAGGAAAACCTCTCGAAAGCGCTCCCGAAAATGTTCTTCGTAAAGCATTTACGCTATTCAAAGAAGAAACCGGACTAACTTTTAAGGCACTTGCCGAACTAGAATACTACGTAATTAGTGAAAGGGAGGACAGTTTTCCCGTAGCAGACCAAAAAGGATACCACTCCTCGGAACCTTTTGCAAAGTGGGAAAATTTGCGCAAAGAAGCATTAACCTATATTGCCAAAGCCGGAGGAAAAGTTAAGTACGGGCATTCCGAAGTTGGTTGTTTTACTACTGAAGAAAACCATTACGAACAGCATGAAATAGAATTTTTGCCAATGCCAGCCGAACAGGCCGTTGAGCAACTAATTATTGCTAAATGGATTGTTCGTATGCTGGGATACCGCTACGGAGTAGAAATTAGTTACGCACCTAAAATTACCGTAGGCAAGGCTGGCAATGGGTTACATTTCCACATGATGGCAGAAAAGGATGGGATTAACATGATGGTTGAAAATGGCAAACTAAGCAACATTGCTCGCAAAATGATTGCCGGCATTTTGGATTCTGCCGATGCCATTACCGCATTTGGGAATACCATACCCGTTTCGTACCTAAGACTGGTACCTCACCAAGAAGCCCCCACTAACATTTGCTGGGGCGAGCGAAACCGTTCGGTTGTTGTTAGAGTTCCATTAGGCTGGATAGGCGCCGAAAATATGATTAGCGACGCCAACCCTGCCGACAGCAACGCTTACACTCCACAAACAAACAAGCAAACCGTAGAATTTCGTGTTGCCGATTGTTCCGCCAACCCATACTTAACGGTTGCTGCACTTATTATAGCATCACTCGATGGCATACGTCAACAAAATTCGTTAGAGATGGCCGAAAAGCTATATGTTGATGTAAACATTTTTAAACCCGAGTACAAGGCAAAATTGGAATCGCTAAAACAACTGCCCGCCTCATGCTGGGAATCGGCAGAGGCACTTGAAGCCAAACGCTCAAAATTCGAGAGAGATAACGTTTTCCCAAAAGGAATGATAGATGCTTGCGTAAACAAACTTAAATCGTTCGACGATAAAGGCCTAAGTGAAAAACTTTACGGGAATAATGAAGAAATAGCCAAGTTGGTAGAAAAATATTTATATGTAGGATAAATTCTATTAAATACGAAAACAAAGCCATCAAGATAAATTGATGGCTTTTGTTTT
>ERZ795053.4849-NODE-4849-length-14296-cov-6.528263_pt1 | contig 14296 bp, 15 predicted proteins | sample MGYA00375137_ERZ795053 | MGnify/ENA primary metagenome ERZ795053 (study PRJEB30182, sample SAMN05720284) | activated sludge metagenome | isolation source: Anaerobic digester | place: Hong Kong | collected 2014-12-17 ... | reverse complement strand
CGCCTGCGCAATGTCAAACCGATTTGCTCGGTCGGCTCGTGCTATGCTTATCAGAACGTTGCTTACGCGATGATCGGCGATGTGCTCTCGGCCGTCTATCACGAACCATATGCCGATCTAGTTCGTGAACGGATATTCGCGCCGCTCGGAATGCGCACGGCATCGGTCGGAGAAGAGGGGCTCGCGGCGACAGGCGATTGGGCGCGCCCCCATATCCGCGAACGTTCAGGTGATAAGGCCTCGCCGCAATACGGCCCTTGGCGATCCGTCGCGGTGAAGAACGCTTATTACCGCACGCCTGCAGCGGGCGGCGTCAATGCAAGCATCAGCGACATGGCGCTTTGGCTCAAGGCGCAGATGGGCGACGCTCCGGCCGTGCTGTCGGAAAGCGTGCTTTCAACGATTCATACTGCGCGCGTTGATACGCCGGCGGAGAAGCGACGGTGGGACATCCTTCAGGGAAGGCTCAACGATGCGAAGTACGCCCTTGGCTGGCGCATCTACGACTATGGCGGTCATGCGCTGATCAATCACAGTGGAACCGTTGAAGGTTATGCCGCGCAAATCGCATGGCTGCCGGAGCGTGACGTTGGGATCGTTATTCTTGCAAACACGCGCGCCGAGCGGGTTTGGCGGATTCTGCCGGCATTCCTCGACAATGAACTCGGCCTGAATGAGCGAGACTGGCTTGCGCTTAACGATGGCAAAGCTCGTTTCAGTGTGGACGGCGCGCGCGCGAGCGGCGATTAAGCCGCGTTGGCGCGCGCCGTGATGGCCTTATTCGTGGTATGGGCCTTCCGGCTCCGGATGGGCGAGACGCCGATCGAGATAGGCCTCGCTAGCCGTGATCATTTCATCGACTTTTGATTCGAAGAAGTGATCAGCGCCTTCGATGACTTGAAACTCAATCTTCCTGCCCTTCTGGGTGCGCGTGCGATCGACCATCGTGCGCGTCTCTTCCGGCGGGCATACTTTGTCTAGCGACCCGTGCAGGACGAGACCTGACGACGGGCATGGCGCGAGGAAGGTGAAGTCGTAAAGATTTGCGGGAGCGGAAACAGAGATGAATCCCGCAATCTCCGGTCGTCGCATCAGGAGCTGCATGCCAATCCAGGCGCCGAAAGAAAAGCCGGCGACCCATGCGAAAGGTGCGTTCGGATTCAGCTGCTGAAGATAGTCGAGCGCCGTCGCCGCGTCAGCAAGTTCGCCTTGGCCATGATCATACTCGCCCTGGCTCCGGCCGACCCCGCGAAAATTGAAACGCAGAATCGCAAAGCCTTTCCTGCCAAAGAGGTTGTAGAGTTCATAGCAGGCGCGGTTATTCATCGTGCCGCCGAAGAGCGGGTGGGGGTGGAGGATCAGAGCGACTGGCGGGTTCTCGCCTTTCCCTTTCTGATAACGTCCCTCTAGCCTCCCCTCAGGGCCGGCGAAAATCACTTCAGGCATGGCGCTCCTTTTGGTCTGATAACTGAAAACCCGACTGTCATGATCGGGCCTGGCCTCACAAAATTCTAAAGATGTCCAATTTCTGGGCGCAGCGCTCTGAAATAATGTTGACTAAAACGCTCGGCTTTCATACCTAAACGCTGCAACGCCGACAAATGACCGCGCGCCTATAGCATGTATCGAAATGGGCGCCGCCATTTCGATTGCAAGCGTGACATTTTTGCCGCGATAGGCGAGCGCCAGCCCCAAATCGCCGGGGCCTGCGGCACAAGGAAACGGGCAGATGAAGCTGACGACCAAAGGAAGATATGCTGTGGCTGCGCTTGCAGATATAGCCGCCAATGGCGGAGCTGAGCCCGTCGCTCTACCGGACGTCGCGCGTCGCCAAGGTATTTCAGCAGGCTATCTTGAGCAGCTTTTTGCGAAGCTTCGCCGCGCTGGTCTTGTCGAGAGCGCTCGCGGCGTTGCGGGCGGGTATCTGCTCGCTCGTGCTCCTGCCTCAATCCGGGTCGCCGAAATCGTTGCGGCCGTCGATGAGGAGATTCGGACAACGGGCTGCGCGCCGGGGGCGTCGGTCGGCTGTCAGGGTAAATCGGCGCGATGCCTCACTCATGACCTCTGGGATGAGCTTGGGCGCCACATCGAACTCTTTCTCAATGCGGTTTCGCTTGAGGATGTCGTCGAGCGCCGTGTGCTTGGGATGGCGGCGGTCAATCTTCCGGCGCGGGCGCATGAAATGCGCGCGAGCGATAAACTTCTGATGGGGGCTGCAGAATGACCGACAAGTCGCAACGCCATTATCTTGACTACAACGCGACATGTCCGCCCCGCCCGGAAGTGATCGATATTGTCGCCGAGACGATGCGTCATGTCGGCAATTCATCCTCTGTGCATGCTGAAGGACGTGCGTCGCGCGCCATTGTCGAGGGCGCGCGAGAAAAACTCCGCGCGCTCGTCAATGCGCCGGTAAATGGCGCAATCTTCACGAGCGGTGGCACAGAGTCGATTCATTACGCGCTCAACGGCCTTGTGAAGAATGGTTCGGTTCGCCGGATATTCGTGAGCGCGATTGAGCATGCGGCGGTTCCTTCGAATGCGGCGTCGACAGGCGCGCCTGTCGAAGTCATTCCCGCATTGCCGACGGGTGTCGTTGATCTCGGATGGTTGAGCGACCGCCTGGCTAACTATGACATCGAGCGGGATGGTGGGTTTCTCGTCTGCATTATGCTGGCGAACAATGAAACGGGCGTTATTCAGCCCGTGCGTGAGGCTGCTGACATTGTTCATGGCGCCGGCGGACTCCTCTTCGTCGACGCGGCGCAAGCAGTCGGGAAAGTGCGCGTCAACTTCGTCATGTCGGGCGCTGACCTGATGGCCGTGACTGGCCATAAATTCGGGGGACCGGTAGGCATCGGCGCTCTTATCGCCGCTCCCAATCTTCCGCTGGAACCGGTTATGCGAGGCGGCGGTCACGAGATGAACCGCCGCGCCGGAACGCACAACGTTCCCGCTATCGCCGGTTTCGGCATTGCTTGCGAACTCGCGGATGAATCGATCGCAAAAGCGGCAAAGATTTCCCGAATGCGCGACCGCATGCAGGCGGCCGCTGAGGACGCAGGCGCACACATTTGGGGTAAGGATTCCGAACGTCTGCCGGGAACGCTCTCTCTCTCGGCGCCCGGCTTCTCATCCGAGACTCAGCTCATGGCGATGGATCTTGCTGGCATTGCAGTCTCTTCCGGTTCGGCGTGCTCGTCCGGGAAAACCAAACCGAGCCATGTTCTTTCGGCGATGGGCGCCGATGAAGAACTCGCCAAGACAGGCTTGCGCGTTTCGATCGGCTGGAACACGACCGAAGAGGACGTAGACGCCTTCGTTCGCGAATGGCCCGCTGCTTATGCGCGCGTCAAAGCGAGGGCCGCATGAGCGAATTCAAAGAGGGAATTGATCGTGAGACGATCGAAGCCGCCAAGGCTCTCGAGACCTACAAATATGGCTTCACGACAGCAATCGAGTCGGAGAAGGCTCCGAAAGGACTGAGCGAGGAGACAATTCGTTTCATCTCAACCAAGAAGGAAGAGCCGGAATGGCTTCTCGAATGGCGTCTCGAAGCGTTTAATCGCTGGCTGAAAATGGAAGAACCGGATTGGGCGATGCTCCACTATCCGGCCATCGACTATCAAGACGCCTATTACTATGCCGCGCCGAAAACGGGCGCCAAATACAAGTCGATTGAGGATGTGCCGCCGGAGATACTCTCCGACTTCGAAAAGCTCGGCATCCCGCTGAAAGAGGCTGAAATACTGCTCGGCGTTGAGGGCGCGCCAAAAGTCGCCGTCGATGCGGTCTTTGATTCCGTTTCCGTCGCCACAACCTTTCGCAAGGAGCTTGAGAAGGCTGGCGTCATCTTCATGTCTATTTCTGAAGCGGTGCGCGAACATTCTGAGCTCGTTCGGAAATATCTCGGTACGGTCGTTCCTGCTTCTGACAACTTTTTCGCAACGCTGAATTCCGCCGTCTTTTCGGATGGAACATTTGTTTACGTTCCTGCAGGCGTTCGTTGTCCAATGGAGCTCTCGACCTACTTTCGGATAAATGAGGCGAATACTGGCCAGTTTGAACGTACGCTGATCGTCGCTGCGCCGGGCGCATATGTTTCCTATCTCGAAGGCTGCACCGCGCCGATGCGCGATGAGCATCAGCTTCATGCGGCTGTGGTCGAACTCGTCGTGGAGGATGAGGCTGAGGTCAAATACTCCACCGTCCAGAACTGGTACCCCGGTGACAAAGACGGGAAGGGCGGGATTTATAACTTCGTGACGAAGCGCGCCGATTGCCGGGGCAAGAACTCGAAGGTTTCGTGGACGCAAGTTGAAACCGGTTCAGCGATTACATGGAAATACCCGTCGTGTGTTCTGAAAGGCGAAGGCTCGCAAGGCGAATTCTATTCCATCGCCATCACTAATAACCACCAGCAGGCCGATACTGGCACCAAGATGATTCACCTCGGCGTGAACACGCGCTCCCGAATAATCTCGAAAGGGATTTCCGCTGGCAAATCGAACTCAACCTATCGGGGTCTTGTCAACATTCACCGGAACGCGAAGGGCGCACGAAACTTCACGCAGTGCGACTCTCTTCTCATAGGTTCGCAGTGCGGCGCGCATACTGTGCCCTATATCGAGTCGAAGAATCCGACGGCGATCTTGGAGCATGAGGCGACGACCTCTCGTCTTTCAGACGATCAGCTTTTTTATTGTCAGCAGCGCGGCCTTTCGGAAGAAGAGTCCGTCGCCCTGCTCGTCAACGGATTTTGCAAAGACGTCTTGCAGACGTTGCCAATGGAATTCGCCGTTGAAGCGCAAAAGCTCGTCAGCGTCAGTCTTGAAGGGAGCGTCGGATAATGCATCGCTTATTAATCTTAGCTGTCGCGGCGGCAACAGTTTCAGCATGCGGCGGGGAGAAGCGTAGTTACGATCGTGACCCGTCGCTTCCCGACAATCTTCCGTTTTCTTCAGCCGTCGTCGTTGGAGATACGATTTATCTTTCGGGCGAGATCGGACGCAAACCGGGGGGAACGTCGATCGTTGAAGGCGGCGTAGGTGCGGAAACTCGGCAAATATTTGAGAACTATAAGACGACCCTCGCGCGCGTCGGGGCTGACCTTTCCGACATCGTGAAGTGCACGGTGTTTCTCGATGATATGTCGAAGTTCGCCGAAATGAACGAGGCCTACGCGGAGTTCTTTCCAGGTGACAAACCGGCTCGATCAACGCTTGGCGCCGATGGCCTGGCCGTCGGCGCGGGCCTTGAGATCGAATGCCTCGCAGTGAAGAAATAGTCATGCTGGCCGCTTTGCTCATTTCTTCCATTCTTGCGGATGCGCCGACCGCGTCGCTGCCTGACCCGCTCGAAGCTGGCTGGCGCGGCGAGAAGGTCTGCGAACTGCTTCGCGAGAACGAAGAAATACGCGCGCTACGCTGTTCTTTTCCGCCCGGCGGCGGCCATGAGCGGCACTTTCACGCGCCCCATTTCGGTTACATCCTCGCCGGAGGAAAGATGCGCATTACCGATAAGGACGGCGTGCGCGACGTCGACACTCAAACCGGTTCGACCTGGTGGAGCGCAGGCGTCGAGTGGCATGAAGTGACGAATATCGGCGAGACGACCACAACTTACATCATCGTTGAGCCGAAGAAGGCTGTGAAGGACTAGCATGCTGAAGATCGAAGATCTGCATGTCGCCGTTGGCGGACATGAAATTCTGAAGGGGCTTAGCCTTGAGGTCCCTGCTGGCGAGGTGCACGCGGTGATGGGCCCGAATGGTTCAGGCAAGTCGACGCTATCTTTCACGCTTGCCGGTAGGGAAGATTACGAGGTTACAGCGGGCGACGTGACGCTCGAAGGTGAAAATCTACTTCAATTGGCGGCCAATGAACGTGCTGCGAAGGGCGTTTTTCTTTCCTTTCAGAACCCGATGGAGATTCCAGGCGTAGCCACGATGAACTTCATCCGCACGGCGCTCAATGCGCAGCGAAAGACGCGCGGCGAAGAAGAAGTATCGGCTGCGGACTTCCTGAAGCTCATTCGGGAGAAGGGTAAGCTTGTGGGCCTCTCGGACGAGAAATTGAAGCGCCCATTCAATGTCGGTTTTTCTGGCGGCGAGAAGAAGCGCATGGAGATGCTGCAGCTTGCACTGTTCCAGCCGCGTTTCGTCATCATGGACGAAACTGATTCCGGTCTTGACATCGATGCGCTGAAGATGGTTGGCGAAGTGGTCAATTCATTGCGTGCACCGGATCGCGGGTTTCTTGTCATCACCCACTATCAACGGCTGCTGGATTATATCAAACCGGACCGCGTCCACATTCTCGCTGCTGGCAGGATCGTCAAATCGGGCGGACCGGAGCTTGCGGCTGAGCTTGAAAAGTCCGGCTACGACCAGTTCATCAAGGCGGCGTAATGGCGAAGGCGCTTCTTCTTAATCCAACGGCGTTTGAAGCGGGTTTAGTCGCCGCAGCGCGCGCTCGTGCGCTGTCGCCGGCGCAAAGCGCGGCGCTCGAAGCATTTTCAAAGACCGGGTTGCCTCATCGACGCATCGAAGCCTGGAAGTGGACGGATATTCGCGCTAACCTTCGTGACGATCTCTCATCGGCTTCCGCAGCAAATGATGTGATCGCGCCTTCTATCTTTGGCGGCCTTGGCGCTTTCGAAATTACGATCATGAACGGCGCGGCGGAATGGTCAGGCGAAGCGCCTGCGGGCGTCACAATTTCGCGCACGCCGCAGGGCGGTCCACTCTCGGAGCTGGCGTCGAACCATCCTCTTGCCAATCTTGCGTTTCTCAATACTGACGAAACCATCGCGATCAATGTCGCTGAAGGCGCGAGCGTCGAGAAACCGTTGCTTATCCGCCGAATTGCGGGCGGCGGCGCCATCCATCAACGCGTCACGGTCAAGGTCGGGGCCTGCAGCAAAGTTACAATCATTGAGAGCTTTGATGGCGTCGGGCGGTATTTCTCGAACAGCGTCACGGAGTTCTCGATTGAAAGCGGGGCGAGCGTCGAGAGGTTAGTTCTTCAGAATGGCTCTGACGACGGCGTGGAAACGGCGCTTTGCGCTGTTGCCGCCGAGACGATGTCCAAATTCCACCAAACCGCTCTTCTTCTTGGGGCCAGGATTGTGAGGATCGAATCCCGTATCGCGCTTGGCGGGGAAGACGCTCAGGCGGATTTGCGTAGCGCTTCCATGCTTTGCGGAATGCGCCATGCGGATGTTACTAGTCAGATTGATCATCGGGCGAAGGGTTGCACGACGCGGCAGCTCCATAAATCCGCGCTGAAGGACAAAGCGGACGGCGTTTTTCAGGGAAAGTTCCTTGTCGCGCGTGGCGCTCAGAAGACGGACGCTCGAATGAGCGTCAATGCGCTCTTGCTGTCGGACTTCGCTGAAGCGCGCCACAAACCGGAGCTTGAGATCTATGCTGATGATGTGGAATGCGCGCATGGGTCGACGGTTGGCGCACTCGACGACGCTGCGCTTTTCTATATCAAGAGCCGTGGTCTCGACGACGCTGCTGGGCGCGCGTTGTTGACCGAAGCTTTTCTCGGGGAAGCGTTTGACGCCATGCCGCATCCGGCGATAGAGCGCACCTTCCGCACTCGGATCGCTCGTTGGCTGGAGGCGGGGAAATGACCGGCCGGCTTCAGCATTTTGATATGGCGGCCGTTCGAGAGGAATTCCCGATTCTCTCGCGAGAGGCGTATGGAAAGCGCCTCGTCTATCTCGACAACGCGGCCTCCGCACAAAAGCCGCGCGCCGTTATCGACGCAATGGCACAGGCGATGGAGCATTCATACGCAAATGTTCATCGCGGCCTCCACTTGCTCTCCAATGAGTCTACGGCGGCGTACGAAGCTGCACGCACGACAGCAGCAAAGTTCCTGAACGCGGCCTCAGTCGATGAGATCGTTTTTACGTCCGGCGGAACGGACTCGATCAATCTTGTCGCCTACGCGCTCGGCGCTTCGCAGATTGGCGAGGGCGATGAAATCATCCTTTCAGTGATGGAGCACCACTCGAATATTGTGCCGTGGCATCTTCTGCGCGAGCGAAAAGGTGCGGTTCTGAAATGGGTCGATATTTCTGACGACGGAGAAATCGACCTTGATGCCTATCGCGCCGCCTTCTCAAAGCGCACCAAAATTGTCGCTATTTCTGCGATGTCAAATGTGTTGGGGCTGGCCACGCCTGCAAAAGAGCTGACGAGAATTGCGCATGAAAACGGTGCGTTGGCGCTCTTTGATGGTTGTCAGGCTGCGGTTCACGGCGCTGTTAATGTTCAGGATATCGGATGCGACCTCCTCGCGATGACTGGCCATAAGCTTTATGGCCCGACAGGCATCGGCGTTCTCTATGGACGGCTGGATGTGCTGAAGCGGCTTCCACCTTTCCGTGGCGGCGGCGAAATGATCGATGTTGTTACGACAGAAGCAGTGACTTACAATGATCCGCCGCATCGCTTTGAAGCGGGGACGCCGCCGATACTCGAAGCGATAGGGCTTGGTGCTGCGCTTGAATGGATGATGAAGAAGGGCGTAGCTTCAATCGCTTCTCATGAAGCGCGCCTTACAGCGTGTGCGCTCGAAGAATTGCGCAAGCTCAACTTCGTCAAGCTTTATGGGCAAGCACGAGGCAAAGCGCCGATCATCGCTTTCAACGTGGATGGCGCGCATCCGCATGATGTTTCGGCGATTCTTGACCGAATGGGCGTTGCTGTTCGCGCTGGGCACCATTGCGCGCAGCCATTGATGAAACGCTTAGGCGTGAGTGCGACGGCGCGCGCTTCATTCGCCATCTATAACGACAGTGACGATGTGGAAGCTCTCATCGAAGGGCTTCACAAGACGCATAAGATGTTGGGTTGAAAACATGAGCGACAGGCGAGATTTCATCGACGTGCAGCCGAGGGAAGAAACGGCAGCTGAGCGCCAGCAGGCGGAAATCGGCGTGCCGTCTTCAATTCCTGCTGAAGAGCTCGGGCGGATTACAGGCGATGTCATCCGGGCGCTGAAGACAGTTTTCGATCCAGAGATTCCGGTGGACATTTACGAACTCGGTCTCGTTTACAAGGTTGATCTTTCGGATGAGCGCGTGCTGACGATCGACATGACGTTGACGGCGCCGGGCTGCCCGGTGGCGGGTGAGATGCCGGGCTGGGTTGAGGCGGCGGTGAGGGGCGTGGAAGGCGTTGAAGACGTGAGAGTAAATATGGTCTTCGAGCCGCCGTGGACTCCGGCGAAAATGTCCGATGAGGCAAGGCTTGAACTCGGGTGGATGTGATCGGAATGGGCTTGGCGAACTTGCCTTGCGCACATATCTAAAGACTACCCTGACAGCTCATTCGCTGTGGTGGAGAAAATTATTATGGCTAGACCGCGTCCGAAAGTCGTGACTCTGACCGATGCTGCGGCTGAGCGCATGCGTGAAATTATGGGCGCAGCAGACGAGAAATATATAGGCGTCAAGATTGGTGTGAAGAACGGCGGCTGCGCCGGTATGGAATACACGATGAGCTATGCGACCGAAGCTGCGCCGTTGGATGAAGTCGTTGAAGACAACGGCGTCAAGATTATGATTGATCCGAAGGCTATCCTCTTCCTCATCGGTACACAGATCGATTTTGTTACAGAAAAGCTGTCGCAGCGGTTTGTCTTCAATAACCCAAATCAGACTGACGCCTGTGGATGCGGAGAAAGCGTGACAATCGTTCCAGCGAAATTGGATGCCTGACATGCAGGTCAGGCGGCGTGGGGCTTCTCAGCGTCGCGCGTAAACACGCTTTTCTTCAAAAAAGAAAATGTCTGGGCCATTACGAACGGCGTAGGTTCCGTAGCGTTTTCAGTTAGCACCGCCATGGCAGGAATATCGGCGTCGATTACAGTTTCGCTGCTTTGTCCGAGAACCAAAAGGTGCTCGCGCCCGTCACAGCGGATAATTGCGATACGACGACGCGCATCTAGAGGAAGCGTTTCGATAATCTGAAGGCGACGAGTCTTCGCAAGCGCCATCGCGCCGGACGCTATGCCGGACTTTCGAACGATGAGCGCGGCTGCGCCGATGAAACCGAGAACGGTTACGAAGGCGAAGAACACACGAGAGAGATCGCCAGCGTCCACGGATCTCGGCCCCTTGAAGCGAATTCTCGGAAGAATTAGCGGCTCAAGTTTAAAGACTGGTTAAGGTTAAGCGCTGGTAAGCGGCTGCAAGGTCATCGACGGAAAGGAACTCGCCGCCGAGCTCGTCCCGGAAAAAGGAAAAGTAATCTCGGCACAAGGTAAGGTTCGCGGCGACGCTTGCGTCATCCGCAGCGTAGGGATTCGCACCCGGCGTCATCGTTGTAGAGTGGAGGCTGAATGTCAGAACTGGCGTTCCGCGCGCAATGAACTTCTTTGTCAGCCGCTTGAGACTTGCGAGATCAGCGCCCTCGCAAGTCAAGCGGGCAGGCCAAGTGAATGCGGCCAATGGAGGCGAACGGCGAGGCGCAAAGCCCGGCTCTTGCGCTTCTGGCGAGATCCATTTGGTCGCTCGCATAACTCGAAATCCGCATACTGGAGTTACATAGATTGAACGGGCGCCGGGAAGATCAACTTCGAACGGCTTGTTCGACATGGAGGCGAAATCCGGCCCTCCCTCGCCCGAGAAATCAAATCCCACGCTGGGGCTGAAGTCGAGATCGACGCCAATCTCTGCGAGCTGTCGATAGGCGGGGAGTGAAATTCCGTATCGGCCGGCCCTGTGTGCGCGTGCTCTGTATCCGAACGCCGCTTCAAATGCGGATGCAAGCGATCTGAGTTTGCGCGCATGCAATTCTGGCGGAAGATTGCATTGAAAAGAATAATACGCACCTTCGAAACCGCCTAGCGGCGGCGTCACCCATTGGTGGAGATGAAGACCAAGGTCAAGCACGCCATCCTTGACCGCTTTGCGAAAGTAGTCAGCAAGTGCTGCATCGTTAATGATCGGCTGAGTCAGAAAGTAGAGGGGATTGGCGCCAAATGACGCCGCGAGCGACTGGAAACGGTCGATGTGCTCTGGCGGGCTTACTGAATATGCCGGCGCATCAAAGCGCGACCAATCAAAAGCCTCTTCCGTATCGATTGTAACGATCAGGCGCGGCTTAGAATTTTGAAACACAGGTTGAATGCGGCATGTCTTCACCGCCCGCGCGGCGCGTGCATTCTCTGCGACATCTTCGAAAATACTCTGCAGGCGATCGGATGTTTCGTTCCAGGAGAAACGTTCAGCGTAGGCGCGAGTCGCTTCACGGCTCGGCCGTGTTGAGAGCGCTGTACGAAGGGCCTCCGCCATTGCGTTAGCCGAGCGTTCTGAGGCCAATCCGCCGGCTTCCGGCGCAGTGATGACCTCTCCTGATCCCCATACCGGCGTTGCGACGGCCTGCGTGCCGCACGCCATCGCCTCCAGAAGCACGTTGGGCCATCCTTCACGCGAAGAGGCGAGTGCGAGTGCGTCCGCGGCGTTATAGATCTCTGCAAGCTTTTCGTGCGCGACCTTGCCGAGGAAGCGCACGCGGTCTTCGACACCTAGTCGATGTGCGAGCGCAGCCAAGGCCGCGCGCTCTTCGCCTTCACCGACGATCAGTAGCGTCGCCTCAGGCAGGCTTTTAATCGCCTCGATGACAAGGTCATGCCCTTTGCGTTCAATGAGATGGCCAACGCTTGCGATTACGTCGCCGGAAAGGTTGAGTCGGCGTCGGATCTCATTCCGATCAAGAGGGCGGAAGAGGGAAAGGTCGACGCCGTTGCGTAGTACGCTGATCTTTTCGTTCGGCGCGCCCAGCCGGACGAGCTCATCCTTAAGAGCCGCGGCGACGGTGATGACAGCGTTTGCGTCGCGAACCGCCTCCATGATCATTTTCCGCTGGCGCGGAAAATTGGGAAGTAGATTTACGTCTGTGCCTCGCGCCGTAATTACGACTGGTTTGCCAAGGCGATGCGCCGCACGAACAGCGGCGATCCCATCCGGGTAAAGATAATGAGCATCGATCAGGTCGAAATCCCACCCTTCGCGAAGTAACCGGCGCGCCTCTCGATAGAAACATTTCTCCAATGCTTGCGCGGCATAGGTCATGCCGATCTTCGGTGGAATGAAATATCGAGGGTGCCGCAGTTCGAACCCGCGCCGGGATTCGGTTCTGGGGGCGCGAGCATATTCACCGTATTTTCCAATCCACCCGGCTACTGAAGGGACCCACGGAACCGGCGCGATGACACGAATCTCTGCACCAGGATGCCGGTCGGCGAAGGCGCGCAGGCGGTTTTCCACGAATACGCCATGTGAAGGTTGCGCTTCATTTGGATACAGCGTCGTCAGGGTCAGAATTCGCATGGGCATCTCGTTACGGTACGAACGATCTCTGTGGTGCGGGAATAAGCTGCAAATAAGCGCGTGACTGTGCGGATGCGCGTTTGCATCGCGTTTGCAATCGCTTCCGCGTCGTTTGGAGACTCCGCCAGAAAAGGTCGTCCGTCCTCATTTCGTTCGTCGTCGCAAGAATTCTTTCGCCGGCCCAGCCGAAGCCAGCTCGCTGCAAGTACAGGATTCGCGCCGCTTCAAGACCTGCGCCAGTTCAACTGCATGTTGAAACAATTGGGATGAATCGCGGGCAGGGAGAAACGCGGAGAATTTATCCCAAACCCTCCATTTCCTCTTGTCCCGCGGCACATATTTCTGACACATTTGAAATGTTAACGATTTGTTAGGCACGGCTTGTGCTTGGCCTTTGGCGGTTTGTTCCATTGAGAAACGAAGCCGCCTTTTGGCACAGGATCATAGGCGCCTGTCGACGGATCTTTGGGGGATTGGGTTGTGAGTGTGGTGGACGCTGCGCCTGTGCTGGGGGCGCTGCTCATTGTCATAGCTATTGCGCGGAATGGATTCGCCCCTGCGTGGCGCGCGGGGCTGTCTCGCCGACCTATCGATCACAACTCGCAGTTGCGAGCGGGACGAGAAGCGCTCGCGCTGCTGCGTGAACAGTCGAGGGACAGGGTCGATCCGACCTATCTCACTGCTGCAGAGCTGGGCGGCTATGCTGCGGCGGCCAAGCGTGAGACGGAAGGTTTCGGCAAGCGCGCCCTTGATGTTGCAGCAGCCGTGTCTTTGTTGCTGATTTGCGCTCCGCTCATGGCGCTGACGGCGGTCGCGATCAAGTTCGATAGTCCGGGCCCGATCCTATACCGGCAACGGCGTATCGGTCTTGGGGGCCGTGCTTTTGAGATCTTAAAATTCCGGTCGATGGTCAGCGACGCCGAAAAGAATGGCGCGCAATGGGCCGCAAAAAACGATGACCGCGTGACACGCGTCGGGCGTTTCATCCGGAAAACGCGTATTGATGAGATTCCGCAGGCTATCAACGTTCTGCGGGGTGAGATGAGCTTTGTCGGACCGCGGCCAGAGCGTCCGGAATTCGTGTCTCTGTTAGAGAAGGAAATTCCAAATTACCATTTGAGGCACGCCGTGCGACCTGGCATTACCGGTTGGGCGCAAGTAAAATATGTATACGGAGCGTCAGTTGAAGATGCGCGTATCAAGCTGGAATATGATCTTCATTACATCAAGCATTTCAATCTGTGGCTCGATGTCAGCATCATGTTCATGACGGTGCGCGTGGCGCTTTTCGGGATTGGAAGTAGATAGAATGATTGCAATTCCGCGCTATTTGAGAGCGGAAGCAATAATCGCCTGGGCCGATCGGCGGTTTGGAAGATTCGGAGCTGCGAAACTCGCGGCGGCCGTCGCATCCGTTGTTGTCGTTATCATCACATTGATGCCGCACACTCGTGTTGGCGAGGGGCGAGAGGGGCCTGCCGAGCTTGCTCGCTCGTTGATGCAGCAGGGTGAGTATTCCCGGGCGGCGGACATGTTGCGGGCCGCTTACAGGGCGCGCCCAAGCGAATCCCTTCGAATGGAGTTGGCGCGAGCGCTTCTTTCTTCTGGCGATTATGAAGGCGCGCTGGAAACGCTCCGTGCGGACAGCCTGGATTCGGAAACGAGTTTGGCGCGCGACTATATGCGCGCCGAAGCGCTCATTCGAATGCAGCGTTTCGATGATGCGGCGGAGCTGACCTCAACAATGCCGGCGGCCGAAAGGTTGAATGGGCGAACGCTTCTGATTCTCGCGCGTGCGGCTTACGGCCTTGGAGATTTTGATCGCGCTGGTGCGCTCATAGGTGAAGCGCTTCGCACCGGCGGAGATGCTTTGGGAGAAGCTTGGCTCCTGCGCGAGATCGGAAGAGCACACGTCTGAACTCCAGTCACGTTCGGTTATCTC
>ERZ795053.4846-NODE-4846-length-14303-cov-4.225084_pt1 | contig 14303 bp, 11 predicted proteins | sample MGYA00375137_ERZ795053 | MGnify/ENA primary metagenome ERZ795053 (study PRJEB30182, sample SAMN05720284) | activated sludge metagenome | isolation source: Anaerobic digester | place: Hong Kong | collected 2014-12-17 ... | reverse complement strand
GACCGGCGACCCTGGCGTCTTCATCCGCAGTATGGCCAGCCGGGGCAGTTTAGGCGGGCTGGCCCGCGCCGTGGGCGACGCGCTGAAAGTTCTCGACGCCGCCGGGTTCGATAAGATTTTGTTGGAAACGGTGGGGGCCGGTCAAAGCGAGGTCGAGATTGCCAAAACCGCCCAGACCGTCATCGTGGTCGAAGCGCCCGGTCTGGGCGACGATGTGCAGGCCATCAAGGCCGGCATCCTGGAAATTGCCGATATCTTTGTGGTCAACAAAGCTGACCGGCCCGAGGCCAAACGCACCGCCGCCGCCCTCAAGATGATGTTGGAACTGGGCCACGCCCCGGCCCACCACTTGCTGCGGCACAGCCTGCTGGCCTCGCTGGATCAAACCTCGCCCTACGAGGCCGCCGGCCCGGCTTGGACCATCCCCGTGCTGCCGACGGTAGCCATCAACGGCCAGGGCCTCGATGAGGTGGTGGCCGCCATCGAACAGCACCGCCAGCACCTGCTTGACAGCGGCGAACTGGCCCTACGCGACCGGGCCCGCCTGATCGATGAGTTGGAGACCACCCTACAAAGCGAACTAATGCGGCAGGTCATCGCCCGGCTGCCGGCCGACGTTTTGGCCGAGATGGTCGCCCGGCTGGATGACCGCTCGCTAACGCCGCAGGCCGCCGCCCAGAAGATTCTGGCTGCCGTGGGGTTAGCCGGGTAGGCCGATAATCCAAACCGTCATCTTGATAGCGCCGGTGATACTCTAGCTATGGACTGACTATTCCTCTGGCTCAATGGGCAAGTTGGAACACGTGGCCCGGTCGCTGCGGGTCAGGATGCGACTGTCATCCTGGCTCCAGGTGGCCTGATAGACCGGGCCGGTGTGGCCTTCGAGCTTGACCAGTTCCTGACCGCATCGTGGTCGCTACCCGCACCTGATTTCGGTCACTACCCGCACCTGATTTCGGTCGCTAGCCGCACCTGATTTCGATCAGAATCAGGGCATGGCACCTTAAATCGCCAGTTTTGGCCGGGTTGGCAACATCCTTAATAACTGCGCGGTTCCAGGAAAAATCAAAATCTATCAATCAGGAGTTTAGAAAACATGAGTGCAGAGTATCAAATCAATAAAACAGGTTTTAGCGACGGCGACGATGCCTATCACGCTTCGGTTCACTACAATGAGGTTATGTACGAAGATAACATCATCGATATGATGATGCTAATTCATCATTACGCCAACCGCACTCCTTAAATTTTAAGCCATTGGATCAGGAACAGGCTAATCCAACTGACCACTGTCGCTTCAACCACGTGCAGCGGGCCAATGAGCCACATATTAAACCCCAACGCCATCCCCAAGCCCTGCCCAACTCCAAAGCCGATGATGCCGGTCACCAGATAGATCAGAAAATCCCGCAGCGATTTACCCCGCCACAGATGAAAAATCGTACCGTACAGACTCCCCAACAGCAGGCCCAATAAGACAAAGGGTGGCATCAGTCCTTACCCGGCCGTTTGCTCGATAGTGCCCCCACCCAGAGCGATGTCGTCCTGATAAAAGACCACGGCCTGACCGGGAGTGATATCCCGGACCGGTTGATCAAAAATCAGACTGGCGCGTTGCTCAGCTAAAGGAGTTAGAGTGGCTTCTGTTTCTTTCGCTTTGTAGCGAATTTTGGCCTTGATTCTGATCGGTTCCAGCAGCGGTTGACCACTGACGTAGGACACTTGCCGGGCCGTCAGACGACTCTGCCCCAGATCGGCCTGGGTGCCGACTACTAAACTGTTGGTTTGAACGATTTTTTCGACCACGTACATCGGCTGCGGGGCCGACAGTCCCAACCCTTTGCGCTGTCCGATGGTATAAAAGGCCAGGCCCCGGTGTTCACCGATCTGATTGCCCGCCGTGTCGAGAATCGGGCCGCTCTGGACAACCTCCGGGGCGTTACGTTGCAAGAAGGATCGATAATCGCCCGGCCCTAAAAAGCAAAGGTCCTGGCTATCGGGCCGATTGAAAACCGGTAAATTCTTATCTTGGGCCATCTGCCGGATATCGCTTTTGCTGTGCTCGCCGACCGGGAAGAGAAGTCGGGCCAGCCGATCCTGGGTCATCGTGTACAACATATAGCTCTGGTCTTTGGTTGGGTCGAGACCTCGCAATAACTGGTAAGTGCCATCCGTGGCCGTTCGTACCCGAGCGTAGTGACCGGTCGCCAGGTAGTCGCCGCCCAAACTCAGCGCTTCCTTGAGTAACCGGTCGAAGCGAATATCGCGATTGCACACGATACATGGATTAGGCGTAACACCCCGCGCGTAACCATCGATGAAAAAATCGACCACAGTTGATTTGAATACCTGCTTGTAGTCGCGCACGTAAAATGGAATACCCAAGACATTGGCCACCCGCCGGGCGTCGTTGACGGCATCGGGCGTGCAGCAGCGATTGGCCGCGCCGCCCTGTTCGGCCCACAGCCGCAGCATCAAGCCCACCACCTCATAACCTTGCTCCACCAGCAGCGCCGCCGCCACCGAACTATCCACACCGCCGCTCATGGCCACGATAACTCGCTTTGAAGAATTATTGTTTTCGCTCATTAGTTTCACATCATTCATAATTAAAAGACGGGCCGCAGCCCGTCCATTAGAGTCCTCATTTTATCACAGCTAAAATGAACCGGCTAACTCATCATTTGATAGGTTGGATTGAGTTGTCGCACCTTTTCGATCACGTCCGGCAGTATCTCCAAGACAGCGTCGATGTCCGCCTCACGGGTTTGGCGGCCGACACTCATTCGAAGCGCGCTTAAGCCCAATTCATGCGGAATGCCCATCGCGGTCAACACGTGGCTCGGCTCCGGATTGCCGGTGGTGCAGGCGCTGCCGCTGGCCGCCTGAATACCCGCCAAATCCAGATGCATCAAAATCGGATCGGCTTCGCAGCCGCTAAAAACAAAGCTGGCGCTGTTGGGCAGCCGCCGAGTGGGGTGGCCGGTGACCTGGCTGCCGGGAATGTTATTAAGGACGCCGTCGATCAACTTATCCCGCAGTTCTCTCTGGCGCAGATTTTCCGTATCGCGCTTGCGTTCGACTAGCTCTAACGCCTTGGCGATGCCAACGATATACGGCACGTTTTCCGTACCCGGCCGACGATTCATTTCGTGCCCGCCGCCGGTGAGCGTCGGCAGTAGATTTGTACCGCGCCGTACGTACAAAATACCGATGCCTTTGGGCGCGTAAATCTTGTGACCTGAAATCGCGAGCAGATCCACATTCAACGAGTTGACCGACAACGATTCATATCCGGCAGCCTGCACCGCATCAGTATGAAACGCGATCCCCCGTGACCGGGCCAGCGCCCCAATGTCAGCGATCGGTTGCACTGAGCCGACTTCATTATTGGCATACATCACGCTGATCAACGTGGTTTCGGGCCGGATCGCGGCGGCGATAGCGTGGGGATCGACCACCCCATGCGAGTCGACCGGGACAATGGTCTGCTCGAAGCCGAATCTCTCGCAAAGCTGGTTGAAGGTGTGACTCACCGCGTGGTGTTCGATGGGCGTGGTGATCAGATGGTTGCCCTCACCGAGTTGTTTTTTAGCCCAGGCCACCCCGCGAATGGCTAAATTGTCGGCTTCGGTGCCGCAGGCCGTAAAGACAATTTCCTCCGGATCGCAACCTAACACAGCGGCCACGCTGTGACGGGCATCATCAATGGCTTGGGCGCTGGCCCGAGCCTGAGCGTGCGCTCCGGAGGCGTTGCCGTAGATATCGGTAAAATAGGGCAGCATCGCTTCCACCACTTGTGGATCGGTGGGGGTTGAAGCCGCATAATCGAGATAAATTGATCGTTTTGTGGGCATAGATGGTTGGCCTGCTCGCAATGACCTTTCTAACATTTTACAACGTCGGTTATTCTAGCATGTCCCTACCGGGGCGTCAAACAAAATTTTAAGACTTTCTCTACGTGAAAATAAGTTATAGATCGCCTTATTTTGCACCGATGCCCCCGACAGGGTAAAATAGTAAAATGCTGTTTTCAGATTGTTAAGCAGCTTACACCATAAACCCTGACCGAATCAATCTATGCAATTACCCGTAGTTTTCAACGATCGCTATCAACTGTTCAAAAAAATTGGCGAAGGTGGCCTGGCTGAGGTATACCAGGCCCAAGATATGTCTCTCGGCCGGTCGGTGGCGGTCAAGGTGCTGCGCGTCCAGTATACGCGAGACCCTTCATTTTTGGTCAACTTCCACCGCGAGGCCCAAAGTGCGGCCAAATTAAGCAACCCTTACATTGTGGCCGTATATGATTTTGGCCAGTTTGATAATCGCCCCTACATTGTCATGGAATGGGTGCCTGGTTCCGACCTGCGAACCATTCTCAATAATCAGCGTAAAATTCCTGTCGAGCAGGCCGTTGAATTTACCATTCAAATCTGTTCGGCGGTCGGTACGGCCCACCGGGCGGGTTTGGTGCATGGCGATTTGAAACCCGGCAATATTTTGATAACCCCTAACAAGCAGGCCAAAGTCGCTGATTTTGGCCTGGCTCGCGCTTTGGGCGAAAGTGCGATGGATGAAGGGGAGGTGGTGTGGGGTACCCCGGCCTATTTTGCACCGGAGCAAGCGTCCGGCGACCGGGTGCTGCCGGCCACCGATGTCTACGCTATTGGCATTATTCTGTATGAAATGTTGAGCGGCCGGGTGCCGTTTGTGGGCGTAGATGATCAGGATGTAGCGCGCAAGCAGATTTATGAAGCCCACATTCCGGTCGATAAACTGGATCGCCAGATTCCCGAACCTCTGGCTCGGATTGTTGACGCAGCGATGGCGAAAAACCCCAACGAGCGATTTCTCACCGCCGACCATCTGCGTGAAGCGTTGATCATGTTTCAGCAGGGTAATCTGATGGGCAGTGGTTCGCAAATGCCGATCTCGGCGGTAGTCGGATCACCGGTGCAGGGGCAAGGACGTTCGGCCCGCAGACCATCGGGCAGTCAGGCTAAATCATCAGGGCTGGGGCTCGATTTTATCATGATTCTACTGGGCTTGATTGCCATTGTGGCGGTTTTAGGGTTGGTTCCGCTGTTTGTCGCGATCTATAACACCTACCAACCCGGTTCCAACTCGGCGGCGGCCCCCGATTTGCCGGCCGGGCAAGTCCGGATGCCGGATGTGGTCGGACTGGAAGAAGCCTCGGCCCGGTCGGCGTTGGAGAATATGGGGCTGATTTTGGAGGTTGAGGGTGAAGAACCCCATCCGACCTGGCCGGCCTTTACCATCATTCGACAGTCGATTCAACCAGGAGCCGCCGTTGCTGAAGGGTCGGTAGTCAATGTGACGCTTAGCCAGGGCCCGTCGCTCATTGAAGTGCCCGATGTCCGCAATTTGGGCTTCGACCAGGCCGATCAGCAACTTCAGGCTTTAGACCTGGTCGTCCAGAAATATGAAGATTGGAGTACGGAAGCGCCGGGACTCGTTGTTCTACAAGATCCACCGCCCGGTTCGCTGGTGGCCAACCGAACGTTGGTGACGTTGGTAGTCAGCAGCGGGGCCAGAAGCCCGGTGGGGGCCAATTTGGGCGGCCAAATTGCCCTCGATGCTTATGAACTGCCCCGTTTGCAGTATCAACCCGGCGAGGCCGTGACGATCACCTTTTTCTGGCGGGCTATCACCCCGCCAACGGATGACTATAATTTATTCATTCATTTGACCACCCCGCAGGGCGGCATCGTTTCTGAAATCGATACGCGCCCCCAGAATGGGTCTGCTCTGACTTCTAGTTGGCAAGTCGGCCAAGTTATCATCGACCCCTACCAACTGCCTATTCCGGACACCACCGCTGCGGGCGATTACGAGATCCGCGTTGGCTTCTACAACCCCTCAACCAATACTCGGCTACCTATTTCAGATCCGGGTCGAGCCGAGGCCGATGATTTAGGTTCTCTAGTCTTGCGAACGATTCAGATTGTTCGATAATAACTCCTCAGGCGACTGAAGACTTGATTGATACCTTCGGGTAGGGTATTAAAAGCTTATCGATAAGCTACTGGGTTCTCTTTCGCATAGTTGTAAGCCTGCATGGCAGCCAGCACATGGCAGACCCACCCCAAACAACCCCCTGTTCCCAACCAAAACCCGGGCGTAATAATAAGCCAAAATATGGCCCACAAATAGCGTCCGTTGTAGAGTTGGCCTACGCCGGGTATGATGAAACTTAATACGGCAGCGGTTCCAGGGTTTCTCATTGCAAGTTCTCCTTTAGTAAGTGAAAGTGGGCGCAAGGGTTAGGGAAGGGTACCCCTTACGGCCTCACATCTTGTTATTATAATTCAATGGGTAGTAAGGAAGTAGGGTATAGAGATTATGAAAAAACCTACTTCTTACTTCACCAGACGGCTGGCATAGCATCACCGAGTAGTCGTGCCAGTTCCCTCAATCGGTGTGCATCACTCTCTATACGCACAAGTAGCCGGCAAGTTTCAGAGATAGGGCTGACACGAAACCAGATTGAACAGGTATTTGGCGTGTTCAACTGACTGGGTTACCAAGAGTCTTTAACCCCTGCCGGTGACCTCGTCCAACTTATCTTGGGTGCCAATGACCACCAGCACATCGTTGATTTCCAGGCCGACATCGCCACGAGGGGTGAAGCGGTACCGGCGCTGACGCTCCAAAAAGTCGTCTTGTTCGTCGTCAGCGCGCAAGCCATCATCCTCATGATCGGAGGATTTGATCGCAACTACCAGCAGCCCGGTGTAGCGACCGATATCCTTGATGGTTAGCTTGTGGGCGTGCTCGCCGTCGATCTGGCTGGCCTTAATCAATTCAACTAGTTCCGGGGTTTTGATATCGATTAAGGGAAGTTCGGTAAAGCGCAGGGTTTTGGATTTGTCGGAGACGTGGACCATCTGGTCGAGAAAGCGGACGACGCTGGGGCGGATCATCTCCGAGGCAGCGCGCAGGCCGCCGATGGCGTTGGTCGAAATGACCTTGTCGGCTCCGGCCTTTTCCATCTTGCTACGGTTGAGGCGTTCGTCGTCCACGCGGGTTACAATGCGAACGCGGGGGTTAAGGGAACGAGCGGAGAGGATGACAAATAAGTTATCTTTGTCATCGCCCATAGCGGTGAACAACCCTTTAGCGCGTTTGATACCGGCTTGGATTAAGGCTTCATCTTCGGTGGCGTCGCCTTCGATAAAGTAGATACCGTCGTTTGAGTCGGGCAGGCTGGCTTGCAAGTTGGCAATCACCTCAGGATGGTGTTCAACAACCACAAGCGGCATCCGGCGGTAATAGAACTCCTCAGCAATGTGGAAGCCGGTGCGACCGGCGCCACATAGAATGTAATGGTCATTTAGGTCTTTGATCGGGTCGGTCATGGGTTTGGTGTACTTTTTGATGAATTTATTCCGGTGATTGGCACGGTTGCCCAAATCGAGCGCATTGCAGGAAATACAACACTGCGATAACTCGATTAAGGGTCGATCACCATTGGGTTAGCCTAACAGTTTTGCCGTCCAGAGTTCAAGAAAGCTCTGGGAAAGAACCTCATGGTTAAGTTTCAGCCGTTGATCGGGGGTAGAAATAACAATGAGAACGTCACCTCGGTGTAATTTAGTAACACCCCGGGGGGAATAGATGTAGCGGTCTTCGCCGGCCGCTCGCTGGCCGCGTTCGATAGCCACCACCATCAATTCGGAGCGTTGGCCGATGTCATAGATGTGCAGTTCGTCGTTTTCGAGCTTTTCGACCAGAGATGGCGCTTTGATTTCGCTGACGTACAGCTCTTCCAGTCGAAGCGTCTGGCCGGTTTGGCGCTCGGCCCGCAGCATTTCATCGAGCAAGGTCACAACCTCTGAGTTGAGCATTTCGGCGATCATCCGCCGCCCGCTAACTTCTTCGGGTGAGATGACCACGTTGGCCCCGGCTTTTAACATTTTGCGACGGTTTTTGACCTGACTCACACGGGAAATGATATGCAGGTCGGGGTTGATATGGCGGGCGCTCAGGGCAATAAACACGTTGTTCTTGTCCTCGCTTAGGGCAGCCACCAACCCTCTGGCCCGTTCGACGCCGGCCAGCAGTAGAACCTCATCCTGGGTAGCGTCACCTTGGACGTAGGGAATATCCATTTCACGCAGCAGTTCCTCTAACACGGTCGGTGACTGTTCGATAACCACAAAAGGAACTTCTGTTTTATACAACTCCAACGCGATCTGTTTGCCCATACGCCCACTGCCGCATAAGACATAGTGATCTTTTAGGCGCACAATCTGGTTATCGACGCGCTTGCCCTGAATGAACCGGTGAAAATTTCCTTCGATCACAAACGACGCCACCGAGGTGACGGCATAACCACCGATGCCGATAGCAAACAGACTTAAAACGATGGTAAAAACGCGGCCTTCGGAACTGGACGGGCTAAAATCGCCATAGCCGATGGTGGTCATCGTGATAATCGTGGCGTACAGCGATTCGACCAGGGACCAATTTTCCAGGCGATTGTATCCTACGGTTCCCACAATCGCCACGATCAGAAACAAGATAAAGGCGCGCACCACCCGAAGCTGAGTCAGCATCGAAGCCGGGACTTTGGTGAAGACAAAAATGAGAATGACCGAGATGGTGAAAACGGCGTAAATCGAAATAACCGATGGGCTTAACACTAAAGCTGGGGGGATGAAAAAGTAGCTGACGACCAAACAGCCAAACAGGCAGATGACCACTCCTAAACTCCAGCGAATAATAGGCCAGTACGGAACCGACTGCTCGAAAACGTTTAGACTCTGAACCTGGTCATGCATAATCGACAGCAATCTTGTTCTGACAATGGCCGCGTAAATGTGCCAGGCCGTCAGGCCAAAGGCCAGGGCCTCGCCCACATAATCGTAGAGAATGGAGGAGATGTGGTTAGGCGGCAGAGGATTCTCCATAAAAACCCAGCCGATGATAGCCCCCGTACTAAACACGATCCACTCCCGGCGGCGGTTAAGGGAGTAGGCCTCGGCCTCCAATCGTTTGAATCGGTCATTGTAGGGGACCAGTAAGCGATAGGTTTCAATGGCCAAGGTCATCAATCGCCGCATAATCGGCTGGATGAGGAGTAAGTAGACCGTAACGACCGGAAAGATGAGGGCGTTCCACCATAGGTCAAACTCGGCGGCAAAACCGTCAAGGTAGGCCAGTCCAACAAAGCTGAGATAAAATAAAACCCCAACGGTAATGCTGGCGAGAGGCCAGGAGGAGATGGGGATGAACTTCAGCAGCGCCTCGGGCAGCGTTGGGGGATCGACCGGAGGCATTTGAAAATATAGCCCAAGCTGGTGTTTGAGGCGTTTGAAAAAAGGCATCGGATGATTATCGAGGACGCCGCGCGAGAAACGCGGCTCGTTAGCGGCCGGTTTTGATGTCATGCCTCCACTCCAATAATGTAGCTCTCACTATTTCGCTGGCTTAGGTTTGTAATGTGTCCAACTCGTCAATCATGCCATCGACAAATTTGAAGCCGCCGCGCCAGAAGTTAGGATCGGCCATATCGATCCCCACTTCGGTGAGAATATGGTTGGGACTGGCTGAGCCGCCGTAAGCCAATATCTTGTGTAACACCGGCTGAAAAGCCTGCCCCTGAACCTTGTACTGCTGGTAAAGCGACAGCGACAGGAGCTGCCCAAAACTGTAGGCGTAACAGTAGAAGGGCGTATGATAGATGTGCGGGATCGAGATCCACTCATGCCTGAAATCGTCGCTAATGTCTAGCGAATCGCCAAACTGCTGCTGTAAATTGGCCAGATACAATTGGTTGAGTTGGTCGGTGGTGCTGCCTTCGGCAATTAGACGGTGGGCGTCTCGCTCAAACATCACGAAATAGGCCTGGCGCAGAACGGTCGCGTAAGCATCATCGATGGCCTCAACCAGCAAATCGCGCCGTACTTCCGGGCTGCTTTCCTCGGCCAGTAACCGGTCGGTCAGCAGCATCTCCGAGAAAACCGAAGCGGTTTCGGCCAGGGGGAGGGCGGAATGGTACGTTAGAACCGAATGGTCGCCGGCCATCAGCGCGTGGATAGCGTGGCCCAACTCGTGAGCCAGAGTAGCCACGTCGCGGGGTTCACCGGTATAGTTGAGCAGAACCCACGGGGTCAAACCGGGCAGAATCCCGGCGCAGAACGCCCCGCCCCGTTTGCCCGGCCGGATTTCGGAGTCGATGTGTTTATCGGCAAAGACACGGTGGGCTTGGTCAGCCATCAACGGGGAGAAGGCATGCAGGCTGTCCAGTACCAGATCGACGGCATCGCTATAGGCAAATTTTTGGCTGTGGCTCTGATTTAGCGGTGCGTACAAGTCATAGCGACGCAGTCGGTCGGTCGGGCTATTGAGCCAGCCGGCTTTAAGTTTGAAATAGCGATGAAAAACGGGCGCTTGTTCGGCGCACACGTCAAGCAAGGTTTCAACGACCGAGTCCGGGATGTCATTCGCCAGGTTCCGCACTGAAATGGGGGCAGAAATGCCCCTTAGCTTGATATTTTCATTGGCCCAATCGCGAACGGTATGGATGTAAATTTGAGCCAGAACGGCCTCTTCCTGACCAAAAACACGATATAACTCCTGATAGGCTGCGGCTCTCATTTCGGGTCGGGGATCGCGAACGTACGTCATCAACTCACTTCGGGTTAGTTGTTTCGTCTCGCCATCGACATTGAAATTGAAGACAAATTTATTCGTAATCATGTCATATAGGGTTGTTAGCGCGTTGACCCCGTTGACATCTTTAATATTAATGATCTGTTCTTCAACTTCCGACAGGGTGTAATCCTTAAACAGGCGATCTTGCTCAAAGCTGTAGCGGGCATCACCGGTGTAGTCGAGCAAGCGCTGGGCCGCGGCATCGTCAAGACTTCGCCACCACAACCGGAAAAAGAGGATTCGGTTATTTAGGTCGGTGAGCAGTTGTTCCATGCGCCCCATCATCGCTAAGGCTGCCTGATTTTGGGTGTCTTCGGTGAACCAAAGCTGGCCATAACTGCCCAGTCGGCTGATTAGCACGGTAAAAGTTTCGATCTTTTGAACGGCTTGAGCAAAGGCCTCGCCGCTAATTTGCGGCGATAGTTGGGGTCGCAGCGCTTCAAGATAGCTGGTGGCAGCCTCAAGTTCTTGGACCGCTTGATCGACCGCCGGGCTGTCAGCCGCCGGGAATAGCGCTTCAAGAGTCCAGCGTGTTTGTTGGTATTGGCTGTTTTTTGTCACTTGTTAAATCCTCCATAGATTGTTAATTTGTGATTACCACGAATTAACTACATTATCTTCGTATAGTAGGTTGTGGGGCAAAAATTTACAGAACCGCAGCAACAAAAGTTGTTCGCGAGATTTTCCAAAGAATAGCACCTATTGTCAAATGCACGGCGGGGCTATGGTGTGGGCCTTCAAGATAGGATGAATTTTTCAATGGCGACGGCTACACCGTCGTCATTGACGGAGGGAGCTACCCAATCCGCCATGGCCTTAAGGCTGGCGGGAGCGTGACCCATAGCAATGGTCGTGTGGGCCACCTTAAAGATATTGAGGTCATTGTACGAGTCGCCGATGGCCAGGGTTTGGTTGATATCGCCGCCCAGGTAATCGACTAAATCTTGTAAAGCGCTCCCTTTCGAGGCGGAACTGTTGATGGCGTTGCCAAAATAGATACCGTTGCTAGGATCTAAACTCCAGGCCATTTTGCAATAGCCTTCCATTTCAGCCGAGACGATATCAGCTCGCCGTTTCTGGTCCGCATCGGCGGCCAGGAGTTGCGCTTTCACAACTTTAACTCGATCAACCAGGCTGGTCAGATCGGTGACCAGAGGATTAAGTTGTAATTTGAGCCGTTGATGTTGAGCTAGCTCATTATCATTCTCTATGAAATAAAAATCGTGGGCGTAAATTTCAAGAAATAAATCATATTTACGGGCCAGCCGGATAATTTGTTCAGTAGCTCTAGGCGGTAGCGCACGCAAAATAATGATTTCGTTGCTGGGCCACTCGACAACAGCGGCGCCGTCGAAGAAGATGTGCAAGCCATTAAGGTCAAGCAACCGTAATAGATGGTAACATGCCTCTGAAGCTCGCCCCGTGCCGAGAGCGACCGTTATTCCTGTGGCTTGCGCGGCCTTGACGGCCTCGACAACTCGCTGAGTTGGATAAGCCCCATGACCAATAAGGGTGCCATCAACATCAAGGATTAGAAATTTGTATTCAGGCTTCAAAATCATTCCTTTAATAACAGGTTGAATTGGTAATCGACTGACTGTGGAGACGTAGGAAGTCAAAAATAGGTTATCCTAACTCAATTATAACTAATTTTAAGTAATTGGCACGATCCTTAGCGGGATTTCAAGAAAACATTTTTACTTCGATTAGGAAAGATTATCCGAAATAAAAAATGCGCCCGTTTATCATGATTCAGATAAATCCTACCCCTATGGTAAAATGGGCTGATGAGTGTCCCCTCAGCCCTTCTTCACCGATATGGTGTGCCGGCGGCGGTAGGTTTGGCCCTGCTTGTGGCGTTGCTGCTGCCGCTCAATTTGCTTGCCGACCAACCCCTCCATCACGACGAAGCCCTCTACGCTACGTGGGCCGTCACGCTCGCCGCCGGCGACGATCCTTGGCTTAGCGCCATCCCCATTGATAAGCCGCCGCTGTTTTTACTGCTCGTTGCCGGTGCATTTCGCTTACTCGGCGTCACTGAAACAGTAGCCCGGCTACCGTCACTGCTGGCCACGGCGGCTGTCGTCCTGCTAACATACCTGCTTGGGTCCAAGCTGTATAATGAAGCCACTGGCCTGTTAGCCGCCTGGCTGACGGCCCTATCCCCCTTCACTATCCTTTTTGCTCCGACCGCTCTGACCGATCCAACTCTAGTCGCCTTGGTGCTGGCTGCGTGTTTGGCCGCCGCCTACGAGCGAGCCGGGTTAGCCGGTATTGGCGCGGCCCTGGCCATCGCTACCAAGCAGCAAGGTATTTTCTTTGTGCCGCTGATCGCCGGCTGCCTGTTTGTGACCAAATGGCAGCGTGATAGGGTGGTCGGTAGCTTAGTTGCTGAAACCAGGCAAGGTCCGGATCAATCCGCCACGTCTCACGTCTTACCTTCCACATCCTACGCCTCACTTGCTTCGTCCTTCTTTCTCGGTCTCTTCCTCACCTTCCTACCCTTTATCGGGTGGGATCTCAGCCGCAGCCAACCTTCGGCCTTTTTTCAACAGAGCCTCAACAATTATGGAGGGTTGGCCCTTGATGTTACCGACTTTAACGAACGCTGGCTTGGGTTTATGGAACTGCTTCGCTACGGAACCGGCTCACTATTCTTAAATTTCATTTTTCTCGCCGGCTTGCCCATTCTTATTATCTATAATTTTTATGACTTGTATACTATACGAAAAACCAACTCGCCTTCTTACCCCCTTAACGCCCATCTGCCCTTCGATCTCCTCCTCATCTTCTTTTGCATCGTTTTCCTCTTACTGCATACGCTTTTTTCTTTTCAAGTTTGGGATCGCTACCTGCTGGGACTGATTCCGCTGCTAGCGCTGCTGCTGGCTCGAATTCTGCTCTTGCCCTGGACCTTAATCGAAAATTACATCCTAACCACACCCACACCATTTCGACAGTGGAGCCGGTTAATCTTCGGCTGCGGGTTAGCCATCCTATTGACCGCCTGTCTGGCTCGCCCTGTCGAAGATGCCGTACATGGTCGTTATCCCCTCGGTAGTAACAGCCAGGCCGTCGCCGGCATCGAGCAGATTGTGGCCTACTTGCAGGGCCACGTTGGGGCCAACACCACCCTCTACCATCACTGGCTTGGTACCCACTGGCGATTTTACCTGCGGGGCTATCCGTATGATCTACAATTTTGGGACACTCCGGAGGAACTTGCCGCCAAAGCCAAGCCTGGCCACTTGATCGCTTTTCCCGCCTGGCGCTCCGATACTGAGGCCCGGCTGGCGCTGTTCGAAACCGGTCTCGGGCTGCGGGAACTGGCCCGTGCTTACAAGCCTGATGGATCGCCTTCGGTCATTCTCTACCGGCTGGAACCGCTTCCTTGAGCCATATCAAGCATCGATCTGTTGAGCTCGACAACTTTGCTCGATTGGGAGTTCTTGTCGATAATTACCGTCATGACCAATAAGTGGTTTCACCTACCGGCAGCTTTACTCATCGTCGTGCTGACTCTAATCTTCTTTTGGAAAATCCTGCTAACCAACCTCATCCTCAGCGGGGTCGATGTCTTTCTTTACTTTTATCCCTACAAAGCCTACACCGCTGAAGTGTTA
>ERZ795053.4844-NODE-4844-length-14306-cov-4.808645_pt1 | contig 14306 bp, 9 predicted proteins | sample MGYA00375137_ERZ795053 | MGnify/ENA primary metagenome ERZ795053 (study PRJEB30182, sample SAMN05720284) | activated sludge metagenome | isolation source: Anaerobic digester | place: Hong Kong | collected 2014-12-17 ... | reverse complement strand
CAAAAACAGCGATTTCGGAACCGGGAGGTCATATGACCTTATTTAACGACATTGAGTCCTCAGTCCCTGGCGGGACTGAGGACTGTTAACTTTATGGCAGTGACTTAGTTTTGTGTCAAGACAAGCACATCACGCGCTTTGATCACTCGGTCAACACTGTGGGCGAGCGAATCGTACGGCGGTTGGTTTCGGATGGAGAGATGAGAGAACTTGCCGAGCGAGGCCAACATTTCCGTACGTGTAAAGCGGGTCGCGTCCCATGCCAGGACAATGACACCGCCACGGCGGAGCATACTCAGCCAACCGGGCAATGCTTCCAGCAGCAACGTGTTCAGTTGGCCCTGGTGTTGGACCCCATAGGGCAAGTCGGCAACAATGAGGTGTGGCTTGAAACCTGGTAGCAGTGTCTGTGTTTGCAACGTGTCGCCGTTGGCCATGATGCATTCCTGGATGGGGTGGCCGCCATGTTTTTTGCCGATGGTACAGTGCCAGCGCAGGCCGAGCCCTTTGAGCCGCTCCGGCTGCATCTTGTGCGAAATGCGCGCAGTTTGAAAATACTGTTGCAAAAAGGTGGCTGTCGAGCGCACATCCTCTGTGTCACTGTCCACACCCCCAACTTTTTGCGCGCCTAGCATCAATCCAACAAACAACGTTGTGCCGCCGCCCATGAGCGGGTCCATGAGCGTGAGTTCGTGCCAGGGCTGATCAGCAAAGGCGCTGCTGTAGCGGGCGACATTGCAGAGAAAGTGGGTAAAAAGTTCATTGGTCTTGCCCCGATAGCGTCGCGTTGCCACCAGATCGGGCGGCAAGGTTGGCTGCCAGTCACTCGCCAGCGGGCGCAACAATGGGCCCTTGACATCGCCAATCTGGTCATAGTGGATGAAAAATGCGCTCGTCATGGCCAACATGCTCAACTCGCGCAATTGCTCAGAAGTTGGTTCTTGGGGGAGCACAAAACGCACGTAATCCTGACCACCGAGCGTTAACTGGACAAAATCGGTGGCCTGTGTGCCCAAGGGGCTGAGCTGTAGTTCCGGGATGGCAAGGGCACGCGCCAGATCGGCGTATTGGGTACTGCGCTGGGGAGCAACCTGGGCAAGGATCGTTGTCATTTCTTCAACAACTTCCGTTCCTGATAAACCGACGCTGCCTCGCGCACCAAAGCCGCCGTTTGTATCGCGCCAAACTCTTGCGCCAATCGGTCCGCTAGAGCCGTCATCTCGGCCAGCGTGGCGCGACCGGGGCGCATCTTTTCGTACATCATCAACAACTCTTCATTCGGCACTTTTGTCAATTCGGCGGCGCGTGTCAAATTTTCCGCCAACTGCGAAAAGCCACTCTGTGCCGCCACCGTTGCCTGCGCCCGCAATGTCTCATCGCTAATGCGCAGATCTTCCGGCGACAGCTCAGCCAAATGCTCTAACGTTACCCCATCCGCGGTCCGCCCACTCGCCGCTGTTAAATTCTCCGCATCATCCATCAGCGGATAGTGCATACCGTTGACCTTCCCATTCTCCGCCATCAACTCACTCCATTTGTCTACTTGGATATCTGTCCGCAACACGTATTGTACGCATCACGCATCACGTTTCACGTTTCAAGCTTTACGTTTCGCGCATCACGTTTCACAGTTACACTTCCGGCTCCCAATCAAAGAACATCTCGGTCGGTGGCTCGTCTGTGATTGCCTCCGTCTCCCGGCGATGGAGTAGTGCCGTTTTGACGATCAACTTGAGGCGCGCCCAATTGTCGATCTTGACGCCAACCGGTTTGGTTGCTTCGCCTTTGGCATAGCGGGCCGCGTTGCGACCGATCGCTTCGTAGGTCTCAAGCGTCAAACTTGGCGATTGGGGAAAGAGCTCCAGATTGTTAAGGCGTGCCAACCCCCGCTTGTGGATGACCGTGGTGCCCCGTGATTGCAGACCGATGCCAATGCCGGAGCCACTCAAGCTCGAGGCAATTTCGCCAATCGCCGCACAGTCCGAAGTGTGATGGACCTTGACAATGCGGGCAATGAGCCCCTCTTTGGCGACACCAGTGAGGATCGCCTCCAGTACGTCCTCATGCTCTAACTCGCCGATCGTGCGGGTTAAATCTTTGTTAAAGGCCGGCCCCACGGCCACAATAATTTCGTTGCGGGTGCCTTCCTTGGCCGCCGTGCCGTCGATCAACTTCGCCGTCGGCTCACCCACTTGTGGGTCGATAAAGTCGCGGGGGGATTTGGCCTGGGGGATCCGCTGCACCTCTGCCCACCGGTCGCCCGCGAGCCGGTAGCCGGTGCCGGGACCAGTATAGTCGTTGACATCGTTGATACCGCTGAGCACGTGGAAATGTTTATCGAAGATCGCCGCCGGTTGCAGATAATCGCCGGCAATCCGTTGTCGCCCCATTTCGAGGACATTGCGCGCCGTCTTGGTGAAGCCCCGTTTCTCCAGCGCCGCAACCACCGTCAACATCGTCTGGTCGCCGGCCAGAAAAGCATCGGCCGCAGCCAGATCGGCAATGAGATCCCGATCGGGCATGTCATCGCTGCTGTGCCCCACCGTCGCCGCTTCGACCTCCGCATCGGTGATCGGCGGGAAGCCGAGTTCGGCGTAGATCGCCTGGATCGCCTGGGCGCCTTCGCGGCGGATCGCCAGCGCTTCTGCCTCGGTAATCGGCCGCAACCCGGCATCGACCTGCATGTCGCGTTGGAGCACGTTGTAGTCGTCAAAGTCTTCGGCATCGTAGTTGCCGCCGCCGAAGAGATTGTCCCGTTTGGGCACCGCGCTGTAGCCGGAGTGAATAAAGTCAGTGCCGGGGATGAATTGACACATGAGCTTGGCCGTCTTGCGGATCGCCGAATGGGAGGCCAGCGCATCATTGCCCGACGCGCATTCAAGGCCCAACATCGACGCAATCAGATTTTCCGCCAACACGGCGCGCACACCACCAGGCAACGACTCGGGCAACGCAATACAGGAGATCGAGCCATTCTGAATGCCCTGGCTGCCGCAGCCGCGCGTCAACATGAGACAGCGTGCTTCGAGATAGAGCATCGAGCACTGTTCGGCACTGCCCATGAGCGCCTCGGAACCGGTGCCGGAGGTAAAGCGCACCTTCACGCCACGTGATGCATAGGCCGCGGCCAGAAAGGCTTTGGACCAGGGCGTGTCGTCGCCATCGGCAAAGGAGCGCTCGGTGCCGTAGACCGAGAGGGTTTCGGCGTAGGTGGTGAGCCCCTTCATGGCCAGTTGCAGGCTCAGCCGCTCCTCGACCGCACATTGGGTGAGCACACCGCCGCGCCCGGTCTGCGTGCCCACGAGAATTGCCAGTGCATTGAACGGGGCATTACGCGCCACACGCACCGTTGTCTCGACTTCGGCAAAGCCACGCAGCGCGGCTTCGGCGGCGTCGGCGGCGAGCAGAGCGGGATGCTCTTTCCAGTTGGTGACGTGGGCCTGGTTGGCAGGGGTGCGGCGCACCCGCATCTTGCCCAGGCCCATCATCATCTCCAGCACATTCATGTGGCGGATGACTTCGCAGAGTTTGGCGGGGGTACAGCCTTCGGCGAGGCGGCGGACCATCTGTTGCGACACGTTGATATCGACCAACATGTGCGCAATCTGTTGCGATGGAGTGGCCATTGCCTCTTCGGCCACGTCGAGGTTGATGGCATGGTCCGCGATCCAGTGGTCGATGGCATCAAAGTCAGCGCGTTGTTTGCCGTCTAGCTCGACGACTTTGCCCGCTTCAATACGCAGCGAAGGGGCGGGATCATAGGGGCTATCGGCGACCATGAGGCCGGCTTCAGCCCACGGTTCGACAAAGGTTTCTTTATTGATATCGCGCTCAGCAAGCACGGCAAAACGACGGGATGTGGTCATGGCTTAGGGTACCTCATAGATTACGGCGCGTCGCCGGGATTGAGCAACAGATTTCCTGGCGCTTGTGCCCGGCGCAGGAGTGCCAGGAAATCTCACTGGATCAACTTGCTTCTTCAAGTTTCTGCCGCGCAAAGGCAAAGGCATCGTCCTCCGGTGCATAGCCGATTTCGGCGCGCGCATTGGTGATGTCGAGCCGCTTCCAGCGGTTGTTGGAAACGCCTTGATAAACGGCAAAATCAAGCTCATCCGGTGCTTCCACACTCTTGGTCACGAGTTGGGTCAGATCTTCCATCGTGATGATGATGTCGATATACTCGTGATCCAGATTGTAGCGGTTGGCAAAGAACGGATTGTCCGGGCGTTGGGAGACCGCGCCAAAGCGCAGGCAGATCGCCGAGAGGCCGTGGGTGTGCGAATAGTAGCGGGCCAATGCTTCGCCCCAACATTTGGTGGCGCCATAGAGGTTGATCGGATAGACCGGCATGGTGGTGTTCACCTGCACTTCCGCCGGGTAGCCAAAGACGGCGTTGACACTGCTGGCGTAGACGATGCGGCGACAACCGGCCTGGCGCGCCGCTTCAAAGGCATTGTAGGTGCCGATGACGTTGTTGGGCAGCAGGCTTTCCCACGATGCTTCCATTCGGGGATCGGCCCCCATGTGGACAATGGTATCCATGCCCTGACAGAGGGCGGCGAGGGCGTCATAATCGGCAATATTGGCTTCGGTAAAAGGGAAGCCAAAGGTCTCCTTGGGCGCGCGGATGTCGGTGAGATACAGCTCATAGCGCTCTTTCCATTGATTGGTGAGAAAGGAGCCAATACGACCGGCCGCGCCAGTGATTAGAATTTTGCGTTTCATGTTTGAATCCATTCGTCTTGCACCCATCATTGTCTTTCCCGGTCATGCCCATCCTCTTGTCTGTCGCCGGTGCGAGGGGAAAGCAACAATGTGGATCGGGCGTTCCGTTGGATGCCACTGTGGGTATTGAGGTTATCGGATAAACTTCAGGCAGAAGCTTGGCGAGAAATAGCAGCAAACCACTGTGAATTTGTCACAAGTGGATGCGCAGATTGACTGATTGCCCCTTGCTGACTCTCGACGTTCTGCTCCATTGTATATGTTAACAGCTTTTTCAATAAATCGGCTAATACACGCGGCATGAAGGCGTGGATTTCATCTGCTGTTGCCACGGCAAGCGCATGATAGTTTGTCGCGGCGTCCCGGTCGCCACATTGATGGGCACAAATGCCGAGTAAGGCTTGCGCCTGGCCCAATTCATCCAATTGTCGAATGTCCTGATAGATGGAGGCGCTCTTTTGAAGTGCCAGAGCCGCGTCGCTGGGATAACCAAGCGCCAGAAGTGTCCAGCCACGCAGCAACTCGGTATAGGCTATCCCGCGTTTTGAAGATGCGCTATCGAAATAGTCATAGGCGGGCTGGAGCGTGTTCACAGCCAGTTCATATTCACCAACATGGATATGGACATGGGCCAAGACCGCGCGGGCAAACATCTCTTCGGTTTGCAGGCCAAGGGTATGGTAAATCGGAATGCTCTCCTCCAGTGGCTCGATCGCTTCAAAAGGCCGGCCAAGCAGGGTCAATGTTTCGCCCAATTTGCCGAAACCAGCCGCAATCCCCGCTTGATCATTGATTTCGCCATAGATGGCAATGCTTTGGCGGATCAGCTGTTCCGCCTCTTGGTGATAGCCCTGGTAGAGCGTGATCCCACCCAAGGCCCGCAGAGAGCCGGCAATCCCCCGCTGATCCTGTAACTGTTGACGGATCGTCAAGCTTTCCTGGTAGAGCGTGCGCGCTTCATCATAGGCGCCCAAGTGTTGAATCAGCCATCCCAGTGCATCAAGGGCATTGGCAGTTCCCCATGATTCGTTGATTGCCCGATACGCCTGCAGGCTGCGTTCATAGGCATTTTGGGCCGCGCTGCGGTCTAGATCGCGCAGGGTGTGGCCCAATTGCAACCAGGCAAAACCTTCTTCCGCACGCATCTCTTCCGTAACGAGTGGTGCACGTTGCAATTGGGCCAACGCCGCTTGGCCGCGCTGCAGTGCGTGCTCAATCTGACCAAGAAGACGCAAAAAGAGACCATGCCAAATGGTTAGGGAGAGGTGCAATTTTGCCACTAAAAGTCGATCGTCTTGTTGTTGAAAAAATGGCAAACGTGCCAACGCCGAGGCGATGCCGTCGGCGCCCTCTTGATATCGTCCACGCCACACATAGAATTGGGAGAGACCGTTGACCATCGCCAGGAGTGATTCGACATCGCCGTGGGCAACGAACCACTGCCAGGCCACGCGCAAATTTTCACTATCCGTCTCCATTGCCTTCAACGTCTGCTGTTGCCTCTCATCTTTCAATGCCGGTGTCCAGGCAACTGTGGCCTCGACAAAATAAGCACTGTGGCGCTTGCCAATCTCGAGAGCAGTTGGCGATGTCGCGGCTAATTTTTCATGGGCGTATTGACGCAACAGTTCATGCAGTGCAAAACGCCCTTTTACTACTGGCTGCAGCAATGATTTTTTCACCAAAGATTGAAGTAGATGGGGTGTCGCATTGGCGACTTGCTGTGCCGCACGGCGCGATAAACTGCCACGAAAAATGGACAGCCGTTCAAAGAGCTGCTGTTCCTGGGGCGCCAACATGCGCCACGAATGGTCAATGGCAGCACGGATGCTGCGTTGACGCAAGGGCAGATCGGGCAGATCGGCAGCCAAAAAGTCGAAGCTGCGATTGATTTCCTCGGCGATTTCTGCCGGCGTATAGATATCCATCCATGCCGCTGCCAGCAGAATTCCCAATGGCATGCCCTGAACCAACTGACAAATACGCACCACCGCGGGCCAATCTTGATCGAGTAGCACATAGTCCGCTTGTAATCGGCGCGCGCATTGGACAAAGAGCTGAACGGCGCTGTACTCAGTATCGCTTGCGAGATCCAGGCGGCTACTCTCTGCTGTGCCCCGTGCGGCGAGGCTGCCCAGCTGTTCCGGGAAGTGAAGCCCGCCCAGCGAAAAGAGATGTTCACCATGCATGTTGAGCCTGGCCCGTGATGTCATTACGATTTTGAGATGGGGCGAGCCGGCGAGAATCTCCGTCACCAGGGCGATCAATTCCGATCCAAGTTGTGCCGGCAGGTTCCCGTGTTGCCCGCCGTCAGTGTCACCCCCCGTATCGACCAAATGCTCGACATTGTCGAGCACCAGGAGTGTCTGTCTGTCTTGAAGGGCATCGAGAAGCTGTTTTTTGGAATTGCCTTCTACGTAGAAGGTGAAGCCGAGTCGTTCGGCCATCATCGCGATGATCGTCTCCGCACTATCCAACGAAGTCAGCGACAGAAAGTAAATACCATCGGGAAAGGAACAGTTGAGCGTGTGGGTGGTGAGTGGATTGGTGAATTGATTGGCCAACTGCAGTGCCAGCCGCGTCTTACCGACACCACCTGCACCGGTAATCGTCAACAGCCGACAGTCGGCGCTACACAGGAGGGTGCTGAGTGTAAGTAATTCTGTTTCGCGCCCCACAAAGCGTGTGGTTGCTGTAGGCAGGTTGTGTGGTGGGGGCGTGTTGGCTGCTTTGAGTGTTTCATAGAGCCGCGTCGTTTCCACCGCCGGCTCGACCCCCAATTCTTGCCTCAATGTGTGGCAACAGCGTTCATAGTGTGCCAGTGCTTCTTCGACACGCTCAAGGCGAGCGAGCAATGTCATCAGGCGGCGATGGGCTGGTTCCCAGGTGGGCTCATGGTAAAGTGTTCGTTCCGATAAGGCCAGCGCCTGCTCAAGTGTACCCGAGTGCAAAGCCTGTTCAGCCGCATCTTCCAAGGCCACAGTCAATAAGTGCCGGCACTCTTCACGCATTGTCTCCATCCAGAGTTCAAATTCCGGCGCATCTCGAACGATGAAGTTGTTGAGAAATGGACCGCGGTAGAGTTCATCGGCCTGCCAAACTTGATCCACATGTAAATGCGCCAGTGGGTTTGGGTCAGGTCCAGTATAGCTGGTCGGGCTGCGCCGCAGCAGTGTATGAAACGCATGCAGATCAAGCGCAACCGCTTCCGATGCCAGTGCGGCATTCTGGTGGTCTGTTATCAGTATCGAGCCGATTAACTTGCGAAGATTAGAAAGCGCTTTGGTCAGATTTTTGCGCGCTGCCGCGGAGGGCATGTAGCCCCAAAAGAGCGTGGCGAGATGGTCGCGACTGTGGGGTTGTCCAGTGGCCGCCAGGTAGTAGAGGAGCGCTTGTGCTTTGCTTGAAATAAACCCGGTGACCGAGTCGTTGTTGTTGGTCACTTGTGGATCGCCAAGCAGTGAGAAATGCAGTGAGCTGGCCATTGGTGAAGAATCCCCTCCTGTTGGTTCCCGCATCGTGCAATTCAGTGTCTGACTGAAAATTCTCTGTTCCTGCTGGGCCACAATCAAATGTGCGAATAGCTACGCTGTTTGTGCGACCACGCGTGCAGTCACTCGTCCTTCTATTGGTCGCTCAATTCACAGTTCACTTCACAGTGAATTCACATTCAATTCGCAGCCGCCGGATATTGTCAAGTATAGCATATGCTACTTCACACGTGTACTGACAATTTCCATCATTTTTTCATGTCTATCTATCAGGAGAACCCCATCATGATTGATTCTGTGCTCTATACCCGACCCGACCATGCCCCCCAATGCCTCATCCAAATGGGGCGTGCGGTACGTGGACGCGGCAAAAGACTGGTTATGCGTACGATAGTGGCCAACGATCTGTCACAAATCGGTGTGTTGCGCCGCTGTTGCCTGTTCCTGCTCGTGGCATTGTTCTGCCTACTGAGTCAACAACAATCGGTGCTTGCACAAATCAATAATCCGCCGCAGGTAGAACCGGTGGCGAACCGTGAGATGTACCTTGGCGATGAGATCCAAATTAACCTCAATGCCAGCGATCCCAATGAATTTGATATCGTGACCTTCATGGAGGAACCGTCGTTGTTACCGCTGCCTACGGGGGCAGAGCTCTTTCCAAGTGGTGACGGCTCGGGCTTTATTCTCTTTGCGCCAACCGCTGCCGGTGTCTACGAATTTGCCGTGGTGGCGGTGGACAACGGGACACCCCAAGGACGCACCGCGGTCTTTTTTCAGGTGACGGTTAAAGAGAAGCCCGCCACTTTTGCTGACATGGCCATCACTAACATAACCGTTCAAAGCCCGTCTGTTGACGGCAAGGTACGGCAGGGAGATCCCTTTATCTATCGCATCGATGTCGCCAATACGAGCGCGGCCACCTTGGCAGCCAGTGATGCGACGTTGACGCTCATGCTGGATCGCTATCTGACGCTGCAATCAGGCAACGATGCATGCACCGTTCTCTCACGTACGGTTGAGACCACTGAAATTCAGTGCGAATTGGGCACGCTTGCCCCCGCTGAAAGTCACCAGTTGCAGTTCACCGTGCGCCCCACCGATGTGGGGGTCGCCATCAACCGGCTGTCAGTCGACACGACGACGCTCGATCCGATAACCGCGAATGACCATGAAATCTCAGAAATTGAGGTCGAGGAACCATTGATCGATCTTGCGCTCGCCAAACGTTGGGTCGCCGATGCGCCGATTGGTGCAATTGAAGTGGGGGATCGCGTTCTGTTTCAACTGACGGTGAGCAACAATTGGACTGTGCCGACGAATTTTTCGCTGGTCGATACCTATTCGCCAGGGCTCAAGCTCATCAGTGTAGAGGGAACAAGCTTCTCGACATGTACAATCGATGGGCAACAGGTCCGTTGTGACGGCACAATTGCGTCTTTGGGGTCGGTCGTTTTCACCGTTGTGGCGGAAATTATTCAGCAGGGTGAACTCAGCACAACCGGCGTCCTCACTGGCCTGCATGCCGATCCGGATGAAAGCAACAACCGGGCGACCGCACAACTCTCAGCCCTTGCGGTCGGCGATCTACGGATTACGATCAATATCCCCAACAGGGAGGGCAATCTCTCCGTTGGGGATGTACTTGAGGCATCAGTAACCGTTGCAGCAAGCAGCGAACTCAAGCCGATGGCCTTTGCCGAAGCAACCGCTACCTTCTCCATCCCAAACGGTTTCCACATTTTACGTGCCGAGGAACCAGTCGGCGTGCAGTGTCTGTGGAGCCAAATCTCAATGAGCTGTACCAAATCCGTGCTGCAGGCGGGTGAACAGTTCACCGTCCCGTTTCAGCTCTATGCGGTCAGGGCCGGCATTTGGCAAGCGGATGCCAAGACATTTGGCCAATTTTACCGCGACCTCTTTGTTGGTAACAATAGCGCGGTTTGGATCATTGAAGTTGGGGAGCCTTTAATCCCGTGGATTTATATCCACACATTTGACGATCGCAATGGTAATGGTCGCCAAGACTCTGGGGAACCTGGGTTACCCCAGATCAAGATCGATACGACGAGCAGCGATGGGGGAGAGGTGAAAGCGGAAGCGGGTAATACTGACAACGGCGGTTTGCTCAAGCAGTCGCTTCTCGACAACCCCAATCGCATCCAGATCCGTGCTCAGTTCACACCGACAGAGGAGATGACACCCACGATCTCGGTCAAGCTTAATGTTGTGCCGCCCACTGGCCGGGCCACAGTTACCGGTGGCACCGCCTGTGGCATGACTGTCGGCAACAACGACGGCAGCACAATTACGTTGCCCTGCTCTGATGAGGATACGGTCGAATGGGTCGACCAGGTCGATGCCTCAGTTGCCGATTTGACGGCTAGATTATCGGTGCCACTACTGCAAGCCGCCGCGAACAATGATCAAGTGCTTGCACCGCAGGAGATTTCATTTGTGATCGATGCTGTGGATAATCAGATGCTTTATTTGCCATTTATTGCCAGATAGCAGTCAGTTCCGGGTGCCCATTGGGCGCAGCTGATGAGCGTTTGTCTATAGGGCGGATGTGGGAATTGATCGGGTATACTGCGGTTGTGATGAGAACTGGAGTTTTCCACCGGCTCTACAACGGTAACAAAACTTCGGTTCTCATTCAGAGCTGAGTATAGAAGAACGGAGGCTGAACTTGTCGATGTCGGAACTGCTTCCGACATCGACAAGTTCAGCCTCCGTTTACGCCAATTGCACCATCCCAGTCAACCAGGCGATTGCGCTATAATTCTAACCCATGTTGCTGTAACAACGCTTGATCGGCCAACAGTTCACAGGTACAACCGGCGGCTACCACTTTGCCCCCCTCCATAATGAGGGTCCGTTCAAAGAGTTCTGGCACCATGGGCATGTCGTGGGTGGAGACGAGCATGGTCATATCGAGTTCATGCAGGAGATTGATCAGCTGGCGGCGAGCGCGTGGATCGAGGCCGGCGGTCGGCTCGTCTAGCACAAGAATCTCAGGCTGCATCGACAGGACCGTGGCAATCGCAATGCGTTTTTTCTCACCGATGCTGAGGTGGTGCGAATTGCGCTCGATGTATTCCCCCATCCCGACCGCCGCCAATGCATCCTGCACGCGCCGGCGCACGGTCGCTTCGTCCAATCCCATATGCAACGGGCCAAAGGCCACGTCATCGAAGACCGTCGGCGAAAAGAGTTGGTCGTCGGGGTTTTGGAAGACCAGACCGACCGCCGCCCGGACCTGCCCCATGTTCTTGTCAGACAATTCTAGCCCAGCCACGTGGATGGATCCTTTACCTTCCAAGATGCCGTTTAGGTGCAACATCAACGTTGATTTGCCGGCACCATTTGGCCCCACCAGCGCGACTTTTTCGCCCGGTGCGATGCTGAAGCTAACCCCATGCAATGCTTTGCGCCCATCGGGATAAGTGTATTCCAAATTGCGAACTTCAATCTTATGATGCATTGGTCTACCATATTCTTGCGAAGAGCAGGATAGTCAGCAAAATCAAGACAGTGACCGTTCCCACGAGGAAATCAATGGTTTGGAGATGGCTGTGGGCGACGGTACGCAACTGCCCTTTGTACCCACGCGCCAACATGGCGTTGTAGATCCGTTCGCTGCGTTCAAACGAGCGCAACATGAGGCTGCCTGCCATCCGCCCTGCAACCTGGCCCCGCCAGACAATTGATCCGCCACTGCGTACGCCATCGACCGTCGCGCTGCGTGCCGCGCGCGCCCGCAACAGTCGCGTTGCCTCCTCATACAGCACAAACAGATAACGGTACATCAAACTAACAATTGCGATCAACGGCGACGGCAACCGCAGGGCCCGTAGCGCCCATAACACGGCCGGGAAGGGTGTAACCGTGACCAAAATGATTGCCATCTGTACCGACAGCCATGACTTGATCAGAATGCTGACAAAGCGAATTGTTCCCGCCTGGCTAATGGTGATGCCACCAAAGATGGGTACTGTGGCAAGCGTGTCACCGGGCACAGTAAAGGGCAGGGTAATTGCCGCCAGTGCAAAAGGCAAGGCAATGATTGATCGCTTGAGTAGGTATATTGGTGCCATGTGCGCGCTGACCGCCGTCGCCATCAGCAGTGCAAAGAGCATCACATAACTGCCGAATGCACCAAACGGGGTCAGGCTCACCGTTAGAATAAAGGTTACCGTCAGGATCACCTTTACCCGGGGATCCAGCCGGTGAATGAGGGATTCACCCTCATGATATTGATCTGTAAAATGAATGTGCATTATCGGTGGCTAATTAGGAATGGCTCTCGGCCCGCTCTGTTTTGATCATCCGCCCAATCATCATGGCCACGCCAAAGACCACTAAGGTGCCTAAGACAACGGCAACAATGCCGGAGACCGTTTCATTGGGAATAAAGGGAATGGTGTAGTCAGGAAGAATGTGATAAACAGGATCGAGTGCACTCCCAATAAAGCCATGATCTTCGGCCACCCGTTCCAACCCATCGGGTGAGCCTGAGGCTGCAAAGGAGAAAATGGCAACAATGAGCGAGATCAGTAAGCCACCGGCCACCCACGCCGCAGAGGCGGTGCCACCAGCCTGTTCGCCCTGGCGCAAGAGATCAGGGCGGCTGCGCAGGATCAACGCCAATGCCCCAACCGTGATCAAAGCCTCGCCGATGCCAATCAAAGCATGGACACCAAACATGGCCGGCAGACCAATATTCAACGGTGTTGTACCGGAAAGCGCCAGCTGAATGGCAGTCGCACTGGCGCCAACTTCCACAGAGAGCCATGCTCCAATGGCACCACCGATTAAAATGCTGCGTTGTTCGCTGCCCCCAATGCGCTTGATTGCCAGGTAAATCAGGTAGCCGGTGAAGGCGGTCAGGATACCCATATTGATAATGTTCCAGCCCATCACCAACAGCCCGCCATCCTGGAAGAGCAACCCTTGCAGCGCAATCACCGCTGTCATCACCAACACTGCGGCCCACGGGCCAAGCACAATCGCTGCCAACGCACCACCGAGGAGATGGCCGCTTGTGCCGCCGGCGACAGGAAAGTTAATCGCTTGCGCCGCAAAGATAAACGCGGCGAGTACACCCAGAAGCGGAATCTGTCGCTCCCCCAGTTGTTCACGAGTTTGCCGCAATGCATACGCGATGGTCAACACGGCCAGAACCCAGCCGATGATGGCCACCGGTGCGCTGAGAAAGCCATCAGGAATATGAAGTTGTTGGGGGGCAGATAGGCCAGTGAGAAATGGATACCAGTTCATGAGATCTCCGTGTGGTTGTGGATGCCTGTTCGTGGATATAGTTCACGTTAGGCATTTTGCACTGCGACTTTCATAAAAGGCTCATCTAGCTCTGCGCGTGAAATCAGGTAGATTCTCGCGAAGGATGGTAGCGATTTCACCTCTTCGTCCCTGTGATTCATCCCTGTGATTCGCCCCTGTGATTCGCCCATATGATCGTTCATAAAAGCATGAAAACAGAACGGATGTTCCTTCCTGCCTCAGTTTACTATGACACAATGCTTATAGCAAATTTTTGCAACAGCAACCACTATACAGGATGATCAGGATCCGTGACGTAGGCAAACTTCCAAGTTCTCTCGGCTGATCCATTTTCATTGACATATTGTACAGGTATTGTCCACCTTTTCTGTAAGTCTATGGGGGTTTCGTCTAGGGTGTAAAATAGACGCTCATATGGGCGGTGAACTGAAATTTCACGATTCACCAGAGAGAAAAACGCAATTTCAGCCGCATCCCTATTTGAGCCAAAATAGAACGCAAAGTACGAAACTGAAAATCAGATGACCATGATTCCGTCAGCAACTCATGCCAGCCAATGAACCGCCCCTGTGCGTTCTGCGTGCTGGAGCCACGGACTTCGATCCCGCCATTGGTGAGCGTATAGCTGGTCTCGACAAAGATCTCACCAACTTGAATGTGGAAGTGAATACAGGAGCCGAAGCAATAGATATATCGCCGATACGTGGATGCGTGCCGTTCAGCGGTGACAGTCACTGTCGACAAGGTTCTCGGCTAATAATATGTCTTGGGACAGCGACTGTCAGCTAC
>ERZ795053.4843-NODE-4843-length-14306-cov-20.779524_pt1 | contig 14306 bp, 14 predicted proteins | sample MGYA00375137_ERZ795053 | MGnify/ENA primary metagenome ERZ795053 (study PRJEB30182, sample SAMN05720284) | activated sludge metagenome | isolation source: Anaerobic digester | place: Hong Kong | collected 2014-12-17 ... | reverse complement strand
GCTTGCGCTTCGGTGAACGGGATGCCGCTGATCCAGCGCAGGAAGACGTACATCACCAGGGGACCCGCCCACGCCAGCCAGGCGATCGGGGAGCCGACCGCCAACAGCACGTAGGCGAACCAGTGCAGCCATTCGAAGAAATAGTTGGGATGCCGGGAATAGCGCCACAAACCACGCCGACAGGTGCGGCCGCGATTGCTGGGGTCGGCGCGGAATGCGGCGAGCTGACGATCCGCCATGGCTTCGCCAGCGACGCTGCCCAGCCACACGACCATCGCCGCAACGAACCATGCGTTCCAGCTCTGCACGGGATTGGCGGCGACCGCGAGGAATGGCAGCGAGAACAGGGCGATCAGCAGCGCCTGGAACTGGAACATGGCCAGCCACTTGTGCGGCGCATCGCCCCAGCGCTGGCGCAACTGCTGGTATCGGCCATCCTCAGGTTCGCCGCACACGCGATGAAGCAGGTGCAGACCGAGACGCAGACCCCAGACGCCACCGAGCACGCCCAGCAGCAGTCGGGGAAGCACGGAACCCGTGCCCGTGGCCGCCACCAGCAGCGCCGCCGCGCCAACGCCAAATGACCAGACGACGTCGACGATGCCGGCATTGCGGCGCCGGTGCTGCCACACCCAGGCCAGGCTCTGCGCGATCGCAGCGATGACCCAGACCAGGATCAACTGTTGCCAGACACTCATGCCGGGCGCTCCATGCGGAATGCCGAACGGGTGGACCCGCGGGAGATGCGGAACAACAGCGGCAGCGCCGCAGCCCAGGTCAGGGCCAGAAACAGAAGAGCAGCCCTCGCATCATCGGGAAACGTCACCGCGGAAAAACCGCGCGCTGCGCCCAGATAGGCCAGCGGCCCGCCCACGCCGGCGAACAGCGCTGCCCACCATGGCCGGATCGAGAACCAGCGCATCGAATGGTTCAAGGTCAGCGCAAAAGCGCCCCATAGCAACAGGATCCACAGCGGTGCCGGCAGCGCGGGCTCCGGCGAGGCGTACTGAAGCCACCCGCTGAGCGCGAGTCCACCGTCGATCAGCAGCCCACAAGCCAGCGCCGCCAGCAGAACCAGCGAATCGGCCGAGCGCACCGGTGACGCCAGCCACTGCCAGATCACGAAACCAACGCAGGCGAGCATCCCAATCCAGGCCATGCCGCGACCGGCACTCCACACGGTCAGCAGCCACGTCGCCTGGTAGCCCAGCAGGTTGCTCCAGAAGGCCATCTCACGCCGCCATGATGCCGGGCAGGTAGGAGCCGCCGCGATAGCCGGGCTTGGCGAACAGCAGGTGTGCCACGCCAATGGACCGCTCCAGGAATCCGCCCTCGCAGTAGGCGAGGTAGAAGCGCCACATGCGCATGAAGCGCTCATCGAAACCCTGTGAGCGAACTTCATCGCGGCGCGATTCGAAGCGCTGACGCCAGTCGTGCAGCGTGCGCGCGTATGACGGGCCAAAATCCTCCATGTGCACCAGTGCCAGGTCGCTGCTGCGTGTCTTGGCCTGGAGCATCGCGCTGATCGACGGAATGAAGGAGCCGGGGAAAATGTGGCGCTTGATGAAGTCCACCGAGTGCAGAGCCTGTTGGTAGCGGTGGTCCTCAATGGTGATGGCCTGCACCAGCGCGATGCCGTCGGGTTTCAGCAGCCGCGCCAGCGTGGCGAAGTAGGTTTCCTGGTACTGCGCGCCAATGGCCTCGATCATCTCGATCGACACCAGCTTGTCGTACTGGCCCTGCAGGTCGCGATAGTCGGACAACAGCACCGTGATGCGGTCCTGCAGACCGGCTTCGTCGACGCGCTGGCGGGCGAGTTCGTATTGTTCGCGCGAGATGGTCGTGGTGGTCACCCGGCAACCGACCTCGCGAGCAGCATGGATCGCGAAGCCACCCCAGCCGGTGCCGATCTCGACAACGTGGTCTTCCGCCGTCAGCCTCAGCTTCTCGCAGATGCGCGACAGCTTGCGAGTTGATGCGGCCTCCAGCGTGTCGTCATCCCCGGCGTAAAGCGCCGAGGAATACATCAGGTCGTCGGACAGGAACAGGCGGAAGAACGGATTGCCCAGGTCGTAGTGCGCGGCGATGTTGCGGCGCGCGCCGGCATGGGTGTTCCGCCGCAGCGCGTGCCAGGCCTTCATCGCCCAGCCACCGAGCCGCGCGGGACCACGCTCCATGCCGTCGAGGAGATCGCGGTTGCGCACCAGCAAGCGAACCAAGGCGACCAGGTCGCTACAGTCCCAATCGCCGTCCATGAAGGCCTCGGCAGCGCCCACGCTACCGTTACTGGCCAGCGCCCGGTAGAACGCCGGTCCGTTTACTTCGAGACGAATGGGCGCGTCCCCGCCGGGCGCTCCAAGGCGGATGTTGCCGAGTGCATCAGACAACTCGATCTCGCCACCCTGCAGCGCATCCAGCTGACGTAGCAGGCGGGAACGCAGGAAGCGATCAAGCGCACCAAAGCTGCTCGACGAAGCGGATGCAGCAACGCTGTTCATGCGTGTTTCTCCTGGTGGGACGGGTGGTCGTACACGGGGTTTCGTTTTAGCCACAGGCGCAGCGCCTGCCAGTGGATGCCGGCGATCACCTGCGCGGTCATCAGCGGATAGCGCCAGAGCACGCGTGCAAGATTGCGACCGTCCAGCGATCGCCGCTGCAGCGACAGCGTGGCGTCGAATTCACGCTGTCCACCATCGGCGACATTCATATGCACGTTGAGATCGGCCTGCGGAGCGGTGAATGACCACGCATAACGGCGATCCATGGGCAGGAACGGCGACACGTGGAAGGATTTGTCGAACTCCCAGTGATAGGCGCGACCACGCCGTGTCGCGCTGGCAATCGGTAGTACGTATGCGTGGCGTTCTTTCCACGGCGTGTTGGTGATTTCAGCGACGACGCTGTGCAGTGCGCCGTCATCGCGGTGGCAGTAGTAGAAGCTCACCGGATTGAAGCTGTAGCCGGCGTAGCGGAGATGGGTCAGCAGGCGGACCGCGCCGGATGGGCGTTCGCTGGTGGCCCGCTGCACCCGGTCTCGGACAGACTCGGCCAGCGGCTGATCTGGATCGCCGAGAAAATCACGTCGACGAAAGCTCGCCAGGTTGCGGCGTTCGACCGACCACAGCCAGCGATCACGGAAGACCGTGTCCACCTCCTCGAGGTCGAGGTAGAGCTGCGCCATGCGGTACTGGAAGGTATGCGCCTGCGGCGTATGACGCCGATGCCGCACGCGGCCCTCGTAAATGGCGCTGGCCAGCGCACTCACGCCGCCGCCTCCAATGCCGAGGGCGTGGCCGTGCTTTCGACAACACCGGCGTCGTCCCAGGAAACACCCAGCGCACGCGCCACCTCGACGCCGCTGCGAATGCCGTCCTCGTGGAACCCCCAACCCCAATAGGCGCCGGCGAACCAGGTGCGGTGTCGACCTTGAATCTCGGACTTGCGCGCCTGTGCGGCGACCGCTTCGTGCGTGTAGACCGGATGCTTGTAGCCGCGGCGGCAAAGGATTTTCGTCGAGTCGATGTCCTGCGTGCGGTTCAGCGTCACGACCAGGGGCGTTTCGACGGTGAGCCCCTGCAGCAGGTTCATGCAGTAACTAACCGTGCAGACCTGTGAAGGATCCGCCGGCAGGAATGCGTTCCACGCCGCCCAGGCCTTACGCTGGCTTGGCAGCAGCGATGCGTCGGTATGCAGAACCGTGTCGTTGTCCTGATAGGTGATAGCACCCAGGACCTCGCGCTCGGCATCGGTTGCATCGTCCAGCAGATCCAATGACTGATCGCTATGACAGGCCAAAACCACCTGATCGAAGCGTTCGCTGCCAGCTTCGGAACTGATGGTCACGCCCTGTGCATCGCGATGCACCCGCCACACCGGCTCCTGGAGGCGCACCTGCACACCCCAATCGCGCGTCATGGCGTCCACATAGCAGCGCGAACCGCCTTTCACCACGCGCCATGGCGGACGGCCAGCGATCTGCAGCATATGGTGGTTGGCCATGAACTGGACGAGGTACTTGGCCGGGAAAGTGAGAATGCCCGAGGCCGGCGACGACCACAGCGCGCTCGCCATCGGCACCAGGTGATAGTCGCGGAAAGCCGCGCCATAACGGTTGGCTTCCAGATACTCGCCCAAAGTCGGGCCTGGCCCATCCAGCTTCAGCAGCGCCGGTGCCTGACGATAGAAACGCCCGAGGTCGCGCAACATGCCCCAGAAGCTCGAGGACGCCAGGTTGCGGCGTTGGCAGAACAGCGTGTCCAGCGAGGTGGCGTTGTACTCCAGCCCGGAGGCAGCATCCTGCACCGAGAAGCTCATGGTGGTTTCCTGCGACGCCACGCCAAGCTCATCGAACAACCGCGTCAGCAGCGGGTAGTGCACGGGGTTGTGCACGATGAAACCGGTATCCACCGACAGCATCTGGCCGGCAATCTCCACGTCATGCGTGTCAGTGTGTCCGCCCAGATAGTCGTTTGCCTCGAACAACACCACCTCGTGCTGACGCGAGAGCAACCACGCTGCGGACAGACCACTGATGCCACTACCAATGATCGCGATACGCATCTCAGTGCTCCGCCTTGGCAAGCAACGCAGCCGGCACGGGCTTCAGGCTGTGGACCAGACCCACCGCCTGCATCAGGCGCAGTCCGTACCAGGTCAGGTCGATCTCCCACCAGCGAAAGCCCTGACGCGCGCTGGCCGGGTAGTGATGATGGTTGTTGTGCCAGCCTTCGCCGAAGGTCAGCAGCGCCAGCCACCAGTTGTTGCGACTGTCATCGCGGGTGTCGAAGCGGCGCCGGCCCCAGCGGTGCGCCAGCGAGTTGATAGTGACGGTCGCGTGGAACAGCACGACGGTGGAAACGAAGAAACCCCAGACCAGTAGCTGTTGGCCATTGGTACGGAGCGACGGCGCCCAGCGCTCCAGTGCCGAACCGACCACGAATAGCAGCACCGCCAGCAGCACCGGAACGACGGTGTCGTATCGGTCCAGCCAGCGCAGCTCCGGGAACGTCAGCAGGTCGCGGATACGCGATGTGTCGGTGCGGAATCCACCCCGGGTGAGAAACCAGCCGGCGTGGCTACGCCAGAAGCCCCTCCGCGGCGTATGCGGATCGGCATCCGTGTCCGCATGGGCATGGTGATGCCGATGATGTGCGGCCCACCAAAGCGGCCCGCGCTGCACGGACGCCGCGCCCAGCAGCGCGAAGGCAAACTGCACCGGTCGAGAGGTACGAAACGCACGATGCGAGAAGTAGCGGTGATAGAAACCGGTAATCGCGAACATTCGCGCGACGTAGAGGAGCAGCGCGGTAGTCAGGGCGGTCGTCGAAACGCCAACCCAGAACACGCCAAGACAGGCGACATGCAGGCCAAGGAAGGGCAACGCCCGTAGCCAGTCGATCCGGTCATCGACTTCGGGATCGACTTCGGCCACCTGCACACTGGTATCGAACCAGCGGAGCACGGGAGCCAGCGGCGAACGCCGCTGCGGGGGATTGTCCTCGATCACCGTGCCTTCCATTGCCATCTCCCTTCGGTTGCATGCCTCTACGCAGCAACGGGGTGATTGGATGCAGGGTCAGCAGGTGTGAGGCGCGTCAGTCGTGCATGGCCAGCAGGATGATGCGCAAGCCAGATCAGATGCCGAAGATCGGCTGCAGCTTGCGCGCGAACCAGCCCGGGAAACGCAGCGGCGCGTCCAGCGCGGCCACGCAGATGCACTCCACACCAGCCGAGGTGACCGGCTGATGTGTGACCTCACTGTCGAGATCGGCCACGTCGCCAGCCGCGAAATGACCCAGGTCGTCATCGTAGGCGCCGCGCAGGATCTGGGTGATTTCAGTCCCACCGTGGCTGTGCATCGGCATATGTTTGCCAGCCGCGATCTTCAGCATCAGCAAGGTGCCGCCACTGGGACCAGTGGTGCGGATGTAGCGCATGCCCGGCCCCATCCAGCGCCACTTGAGCGCGCGGTAGGAACTTCCGAAATACGGATGCAGTGGCGCCGGCAAGCGGTCAGGATCGCGAGAGGGCTCAACCGGCTCGGCGGGCCGAACCGGCGCAGCGGCCTGCTCCAGTCGCTTCAGCATGGCGTCGCGCAGCCGATCATGTCGCGACATGCCGCCCGTCGCTGACTGCTGCTGGTCCACCAGCAGGCCACCCACGCGCTCGGCATGGGACATGGCCTGACGGCATTCCGCGCAGCCTTCCAGATGCGTGGCGACGATGGCCGACAGCTCGGGCGAGAGTGCTCCGGACGCGTGGCCGATGATGGTCGATGAGTCGAGATGGTGACGCGGCGTCATGCCCCTTCTCCGAGTTCCTGCTGCAGGCGCTGAAACGCCCGACGTAAGTGCGATTTGACGGTACCCAGCGGCATGTCCAGCTCGCCGGCGATCTCCTGGTGGCTCTTGGCCTCGAAATACGACATACGGATCAGGCGCGCCTGCACCGCCGACAGCTCGTCGATCCGCCGCTGCAGACCAGCCTGGTCCACCTGGTCCTCGGTCACCTCGGCGTCGGTGCACCAGCTGCTGTCATCCAGCTCGCCACGCGACGCGGCCTGGTTGTCACGACGACGGCCGTGATCGATGTGCAGGTTGCGAGCGATACGGAACAGCCAGGTGCTGACCGCGCTCTTCGCCGGGTCGTAGCCGGCGGCGTTCTGCCACAGCCTCAGCAGCGCTTCCTGCGCCAACTCTTCGGCAACGCTCTCCACGGCGCCCACGCCACGTAGGTACAGGCACAGGCGCGGCATGAAATGATCGTAGATGCGCATGAAGCTGTCGCGATCCTGCCGCTGCGCAATGGCGGACATTTCTACCGACCAGGCCGCTGCATCGTTGTGCGTGCTGCTTGCCGTTGACATGCGTCGTGCTGCCTCGAAGGGCGAACATTCCTCTGGCGAAGGGATTGGCGGCATCGTACAGGAGCGGTCGTCCGGGTTTGCCTACTCCTACGCAACGACAAGGCGTTTGGATGCAGGATGACGACCTCCGCGATCCCGGACCGGGAAGTCGGGCGCGCTCAGCGCTCGATCAGGCGCTTCAGGCCGCGAATGCTGAGCCGACTGCCAGGATCCCGGGCAGGCGCCGCAACCGGCACCGGCAACCGGGCTTTTGCTTCTGCACCACAGGTCAGCTTGTGATCGCCCTGGGCTTTTCCGCCAATTGCGTAGCCATCGCTGATGCAGGCATGCCGCACGGCGGCTTTCGGACCGGATACCGGCGCGACCAGGTGCGGCACAGCCGCCTGGGCCGTGCAGAAAGCAAGAAACACCGCCAGGCCCGTTCCGTGGGCCCAGCGGTGCGGCCGCACGGGGGCGATGCTCCCCGCACGGGTTGGGGATGGCCGGAGTGAATCCAGTAGCGCTCGCGATGTGGTCTTCATGTGAACTCCTGCGCCGCTTGAGGGCCGGCGACAGGCGCCGCGCCCCGTTTTGACGCCGTCATCAGACCGCCGCGTCGTTTGAGCCAGCGTGGTAATCAGCGTGGAAACGACGGAATTCGGCCCGAAACGGCCGGCGGGGCAGGCTTCAGCGGGCGAGGAACTGCCGGATGGCGTCCACAAAAGCGGTGGAACCCGGCTCACGTCCCAGCAGGAGATGGTTGTTGCTTTCCAGGCCGACGAACTCGGCGTTGGGGATGGCTGCTGCCAGCTGGCGACCGGTGGCCAGCGGGATACGGTGGTCGCCGCGGCTGTGCAGCACCAGTGTGGGCACCTGCAGTTCGGCCAGGCGATGACGGACATCGATGGTGGAGAAGGCTTCGAGGAAGCGCACGGCGTTGGCCGCCGAGGTCGTGCGGCGCTGGAAGTCGTCGAACCAGCTCAACTCCTCGGTGGTCGCGTCCGGCAGGAAGCTGCTGGTGAACAGGTGCCGGTAGCTGGCATCGTCGCGGCCCCAGCCGGCTTCGGTCAGCACCATCACCGCCTCGCGCTCTTTCACCTCCTGTGGCGAAGCAAGGTGCCGCCAGCCAGCGGCATAACCACCGAACAGGATCAGGTGCGACACGCGCTCCGGATGTCGGGCCGCATACTCGATCGAGACTGATGCGCCCTGACTGATGCCGAGCAAAGGAAAGCGCTCCAGCCCGGCGGCATCGACCACGGTTTCGAGGTCGGTGACGAAGGTTTCGAAGCTGATCTCCGGCACGTCCCAGTCGGACAGGCCGCAGCCGCGTTCGTCGTAGCGGATGAAGCGGCGTGCGCGCGCCAGTTCGCGATACAGCGGACTCCAGATCGGCGCCTCCCAGTCCAATTCCAGGTGCGACAGCCAGTTGGCGGCCTTGACCAGCACCGGCGCCTCATCGTCGCCCACCGACGCCCAGGCCAGACTGACGCCGTCACCGGCGCTGGCAAAACGGACCCGCTGCTGCAGGCGCAAGGCGCGGTCCGCCTCCTCGGGCGTCGCCGCGAGCGAAACCGGCGCGACCGGCTGCGGCGCCTCATCCGGCCAGTCCGGCAGCGGCAGGTTCATGGACTGGAATTGCAGGCCCAGCTCATGCCGCAGCGCCTTGGCTTCCTTCATCTGCCCGATGTTGAAGCGCGCGACCACGCTGGCGATGGCGGCCTCCGGATCGTGCGGCGCATCCTGGCGCCAGGCATCGGCCCAGATGACGGCCTCATCCGCGGGCATGTTGGTCATGCCGGCAAGGCGACGCGCCAACCGCACCCGCAGGCGTTCGACTTCCAGCCGCTCGCGCGTCAGCCAGGCGCCATAGGCCTGCAGCCGCGGCAGGTCGCAATCCTGCACCAGGCCCTGTTGGCAGGCTTTCCAAGCCTCGCTCAGGGAGGCCACGTCGGCCGCAGGATTGTCCATCAGCTGCGAATAACGATGCAGGTCGATACTCGCATCGCCGACCTCCAGGGCGACACGCTCGCGGTCCGCATTGAGGACGACGCCATCGACTTCGCTGATGGCCCCACGCAGCTTGCTCAGCGACCAGCGCAACGCGCCACGCGGATCGTCCGGCACGTCCCAGAGCAGTTCACAGAGCCGTTCGCGACGCTGCGGCGCACCGGTGATCAGCAGATAGGCCAGCAGCGCACGCGTCTTGCGCGACGGCGGAATACTCAGCTCCCGGCCATCAGCGAAGACCTTGATGTCTCCCAACAGCTGGAAGTGAACTGAACCCGGACTACTCACGACGTCATCATGCTCATGAGACGCAAACCCTGACCGGCGCGATGCATACGGCATGGTATGCAATCGTCACGCGGCGAGCGAGCGCCGGCACGCATTTCAACCTTACGCGGCCGCGCAAGGACACGTCTAAGCGGGTTTCCTACCGCGGCCGGAAGTTCTTCCGGATTTGCGCGACTCACCCGAACGAGCGATGAAGTCCTGCACCCGCGGATACACCTGGGTGCGCCAGCGGCGGCCGCTGAAGATGCCGTAGTGGCCGGCGCCGGGCACGGTGTAGTGCTCGCGCTCGGCGTCGTCGATACCGGTGCACAGCTTGTGTGCGGCGCGCGTCTGGCCCTCGCCGGAAATGTCGTCGAGCTCGCCTTCGATGGTCATCAGCGCGGTACCGCTGATTGCCGCCGGCTTCACCCGCTCACCATTGACGTCCCACAGGCCGCGCGGCAACAGGAACTCCTGGAACACGGTGCGGATGGTGTCCAGGTAGTAGCGTGCCGGCATGTCCAGTACGGCGTTGTATTCGTCGTAGAAGCGGCGATGCGCATCGGCATCGTCGAGATCGCCCTTGACCAGGTCCTGATAGAAGTCCCAGTGCGAGGTGAAGTGCCGCTCCGGGTTCATCGCCATGAACCCGGCGTGCTGCAGGAAGCCCGGATACACGCGGCGACCACTACCAGGGAAGTTGGTTGGAACCAGGTGGATCAGGTTGGTCTCGAACCACCACAGTGGTTTCTGCGTGGCAAGGTTGTTGACCGCTGTTGGCGACTCGCGGGGGTCAATGGGCCCACCCATCATCACCATCGAACGCGGTGTCGGTTCACCACGCGCTGCCATCAGCGATACGGCGGCAAGTACCGGTACCGTTGGCTGGCAGACGCTCATCACGTGCAGCTGGTCGAAACCCACCGCACCGCCGATCAAGCGGATGAAGTTTTCGATGGTGGCGACGTAGTCATCCAGCGAGAAGGTGCCTTCGCTGGTCGGCACCATGCGCGCATCGGTCCAGTCGGTGATGTAGACCTTGTGGTCCTGCAGCAGCGTGCGCACGGTGTCGCGTAGCAGCGTGGCGTGGTGACCGGACAGCGGTGCGACAACCAGCACGCTCGGCTGCCCGCGCATCTCGCTGATGCTCTCCGCGTCGTCGGTGTAACGTTTGAAGCGCAGCAGCCGACAGAACGGCGTGCGCGTGACTTCCTTCTCCACGACCGGGCATGGCTCGCCATCCACCTCGACTTCGTGGATGCCGAACGCCGGCTTTTCGTAGTCCTTGCCGATTCGGTGCAGCAGTTCGTTGCCGGCCGCGAAGCGCTGCGCACCCGGCAGCTTCGACAGCCAGCTTTCCGGTGAGGAGAAGGCGCGCGCGTTGGCTTCCGCCCAGTAGGCGAAAGGCGACATCAGGGCGCGGTTCATTTCGTGGAACTGGTACAGGAACATGTGGCGTTCCGAAGCGGTTGATGCACCGCACCATAACCCAAGTCGCGGCGCTTTTCCGCTACCGGGTTCGCCTATTCAGCCCGGACGGCGCGCTTGCCGCCCTCAGGAGCCATGGCGCATGCCGCGCGCCATCATCATGTGGTGCAGCGGGTGGCTGTGGCCCAGGGTCATCATCCCGAAGAAGCCCAGCGCCCGGATGCGCTGGCGCTCGCCGGCATCCTCGCTGCGCACGGTCATGACCGCGCCATCTTCCGTGCGCTCGGCCGTCACCTTCCATGGCGTGTTCTCGGCCAGCACGGCGGCGTGGGTCGGCACCATGGACTGGATCGCCTGGCGGGTGCGGCCGGCGCCGGTGATCCGGAACACCACGCGGTCATCCGTTTCTTCGGTGGCCACGCTGGCGTGCAGGGTCACTTCGTCCATGTCCACCAGATGCTCGCGCAGGCGATCGATGCTGACCCGGCTCCAGTCGGTATCCGGATCGGCCTGCAGGATGCGAACGGCCTCCGCGATGGCGGCAAAGGCGCCCTGGCCCGGCTCCGTGGCTCCATCAGCCGCTTGTTTCATCATCATGGCGTGATGGCCGGCATGCGCTGACGATGGCTCTTCGGCGGTGGCGACATGCGCGGCCAGCGCGCAGGCCATGGCAGCAACAACGGTGACGGCAAGCTTCATGATCATGACTCCGAAAGGTCGTCTTCAGCGCCGTTTGGGCAGCTCGAATTGCCCGCTGGCCTCAAAGCGCCGGGTGCCGAACAGACCACCTTCGAGCTTGCCGCGCACGCGGTAGCTCACCTCGCGGTTCGGATCGCCACGCCGCTCGATGGCGCCGAACAGCTGGTTGATCATGTCGAAGGCCGAGATGGTCACCGGCACGGTGAACACCGATTCGCCATAGCGCGGCACCACGCCTACCTGGCTGCTCACGCCGCTGCCGAGCTGGCGGTCGTTGAGGTCCAGCGTCAGCGCCACGCCGTCGTACTCGATGTCGACGTTGTTCGGATTCTGGATGCGGATCTTCACTGCGAGCCGCAGCTCCATGCCCTCGCCCGGCAGCGACTCGATGCCTGCGACGTCGATGTTCAGCGGCTCGCGGTTGGGCAGGCTGGCGCAGGCAGACAGCAGCAGAAGGAGAAACAGGCCAACAAGGCCGCGCTGGATGTGTCGCATTGGCGATGATCCCGTGGAAAGCGGCCCCCAGTATGCCGCAGGACGAATTTTCGCCACCGTGATCCCTCGGGGGTACCGGTTGCGCATGTAGATGACGTGCCCCAAGGAAACTTCGCCATGCGTCATTTCTCCGCCAAACCGCTCATCCTGCTGGCCCTTGCCCTGATTCCGCTTTCCGCCTTGGCCGAACGTGGCCGGCTGGAAGAAAAATTCGGCGTGCAGGGCATCGTCCGCGAGAACTTCAACAACGAATACGCTCCTGGCTACGACAGCACCACGAGCTATGCCGTCGCCGTGGAGCGCAATCCGATCACCGGGAAACTGATGATGGTGGCCTACGTCTCCGACGTCGACATGACGCCAGCGAGCCGGATCGGCCTGGCCCGCTTCAACCCGGATGGCACGCTCGACACCAGCTTCGGCACCAGCAACGTCGCCGGATTGCGCCTGCTGAACTGGAGCGATCCGCGCCGCCTCGACGTGGACAATGCGCTTTACCAGCCTGACGGCAAGCTGCTGGTCACCGCTTTCGTGTTTCAGGACGGCCAGTTCGATCCGGTCGACCGCGTGCTGTGCCGGATCACCGCCGCCGGCACCTTCGACCCGACCTTCGGCAGCAGCGGCTGCACCACACTGGCGCCACTCATCAACGGCCCCCACTTTTTCCAGAACCAGATCGCCATGGATGCCAACGGCCGCATCTACGTAGGTGGCTGGCGCACCGAACAGGACGACAGCCACTTTCCGGGCGTGGTGCGAGTGAACAGCGACGGCCAGATCGACCTCGACTTCGGCCTCAACGGCGTGTTCTACGTGCAGCCGATTGGCGCCACCGGTGCCACGCTGGAAGACATGGCCATCCGCCCGGACGGCCGCATCCTGATGTTCGGCACGGTGTTTTATGGCGCCAGCGACACCCGCTGGTTCGTCATCGAAGCCACCGCCGACGGCGACCTCAACTCGTCGTTCGGCCCCAATGACGGACAGAACATCATCACCTACGGCGACAATGTGGCCTCGTCCTGGGTCCGTGGCGGCGCGATGGTGCTGCTGGATGACGGCCGGATCGCCACGTTCGGTCGCGGTGCGATCGGTGGCAACGCACAAGTCGGGGCCGTGCTGCTGTCGGCGGATGGCAAGACCATCGACGGCAGCTGGGGAACCGGACTCAACGGCGGGATAGACGGTGGCAGGCCAATTTTCGTGTACAAGGCCATGCACCTCCCGGACGGCGGTTTTGCCGCCACCGGCTATGCCACCGATGTCGACGTCACGTGGGATCCCGTCGTCATCGCCTTCGATGAGCAGGGCCAGCTTGATCCGCGCTTCAACCGCGATGGCCCGCTGCCGGGCACGCGCATCTTTCCGATGGACGCCACCGACGGGATCGACAACGGCCGAGACTATGCCCTCGACATCACCTGGTCGGACCAACGCGTGATCCTGGCGGGCGCGGAAGATCTCGACAGCCCCGCCAGCGAGGCCGTGACCATGCTGATGGCCGTGGAGATGCACGACGGTCTGTTCAAGGACGGGCTTGAGGACTTCTGATTTGATGCTGGCGAGGCGCTGCCCGCTGCCGTAAGGTGGCCGTCCCGCCAAGTCCGCCGATGACGAGCCCGCCATGCGCATCTGTGTCTATGCCGCTTCCAGCGCCCACTGCGATCCCGCCTTCCACGCCGATGCCCGTGAGCTGGGCCGGCTGATCGGCGAAGCCGGCCACACACTGGTCTACGGCGGTGGCTCGACCGGCTCGATGGGCGCGGTGGCCAATGGCGCGCTGGACGCCGGCGGTGAAGTCATCGGCATCCTGCCCAAATTCATGGACGACCTCGAATGGGGCCACCCGGGTCTGAGCGAACTGCAGCTGGTCGAGGACATGCGCGAGCGCAAGCACCGTCTGCTCACCGGTTCCGACGCCGTGGTCGCCCTGCCCGGCGGCTGCGGCACGCTGGAGGAGCTGTTCGAGGCCATCACGCTGAAGCGCCTCGGCATCTACTTCAACCCCATTGTGCTGCTCAACACGCACAGTTACTGGGACGGCCTGGTCAGCTTCATGGACCAGGTGATCGATCAGCGCTTCATGAACCGCGAACACCGTGCCATGTGGCAGACCGCCGCCGCTCCTGGCGACGTGTTGGACGTGATCGCGAAGACGCCAGCCTGGCGCGAGGATGCGCGGGACTACGCGGCGGCGAGGCCAGCCTGAACGGTCACACCAGCAATTTCAGCCTTTGACTTGTAAGGCGCTAGCGAAAAATGAAGGCGTCGCGCGTGACAATGTCGCTGACACTGTATTCGTTGAAGTAACACTGTCCGTGGAACTTGGCGACTTTGCCGCTATAGCTGAACATGAGTTCCTCATCGCCAAAGGTGATCAACACCCCTTGCTGACCCGCAGGACATTCGACTTTCATCGAGTCGCGTAGGTGTGTGAGAACAGGACCCATGAAGCTCGCGCAATTCCAGCCGCAGCTTCGCTTGATGGCGACACCCGCGTGCGCTTCCATTTCTTGCCGATCGTAGTCGTACTTTTCGGTCCGGGATACGAAGTAGAAATTAA
>ERZ795053.4842-NODE-4842-length-14307-cov-7.184536_pt1 | contig 14307 bp, 9 predicted proteins | sample MGYA00375137_ERZ795053 | MGnify/ENA primary metagenome ERZ795053 (study PRJEB30182, sample SAMN05720284) | activated sludge metagenome | isolation source: Anaerobic digester | place: Hong Kong | collected 2014-12-17 ... | reverse complement strand
CAGGTCAGGAATGACCGTCCGGTGCAGGCGATGAGGGCCCAGGACCCATCGGGTCCGCTTCCGGCCAGATGCTCTTGAGGTCCTCGTTCAGCATCCGGCTGAACTTGCGGGCGCCCTCCGCGGAAAGGTGCGTGATGTCCACGTAGTCCGTCAGCGAGAACGCGGGGCTGTCGCGGTAGCAGAGGTAGTCCACCCGGCCTGGTGCCACGTATCCTAGGATGAAGGCATCGAAGGCCGCCACCGCTTCGGTGCTGTAGTTGTCCATTTCGTTGCGGCGCACCGGGGGCATCACGATCGCCACGCGGATGTCGTGCGTGCGGCATAGATCCAGGATCCGCTCGAAATACGTCACCTGGGTTTGCAGCCGGGCCACGTCGCGCACCACCCGGTCCGTTTCCCGGGCCTGGCCCTGCTTCACCAACTGGCCGTTCTCCTTCAACCGCTGCGGTGGGTCGTGTGACCAGAGCATCCGGAGCCGCCTGGGGTCCATGTTGGCCAGGTGCCGGCGGGTCTTCAGCCAGAGGCGGCTCGCCGGGCCGTTCCGGTGCAGGTACTCCCGCCCCAGGTGGTCCGCGTAGGCATGGTCCCTTTTGTCGGAAACGAAGCTGAATTGGAACACGTCCGTACCCAGGACCACGTACCGGATCCGGCCGCCCTGCTCCAGGGCATGCTTCAGCTTGTAGTAGGCCTGGTCATAGGCATCGTTGTCATGGGCGAAGTTGAAGGCGGGCCACGCCAGTTCATCCGGGTCCACCCCCACGTACATGCGGCTGTTGCCCAGCACCAACAGCTCCGGCTCCTGGCGCTCCAGCTGGGTGAACTGGCGGTCCACCTGTTCCTGGGTGCCCGGACCCAGCACCTGGCCCAACATCCTGGGCAGCAGGTAGGCGGAGAGCAGCGCGTACAGCACCATGGGCAGCAGGAAGAGCAGGATGTCCCGGAGGAAGCGCTTCATGCCCATGATCAGAACTGGAAGTAGATGAACTGCTGACCCTGGCCGCGGAACACCAGCAGCAACAGGATCAACACGTAGTAGAACAGGTGGCGCCAGCCCCTGCGCCAGGTCAGGCCGGTGCATTGGATCGCGTAGGCGCTCTCCCTTCCGCGCCATTCCATCAGCACGAAGATGAACAGGATGGCCAGGGTCCGGGCCGCATGGTAGGGGCGCGGTGGCACGGGCGGTGTGAACAGGGAGGGCGATGCGATGCCAGCCAGGTAGTCCATGGCATGGCCGATGCTCTCGGCGCGGAAGAACACCCAGGCCAGCGTCACCAGGGTGAAGGTGAGCAGCATGGAGGTCAGTTCCCGCAGGGTGGGCCAGGTGCGGCCTGCGGCCACGGTGCCCAGGTTCACCCGGTTCCGGTGGCGCAGCATGATGGGCAGGAAGTACAGGGCGTTGAGGGCGCCCCACACCACGAAGGTCCAGTTGGCCCCGTGCCAGAGGCCGCTCACCAGGAAGATGATGGCCGTGTTGCGGATCCGGCGGCCCATGTCCACCCGGCTGCCGCCCAGGGGAATGTAGAGGTAGTCCCTGAACCACGTGCTCAGCGAAATGTGCCAGCGCCGCCAGAACTCGGCGATGTCGCGCGAGAAGTAGGGGTGGGCGAAGTTGCGCATCAGGTCGAACCCGAAGAGCCGCGCGATGCCGATGGCCATGTCCGAGTAGCCCGAGAAGTCGCCGTAGATCTGGAACGCGAAGAAGATGGCGCCCAGGAACAGGGTGCTGCCCGGCAGCTCGCCCGCCTGGGCGAAGATCGCGTCGGCCTGCATGGCGCAGTTGTCGGCGATCACCATCTTCTTCATGGCCCCCCACAGCACCTGCCGCAGCCCGTCCACCGCCATCCCGCGGTCGAAGGTGCGCGCCTGCTGGAACTGGGGCAGCAGGTGCCGCGCACGCTCAATGGGCCCCGCCACCAGTTGCGGGAAGAAGCTCACGAAGGCCCCGAAGGCCACCACCTCACGCGTGGCGCGCAGCTCGCCGCGGTACACATCGATCGAGTAGCTCAGCGTCTGGAAGGTGTAGAAGCTGATGCCCACCGGCAGCACGATGTCCAGGTGAGCCGGGTCCGGGTGCTGGCCCAGGAAGGTGAAGGCCTGCACAAAGCTGTCGATGAAGAAGTTGGCGTACTTGAAGTAGGCCAGCACCCCCAGGTTCACCGCCAGGCTCACGCCCAGGTAGGCGCGGCGCCGGGCCTTCGAGGTGGCCTGCTCCATCCGTGGTCCCAGGGCCAGGTCCACCACGGTGCTCAAGGCGAGGAGGGAGGTGAAGCGCCAGTCCCACCAGCCGTAGAACACGTAGCTGGCCACCAGCAGCAACAGGTTCTGGGCCCGCCGTTCGCGCAGCAGCCAGTACAGGGCGAACACCACCGGCAGGAAAACGCAGAACTCGATGGAGTTGAACAGCATGGACCGTCGCGCAGGCGCGGCGGGCAAGATAACCGCCGCCTTGGCGTGCTCAGTCGGCCTCCCGTTCGCCGGCCGCCAACAGACGCGGTGCGAACACCAGGGAGATCGCCACCACCAGCTCGATCAGCCGCATGCCGCTGAAGCCGTCCTGCCACATGCCGTAGCCGGCCGCCAGCGTGCCCAACACACCGATCACCACCAGCAGCACGCGCACGTTCCGGCTCATTTTCCCAGTCGTTCGTTCAGGTGGTCGCGCAGTTCGGCCAGCAGGCCGGCCTTGTACGGGTCATCCTCCTTTTCGCTGGCCTTGCCCACGCGCAGCACGCTCGTGCGCACGGCCTTCTCCGGCCAGATCTCCTGGTTCTCGATCACCGTCAGGCACTCAAGGCATTCCGCGGCATCGCCTTCAATGGCGCAGCTCACGAACTCCTCCAGGTGCTCCCGCACGTCCAGTCCCGCGTTCCAGAAGGCGCTCAGGATGGTGCGCCGTTCGTTGCGGAGCGCCTCCTCGTCCAGCGCGGCCAGCAGTTCGGGCACGGCGCCCGGCACCTTCACCTGGTACAGCATGGCCGTCACCTTGCGCCGCACCTCCTCGTCCTCCGAGCCGGCCAGGGCATGGAGCATCGGCCGGATGGCACGCGCATCACCCTGTGCCTGCACCGTCACCAACGCGTCCAGCACCTGCTGGTCGTCCGCGCTCAAAAGCTGCGCGAACACCTTGTCCATGGAAGGTTTGGCCGTGGCCATGGTGCAAAGATGGGGTGGAGGGGGGAATGGGGGAGCCGGTGCGCCAGGATGCTCACCGCACCAGCGTCACGTGCCCGAAGTGCTCCTCCTCGTCGTAGCCGCATTGCAGGCGCGCCTTCAACCGCCACACGTACACGTCGTTCTTACACAATTCCCCGTTCATCGTGCCATCCCAGGAGGGGGTTGCTCCCTTCACCTCGTGCACGAGGTTGCCCCAGCGGTCGAAGATGGTCAGCTGTACACTGCCCAGGTCGATGTCCGCCCCTTGCACCACGAACTCCTCGTTCAGTCCATCACCGGTGGGGGTGAAGGCGTTCGGCGCCCATACCCGCATGTCGCGAGGCACGGTGATCACGCGCACGGCCGTGTCGCTACAACCGAATTCGTTCGTCACCACCAGCATGGGGCTGAAGCTGCACAGCGGGCCCAGTTGGTACAAGTGCCCTGGCGCATTGTAGGTGCTGCCTTCGCCGTCACCGAATGTCCAGGTGTAGTTCACCCCACCACTGCTCAGGTCGTCGAACTCCACCGGCAGCACGGCGTCCGGCAGCTCGGTGATGGAATAGGTGAAGGCCGCGGTGGGTACCGGATGCACCACCACGCTGGCTTGTGCGGAATCCACGCAGCCGTTCAGGTTCATGGCCATCATCTGCACAGGGTAGGTGGCTGCCGAGTCGTAGGTATGGAACACACCGTTGCCAGCCGCCGTGTTGCCATCACCGAAGGTCCACGAGACAAAGTCCGTGTCCGTGCTCGTGTCCGTGAACTCCACGAACAGCGGCGTGCAACCCTCCAAGGGGGAGAGCGTGAAGGAGGCGTCCGGCGTTGGCAGCACCACCACCGGATGCATCACCGTGTCGATGCAGCCGTTCAGGGTGGAGATGGCCGACAGCGCCACGTCGTACGTGCCCTGCGCCGCGTAGCTGTGCACCGGGGCGGTCTGGTTGCTGGCGGTACCGTCGCCCAGGTCCCACGCCAGCCCGGAGATGTTCTGGCCGCTGGGACTGAAGGCCACCTCCTCGCCCACGCACACACTGTCCGGCGTGGCCGTGAAGTCGAAGACCGGCGGGGGCAGCACCACCACCTGCTGCACCATCGTGTCAGAGGCGCAACCGTTCGTGGCCCAGAACTCCACCTGGAACGTGCCTGCGTTGAAGTAGATGTGCTGAGGGTCCAGTGCAGTGCTCTGCGTACCGTCACCGAACTCCCAGGTCCACTGGGTGATGCCCACGGTGCTCTGGATGAACTGCACCGGCAGCGGCGGGCAGCCCACCAGCGGGTTGGCGCTGAAGAAGGCGTCCACGGTGTTCGGCAGCACGGTGATGGTGTCCAGGGCCGTGGCGGACCCGCAGGCGTTCGTGGCCGAAAGCACCACCGGGTACTGCACGATCAGGCTGTCGGTGGTGTACAGGTGCTGCAGGGAGGGTGCCTGGGTGAAGCTGCTGTCACCATCCCCGAAGGACCAGCTGTAGGTGGTGTTCCATGCACAGGTGGTGGTGTTCAGGAACTGGATGGTGTCCGGAGAGCACACCGTGTTCGTGTTCACCAGGAAAGTGGGTTGGGGTGGTGCGAACACCAGTACGGAATCCGTCTGCGTCTGCCCGCCGCACTGGTTGCTCGCCGTCAGCTCGATGGTGTAGTAGATGGAGTCGCAGGGCGCGGTCGGGAACACCACCGGACCGGGCTGCGCCTGGCTGCTGGGTCCGAAGGTCTCGATGTCCCAGGCGTAGGAGATGGGCGATCCCTGGCTGGTGTTGGTGAGGTTCACCGTCAGCGGACCGCAGCCCTGGCCGGGCCCGAAGGTGAAGCCCACCGTGGGCGGCTCGATCACGGTGATCGTGCTGCTCAGTGTGTCGGTGCAGCCGGGTCCTGAAGTGGCGATCAACGTCACCGTGTACGTGCCGGTGGACGCATAGGCATGGGAGGTGTCCACCGCTGTGCTCGTGGTGCCGTCGCCCAGGTCCCAGGCGTATGTGCAGTTGCACACCGTCAGGTTGTCGAAGAACACGGGGCTGTTCACGCACGCCGTGTCGGGGATGCTGAACAACGGCTGCGGTACGCTGTCGATGGTCACCACGATGCAGTCCGTGTTCAGGCAGCCGGTGCCCGGATCGGTGTAGCTGTAGCACCAGGTGTTGGGCCCGGGGGCCAGCGTGTCGGGATCGAAGAGGTTCGGCTGGTCCCAGTTCCCGCCCACCGGCGTGGCGCTCAGCTGCTGCACCGAGGCGTCCTGGCAGATGCTGTAGTCCACACCGGCGTCCACCACGGGCAGGGGCAGCACGGTGAGCAACAGCGAATCGCAGCGAACGCAGTTCGCGGTGGTCTGGCAGGCCACCAGGGTGTCGGTGCCCACCACACCCGGTGTGTAGGTGCCGCCCGGGGTGATGCTTCCCGTGCTGCCTGGCGTCAGCGTCCAGGTGCTGGTGGCCGGTACGGCCGTGAACAGTTGGTTCGGCACGCTCACACACAGCGAATCGTCCGGACCCGCGTCGGGTACCACCGGGGTCACCACGGTGATGGCCAGCGTATCGGTGGCGGTGCAGCCACTGGCGTCCACGTAAGTGAACAGCAGGCTGTCCGTACCGGGGCCGCCCGGGGTGTAGTTCGTGTTCGTAAGCACGGCCGCTGTCGCCTGTGTCACAAAGCTCCAGGAGCCGCTGCCCGGGCTGGGGGTGAACAGGAAGGGAAGGGGCTCGTCGCACAGCGTGGTGTCCGGACCTGCATCGGCCACAGGCAGCGGGTCCACGGTGGCGAAGAGCGTGTCCGTGTTCGCGCACCCGAAGGCATCGGTCCAGAGGTAGACCAGTTCGTGCAATCCCACTCCGGCCACACCGGGGTCGAAGGTCCAAGGTGCACCGGCGCTGGTGCCGGGTCCCGTCCAGCTGCCTCCCGCCGGGTTGCCGGTCAGGGGCAGGGCAGCACCATCCACGCAACTGCTCAGGTCCGCACCCGCGTTCACCACGGGCAGGGGCAGCACCGTCAGCAGCAGGCTGTCACAGCGTACGCAATTGGCCGTGATCTGGCAGAGAACGAGCGTGTCCACACCCACACCACCCGGGGTGTAGGCCCCGCCGGGGGTCATGGTTCCCTGGCTGCCGGCGCTCAAGCTCCACTGCGCGTTCGGGTTCGTCGGGAACTGCCGGTTCGCGCTCACGCAAAGCGAGTCGTCGGGACCGGCATTGGGCACCACCGGCGCCACCACGGCAATGCTCACCAGGTCGGTGGCGGTGCAGCCCGATGCATCGGTGTAGGTGTAGACCAGGACATCGGTACCCGTACCGTTCGGCGTGTACTGCGTGCCGGCAAGTGTGGCCCCCGTGCCCTGCTGGTCGAAGGTCCACACCCCCGGTGCCGGCAACCCGCCCAGCGCGTAGGGTACCGGCTCGTCGCACAGGGTCGTGTCCGGCCCGGCATCGGCGGTGGGTAGCGGATCTACGGTCACGGTCAGCACGTCGCTGTTCGAGCAGCCCGATGCATCGGTCCAGGTGTAGGTCAGCACCCATGCACCAACGCCGGCCAGACCGGGGTCAAAGGTGTAGGGTGGTGTCCCGTTCACTCCCGTTCCGCTCCATGCGCCGCCGGCCGGGCTCCCCAACAGGTTGGTGGCGCTCCCGTCCACGCACACGTTGAAGTCCGCACCGGCGTCCACCGTCGGCAAGGTCAGTACGGTCAGCAGCACGGTGTCGCAGCGCTCGCAGTTCGCGGTGGTCAGGCAGGCCACTGCGGTGTCAGTGCCGGCCGCCGCCGGGGTGAAAAGCCCGCCCGGGGTCACGCTGCCCGCGCTTCCCCCGGTCAAGGTCCAGGTGCTCGTCGCCGGGTTCGCGCTCAGTTGCAGAGCGGGTGCGCTCAGGCACAGCGTATCGTTCGGCCCGGCCACGGGCACCACGGGCTCCACCACGGTAATGCTCACCAGGTCCGTGGCATCGCAGCCGAACGCGTCCACATAGCTGAACAGGATCACGTCCGTGCCCGTGCCGTTGGGGGTGTAGGTGTTGCCGGCCAGGGTGGCGCCGGTGGTCTGGCTGTCGAAGCTCCAGGTGCCCGGTCCTGGAAGGCCGGTCAGGGTATGGGGTACGGGCTCGTTGCAGAGCGTCACGTCCGGTCCGGCATTGGCCACCGGCAGTGGGTCCACGGTCACGTTCAGGATGTCGGTTCCGGCACAGCCCTGTGCGTCCGTGAAGCTGTAAAGCAGTGCATGCGGTCCGGTGCCTGCCGCAGCGGGATCGAAGGTCCACGGTGGCCCCGTCACTCCGGTCCCGGACCAGCTTCCACCGGCAGGGCTGCCGTTCAATGGCGCCGCGTTCGCGTTCAGGCAGATGTTGAAGGTCGCCCCGGCATCCACCACCGGAAGGGGGTCCACCGTCACCTGCACGCTGTTGCTCGCGCTGCAACCGCCCGCTCCGATCGTCAGGGTGTAGGTACCCGCAGCGGCCAGCGTCGCCGCGGGGATGCTCACGTTCTGGGTGCTCACCGTACCCTGTGGCGTGGTCCAGTTCCACGTGGTGCCCGGCGGGCCGCTCAACAAGAGCGGCTCTCCTTCGCACACCTGCGTGGCACCGGTGATGGTGGGAGGCGGAGGTGGTGCGAGCACCGTCAACTGCACCAGGTCCGTGGCCTGCCCGCAGCTGTTCGTCACGGTCACCTCCACATCCTGTGTGCCGGCCGTGTTGAAGCAGATGGTGCCCGGCACGGCGGTGTTCGCCGAGCCTGGCGTACCGTTCTGGAAGTCCCAGCTGTAGCCGGTGATCGGGTTGTCGCAGTCCTCGAACACGGCCGAGGGGGCCACGCAGTCGCCTTCGCAGATCGCCGCCAGCGGGTCCAGGGTCACCTGGGGTGGTGCCAGTACCGTGGCCGGCAGTGTCACGGGGAAGTTCCCGCAGCTGTTCATGGCAGTCAGCGTCACGTCGTAAAGGCCGGGGTCGTTGAAGCTGAACTGTGGCTCGAAGGAGGTGCTGTTGGTCCCACCCAGGTAGGTGTAGTTGCCGGCCGAGCCGCAGGGGGGCGGGGTGTGGGCCACGCTCCAGGCATAGGTCACCAGGCAGCTGTTGGCGGTCGTGGTCAGGTTGTCCGTATTGCTCAGCAGGGGCGCACAGCTCTGGTCAGGTGTCAGCGTGAAGGCCGGCACCGGCGGTTCCTCCACGCACACGGTGCGCACGAGTTGGTCCGTGCCGCAGATGTTGTTGCCCACTTCATCCGTGATGGTGTAGGTGCCGGGTGCCGTGAAGCTCACCGAGATGCTCGCGGACCCGGTGGTCCATAGGGCGGGGGTGCCTGGGAATCCATTGGTATTCCCCAAGGTGCCGGACTGCAGCGTATAGGTGCCCGGCGTAATGGACCATACGTGGTTGGGTGTATTGCACTGCGGAGCCTGGGCCCCCACACTATTGTCCGTAGCGGTCAGCGGCGTGTTCACGCACACGGTGTCGGTGCTCAGGGTGAAGTCGGCCACGGGCGTTTCGGACACCCTCACCTGGTCGAAACCGCCGGTACGCGTGTCGCAGGGGTTCTCGATCTCGTAGTTCACCGAGTATTCCCCGTTCCCCTGGGAACAGCTGCTCACCGTGTAGGTGTGCGGCACCACGGCCGGTGGTGGGTGCGTGAAGGTCTCCACGTTCCCGTCACCCCAGTCAACGATGTAATTGGTACCCGGGGGGTTGTTGTTGATGTTGGTCCAGGAGAGCGTGATGTCGTCGCCCACGCAGATGGTGGTGTTGCCGTTGGCCACCGCGCCGCCGTCCGGCACATCGCCCACGAACACGTTGAAGTCCAATTCCTCCACGCAGCCGTTCGGAGGCGTAATGGTGTAGGTGCCGGTGTATAGACCGATGCCGTAGGTCTGCTGGTCGCTCCAGCCGGTGGCTCCCGGGTTCAGGCTGTTCCCGTTGCCCCAATCCACGGAGAAGGTGCTGCCCGGTGCTGCCGAGCTGGCATCCGCGAAGTTGAAGGTGAAGTTGGCGACCCCGCACACGAAGTAGGTGGTAAGGCCATTGAACGTGGTGGTCAACACCGGTGCTGCCGCGTTCAGTGCCAGGTTCGGAGCAGGCTGCACGGTCACGGTCACCTGGTCGGTGTCGGTACAACCATTGCTGTCCTCAATGGTCAGTGTGTAGGTGGTGGTGCCGTTCACCGTGGTCACGGGTGCCGGCACGTTCGGATCGTTCAATCCGGTGCCCGGCGTCCAGGTGTAGGTATAGGGCCCCTGCCCGCCGCTGGCGCTGGGGGAACCGCCCAGCGTGGCGCTTTCGTTGGAGCAGATGGTCACGTTCGGCCCAGCGTCCGCCGTGCATTGCGCATGCGCCTCCGTGGCCACAAAGGCCATGATCGACAGCAGGATACCGTGGTGCACACGCATTTTCGGCGGAAGTCGTGCGAAAGTACCCCGGTATGGGGCGGAGGGCAAGTGCATTCCGAGGGGTTTTCCACAGGGATGCGTGCTTGTGACGCCATGTTCACGGGAATGTGAACTGCGGATGTTCGGAGTTGTGCTTTCGACCGCTCCTGTCAAGCCCTCATTGCCAGCCTTCCATCCCAGGTCCGCCCAACAACCCCCACCGTACAGCGAAAAGCACCAGCCCGGTCTTGCTCTTGAGCGCGAACTTCTCGAACAAGGCCACACGGTGGTTCTCCAAGGTCCGCCGGGTGATGTCCATTTTATCCGCTATCTGCTCGTAGGTGTACTCCTCCGGATCGCATACGAGCAACAGGAATTCCATTTCGCGGGGGGTGATCTGTTCCAGGATCCGCTCGCGTTCGCGTTCCTGGCGCGTGCGAAGGCCCTCGCGCTCGATCAGGTCCTGTTGGGTGGCGTTGGTCTGGAACCAACCGGTAAGCACCAGGCTGTCCAGGGCATGCTTCAGCAGGGCACTGCGGGCGTTCTTCCTGAGAAAGCCGCGCGCACCGGCCCGCACGGCCCGTACCAAGGCGTCGTCGTCTGGGTCGAAGGTCAATGCCAGGGGCAGCACCTCCGGCCGGTGTTCCTTCAACCAGGCAATGGTGGCGAAGCCGTCCATGACCGGCATGTGCAGGTCCACCACGGCGATCGTGGGGGGCTCCAGGTCCCTCAAGGCTGTGATCAACTCCCCGCCATGTGCCGCCTGCAGCACCACTTCGTATTCCGGGTAGCTGTTGATGGTGGCGGCCAGGCCATCACGCATCAGGTGGTGGTCATCCACCAGTGCCACGCGATGCTTTTCAGGTGTTTCCATTGGGGGTGAAGGTCCAGGTGGTGCCCTTGCCGGGACTGGTGTTCAATTGTGCCAGGTAGCCGATCAGACCGCAGCGGTGTTGAACGTTGCGCAGGCCATTTCCTGTGCTCCTGGCTTCGGGGTCGAATCCGCGTCCGTTGTCCGAAACGGCCAGGGTGAACGCCGGTCCGTCCACGACAATGGTCAGGGTGCCCGCGCCACTGTGGCGCAAGGCATTGCTCACCACTTCCTGGAATACGCGGAATAGCATGGTCTTGGTATCGCGGTCCGGATCCACGGGGGCATGTACCACCTGCATCAGCACCTTGGCCATGCCCAGGCGTTCCAAGCGCATGGCCTCTGCTTCCACCGCGGTGAGCAGGGTGCGGTCCTGCCAGCGGTCCTGGTCCAGGCTGCGGCCCAGACGTCGGATCTCCTCCACGCTCTGGTCCAGCGCTTCCAGCGCCACGGCCACGCGGGGGTGCTCCAGCACCTTGGGGTCCACGTGGTCCCTGAGCCCCAACTGCGTCACGGTGAGCAGCTGGCCCACATTGTCATGCAGTTCGCGCCCCACCTCGCTCAAGGCTTGTCCCGTGGCCTCGCGCTCGGCCTGCCGCAGCTCCCGGTCGCGCTGCAGGTGCAGTTCGGCCAATTCGGCCCGGTGCCGGTGGCGGCGGTTGGCGCTAACCACCACGAGCATCACCACAGCACCCACCAGAACGAGCAGGACCAGCGTCGCGATCACCACGGTCAGGGCCACTTGGGCTTCTGTACTAACCATGGGTTCCTGGTGCAGGGGTGGCCAGCTGGCAGCAACGGGCCATGCAGAGGTAGCGGACCACGGCAACCACTTGGACCATCACATACAGGTTCATGAACAACAGGTGGTACCTGCTCGCGAGCACATCCATCAGCCCGATCATCGGCAGCAACCCGACGTGGTAGACAAGTGTCCCGGTGAACAACCAGAAGGCGGGTCGCCGCCAGATAGGGCCGTCCATGGTGTTGGCCAGGTGCCAGAGTACGGCCAGGCAGACCACGGCGAGCATCAGGGACGTCACCAGTACACCCTCCTGAAGCAGCACCCGCGCCGTGTTCCGCAGGGCCAGATCACCCCACAACACCAGCATGCCTACCAGGCCCGCCAAACTCAGGTGGGCTCTCCATTTGGGTACGGTCAGGCGGGCCAGTCCGAGCACGAGCACGAATTCAGTGCACACAAAGGAGTTGTACATCGGCGAGTTGTTGTAGTTGCCTGATCGTGTTATGAATCCTGTCACCTCCACCAGGAAAGCCATTCCCATCAGGAGGCCCAGTACCCGCATCGCCGGAGAATTCCGGGCAGCAGATCTCCACCAGGCCACAAGGGCCAGGATGATGCTTGCGATGATCAGGATGGCGCCGTACTTACCCACGCCCTTGGGTTCATGTCCAAGGTAGCACGCTCCCGCACAGCCAGATCGGGTACCGGATCACGGGCAGTCCGGATGCACGGGCATGCCTTTGTCAGGGAACACGCATTCCAGGTCGCAGAGCGATGGGCAAGGTGAGCCAAGGTCCAGGGCCCGATTGGTGAAAGCAAGATGATGTACACCGTTATCGAGCATGGGCCTGTCCAGCTGACCCAGGGCTACCAAAGCCACGATCTGCCGCCAGCCGGTCTCCACGTAACCAGTACTCGTTCCCTTCCTTTTCACGGGTTCGGCCAAGGCATGTATCTCCACGCCCGCGATACCTTGGTTATGCAAGATCAGGTCCTCCAAGCCACCTTCATACCTGAGCGTATACGAGGTCACATCGGTTCCTGCGGCAAAGGGATCGAAGTCGTTGGACTGGTTCGACCGGCGGATCCGAAGCCAAGTCATGTAGTTGCGCTGGTACTGGTCCACCCAGGCGGCACTGTCTGTGGCCTGCAGGCCTTGGCCATCGATGCGGTAGAATCCACCTTCCACCGGATGGCCTTGGTACATGGACCCGGCAGGGGTCTCGCCGACATGGTGGAGAATGACCACTTGCAATCCGAACACCATGCTCGGTACGCCTGTGATGCCGGTGTTGTCCATGCCGTAGTGGATGGTGAGACCCAAGGAGTCCTCCTGCTGATTCGCGATAGGCTCCAGCAGGTTGCGCAGTTCCGTGGCACCCACCTTCTCGGAATAGGACGTCAAAGCCGTTCGCTGACCCTGTGGGAGCTGTGCCTGCAGGTAGCGTGAGGTGGTATCCTGAACGCAGTCGAATTCCCGGTGGGATACCCGTGACCGTACGAACTCCTGCTGTTTGGTACCAACGGTCTGCTGCGGCGAATCGGGGGTGTTCTTTTCCTCGTTTGTCGGGGTGCCGGTACAACCGGATACGGCCACGGCAACGGCCAGGAGCAAGGAATGGTAGGAGCTGACGTATTGCATGAGTCGGGGGGTTGGTTCGCAGCAAAGGAATACATCACCCTGCGCGTTCAACAGGGGAGAAGTAACCCCCGCGGGGAGGGGTTTTTTCACCTGTCCACCCAGGCCCGGCCTCCGGTGCTTTGTACCAACCAATTCCAAGAACCATGTACAAGCACGTTCAACTCACATTGCTGATCCTGTTCGCACCCTGGGTGGCCGCACAGCACCAGGTCGTATTGGACATGAGCACCGGCATTCTCGTTCCTCTTGACTGTGCATTGGAGTCCGATGGTACCGTGGCCTTCAAGGTGGACGGACTCAATCCCTTCTTGTTCACCTATAAGGTGGAGGGTAACAACGTCCAGGTGCTCAGCCAGGCCTCAGGCCCCTGGAACCAGGTGGTGGGCTGGCAGCAGAAGTCCGACGATGTGAATGAAGCAACGGAGGACTCCCAGGCGGAGGCCGGTGCCCCGGACACGGATCCCGGCAAGGTCAAGGAACGCCATGAGCTGGAGTTGAAGCTCGAGGAGCTGCACGCGGAACGCCTGGTCCTGTTCGGCCGACTATCCGCCCTTCAGGACCTTGATATCGCACAGAAAAGCAGTTTCAAGGCCTTCGGTGCCGAGGCGGCGGACCCAGCACAGGAGCAGGCCATGAAGGATGCCATCGGGCAGGTGCTGCTGGACCGTAAGTGGGCGGATCCCGCACAAGTGGATGCCTTGAAGGGCAAGGGAGTAGGCGAATTGCACCAGTACCTGGCCAATACCCTGGAGGCTGCAGAGACCGTGGTGCAGGAACAACTTGCCAACACCCGGGTCGAATCGGCCCGGACCGCAATTGAACTCGCCAAACTGGCCAACAACCCCCTGCCGGACCTGCTGCTACCCGTGCAGGTGGCGGCCAAGGAGGTCTCTGCACGCTATGCGGACCTCATGCTCTTGGGCGACTATTACAAGGCACTCGAGGGTATTACAAGGAACTCCTGCCTGCGTCCAGCAGCCATCATGGACCAGGTCCGTGCCTTGGAAGCGTCCTACCCGCTTGCCGCCAACCCTCACGGCGTGTTGCGCCAGGTGAACGATGCGCTGGCCGCCTATGATATCGCGTATGCGAGCTACATCCGCCAGTGGAAGGAGGTCGCGGATGACTCGGAGCATGACCGTGCGGCCAACGTGGCCACGCCCATCGTCCAGGCGGTGGACCGGATCCGAAAGGACCTGAAGGACTTTGACTACAGCGCGCGGATCACCACCAGCGAGCAGGTCCGCCATGCCGCTGTGCAGGCCTCCACCTACGAAGGGATCTCCCAGGCCGTACAGGCCAAAGGCGACATCGTGGAGTTCTCCTACGAGATCGAACCGCGATACACCGATGCAGGGCCTTGTGCCCTGAAGACCATCAAAGGGACCCATGCCGTTCACGTGAAGGGTGGGTGGAAGATCGATTGGGGCACCGGCATCACTGGCACTTTTGGAATCAAGGACGAGTCCTTCAGGTTGGACCCGGACCCCGATGTGCAGGGTAATTCCATCCTGGTGGCCAATGAGCAGGATGCCCGGTTCCGCCCGGGCCTGGCCGCCACAATG
>ERZ795053.4841-NODE-4841-length-14311-cov-4.476571_pt1 | contig 14311 bp, 15 predicted proteins | sample MGYA00375137_ERZ795053 | MGnify/ENA primary metagenome ERZ795053 (study PRJEB30182, sample SAMN05720284) | activated sludge metagenome | isolation source: Anaerobic digester | place: Hong Kong | collected 2014-12-17 ... | reverse complement strand
GGGCGTATTTCTCGGATGGTACGTCCTCTCGTCAGAGAACAATCAAAGCAATCCGTTTCGGCTGGGCCTTGACCTGTCAGGAGGTAGTTACCTGGTCTATCAGGCTGATGTATCTGAAATCGACCCTGGCGAGGTACGCGATTCAATGGACGCTCTTCGTGACGTTATTGAACGCCGCATCAACGCCTTTGGGGTGGCTGAACCAAACGTCACGACCGAAGTCCACAGCCTTGGCATCGAGGGTGAAGAACAACGATTGATTGTTGAACTTCCCGGTGTCACCGACCTCGACCAGGCCGTTGAAATGATCGGGCAGACCCCACTGCTTGAATTCAAGGTCGAAGCACCCGAAGCCGATCGTGAAAAGATCCAGGCACAAATCGACGAAGCATTAAAGACAGATGTCAGTGCCGCAGATATCGTTGATGGTACCCTCACCTTGGGAAGTATTGATTACAGCAAAATTAAAGAACTCCAGGATCAGTTGTACGTATCAACGGACCTCACCGGAAAGTACCTTGATAAGGCGCAGCTACAGTTTACCCAAGGCGGTGTTCAAAATGGAGGAGGGTTCCAATCCCGTCCTATTATCGCCTTGTCGTTTGATCGCGAGGGGGCTGAACTCTTTGAACAGCTAACCACCGACAACGTCGGCAAGACGATTGCGATTTACCTCGACGGTATTCTCGTATCAGCGCCGGTTGTGAATGAACCGATTTCGGGTGGGCAGGCGGTCATCTCGGGGAACTTTACCATCGACGAGGCCAAGACCACGGTTGGGCGTTTGAATTCTGGTGCCTTGCCTATTCCGATTAGTTTGATTTCGACCAATACGATTGGTCCGACCCTGGGACACGAGGCGGTTGATGCCGGTGTTTACGCCGGGATTATTGGATTGATTCTGGTTGGAATTGTTCTCATCCTCTGGTACCGATTGCCGGGACTGATTGCGGTCCTCGCCCTTGGGATCTATACCACGATCATGTTGTGGATGTTTAAATTTGTTCCCGTTACGTTGACATCGGCAGGTATTACGGGATTTATCATATCGATCGGTATTGCGGTTGATGCGAATATTTTGATTTTTGAACGTATGAAAGAAGAAGTCGCTCGCGGCAAGACCTTGCACGAGGCGGTCGAAATTGGGTTCAAACGAGCTTGGGCTTCGATTCGCGATGCAAACATTTCATCCATCATTTCCGCGGTCTTCTTGTTCTGGTTCGGTACGGCCTTGATTAAGGGATTCGCCCTTACCTTCGGTCTGGGTATCTTGGTATCGATGTTTACTGCCGTTACCGTAACCCGCTTCCTCCTGCTATCACTCACCAAACGTGACGGTCGGGTAGGCAAGATTACTCGGTTCTTGTACAAAACCGGACTCACCAAATAGGCTTATGTTTATCACGAAACACAAAACATGGTTCATCGGGTTCTCGACCCTCCTTGTCCTCGTTAGCTTGATCGTTATTGGGGTGCGTGGACTTGATTACGGTATCGAATTCACGGGAGGATCGGTCCTCGAAGTATCGTACGAAGAACGTCCCGAGGTCGCTGATCTACGAGATGCTCTTGCCGAGGCGGGATTTGAAGACGCCCTCGTGCAACCTTTTGGAGATAATGGCTACGTCATCAAGACCAAACCATTATCAGAAGACGAACGAAAGACTTTGGTTGCGGCAACTTCAATAGGGGAGGCGACGTCCAACACTGAACGATTCAATTCGATCGGTCCATCGGTTGGACGTGAACTCCGCACGAAATCATTGTACGCATTGATCGCGGTATCGATTGGTATTGTCCTCTTTGTCGCTTACGCATTTCGCAAGGTGTCAAAACCAGTGTCATCATGGACCTATGGTATTGTGGCAGTCCTTGCATTGATTCATGACATCATTATTCCGGTGGGAATTTTGACTCTTATGGGTACCGAGATTGATACCTTGTATGTAGTCGGACTCCTCTCAATCCTGGGGCTCTCGGTCAATGATACGATTGTGGTGTTCGATCGTATTCGCGAGAACCTGGCTGACGATGGTGGCGCTACTAACCGCGAGGCATTCACCTCGACGGTTGGTAACGCGATCCATGACACCATGACCCGATCGATCTTTACGTCGTTGACCTTGGTGGTCGTCCTTTTGGCACTGTACTTTGCAGGTCCCGTGGCGACACGAACCCTATCATTAGTCCTTCTCTTAGGAACGATTGTGGGAACCTATTCATCAATTTTCCTCGCCTCACCGCTTTTGACGGTTTTGGTAAAGAAAAAAGTCACCAAGTAGCACAAAAACCAGCACACACTGGTTTTTTCTTGTCTCCTTGCTTTCTTCTTATTTTGCTGATTGAATGTACCTAAACCTATAAAATTTATTCTGAGATGAGAACACTTATATTATTTATGGTTATTATTTGTGGTCTCATTTCTAGCGAGAAAGATCACATCACCAATGGAGAACTTCTTCTAAAAAGTACTTTATTAGATCTAACTGGTCATTTTTCAGTTCATGTTGAGAGTAGAGATTCTATTATTGATAGCTTGTCGATTTCGGGAAAGCTTTTTGTGAAGAAATTTGATCGTAAGGTTGGGATTGAAGAAATTTCAGAAAAATCACAATTTTTTCAAATTGATGACGAATCACCTGTACTCGTTGAACTCCACCCTCTTTTATTTGATAAAATAGGCGGTTTATTGAATATCATCATCTTTACAGCGAAAGGTGAAAGAAATGAGATCCTGAAAATCGCTAGAGATAATGATGGTAAGTTTGAACTGTATCGTTTTGTTAAAGATGATAATCGTTTCCACAAGGTCTCTAATATCAAGATCATTGCAAGGGGTAATATGCTTAATGCCTCGAACATCAAAATTGAAGACTATGTCATTGAATAAAGCACCCTAATCGGTGCTTTTTTGGTATAATGGGTTCGTTACCTTATAACTTTTACTACTATGTATATTCTTCTTGCTATCATTGCCATTGTTGTCATTGCCCTTGTGGGGATCTACAACGGCTTGGTTAAAAAACGCGCACGCACCGACGAAGCCTGGGCTGACATCGACGTTCAATTAAAACGTCGCTACGACCTTATCCCGAACCTGGTTGAGACGGTGAAGGGGTACGCTACCCACGAACGGGCAACCCTCGACGAGGTCCTCGAAGCCCGTTCAAAGGCAACTCAGATGACCATTGATCCATCAAAGGTATCAGCGGATCAGATGGCGCAGTTTGCGTCGCTTGAATCTGGACTTACCAGCGCGCTTGGTAAACTCCTTGCTGTTGCCGAAGCCTATCCTGACCTCAAGGCGAACCAGAATTTCCTCGAACTGCAGCGAGAGCTCACCGATACCGAAAACAAGATTCAAGCAGCTCGTCGGTTCTACAACACCAATGTCCGCGACCTTAATATTGCGATTGAAACTTTCCCATCGAATATGGTGGCAGGATCATTTGGATTTACGAAAAGAGAATTCTTTGAACTTGAAGGAGATTCAAAAGAACGCGAACCGATTGTGGTGTCATTTAGAGACGAGGCCTAAGCCTCGTTTTTTAATCAACAAAATTATTCTTAAATTCGTACGAATTTAAGAATAATAACAAGTACTTGAAACTAATAACTAATAACTATAGACTTGTGCTATGTCTACCTTTTATACTCATCAGCACCAGAACAAGGTGAAAACCTGGCTTCTGATGTCGATCTTTTTTGGCGTCGTTATTGGCCTCGGTTGGATTATCAGCTATTACACGGGTAGCTCGGATATCTTGTACATCGCAATCCTGTTCTCGATCGGGATGAACGTATGGGCCTATTGGTTTTCTGATAAAACGGTTATCTCGATGACCGGTGCCAAAGAGGTCTCATATCAAGAAGCACCAGAACTACACCGTATCGTGGAAAATCTCTCTATCACCGCTGGATTACCGAAACCAAAAGTTTACATCATTCGTGATGCTGCCCCGAACGCCTTTGCCACCGGACGAAACAAACACCACGCAGTGGTTGCGGTGACAACCAGTCTTTTAGAAGTCCTCGACAAGAATGAACTTGAAGGGGTCATCGCGCACGAGCTTGGGCATATTGGAAACAACGACATGTTGGTATCGACCGTTGCCGTGGTGTTGGTTGGTGTGGTTACCATGGTGTCTGACCTCCTCCTTCGAGGGAATGTTTTCGGTGGTCGAGACAACCGTGGTGGGGGGAATGTGATTACCCTCGTGATTGGTCTCGTCCTTGCGATTCTGATGCCTTTGGTGGCGTCCTTGATTCGATTTGCCATTTCACGAAAGAGAGAACTTCTAGCGGATGCGACCGGCGCCATGCTGACCCGCTATCCCGAGGGGCTTGCTAGCGCCCTTGAAAAAATCCACGATCACAGCAGCAAGATGCGCACGGCAAACCACGCGACCGCACACCTGTTTATTGCGAATCCCTTTGGGTTAAAACGCACGGCCACCTATGTGAATCGGCTCTTTATGACTCATCCACCGGCAGAACTACGCGTCAGGTTGTTGCGTGAAATGGATGGAAAATAAAATTCGCATCGCGGTCCGGGTACAACCAAACGCGAGGGTAAACAGAGTGGAGAAGGTCGGTGTCGTTAGCTACCGCGTCATGACGACCGCAAGCCCAGAGGCGGGCAAGGCAAACCAGGCGGTGATTAAACTATTGGCAAAACACCTCGGTGTCGCAGCATCATTGATTACTTTGATCAGCGGAGGCAACGCCCGCGATAAGGTATTTCAAATACAAACATAAAAACACCCCCTAAGGAGTGTTTTTTGCGGAGAAGACAGGATTTTCATCCCCCACATAGCAGAAGGGACGAGATTCGAACTCGCGGTACCGATAAGGGTACACACGCTTTCCAAGCGTGCCCATTAAACCACTCTGGCACCCTTCTGCTCTGTGGGGGACGTGCCCGCGATACGCTTTCACGTATACATCGTTTAAGGCGGTGCCCGTTAAACTACTGTGCCACTTATCCAATATCCTGTATCCTATCAAATTACGTGGAATGGTAAATTAAAATACTCCCTGTGTTATACTTTTTTTCATATGAAAACCACACTCGGAAAAATTGCAGGGGCTGCGGCAATCATAAACGAGAACAAGGAAATTCTCTTGTTACAAAGATCATTTGCTTCAAAAAGAGCCCCCGGTAAATGGACGTTTCCGGCAGGTGGTATTGAACCAGAAGACGAATCGGTAGAACATTGTGTTATTCGAGAAGTTAAGGAGGAAACCAATTTAGATTTTCACGTTACTGGGAAATTTAATTTCTATGATTTTATTTCTAACAATAAGAGGTACTATTCATTGGTGCACCTAGGAACGTATTCCGGTGAGTTGAAAATTGACAATGAGTCGGAAGATGCAAAGTTCTTTTCGTATAATGAAACTCAAAATTTAGAGATAGCGTTTGCGTACAAAACTGTTTTAGATGATTTATATAATGCTGGATTAATAGTATGAAAAAATTCACAGAAAAAGTCATCGACATTGTCACCAATATCCCCAAAGGCAAAACCATGACCTACGCCGAGGTTGCGAACAAGGCTGGCTCAGCATAGGCTGCCCGTGCTGTTGGCAGCATCATGGCCAAGAACCAAGATAGAAATGTCCCGTGCCACCGCGTGATTCGATCGGACGGAAGCCTTGGACCCTACAACGGGCTTCGGGGACCTTCGAAAGAAGCATTGTTAAGAGAAGAAGGGGCTATTGGTTAGATATCTGGTTATCAACAATGAATCCACAACTGGGGTTTGTCGGTTCTGAACCTTAGGAGTACAGTATGAATATCCAGAGTAACTGAAGTTTACTTTGATTGCTCTGGATGCACCCGAGGGGAGACGTGCTTGCACGATTCGCCTCGAACCGTAGTGAAACTGCTTGCAGTCGATCTACAACAAACAACCACGGCTTGCCGTGGTTGTTTGTTGTCGTATAATGTTTCTTATGGAAAGTTATCAACCCCAATTTGCAAATCCTGAAGCAATGCCACAATCTCAGATGCCATCGGTGGCTGAATCTTCAATGGAGACGAGCCTCCAAACAACTCAGCAAGAGATTGCTTCTCTTGAACAGAATCAAGAAGTGCCTGCTTCATTACAAAACCAAGAAGAAGGACTCCCTTCAGAGCTAACCCAAGAATCGCTGAGTGAGATGTCCGAAGAAGCACTGGCAGAGAAACAAGAACAACTCCAACAAGAAAAACGCGAGAAGGAAGAGGCATTGGAAGAGCTCAAGGAACAGCGAAAACATTACAAAAAGTTTCTTACTGCCATCAGTGAATATCAAGTGTTCTTGCAGGAAGAAGGGGAGACTAATCCGAAAATGATACAAAAAAAGATCATGGAAATGATTCTCAAGGGAAACCTGCTCGGACTTCTCTCGACGGTTTTGAAAACTCAGATACAAGAACACTTTGAAAAATTTCAATTTGTCGATTTCAAGCTCGTCGAAGAAGAGTTTGAAACCCTGCCATCAGTGGAATCATTCCAAGAAGAAATAGCACAGATCGATCAACACCAAGAAATGGTGAGTTCTCAGATGGAGATGTTTGAAATGCCAAATATCGAGGTTGATACCAACATGGAATTGGGACCTGATATAGAAGATCTCGATATACCTCTGGGTCCTGTTGATCAAGAAGGGGAGCCATCTCTTGAAGCTATTGAACAGACCTCGTCTGCAATGGAAAATGTTGGTGAGGTTGCGGACGGAGTTGCCAACCTGGCTGAATCTGCAGGATCGGTTGCCGAGGGTGTGGGAAATCTAGCTGACGCTGCCTAGCAAAAAACTACAGCTTGCTGTAGTTTTTTGTTTGCTTAATCAATTATTTGATTTTTTGAACAAGAACGAGTTCGAGACATCGAGAAATTGTTTTTTGAGGCGTAGTCTATCTACGATGATAAAAATAATTTTAATGATAACAAAGAAGTCGACTTGTACAAAGAATCAAACATGCATCCCTGCAACATAACCCGTCGTCCAACACAACTGCAATGAATATCCTCCTGACGGTCGGTTGATGTGAAGAACATCTCCTACCAGGAACAGGTTCTTTATTACTTTTGATCGCATTTCTTTGGTGTCGATCTCTTCCAAGGGCACCCCGCCATCGGCAATCACCGCGCGATCAAACCCCATTAACCCATCGATCGTAAGAGGGAGGTGTTTGATCAGATGCCTGATACATTTCCGTTCTTCGGTGGTGATGGTGTTTACCTTCACCTCAGAATTCTCGAGGCGTGCTAAATCGAGGATCACCTCGGCAATTTTTTTAGGTAACATCTCTGGCAAGATGTTTTTTAATTTCTTGTTTTTATTCGCAGCAAATAATTTTAACATTCGTTCGTCGAGCGATCCTTCATCGGTATCGGGAAAACAATCGATTTCTGCAGTGACGGGTCCCTTGTCCAAGAGGTCTTTTACCTGTTTTGAACTATTCAATATCAATGGAGAAGAAAGTCCAAAATGGGTAAAGAGAATCTTTCCAGTTTTTGAGAAGGCTTTCTTGTCACGAGAAAAGAACGTGATCTTCATAAATGATAGCGTTGTTCCTGCGATATCTTTAATCCAAAAATCGTTTGATCGCAATGGCACGATATCAGGGCTCGGGCTCTCTACCTGGTGACCTAACCGTCGTAGCCACGCAAACCCGTCACCCGTCGAACCGGTTTCAGGATAGGTAACACCGCCGGTCGAGAGGATAACCGAATCCGCCGTGTAGCGAACCGATTGAGTATCAACGGCACTGATCTTGCCTTCTTTGATTTGCAGATCTTTGACCGGGCTCTGGTATTTCACCTCGACTCCTTCTTTCTTGATGAAATCTTTCATCACGCGTTGCACATCCTTGGCGTTTTCAGTTTTGGGAAAGACGCGGTTCCGTGCTTGCGTGACGAGAGGGAGCTTTCGTCGCTCAAAAAAGGTAAAAGTATCTTTTACTGAAAACTGTGAAAAAGGTGAATGAAGAAAAGGCGCTGATGAATCATACTTTTCTAACAAGGCCCGATTATCGAGTTCGTAATTCGTGATGTTACATCTACCGCCACCGGTAATCTTTAATTTTTCACCAAGGTCAGCGTTTTTCTCGAGGAGGAGGACCTTTTTCCCGCGTTTAGCTGCGGTGCCGGCTGCCATGGTGCCAGCGGGCCCGCCGCCAATGACGATAACGTCGTAGTGAGTCGGATGTACCTTCATACCAGAAAGTATACGGATTTTAGGCAAGAAGGCGAGGTGTATTTTGACATATCTTTGATATGTAGTATCATGCTGTTATCAATTTAATATTTTGTTTAACAATTTAATACTAACTAGCTATGAATCACTACAACCGCCGCCTAGGTAAAAAATCATTATCCAATTTTCTTATTGGTTTTTACCAAGAAAAGAATGAAGAACAAGAAATCGAGGAACTTGAATCATTAGAAGCTTCCGTTTATAAAGGGCTTATATCCCAAAAAGAAGCTAAAAAAGCCTTATCTTCGATCAAGGGATTGAAAGAAAAATTCCAATCATCAACAGAACTATTCAAAAGAGTTTTATCTCTTGAAAAAGAGTTACAACGCTATTCTGAAGAAGATTTTGTTGAACTAGATGATTTCTTCAGACTACATAGAGGATTTGCTTAATCCTAAACCCCTCACTGAGAGGGGTTTTTATTTTCCCCCGTACCTTTGCTATACTGTATCTATGTTCGTCCTTCCTGAATTAAAAAATCCTTACAACGCCTACGAACCTTATCTTGATGCCGAGACGATGGAAATTCACCATCAGAAACATCATGGCGGTTACGTAAAGAAATTAAACCAAGCCTGCGTCGAAGAGGGGATGGAATGTTCCCGCATCGAAGACCTCTTTGACCGTGCGGCTGATCTTTCACCTGCGGTTCGCAACAACGCAGGTGGTCATTACAATCACACCGTGTTCTGGACCCTTCTCAATCCTGGTATGTCGACCCCGTCACCTGAACTGAAGGCAAAGATCGATGACGCTTTTGGAACCCTCGACGATTTTAAAGCCGAGTTTACCAAAGCCGCCCTCGGTGTCTTTGGTTCCGGGTGGACCTGGTTGGTGGTGAACGGTGAAGGTAAGCTTGAAATTGTTTCAACCAAACTCCAAGACAATCCCTTGATGAGCGATGTTGACCTCGGGTATCCGATTCTTGGCGTTGATGTATGGGAACATGCCTACTATTTGCGGTATCGAAACGAACGCGTCGAGTACCTAAAGGCCATCTGGGCATTGATCGATTGGAACGTGGTGTCTGAACGATTCAGCACCCAACCAACCATGAACGATTTGGCCTAGGTTCAGTCATGACCCTTACGTCTCTTATTGATTATGCGATGGATCGTCCTGGCAGCAGCCAGGATTTTCCCTTTGACCAAGAAACCATGGTGATTCGGGTCGGTGGAAAGATCTTTCTACTGACGAATGTCACCAGATGGCAGGATGGTGAGGCGCACGTGAACCTGAAATGCGATCCAGCGCGCGCGATCCAGCTGCACGAGGCCTTTTCATCAATTACGCCTGGCTATCACATGAATAAAAAGCACTGGAATACGGTTCTGGTGGATGAAGGGGAGCTTTCTGATGATGAAATCTTCGCTATGGTTGATGATTCCTACCGTTTGGTGGCAGATTCTTTAACTAAAAAGCTGAAAACGGAGCTTGGCATGGTATAAAGGCAAACTATCTCGCCTTTTTAATAAAAAAGACCTCGTTTTTTGGAAAATTTTATAAACTCTTCTTGATGTTCGGGTACTTTGGTGGCTTGTTTCGTCGAATATTTGCATCGCACTCGGGCATCCTGGTATACTGACATCATAATCGAATGCTACATGGGTACGACCCCAAAAATCGTTGACCGATTTTTCATTTTGCCTCAAGAAACAGGCCTTATGATGTGCACGACATTATCCGAACCTAAGCAACGACGCCATCATGACCATCAATCAGGTACAAAAGAGAAACGGAGACATCAACGACTTCGATATCCAAAAAATTATCAAGGCGATTAGTAATGCGATGCGCGAAGTCGGTATGGGCGAGCGTGAAGATGCTGAAAAAATCGCTGAATTGGTGTATCAAGAGCTTCTCCAGCGTGCAGAAATGAATCCCCGCTATGTTCCGAACATCGAAGAGATCCAAGACGTCGTCGAAGAGGCCCTCATGGTGGGTGGATTCCGTGATGTTGCCAAAGCGTACATCATTTATCGTCGCGAACGTGCTCGATTGCGAAAGACCAACATCTTTGAACGTCGTGTTGCGTTAAAACCGTACGAGTATCCTGACCTGACACAATACGTTGATGCAATCCGTCACTCATACTGGATTCACACTGAATTCAATTTCACCAGTGACGTTCAGGATTTTAAAGTGAACCTCGCTGAACGTGAACGGAACGCGATCAAGAACGCGATGCTCGCTATCTCGCAGATCGAAGTTGCGGTGAAAAGTTTCTGGGGTGACATTTACAAGAAAATGCCCAAGGCAGAAATCGGTGCGGTCGGTGCCACCTTTGCAGAATCAGAGGTGCGTCACCATGATGCGTACTCGCACCTCCTTGAGGTCCTCGGTTTGAATGACGAATTCCAAAATTTGAAACGGAATCCGGTCATCATGCGTCGCGTGAGATACCTCGACGAAGCGCTCAAGAATTCAAAGAGCGGTAACAACGAAGAGTACGCCGAAGCCATTATGCTCTTCTCACTGTTTATTGAACATGTGTCACTCTTCTCACAATTCTTGATTATTATGTCTTTCAACAAATATAAGAATATGTTGAAGGGTGTATCGAACGTGGTTGAAGCAACCTCAAAGGAAGAACAAATCCACGGAAACTTCGGTATCGACGTGATCAATATCATAAAAGACGAGAACCCAGAATGGTTCACCAAGGAACACAACGACACGGTACGTGAAATGTGCCTTCAGGCATATGAATCAGAGAGCGAAATCGTTGATTGGATCTTTGAATCAGGCGAACTCGATTTCTTGCCATCTGCGGTGGTGAAAGAATTCATCAAAGATCGCTTTAATCGATCGCTGAAATCAATTGGCGTGACTCCTATCTTTGAAACCGACCCAAGTCTCTTGTCCCAATCTGACTGGTTTGACGAAGAAATTATTGCCACCAAACACGTCGACTTCTTTGACAAACGTTCGGTCAACTACAACAAGCGGTCAAAGAGCATTACCAGTGACGACCTCTTTTAGGACACCTCTTCTGCGGTGACTAAAATCTTATTTACCCGCGCTTACCGCATTAAACATCTACACGAAACACACATGAAATGGTTGAATGAAAACAGTCGAAAGTTCCTCGAAGGAGGCTACCTCTTGCCAGGGGTCACCGCCGAAGAACGCATTCGCGAGATCGCCGATCACGCTGAGAAACTCTTGAAAAAAGAGGGTTTTGCCGATAAATTTTATGGCTACATGTCCGAAGGATACTTTGCTCTCTCATCCCCCGTATGGGCAAACTTTGGGCACGTTCGAGGTCTTCCGATTAGTTGTTTTGGTTCTTATATTGCCGACGATATGGGGAGCATCCTCTACACCCAAGCCGAAGTCGGCATGATGTCGAAACTTGGCGGCGGTTCATCGGCATACTTTGGTGCGATTCGTGGTCGCGGTACTGATATCAAGAACGAAGGCAAGGCTTCGGGCGCGGTACACTTTATGGAATTATTTGAGACCTTGATTAACGTGGTTTCACAGGGATCAGTTCGTCGTGGACATGTGTCGCCCTACCTACCGATTGAACACCCCGACATTGATGAATTCCTTGGCATTGGTACCGAAGGTCACCCGATTCAGAAACTTACCCACGGGGTTACCGTTACCGATGCGTGGATGCAATCAATGATTGATGGTGATGAAGAAAAGCGCGCACGTTGGGCAAAGGTCATCCAGGCCCGAAACGAAGTAGGCTACCCCTACATCATGTTCGTCGATAATGCGAACAAGAATACGGTTGATGTCTATAAAGACAAGGGTCTGACCATTCATGCTAGCAACATGTGTTCCGAAATCATGTTGCCTTCGAACGAAGAATGGTCGTTCGTATGCTGCCTTTCGTCAATAAACCTCGCACATTACGAAGCGTGGAAAGACACCGATGCGGTAGAGACCCTGACCTACTTCCTTGATGCCGTGATGGAAGAATTCATCCTGAAACTCGAGGCCTACCGTGATTCGAAAGAACGCGATGACCAGGATCGATTCCGGTTTATGGAGCGTGCCTACAATTTTGCCAAGGCAAATCGTGCGCTTGGCCTTGGAACTTTGGGATGGCACTCGCTCTTACAATCAAAAATGCTTCCTTTTGAAAGCATCGAGGCGACTAAACTAAATACCGAGATTTTCAAATTGATCAAGAATAAAAGCTACGCAGCATCAGAAGCCATGGCCAAAGAATACGGCGAACCTGACATATTGAAAGGCTACGGACGCAGGAACACCACAACGATGGCGATCGCCCCGAATACCTCGTCAGCCTTCATCCTGGGACAGGTGTCACAAGGTATTGAACCAATCTGGTCAAACTGTTACGTCAAAGACGTTGCGAAATTGAAGGTGACGATCAAGAATCCGCTTCTTGAGGAACTCCTCGAGAACAAGGGTCACAACACCCGCGAGGTCTGGCAGTCGATCCGTGATAACGATGGATCAGTTCAACACCTCACTGATATTCTTGATGAAAAAGAACGTGAAGTCTTTAAGACCTTCCCGGAAATAAACCAGATGAATATTATCCAGCAGGCAGCGGCCCGCCAACGTTACATCGATCAAGGACAATCATTGAATATCATGCTTCACCCATCGACGCCGGTGAAAGATATCAATAACCTTTACATCGAGGCCTGGAAGTTAGGTATTAAAACCTTGTATTACCAGCACAGCATGAATGCGGCGCAGGAGTTTAATAGGAAATTGCTTGTCTGCGAAGCCTGCGAATCATAGAAAACTACTCGTTTGGCGAATATTCTTGCCTGCCTGTCGGCAGACAGGTCGCCTTCAGAAAAAGAGCGCTCACGGTACAGGTCAGTACCGCTCGCGCTTTTTTTCTTTGTCTCCTTAATCTTCATCCAAATGAGTAGTTTTCTAAAAAATGATAATTTATTTTAGCGAAAGCTTAACCATCTTGGTATAGTAATGACATGAAGAAAATCCTCTTAACCATTCTTGGCGTACTGTGTCTCATACTCATAGGGACGCTTGTGTTATTGCGAGACCAAAAAGGAGATACCGACGAATACCTCGCCTATGTCTCGACCTTGGATTCGTTTGAAACAGGTCATGGAACCCTGCGGTATCGAGACGTCGGAGAGGGAAATCCAATCCTCCTCGTTCATGGCGTGCCAACCAGTTCATTCATGTACCGAAACCTTGCTGATGAATTGGCTTCGCGAGGATATCGGGTGATTGTTCCCGACCTCTTGGGCTTTGGTGCGTCGGATCGTCTCGAAGATGAATCGGGGTATGCTTTTGATAAACAGGCGACAACCTTGATTGACCTCATGGATCACCTTGGTATTGAGACCTGGGATCAGGTGACCCATGATATAGGCGGTCTCGTGACATGGAACATGGTTCATCAGGTACCTGATAGGATAGAGCACCTCTACCTCTTGAACACGATTCTCTATGACGAAACCTTTAATCCAATCGTGAACCTCTCGCCAGAGAATGTTCTTCATCGTTGGGCGCTCGGCCTTCATGCGAATAGGATCATCGGTAAGGCTATTGTGATGGGTATGTTAAGGACAGGAACGAATCACTATTCGTTCACTAGAGGTGAAGCTGCGGGATACTGGTATCCGCTCCGCCTCGGAGCAGGGGCCTTGGTACATTTCTTCACTCACACCGGCGAGATTCAAAGTAAGCTCGACACCTATCGATCGTGGCTAATTGAATCAGGTATTCCGGTTTCGATCATCTGGGGAGAGGACGACCCCTTTCTCGATGTCGAGGCTGCTTACCTCTTACAAAATGACATGAGCCTGCCTGATGATCAGGTGATCATATTAACCGGCAAGCGACACCTGGTTGCCGAAGAAGCGTATCAAGAAATCGCTAACGTTATTACCAATTATGAATAAGATTGAAAAAACCAACGAAGAATGGAAACAAGAACTTACACCCGAACAGTATCGGGTTCTGCGCGAATCAGGTACCGAGGCACCCTTTACTGGTGAATACACGAGCCTTGATAAGGATGGCACTTATCGTTGTGCAGCGTGTGGTAATCAATTGTTTGCATCTGATAATAAATTTGAAAGTGGCTGCGGCTGGC
>ERZ795053.4838-NODE-4838-length-14319-cov-10.498738_pt1 | contig 14319 bp, 12 predicted proteins | sample MGYA00375137_ERZ795053 | MGnify/ENA primary metagenome ERZ795053 (study PRJEB30182, sample SAMN05720284) | activated sludge metagenome | isolation source: Anaerobic digester | place: Hong Kong | collected 2014-12-17 ... | reverse complement strand
GAAGCGAGAAGCGAGTGTGTCACTCCGAGCCGAAGGCGAGGAGGCGGAGCCGGACGCATGGCTCCGCCCCCTCGCTACGCTCGGGGTGACAGTCCTCTCGCTTCTCGCTTCTCCCTTCTCCCTTCTCGCTTCTCGCTTCACGCCACCAGCAACCGCACCTCGATCCCGCCGTTGCTCGTCCGCCAGCGCTCCGCGAACGCCACGCCGACCTGCCCGGCGAGCATCGGGTTCGCGCTCAGCATCGCGAGCGAGCTGTTCGGGCGCCGGGTGACCAGGAGCTGACCCAGGGCGGCGTAGAGACTCCGCAACCGGTTCGCCTCGCCGACGCGCACGCCGTAGGGAGGGTTGGTGACGATCCAGCCGGGGCCGGTGTCGGCGGGGAGCGCCGAGAGCGGCGCGACGGTGAAGGCGATGTCGGCCGCGACCCCCGCCCGCTCGGCGTTGGCTCGCGCCGCCTCGATCGCCCCGCGATCCCGATCCTGGCAGGCGATGGCGGCCGGGGCCGATGCCAGTTCGGCGGTGGCGGCCAGCTCGCGCGCCGCGGCGAAGTCCGCCGCGGCCAGCATCGGCCACCCTTCGGCGGCGAACCGACGCCAGCGCCCGGGGGCGATCCGTCGTGCGATCAGCGCGGCCTCGATGGCGAGCGTCCCCGAGCCGCACATCGGGTCGACCAGCGGCTCCCCCGGCTCCCAGCCACACCCCAGCAGCATCGCCGCGGCGAGGGTCTCGCGCAGCGGCGCCTTCGCGGTCGCGAGGCGATAGCCGCGGCGGTGGAGCGAGCCCCCGGAGGCATCGGCGGAGAGCGTGACCTCGTCGCGGTGCACGCGCACGATGATCCGCTGCACGCCGGGCGGGCGCAGGACATCATCCTCGAGCGCCTCGGCCTGGCCGGCGGCCCGGACCGCCTCGAGGCCGGCCACCGCACCCTGCGCGGCCCGCTCGAGCCGCTCGGCGATCGCCCCCTCGTGGTAGAGCCGCGACTTCTTCGAGGTCACGCGGAAGTGGACCCGGCCGCCGGGCGCGAGCACGCGTGCCCAGTCGACCGCCGCCCCGTGCCGCTCGAGTTCCGCGAAGGTCCGCGCCCGGAAGCTCGCCAGCCGAATGCTCACCCGGTTGGCCGTGCGCAACCCGATCAGGGACGCCGCGAGTTGCGCCGGCGTGGCATCGAATCCGACGCCCCCCGGCTCGATCTCCCGCACCGCGAGGCCCCCCGTGCCGAGTTCGGCGCCGAGGATCGCCTCCAGTCCCGGGGCGGTCGTGGCAAAGCAGGAAAGCAGCTCGGCGGCCATCGCCGGAAGCTAGCCGGGCGACCGCGCTAGATTGGGGTCCGGCCATTCCCTTCACCAGCCACGGACTCGCCACATGCCCGGACCGATCTCGCCGTTCCTGCGCCACCACTTCCGGCACTTCAACGCCGCCGCCCTGATCGACGCCGCCGATGGGTACCGCACACATCTCGCCGAGGGCGGCAAGATGATGGTCACCCTCGCCGGGGCGATGAGCACGGCGGAGCTGGGGCTCTCGCTGGCCGAGATGATCCGCCAGGACAAGGTGCAGATCATCACCTGCACCGGGGCCAACCTGGAGGAGGACATCTTCAACCTCGTGGCGCACGACTTCTACGAGCGGGTCCCGCACTACCGCGACCTGACGCCGCAGGACGAGGAGGCCCTCCTCGCGCGCCACATGAACCGGGTCACCGACACCTGCATCCCCGAGATGGAGGCGATGCGCCGGCTGGAGACCGCGGTGCTCGAGGAGTGGGTCGCCGCGGACCGCGCCGGCGAGCGCTACTTCCCGCACGAGTTCTTCTACCGGGTGCTCCGCAGCGGCAAGCTCGAGCAGTACTACCAGATCGACCCGAAGGACTCCTGGATGCTCGCCGCCTGCGAGAAGAACCTGCCGATCATCGTCCCCGGCTGGGAGGACTCCACCCTCGGCAACATGTTCGCCGGCCACTGCATCAGCGGCGACGTGACGAACGTCCACACCGTCCGCACCGGGATCGAGTACATGATGGTGCTCGCCGACTGGTACATGGCGAACTCGGGCGGCCGGGGGATCGGCTTCTTCCAGATCGGCGGGGGGATCGCGGGCGACTTCCCGATCTGCGTGGTCCCGATGCTGCACCAGGACCTGCAGCGCGAGGACATCCCGGTCTGGAGCTACTTCTGCCAGATCAGCGACAGCACCACGAGCTACGGCTCCTACTCCGGCGCCGTGCCGAACGAGAAGATCACCTGGGGCAAGCTCCGGGCCGACACGCCGAAGTTCATCATCGAGAGCGACGCCAGCATCGTCGCACCGCTGATCTTCGCGCTGGTGATGGAGCAGTAGGCGAGAAGCGAGAAGCGGGAAGCGAGAAGCGCGATGTCATCCCGAGCGAGGGCGCGAAGCGCCCGAGCGAAGGGATCCGGTCGCCGCACGCGATGTGCAGATCCCTCCACTCGCGCCTGCGGCGCTCGGTCGGGATGACACGGTGCGTCGCGCTTCCCGCTTCTCGCTTCTCGCTTCCCGCTTCACGCTCGGTACGTCCACCGCCGCCACAGTCCCTCCATCGGCCCGAACCGGTGCCGCGCCAGCCACCACCGGCTGAACAGCGTCTGCAGCACCAGGATCGCGATGGCCAGCAGCACCAGCCAGCTCGGCCCCACGCGCCCGCCCAGCCCGAAGCCGATGCCGTAGAAGAGCGTGAGCGCGATCACGGTCTGCATCAGGTAGCTCGTCAGCGCCATCCGACCGGTCGGCGCGAGCACCGCGAGCCGCGGTCGCCAGGCCGCGCGCTGCCAGAGGAGCACGAACCCCGCGGCGTAGCCGAGCGCGAGCGGGGCGACCCCGACGGCGTAGAGCACGGCATCGAGGACACCCGCCAGGCCCGGCTCGCCGGTGTCTGCCCCGACGCCCACGCTCCGCCGGGCCAGCAGCAGGCACGCGGGCAGTCCCACCGCGATGCCCCACGCACACACGCGCCGCAGCAGTGGCAGGTGGACCTCGAGCCGTTCCCACGGCTTGTGTCGCCCGATCACCATCCCGAGGGCGAACATCGCCAGCACCTTGAACTCGCGCCCCATCCAGAGCAGGTCGCCGTAGCGAAAGAACACCCCGACCGGACTGATGCGGAGGTAGCCCGACCAGCCGCCCTGGACGGCGTGGTGGACGAGGACGTTGGGGTCGGTGATGTCGACACCCACGAGGCTGGCCACCCCGTAGGCCGCGGCGAAGAACGGCGTGCCGAGACTGAGGGCCGGATGGATCAGCAGCGGCAGGTAGTTGAGGATCGGCAGCGCCAGCAGGATGACCACCCAGCGCAGCAGGCGGCGATCGTCAACATCACGGAGGCGGACCAGCACCAGCCCCATGAGGGCGTAGAAGAGCAGGATGTCGCCGAACCAGGCGAGCAGGTGGACGAACCCGATCGCCGCGAGGATCCAGAGCCGCCGCCGGTAGGTGGAAAGCGCCGTCACCTGATCGTCGCGTCGGCCGAGCTGGAGGGCGAACCCGAGCCCGAAGAGGAGCGAGAAGATCGAGTAGAACTTGCCGTCGACCAGGGCGTGGATCAGGAACTCGGCGGCGTGATCCGTCGGCAGGACATGGCGTGGCGCCAGTCCCTCGGTTCCGGGTGAGCCCCAGAACGAGAAGGTGAGGAGGTTCCCGAGGCAGACCCCGAAGAGGGCAAAGCCGCGAAGCGCATCGAGGAGGGTGACCCGGGCCGCGGGATCGATCGGGGCGGGCACGGAGGTGGAGGCATCGGGCACGGTCACCTCGCTACACGGTTCTCTCTTCTCTCTTCTCTCTTCCCGCTTCCCGCTTCCCGCTTCTCGCTTCTCGCTTCTCGCTCTACAGCTCGTCCCTCGCATCGACGAAATACCCCACCTCTCGCAGCTTGGCAAGATCCTCGGTCAGGCCATCGGCATCGAGCTGCCCCGCGCGCAGGCGCATCAGGTCGAGGCGCAGGGTCTCGAGCGCCACCATCGCCTCGGTCGCCTCGGGACCGCCGGCCCGCATGGCGCGCGCCTCCAGCCGTGCCGCGAGGTCGGGGACGTCGGCGAGCAGGCGCTGCTCCGCGGCGGGGAGCGTCTCGAACAGCCGCTGCACCGCCCCGCCCACCGCAACCGCCGTCGGCTCCCCTCCCAGCGTGCGCTCGGGCACCCGGCCCAACCCGAGCGTCGCGATCTTCCAGAGCACCCGCCCCCGACGGCTGCGCAGCACGCGGTGCCACCACGAGCGGCGCTCGCCCCGCAGCGCCGCGAGGCGTCGGATGACGAGGGCCGGGGTGAGCAACGCGAGCGTCATCGTCGGGGCGAAGGTGAGGATCGAGTCGACGTTGGTCGAGCCGTAGAGGCAGAGCAGCGTCACCGCGATCCCGATCGCGATCACGGGCTGGCGGTGTCGCGTCCACGCCGGCCCGCGCAGCGGCGGTTCGACCTCGCGCTCCTCCCGCTCGAGGGCGTCCAGGCCGCGCAGCGCGGCCTCCCGTCCGTAGCCCGACGCCACCAGCTCGCGGATGCCCCGCAGGTGACGCGCGAGCATCAGCAGGATCGTGGACACCCCAAGGGTGGCGACGATGAGGTAGGGGATCTCCTCGAACCCGAGGAAGGTCTGGAAGAAGGCGTCGATGACCAGCGCCCCGATCCCGGCCGAGGCGGTGACCCCGACCGCGATGCCGAGCTGCCCGCTGTGCTCCAGTGCCTGCCGGGCATAGCGGCGCACCGCCACCGGTAGCTGCGGCTGCCGCGCGCGGGCCGCCTCGAGCGCGGCGGCGAACTCCTCCATCGTCGGCCAGCGCTCGTCCGGGTCGCGGCGGAGCGCGCGGTCGATCGCAGCGGCCACCTCCTCCGCGAGCCAGGGTGCGACCGAGCCGAGCGCCGGGGCGTCGCTGCCGGCCTGGGCCGCGAGCAGTGCGGCGCCGGCACTTCCCTCGAACGGCCGCCGACCGACGAGCGCCACCCAGGCGACGACCCCAAGCGCGTAGATGTCGGCGCGGGCGTCGGCGGGGGCACCATCGACCTGCTCGGGGCTCATGTAGTGCGGCGTGCCGAGGTGTCCACCGCTGTCCTCGACCTGCTCGCGCCGGGCGATGCCGAAGTCGGTCACCATCGCCCGGTCGGTGCCCTCCTCCAGCAGGATGTTGTCGGGCTTCACGTCCCGATGGATCACCCCGCGCGCGTGGGCGTGGGCCAGCGCCCAGGCCGTCTCCTGCACCACCCGGATCGCCTCGCTGCGCGACAGCGGCCCCGAGGTCCGGACCCGCTCGCCGAGGGAAACCCCGGGGACGTACTCCATCGCGAACCAGATCAGCGGACCGGTCGCCTCCACCGCGTGGATCGGCACGATGTGGGGGTGCGCCAGCCGCGCCGCCGTCTGTGCCTCGCGGACAAACCGCTCCCGATAGGCCGACTCGCTCGCCAGGAGCGGCGGCAGCAGCTTGATCGCGACGAGCCGGTCGAGTGCCACCTCGCGCGCGAGGAAGACCACGCCCATCCCGCCGCGCCCAAGCTCCCGAACCAGCGAGTAGCGCCCCGCGAGCGCGCGCTGCAGCGCCTCGAACTCGGGAGAGAGCGGCGGATCGCCTGCTGAATGTTCAGATTGGAACATGAAGACACTACGCCCTTGCGGCGCAGGGGTTTCCTACGGCGAGCCCCTCGTCGGCGGGGCCTGGGGTGAGAGGGCAGGAAGCGGCAGCCGCCGGCCCATGTCGAACTGCCAGGCATCGCCGCGGCCGACGCGACGCACGCTCTCCAGGGTCCCCATCGCCTCGCGCAGCGTGCTGCGGAACGCCTCCCCGGCGTCGGCGACCGGGACCGGATTGCTGGAGATGACCCGGTAGCCGAAGCTCGAGCCGGGCTCGAGGTTCCGGATCCCGACCCGGAGTCGGATCGAGTCCTTCCCCGCGGCGGAGACCCCGACGGTCATCAGCACCTCGGCGGGCGGGGCATCCCCCTCGCCGAGTCGGTCGAGCCCCTCGCCCATCGGGACCAGCTCCCAGGCGTCACTCCGGCCGACGCGATCGCGCAGCAACTCGGCGAGCGAGTCCCCTTGGGCGGCCAGCGCCGCATTGCCGTCGCGCGATGGCACCCCGACGATCATCACCCGGCGCGTGGTCTGGCTTCCCGGGGTCGCGGTGATGATCACGCCCGGGGGGATCCGACCGCCCTCGATTCGGGCCCGGTCCGACAGCCCACCGGTACGGGCGGAGATCTCGGCGAGGCGGGCCCGGACCAGCGAGTCGGCGAGCGCGAGCTGCCGGTCGAGGGACACCTCGACGCCGGTGCTGCCGATCTCGCTCCGCCGTGACACCTCCTGCGGGTCGATCCGTTCGAGCTCGTCGCGCAGGGCCGCCGCGATCGCGAGCGAATCGGCGCGCGTGAGCGGCTTCTCGACCGGATCGGCCAGCGGCGTCTCGGCGGCATCGTCGCGCGGCGCGACGACGGTGAGGGTCTCCGGGGCCGCCGGCGCGGCGGGCGTGCCGACCCATCCCGCCCGGGTCGCCCAGAGCCCGCCGGCCACCAGGACGAGCACCGCCGCGGCGGCACCCAGCACGGGCCACGAGCGACCCGAGCTCGCCGGCCGCGCCCGTTCACCCGAGGCCTCGCGGTGCGCCACCACCACCATCTCGCCGCTGATCCGCTCGAGTTCGGCGAGAACGGCGTTGGCGTCGGGCGGCCGGTCGTCGGGGCTCTTTGCCAGGCAGCGCGCCACGAGGTCGGCGAGCGCGGCGGGGACCTCGCCCCGCAGCCGGTGGAGCGATTCCGGAGTGCGGGTGAGCTGTGCGGTCATTGTCGCCGTCGGCGACGGGGCATCGAACGGCGACACGCCCGCGAGCAGCTCGTAGAGCAGCAACCCGACCGCGTAGATGTCCACCCGGTGGTCGGCGGACGGATCGGCGGCGAGCTGTTCGGGCGCCATGTAGGCCGGGGTGCCGATCGCCATCCCCGAGGTCGTGTGCCCGGCCACCCCGGTGAACGGCAGCGCGGCGCCGAGGGCCTTGGCGACACCGAAGTCGGTGACCATCGCGTGCTGGCCGTCGGTGAGGATGTTGCCCGGCTTGATGTCGCGGTGGATCACCCCGCGGGAGTGGGCGTAGGCGAGGGCCTCGACGATGTCATGGGCCAGGCGCACCGTCTCGCGGACCCCCATCGGGCCGTCGAGCTCGAGCCGCTCCTTGAGCGAGGTGCCCCGGATGAACGGCATCGTGAACCAGAGCAGCTCGCCCGCCTCGCCGGCGTGCAGCAGCGGCACGATGTAGGGGTGCGAGAGCTGGGCGGCGAGCTGGACCTCGCGGCGGAAGCGCTCGCGGTTGATCCCGGCGGAGAGCTCGGGCGGCAGCACCTTGACCACGACCTCGCGGCCGAGGGCGTGCTCGCGGGCCACGAAGACGCGACTCATCCCCCCACCGGGGAGCTCGCGCTCGATGGTGTAGGCGGCGCCAAGGGCCGTCGTCAGCGATTCCCGCAGTGGATCCGTCACGCCGCTCACAGGCCAGGAGGTCTCAGGACATGGTGCCCGCAGAATATACGGACGACGCCACGGCAAGGATGAGGACGCACGCCCTGACGCCGGGACCACGTCGGGTCGATGCTTGGGAGATGCGCGGCGCCACCGCCCCGTCTCGCCCACCGATCGATGTACCTTCCGGATTCACCCGTCCCGAGGCCGGCATGGTCCCCCGCACGTTCCCGTCCCCCCTCCTCCGACCCTGCCGTGGCCCCGTCCTCCTGGCGGCCCTCCTCGTGGCCTGCGGCACCGGGCCGAGCAGCGGCCCGACGGTGCAGCGGGTCGTGATCTCGACCGCCAGCACGACGCTCGTCATCGGCGACACCCTTCGGTTCGCCGCCCGCGCCGAGGACGCCGGGGGGACGGCGGTGCCGGGGGCGCCGCTGATCTGGTCGACCCTTTCCAGTTCGGTCGCGACGATCTCCACCTCGGGGCTCCTCACCGCCGTCGGGGCGGGCTCCACGTCGGTGATCGCCCGGAGCGGAACCCACGCCGACACCGTCGCGGTCACCGTCGCCCCCAGCGGGGTGGCGAGCGTCATCATCACCGTCGATCGCCAGCTGCTCAAGGTGAGCGATACCGTGCGCGCGACGGCGCGTGGGGTCGATGCCACCGGGGCCACCGTCCCCGACCGCCCGGTCACCTGGACCTCGAACAACGGCAACGCCGCCGTGGTCACCCCGTTCGGGCTGATCCTCGGCATCAGCCCCGCCAATCCGGTCCTCATCACCGCCACGATCGACGGCAAGAGTGCCTCGATCCCCGTCTCCGTGGTGCTCGCCGACATCGCCTCGGTCACGATCCGCCCGGACACGATCATCCTCGGCCCGGGCGGCACCGGCCAGTTCCAGGTCACCGTGCTCGACGAGTTCGGCTTCGACGCCACCGATCGCCCGGTGACCTGGTCATCGTTCGTGGAGAACGTCGGGACGGTGGACCAGACGGGCCGGGTCAACGCGCTGGTCTTCGGCGAGTCGACGATCCGGGCCACGGTCGGTGGGGTCACGGGACAGGCGCTGTTGCGCGTCGTCGATGCCAGCAGCGAGACGTTCCGGATCGCGCTGACCAACTACCTCATCTACCCGGTCGAGGTCCTGCTCAACGGCAACAGCATCGGGACCGTCGATGCCCAGTCCACCGGCAGCTTCGATCGTCCGCTGACCGCGTCCGCCGCCGTGACGGCGGCCCTGGTCCGACCGCTGGGGCGTGGCGAGGAGATGGTCGAGAGCTGGCCGGCGGTCGCCGATCCGACAGGGACCATCTCCTATGAGATCGACAACGTGCTCCCGGACGGCTCGACCTATTTCTCCCCGGTCATCCGCAACCTGCTCGGCAGCAGTGCGAAGGTCTTCGTCGACCCGCTGCCCAAGATCGAGGCCACACCGTGCCTCTGCTCGGTCTCCCCGACCGATCCGGACACCCGCAATGTGGGCTATTGGCTGCTGAACGGCGCCTCGGCGCTGCGCTTCTTCGACGTCACGGACCTGACCCTGACCACGCCGCTCAAGACGGTCCCGGTCCCGGCGGGACAGGTCGAGGCGCGCTCGGGGATCTTCCGGTACAACCTGTCGTCACTGCCCTGAACGGCCGCGCGCTACTCCTTGTAGCCGGCGCCGCGGGCGAGGACGTTCGACACCAGGAAGACGCTGAAGAAGAACCCCAGCAGGGCGACGATGTAGGAGAGTTCGGGGAGGGACTTCACGGCATGGGGCTCCACTGAAGGTCAGGCGGAAAATACATCGAGAAGCGAGAAGCGAGAAGCGAGGGGCGAGGGGCTGTCACCCCGAGCCGCAGGCGAGGGGGTGGAACCATCCGCCAGGGTCCGCCCCTTCGCTTCGCTCAGGGTGACAGCCTCGCCTCTCGTCCTACAGCTCCCCCTCCCGCCCCCGGTCGATCACCGTCCAGCAGCAGAGCGCCGCGTAGGTCGACTGCCCGGCGACCCTGGCCCGAATCGAGGGCGGCTTCCGGCGGGGATAGAGCCGGCGCATCACCCGGACCACCCCGGCGTCGCCCTCGGGCCAGATGTCGGGGTGGCCGAAGGCGAAGATCGCCAGCATCTCCGCACTCCAGCGCCCGAAGCCCCGGAGTGCCATGATCTCCTCGAGCAGGGCCTCGGCGTCGAGCCCGCTCCAGCGCTCGCGCGGGTCGCCATGGTCGGCCACGAAGTCGCCCCAGGCCGCGATGGCGCGCCGCTTCGCCCGCGAGAGGCCGAGTGAGGGGGGCGCGTCGTCCGGCGTGGCCCGGGCCCACGCCACGACCTCCTCGAACGAGCCGTGGGCCTCGAGCAGGCGCCCGACAATCGTGCGGGCCGCGGCGGTCGAGACGAGCTGGGCGACGACGGTGCGCACCGCCAGGTGGGTCACCGGCCGCGGATCGGGGATCTCCCGGGGGATCGGCCCGGCCAGCCGGACCAGATCAGCGAGGCGGGGGCAGCGGGCGGAGAGATCACGCCGCGCGACCCGCCACGGGTCACTCCGCGCCACCCGCGAGGCGCCCCCGAGGCGGGTGCTGTCGACCATGGCCGGGCCTCAGAACTGGATCGAGTCGTCCCGGCCGCAGCTCAGGTCCCGACCCTGCCAGCCGAACTGGGCCGAGTCGCCCTTCGACCACCAGGTGAGGGGGGGCTGGGCGGTCTCGTACTTCGCGCCCGAGGCGGCCTCGACCTGCGGCAACGACATGGTGGTGTCGAGGGTCCCGAGGACGACCCGGGCCCCCGGACCGACCCAGTACACCGCATGCACCGCGGTGCCGTCGCTGCAGCGGTAGTTGAGGGCGTTGCGAAGGGTGTCTTCCTGCAGGACCAGCGGCGCCGGGGTCAGGGCGGCCTGCTCGGCCTGTTCCTCCTGGAAGGCGGCGATCGCCGAGTCGATCTCGGGCGGGCGGTCCTCATCGCCCCCCTCGGCGCCACAGCCCAGGACCAGAACCCCAGCCAGCACGACTCGAAGCATGCGGTACGACATCGGTCTTCCTCGCGAAGGAGTGCCGGGGGAGTCTAACGGGGTCCGCAAGCCCGACCCCGAATCCCGCCGAACCGTCACGCCGCGTGGACACGGCGGGGGCGGTGTGTCAGGCGCCGCGGCACCCGTTCCGGGGTAGTTGACGAAACTCCGAACGCGCCACATTGTAGGGAGCGCGGTGATTTTGCCCGGCTTGGTGGGCCGCGCAGCTGCCCTGCGGGCGGTAGAGTTCCATCTAAGTCGTGGCGCATGGGACGGTCTGCATCAGGGGTGCAGGCCGTTCTGCGTTTCTACGAGAAGCGAGAAGCGTGAAGCGTGAAGCGAGACGATGTCACCCCGAGCGCAGCGCGACCGGATCCCTTCGCTCGGGCGCGTTGCGCCCTCGCTCGGGATGACGTCCCACTCGCGACCCTCGCTTCACGCTTCTCGCTTCTCGCTTCACGCTTCTCGCTTCACGCATCTCGCTTCACGCTTCTCGTCTCACGGCACCCGCCCCACGCTCACGCGATATCCGAACCGATCGGCGCTGTTGAACAGCGCGGCGACCTTCAGGTACACGCGATCGCCCTTGTTCACGATCACGGTGACCGACTCGTTCGCGGGCGATTCCTGCAGGTCCTGGTCGCTGCGCGCGGCCGCGTCGGTGCGCTCGTCATTCAGGAACGCCTCGAGGGCGATGTCGCCCGGCTCGCCGGCGCCGTCGGCGCGGGTCACGAACACCAGCGATCCCTCTTCCGCCGCGGTGACGACGAACCAGTCCCAGCGGTCGCCGTCCATCGGGGCGAGTTCGTCGACGCGGCTGCCGCCCGGCTCGAGCGCGGTCGCGAGCGACGGGCGCCGGTCCGGGTCGGCGGGCATCTCGAACGCCGGTTCGGCGAGGAACGCGGCGCTGATGGTGAAGGCGCCGTCGCCGCCCGAGACCATCGCCACCTCCACCGTGACCGGTTCGACGATCACCAGCGGCACCGCGAGGTACTCCCGACCCGGATTCCCGCCGAAGTCGATGTCGGCCATCCCGTCGAGCAGCGGCTGGCCGTCGACGTCGAGCACCCGGATCCCGACGTCCTCGTCGCTGCTGACCGCGACGGTGAGCACGCCCGGCGAGGTCGGGGTGAAGCTGTAGGTGACGGGCGCGGTGCCGGCGCGGCCGAGGGCGCGGCTGCCGACCGGCAGCGGCGACTGGGCGGCGACGAGGGCCGGCAGCAGCAGGCCGGCGAGGAGGGGCAGGACGGGGTGGCGCATCGGGGCTCCGGGCAGGTTGGAGGTGGTCTCCAATCTACCCGGCGCCCGGGGCGCGGCTACTGGCGGGCGGGCTGGCCCGGCCGCGGGGTGGTCTGGCGGATGAACGCGCGGATGTCGTCGTTCGAGGTCGCCAGGTCCGGCTTGCGCAGGTACATCATGTGGCCGCTCTCGTACCCCTTGAACGACATCCGGTCCTGGAACCGGCCGCTCGGGTCCATGTTCCACATGGTGTACTTCGCGTCGAAGTACGGCGTGCCGCCGTCGAAGTATCCGGACTGCACCATCACGTTGAGGTAGGGGTTCTCCGCCATCGCCTGCTGCAGCTGCTGGCCGGTGCGCTCGCCGGTGCGGTTCCACGGGTTCACCGGCCCGAAGAGCCAGTACTCGAGGTCGGTCTTCCACCCGAGCTGGTCGCGCAGGTAGTGGTTGATCGCCGGGGCGAAGGCGTGGTTCCACGCCGTGAGCGCCGGGTCGAAGTCGGGCGAGGTGCCCGCGTCCTCGCGGTCGATGCCGCGATAGCGCGAGTCGAGCCGGCCCACGGTGAGCCCCTGGTCGCGCAGCAGTTCCTTCCAGAAGAACGATGTCGGCACCGCCATGTTGTACTGCTTCACGGCGCCCACCTCGAGGCCGCTGTACCGCGCGTAGCGCGCCGCGAGCGCGTCCCGCTCGGCGGCGGGCAGCGCACCGCCCTTCGCCATCGCCGGGATCAGCTCGTCCATCGTGAACTGCTCGACCTCGGGAAGGAGCTGGGCGAGGGTGCGTCCCTGCAGCGCCGGCTCGAGCGCCTTGTGGTACCAGGCCGTGGCGGTGTAGTACGGCAGCGGCAACGCGTCGCCGACCGGCCCGTCGCGGTTCACGCCGAGTCCGGTGGGCGAGACGAGGATCACGCCGTTGAGGTACATCCAGTGCGAGCCCTGCAGCCGACCGGCGAGCCCGGCGACGCGGGTGGTGCCGTAGCTCTCGCCGATCAGGTACTTGGGGCTCGTCCAGCGACCCTGGCGGGTGACCCAGCTCTGCAGCCAGCGGGCGAGGTAGGCGATGTCCTCGTTCACCCCGAAGAACTGGTCGCGCTTCGCGTCGCCGACGATCCGCGAGAAGCCGGTGTTGACCGGATCGACATAGACGATGTCGGCGACGTCGAGGATCGAGTTGGGGTTGTCCTGGATCCCGTACGGCTGCACCGGGTATCCCTCGTCATCGATCCGCAGGATCTTGGGCCCGGTGTAGGCGATGTGCATCCAGAGCGAGCCCGACCCCGGCCCGCCGTTGAACGAGATCACCAGCGGTCGCGTGCTGCGGTCGCCGACGCCCTGCCGCTCGTAGTACGTGAAGAACATCGACGCGACGACCTTGTTGTCGGCGTCCCAGACCGGCTGGGTGCCGAGCGTCACGTTGTACGTGATCTCCTGCCCCTGGATCGTGGCCTTGAGCCCGGTGCGGGTGATCGTCGAGTCGGCGATGATCTTCACCTCGTCGGCGGACGACCCGCCCGACGCCCGGCTGGCCTGCGCCGCGGCGGGCGTGGCGCCCCCCGACGTCGGCCGTCCCTGGGCGAGGAGGGTGCCCGCGGCACCGAGGAGGAGGAACGGCAGGGCGACGGCGGTACGCATCAGCTTCCCTTCGTGGCGGTGGACTTCTTGGCGCGGGAGGTCTTCTTCGCGGCCTGCTTCGCGGGAGCCTTCGTCGCGGCGGAGCCCGCCGCCGCCTTCGCGGCCGACCGCTTCTTGGCGCGCCGCACCACGCCGGCGACCACGGCCGCCGCCACCGCGGCCCCGGCCGCGATCCGCGCGCCCTTGGCCACCTTGGCCCGCTTCGCGGCCTTGGTCCGCTTCTTCTGCACCCGGCGCCCCACCTCGGCGACCGCCGCCGTCGCGGCCGCCGCGGCAGCCCCCCGCACCGCCGTCTGCACGACCTTGGCGGCCTTCGACTTCACGGCCTGCTTCGCGGTCTTCTTCACGGCCTTCGTGGCGGCCTTCTTGACGGACTTCTTCGCGGACTTCGCCACGGTCTTCTTCGCCGACTTCGACGCCTTCTTGGTGGTCGCCATTGGTGGAGCTCCAAAGGGTTGGGTGGACCGGCACGACGGGAGCCGAAAGCTACTGCGGCGGGTTGGCCTCCAGCCACTCCGCGAGCCCCGGCCAGGCCTCGGGATTGTAGGTCGCGATCGTCAGCAGGTAGTGCCGCCCCGCCGCCCCGTGGGCCGCGACCAGCGCCCCGGCGGCGCGCGCCACCGCCGCCGCGTCGGCGAGCGGCATCTCCAGCTCCTCGGGGATCGACCCGTTCTCGTGCCGCACCCCCGCCGCATCGCAGAACGCGATCTGCAGCTCCGGCTGCTGCTCGACATAGAGCGTCTGCAGGTAGCCGATCTCGTCCTGCAGCGTCTCCAGCTTGCGGCGCAGGATCTCGCGCGCGAGCTGTGCCACCGGCCACTTGCGCAGCGTCTCGGGACGGAACCCACCGCCCTTCTGCACGATTCGCAGGATGTACGCCGCGCGCGATCCCGAGTTGGTGGTGAGGTCGTGCGTCACCAGCGCGAGGCGGGTGTCGTCGGGAAGCTGGCGGTACGGGGAGAGGCGGCTCAAGGCGGGTCCGGAGTGAGAGAGAAGAGAGAAGAGAGAAGAGAGAA
>ERZ795053.4836-NODE-4836-length-14322-cov-18.409056_pt1 | contig 14322 bp, 8 predicted proteins | sample MGYA00375137_ERZ795053 | MGnify/ENA primary metagenome ERZ795053 (study PRJEB30182, sample SAMN05720284) | activated sludge metagenome | isolation source: Anaerobic digester | place: Hong Kong | collected 2014-12-17 ... | reverse complement strand
GGCATGCAGCGCAGCAACCTCTACAAGAAGATCACCCGCTACGACTTGCAGACCCAGCCGCCGGGCCGCGGCGGGGGGGAGGGGAGTTGACAGGAGACGGGAGATTCCGTACTCTCATGAATGAGCTGAGGACCGCGGTCGCCCTCCGTGCGACGGAGGAGCACCGGTCGCAGCCGGCCAGTGATCTTCTCGATGGGGTGGAATCATGAAGAAGAACCTTGCACTCATCACCATGGCGATGCTGCTGACCTTCGCCGCGGGGACCGCCTCGGCGGACCAGCCGAACCAGCAGGCCAACGTCACGGTCACGGCCGAGGATGCGCACGGAAACTTCGTCGCCCTCGACCTCGCGGGGAGCATGGATGTCCTCATCGGCTTCGGGGATCCGGATGACGGCATCACCGGCAACCGCGGCAACGCCGCGCCGCCTGTGACCAGCGAAGCGGGCGACGTCTCGCTGCCGGCCACCATCCTGATGCTCCTCAACCAGCTCGCCCTGCAGGGCCAGATCATCTGGATCCAGTAGGTCGTCGAGCCTGGTCGCCGTCGTTGATTGGAAAGGAAACCGGACGCTGAAGCTATCGTGATCTGACGTGGAATCATCGGATCGAATTGCCCGCCTTCTCGCCGGGGGACAATGTCGATGGATCGAGAGAAGATGAATCGCCAGCAGCCTTCCGAGCGTCGACGCGCCTCCGGGCCGGTCGATGCGGAAGGAGCCGTGCGTCTGCGGGAAATCGGCGATCTCCACTACGAAGCGTCCGCCTTCTCTTCCGCCCTGGACTACTACCAGAAGCTCCTCGACGCCTCCCTGCCCCTGACCCGCGAGCCGATCCGCAACCTGCGGGTCCTGCGCAAGAGCATGGACGCGGCCCTCAACATCGGCGATCTCGTCCTGACCGAGGATCTGCTCGGCCAGGCGTTCTCGCTGCTGGAGCAGGCCTTCTTCGACGATCCCGACGACAGGCAGCGGGAGCTGGCCCCCATCCTGGGCCGCCAGGCCTGCCTGGCCACGTTCCGCAGCCAATACGCCGAGGCGCTCCGCATCGCCAAGCACGCCTTCGCGGTCCTCGCCGTCACCGATGACCACAAGGAGGTCGCCAACCTCCAGGTCACCATGGGCGTCTGCCACCACCGTCTCGGTCGGCTGGACAAGGCTGAAGAGTTCTACAACGACGCCCTGGCCACCTACCGCCGGATCGACGACAAGCTCGGCATGGCCATCCTCTACAACAACCTGGCTCTGCTGCAGAAGAACGCCTGCCGCTGGGAGCGGGCCCTGGACCACCAGGCCAAGTCCATCCGCATGGCCAACGCCCACGGCGCCACCCACCTGCTGGCGCGCCTCTTCCTGAACGAAGGCATCATCCTGCGCAAGGCCGAGCGGCACGGGGAGGCCCGCGTCAGCCTGGAGAAGTGCCTGCGCATGGCCCGCAGCCTGGGCGACGTGGACCGCCAGGCCAAGGTCAATCTGGCCCTGGGACAGCTGGAGATGCTGGACGGCCACCTGGTCCGTGCGGAGGAGCTCGTCCTGGAGGGCAAGCACCTCGCCGATCAGGCCGGCTTCCTGCGCGAATCCACCATCGCCGACGAGTACCTGGGCGACGTGCTCATGCAGCGCGGCGACTACGACCGCGCGCTCTACAACTACGGCCGTGGCCTGGAGAAGACCCGCGACCTGGGCACCGTGACGGACCTCGAAGGCGAGCTCCTGCGTCGCTGTGCCGGCGCCTATCTGAAGCAGGGCGATTGGGAGAAGGCCGTGGAGTCCGCCGAGGCGGCCCTGGCCGTCTGCCAGAGCTGCGGCGAGATCTACGAGATCGGCTTCTGTCACGAGACCCTGGGCGCGGCCCTCCTGGCCCTGGACCGCCCGGAGGAGGCCGAGGAGCACTTCCGCGAGGCCGTGACCGTCTTCCAGTCCCAGAATCTGCCGGGCCAGGTCTGCGAGGCCATCCTCGGCTACCTGGACTCCATGCTGGACACCGCGGGGGAGGAGACCCTCCTGACCCTGCGTCGCCTCCTGAACGAGGCGCTCGAGTCGGACCAGGCCCGCAGCAGCGACGATCTCTTCGCCCGCCTGCAGGTGGGTCTGACCGAGGTGCTGCTGCGCCTGGGCCACCTGGATGAGGCCATGCTGACGGTCTGCGAGATCGAGCGCGTGGCCGGCGTCAATCCGGACAGCCGCCTGCAGCGCATCGCAGCGGACCTCCGCCAGCGCATCGAATCCGGCGTCATCGGCGGCGTGGAGGGCCTCGACGCCCATGTGCACGCCGTGAGCAGCATCTCCGACTACGTCCGCGGCAAGGACACTCCGGACCTGGATCTGGTGCCCGTCCTGCGCTCGGCTCTGGCCCGCACGGGCGCCGACTGCGGCTTCATCGCCCTGAACGAACCCGACGGCTCCCCGAAGGTGGCCGCGAGCGTGGAGCTTTCCGATGAGATCGCAGCCGACGCCACGGCCTGGTACGTGCAGGGCTACGGTGCGGAGCGCGGCACGGGCCCTGTGCTGGTCTCCCGCCTCCATGCCGATCACGACCTCGTGCGCCACGTGCCCCATCTCGCCGTGGCCGTGCGCAGCTGCCTGCTCGTGCCCGTGGCCATGCAGGGGAACCTGCGCGGCGTCCTGGGCCTGGGCCTCGCGGCCGAAGCGCCGGAAGGCAAGAGCCTCAAGCCCTCCCTGGAGCTGCTGTCCACCTCCATGGGCTTCCTCGCGCTCGCCTTGACGGACCGCCGCTTCGCCTTCGAGGAGACCCGCGGCCGGGCCCTGGTCAAGGTCCAGGAGCGGATCGACTGCTTCGACAACATCATCACCGGCAACGAGCGGATGCTGGAGATGCTGGGCCTGGTGGCCCGCGTGGCGCCCAGCGACCTCACGGTCCTGGTGCACGGCGAGACCGGAACGGGCAAGGGTCTTCTGGCCTACTCGATCCATGCCCTGAGCGATCGGCGGCGCAAGAAGTTCCTGTCCATCAATTGCGCGGCCATTCCCGAGACCCTCATGGAAAGCGAGCTCTTCGGTCACATGAAGGGCAGCTTCACCGGAGCCTACGCGGACAAGAAGGGCCTGCTGGCCGAGGCCGAGGGCGGGACCGTGTTCCTGGACGAGATCGGCAAGCTGCCCATGAGCATGCAGGGCAAGCTCCTGCACTTCCTGGACACCAAGCTGGTGCGTCCCGTGGGCTCCAACGAGGAGCGCCGGGTGGACGTGCGCATCGTCTGCGCCACCAAGGGCGACCTGCGGGAGAAGGTGGATCAGGGCGACTTCCTCGAGGACCTGTATTACCGCCTGGCCGATTTCCCCATCCAGGTTCCGCCCCTGCGCGACCGCACCGATGACATCGCCCTGCTGGCGCCGTACTTCATCGAGCGCTACGTGAAGGGCACCGACATGGATCCTCCGGGCATGACGGCCGCCTTCCTGGACGCCCTCATGCGCTACGACTGGCCCGGCAACGTCCGCGAGTTGGAGAAGGCCTTGAACCGGGCCATCGTCCTGGCCAACGGCGACAGCATGCTGCGGCTGGATTACCTGCCTCCCCGAGTGGCCGGTCGGGCCCTGGACCGCGATAGCGGCCTGCCCGTGCAGCCGCTGCGCGAGACCATTCAGGCCGTGGAATCCCGCGAGATCACCCAGGCCCTGACCGCCACCGGCGGCAACAAGAGCCATGCGGCCCGCCTGTTGGGGATCAGCTACCCCAGCCTGCTCAAGAAGATCCGCCTCTACGACATCGACCCCGCGGCGTAACGTCGCCCTATTCCGCTATTAATTTTTTTAATAGTACAACCCGTTGTTAATCAACGGGTTAAGTTTTTCCGTCGTTTCTCTATTGCGTGATTTTCATGTTCGTCGCTCCAGCGGCGCTGGAGATTTCGATCGGCGTCAGTGTAACCGTCTGTCATTCAATGAGATAAGTTATTTATGCGGCCGTGGCGGCGTGTGGCACGATGGTTGCCTTATGGAGATTCAGGAGAAAGCAAGAGGACGTCGCAGGGACCAAGTGACATCTCTCGGCACTCCGAGCAAGGACAAGAAATCGGAAGGGGAGTTCGGGCTCACATCCTCATCGTCAACCGGCTGGATGAGGTGTTTTCAACAAGTCGACCCGGGCCGGACCGATCTGGAGGTGGGGTCCAGATCCCAGCCTGACCCGGGTGCCGAAAGCAGTGAGTCCGTTCCCCCTCCGATGTCCGACACACCAGTTCCGAAGAAAGGACCGGCCGCTTCTGAAGGGGCGAGACTCGGAAGCGGAAATCAGCAACTCCTGGGCTGAAGGTTCTTTCCTTCGCGAGGCCGACGACGGGATCCGTCGTCGGCCTCGATCGTTTCGCAGGGATGTCATTCCCGTACACCCGTCCTCTTTTGGAGATGGGCCTGAGGCTCAGGGGGGACACTCCCCAGGTGCGACGGCCATCGCAGCGGCTTGCTGCTCTCTCTAACATATTGTCTGACAATGGGTATGGATGTGTGCCAGACGGTCGCGGCCTCTGGCACGACATGTGCGTTATGCCGGCTCCGAGCCACCACCGAGGAGGTGACCGATGAATGCCTTGAGCCAAGCCATACACCGGACGCGATGGGTCCTGATCCTGCTCGTCCTGACCGTCGGCGCGCTGCTGACCTTGAGCGGGTGCGAGAGCGACGACGCCACGTCGCCCCACGTGGATACCCAGGCCCCGGCCGTCCCCACGGGCGTGATGAGCGTCACCGGCGACGGCGTGGTCACCGTGCTCTGGAACGACCTCGACGAGGCCGATCTCGTCGGCTACGACATCTACCGACACGAGGGAACGGACCCCGAGTACGGCCCCTATTACCGGATCGGCACCATCGGCTGGAACGAGAACTGGTTCGACGACTTCAGCCACTTCTTCGACGACACCGACGTGGTCAACGGGCAGACCTACTACTACGCCGTCCTGGCCTACGACGAGGCCGGCAACGAGAGCAACCTGAGCTACGAGACGGTGCCCGACACGCCGCGTCCCCAGGGCGAGGGCGCCTGGGTTTACGATCGTCTCGGGCCCCTGGCCGCCGCTTCCGGTTTCGATTTCGGCGACCTGAGCAGCACGGCCGTGGCCTGGAACGACCCCGACGCCGACATCTCCGTGGAGATCGACGGAGCGGGCGTGCCCTGGGTCATCGCCGCGGACCATGCGCTGCTGCAGGACTGGGGCACCATCGCTCTGGAGTGGGTGGACTACGCTCCCCGCGACGGCTATTCCAACGCGGGACGCGCCGAGCTGATCGAAGGTCACAGCTACATCATGATGATCAGCCAGAACGGCGTCCATTTCGCCAAGTTCGAGGTCATGCAGATCACGTCCGAAGGCGTCCGCATCGACTGGGCCTACCAGATCGACGAAGACAACCCCGAGCTGAGCGTGACGCCCGAGCGTCGTGGAAGCTCGGACGAGCGCCCCGAGCTGGTGCGGCTCTAGCCGCCGCCCGGATCGCGAGGAGGTACATCATGGATCGCAGGCGAACGAAATCCACCACCACCCTGCCGAGCGAGGGCCGCGGCGCCGCGGCCCGCGTGGGCGTGACGCTCCTGCTGCTGGCCTCGGCCCTGCTGCTGGGCGTCGTCACCGCGCGTGCGCAGCACGCCACCCCCGACCTGGACAAGGCCGTGGCCGACGGCTGGCAGGGCTACGAGCAGCAGCCCCTGCGCGTGAACGTCTGGCACGATCGGGACGACGACGAAGTGTACTCCCGAGGCGAGTCCGTGCGGGTCCATTTCGAGACCAACGGGGATGCCTACGTCGTGATCTACCGCATCGACGCCGAGGGTGAGGTCTCGGTGCTTTGGCCCCGCAGCCGTTACGACGACGGCTTCGTGTTCGGGCACCACACCTACAGCGTGCCCAACGCCGGAGCCGCGCGTCTGCGCGCGGCCGACGTGGACGGCGTGGAGTACGTGGAGGCCCTGGTCTCGGCGTACCCCTTCGATCTGCGCGGCCTGGACATCGACTTCCACCACGAGCGCGAGGAGACGGCGCGCGCCTACTACGTGGCCGGCGATCCCTACCTGGCCATGAACGACGTCAACTTCGCCATCACCGGTCTGGAGGACGCCGAGACCTTCGTGGCCGCCAGCTCCACCAGCTGGTACGTGGGCCGTCGCGTGGACCATCCCCGCTTCCTCTGCGGCCAGTGCCACGAGGATCAGCCCGAGCCCTACCGCGACACCTGCGTGGTGGAGATCCACCACGACTACGGCTGGGGCAACCAGTGGTATCGGGACTACGGGTACTACCCGCTGTACAGCTACCCCGTGTACTACTACGTGGATCCCTGGACCATGCGCCCGTGGGTGAACTACTGGTACCGCCCTTGGTACGCTTGGCCGCGATACAGCTACAGCTGGGGCTTCGACTGCTACGTCTGGAACTACTCGCCGTACTGGTCCGGCGATGTCTGGGTCCGCTACAAGGACGGCGACCGGCTCCACCGCCCCCTGGGCAAGGCCGACAGCTACAAGCGCCTGGCCGATGAGGGCGCGGCGTACAGGCACCCGGAGACGCTGGGCAAGAGCCCGCGTCCCACCCAGAACATGCTGGCGGCCCTGAACGACCGCGGCCCCGTGTCCAAGGGCGACCGGCGCACGTCCGAAGCCCAGTCCGGCGCGGCTTTCCGCGACGTGAGCCGCGCCAAGCAGCCCCGTGCCGATCTGGGCGAGCGGAGCGACAAGACGCCGCGCACGGGCATCCGCGTTGACAGGACGCGCTACCCTTCCACCATCGGCAGCGGCTCCGCCGTCCGTGGTGACGAGTCCCGGGTGCGCACGACCCGCACGCCGACGGGCGGCGCCGCCACCAAGGACGAGCGCGTGACGCGGCCCGACACCCGCAACCGCAACGACAACACCGTGGTGCGGCCCGTGGAGCCCAGGAGCAAGGGCTCGCGCATCTGGCAGGGGGGGCGCAGCAACAGCGGCTCCTCGGGCACCGGCGAACGTGCGGTCAAGCCCGCGCCGCGGCCGGACACCTCGAACGGCGGTTCCAAGACCGATCGCACCCGCTCCAGCGGGTCGCGCAGCGATGGATCGAGCGCGGAGACGCCCCGCACCCGGTCCACCAAGGAGACCTCGAGCACCGTGCGCTCCGAGCGCACGACCTCGGGCTCGTCGCGCAGCGGCGGGTCCGCGGTGCAGCCGCGCAGCTCTTCGTCCGGAAGCGGCAGCGCGAGCGGGAGCTCGTCCGGATCGCGTTCATCGAGCGGGAGCTCGTCGGGCAGCAGGTCCAAGGGAGGGTCTTCCAAGCAACGATGACGGTGTGACGTTGGTCGATGGTTCCCCCCATCGCTGGCCGGGTCGTGGGGTCCGCTCTTGAAGAGGTTGGCACCACGAGGGAACGGGAAGCCGCAAGACCCGGCGAAGATCGCCAACGTACGACGGTGGGACCTGGGGACGACAGAGCTGATCAGGGGTAGCGACGTCGACTCCCGGGTCCCACCGTTTTCTCCGCCGCGGAATTGACGCTCGCGGCAGCCATCGCCTAGGATACCGCCTTCTACGCCGCCCTGTCCCGCGGGTTTCCACCGACGAGGTCCCTGGCCCATGAACATCGCTTGTCCCGTGACCCCATCCCGTCGCTCCGCCCTGGCGGGGCTCCTCGCGTTTCTGGCGCTCATGGTGCTCGGCGTCGGCGCGGCGTTCGCCGCCGAGGTCGCCCGTCTACCCGTTCCCACGTCCCGGGACGCCGCCCACCGCCTTCTGAGCCAGACGGCGCCGGACGTCGTCCAGCGTGAGCGCATGACCGGCGTCAAGGCTCCGGCGCATCTGAACGTCCTGGCGGTCACCTGCGACTTCGCCGATAGCCTCCTGTTCGGTCGGCATGGCGAGGTTCCCGGCGATTTCCCCCCGGCGGCCCAGACCGAGATCCTCTACGGCGCCCACGACGCCGTCTACTTCACCCACCTGCTGGACGACGTGCGCAGCTACTTCGATGCGGTGAGCGGCGGCGCCTTCGACCTGCGCGTGACCGTGCACCCTGAGCCCGTGAACCTGCCCCAGACCATGGCCTTCTACGGGAACCACCCCGAGGAGGGCGAGCAGAAGATGATCCTGGCCCGCGACGTGGTGGCGGCCGTGGACGCCGACGTGGACTTCTCCCTCTACGACACCCTGATCCTGATCCACGCCGGCGCCGGCGAGGAGACCGACATCCTGGGGAATTCGCCGGAGCAGATCTACAGCAGCTACCTGGGCCCCGACGACTTCCTGGACGCCCGCGACGAGGAGATCCTGCCGGAGCCCTGGCTGCCCACGGCGGATCTGGATCTGGGCGGCCAGCCCGTGGTGGTGAACCAGGTGCTCATCCTGCCGGAGACCGAGTATCAGGATCCGGCGGGCGGCGCCGGCGGCTACTTCGGGTCGCTGGGCGTGTACTGCTTCGAGGTGGGGCTGCGCCTCGGCATGCTGTCGCTGAGCGACTTCACGCCCTCGGGCTTTCCGGACAGCCAGGGCATCGGCCAGTTCGGCCTCATGGGCTACGGCCTGTTCACGGCCGGTGGCCTGGTGCCCGCCGAACCCTGCGCCTTCAACCGCATGCTGATGGGCTGGGTGGCTCCCTACGAGGTGGACCCGGACGCGGACGGCACGTACTCGCTGTTCCCCATCGAAGCGCCCGCCGCAGACTCCACGCTGGCGCGCGTGGAGATCGGCCCCAGCGAGTACTGGCTGCTGGAGTACCGGCGCCAGGACCCCGACGGCAACGGCATCTTCAGCTGGGCCGACGACGTGAACGGCAACGGCATCCCGGACTTCTACCGCCTGGACGACCCCACCTATTCGCCCTGGGTCTGGACGGGGAGCGGCTGGATCATCGATTCCGTCTTCGATCCCGCCGTGCACGGCGACGAGAGCTACGCCGGCGCCGAATGGGACTTCTACATGAGCGACAATTCGGCGCGAGCCGCCGGGGTGAAGGGCGCGGGCAGCGGCCTCTACATCTGGCACATCGACGAGGGCGTGGTCCGCGGGGGCCTGCTCTCGCCCAGCAACATCTTCAACGCCGATCCTCGGCGGAAGTCCGTGGACGTGGAGGAGGCCGACGGCATCCAGGATCTGGACGTGCGCCGCGGCACTCCCTGGCTCCTGGGCGGCGACGACGACAGCTTCCGCGCCGAGGGCAACGCCCGCTTCGGCCCCGACACCGACCCGAACACGGACACCGCCGCCGGCGTGCCCACGGGCATCCTGATCGACGAGATCTCGCCGGTGGTGGTGGACTCCGCCTACGCGGTCTCGCCCATTCCCGAGGATCCCACGGTGATCCTCTACCGTGAACGCATGACCTTCCGCTGCCGCCGCGTGGCCGACGGACCGGACGGCGCCACGAAGACCGCGGACCTGGACCTGCCCGGCGTGGATCTGGCGGGCAGCCACTTGCTGGCCGTGGACCTGGACTCTCCGCCGGACGGCACCCTGGAGATCGTGGCCGCCGACCGCATGGGCCGCGTGTTCGCCTGGCGGCACGACCTGACGCCTCTGGTGGCGGGCGGCGACGCTCCCGGCCATCTCGCCACCGGCACCGACAGCCTGGGGACCCACGTGACGTGGGGCGGGCCTCCTGCGGCGGGCGACGTGGACGGCGACGGGGACAACGAGATCGTGCTCACGGCGCCCGGCGGCATCTACGTGTTCCGTGGCGACGGGTCCGAGCTGCGTGACGGGGACGGGCTGGCGGCCAGCTACGGGCTGGCGGCGAGGACCTGGTATCCGGGCGCGGTGACCCGAGGCACACCTCTTCTCGTGCCGGCGGCGGCGCTGCCCGATGGTGCGGAAGCGGAGCACGTGATCGTCGCCCTGGAGTGGTTGGCCGACGCGGAGGGGGACCTGGGCTTGGCCCTGTATCGTGCCTGGGACGGGGGCGCCGCGGCGGATCTCGAGATCCGCGGTACCGGCAGCTTCTGGAGGGCGGCCCCGGGACAGCCCGTCCCGCTTTGGCTGGCCGATGCTCTCTACGCTCCGCACTTTCTCGAATTCGAGGACCGGTCGTTGATCTATTCTCCCGGCACGAGCTTCAGCCCGACCGGACCGAATTCCTTCGCGGGCCATGGGGGTGCGGCGGCCGCCTTGGCGACCGACCAGGGTTTTCTGCTGCCCCTGACGGATGGCGGCTGCGTCCTGGCTGCTCCCGGTGCGGAGGCCACGCCTTGGGACGTCAATCGCCCGGTCCGCTCCACCATCGCCCCGGGCGGTGGCTATCTCTCGGACGGCGTCTTCATGCGCGCCGGGGCGACGGGGGCTCCTCTGACCGGGTGGCCGCTGATCCCCGTCAGCACCGTGCGCACCGACGATCCGGCACGCAACCCTTCGGCCCTGAGCTGGCGCCAGGAGGGCGAGACCTTCACCCTTTTCACCGCCCGCGACGGTCGGCTCTTCCTGGCCCATGAGGACGGCGACGAGGTGGCCGGCTGGCCGCTGGCCGGACCCGGCGAGGCCGCGGGGTCGCCGCTGGCCATGGATCTGGATGGGCTGCCGGGCCTGGAGATCGTCGCGGTCGGCAGCATGGCGCGGCTGACCGCACCCGACACCGAGGGCGGCGAGAACGGGACCACGGCACGGTCGAGGCTGACGGCGTGGTCGGTGCCGGGGACGGAAAGCGCCCAGAGCGTTTGGCCCATGTGGGGCGGCGCGGCGACGCGGGCGTTCCAGGCGCCGTCGGGCGGGGAGGAGCCGGGCGACGGCGGGATCTTCGTGGACGGCAGCCTTGCCGTGTCGCCCAACCCCGTGCGCGACGGGCGGCTGACGGTGCGGGCGGTCCTCGCCGGCGACGGCGAGATGGTCGTGACCGTCTACAACCTGGAGGGCGAGGAGGTGGCCCGCGGCGCGCCTGCGACGGCCTTCGCCGGCCAGCCGGTGCAGTCGTCGCTGGATCTGAGCGGCGCCGTGAGCGGGCCGTACCTCTGCCGTGTGCGGGCGCGCACGGCGGCGGGGGAGCAGGTGCAGGTGATCCCCGCGGCGATCGAACGTTGATGAAGACGCGGATCGGAACGATACTCTGAGGGCAACCCCCAGCAGCGCGGCGGTCGACCGGCCGCGCGAAAGGAACGAGGCATGAATCGCATCATCCGTTCACTGATCCTGGCCATGGCCCTCCTGGCCGCCGGGGCGGCCGCCGCGGGCACCCCCGGCGAGGCGGGCTTCCTTTCCCTGCGCATGGGCGTGGGCGCGCGCGAGGTGGCCATGGGCGGCGCCGGCGTGGCGGCCACCCACGGCGCGGCGGGCGTGTACTGGAACCCGGCCAAGCTGGCGTTCGAGGACCACGGCACGGACCTGCTGCTGCAGCATCAGCGGAGCTTCGGCCTCTTCGACCGCGAGGCGGCGGCCCTGGCCCACCGCACGGGCAAGGGCGTGATCGGCCTGCTGTTCTCGGGGTTCTATTCCGACGACATGAACCGCTACAGCGAGGACAACGTGGGCGTGGCCGAGGGCACGTTCAACCCCTACCAGGTGGCCGTGGGCGTGACGTACAGCAGGCAGGTGAACGAGCGCCTGGCCCTGGGCGTGGGCGTGAAGCTCCTGCACGAGGAGATCGACATCTACGGCGGCAGCGGCCTGGCCTACGACGTGTTCCTGGCGCACAAGGCGTTGGTGGAGGGGTTGTGGTTCGGCGCCTCGGTGACCAATCTGGGTTCGGACCTGACCTTGGACGCGGTGCCGTACAAGCTGCCCACCGCGGCGCGCCTGGGCATGTCATGGGAGGCGCAGCAGGGCATCCTGGCCAACCGCCTGGCTCTGACCGGCGACGTGATCTTCCCCAACGACGGCAACAACAAGGCCCACGTGGGCGCCGAGTTCCACGTGGCGCCGGCCCTGTCGCTGCGCATGGGCAGCAAGATCAACTACGAGTCCCAGGGGCTGACCTTCGGCGCCGGCTTCCGGCGCGGCGAGCTGGAGGTGGACTACGCGTTCGAGGACATGAAGAACGACCTGGACCCGGCGCACCGGTTCACCGTGCGGTTCCTCTTCGGAAACGAGGGCTAGAGGGGGAAGGGGTCGCGGAAGTCGTGGAGGCTGAAGGCGCCGTCGCGCCAGAGGCCGAAGCTCTCCATGTCGAACCAGCTGCCGAGGGCCGCCATCCGGCGGCCTTCGTGTTCCAGGATGAACGGGTGGTGCACGTGGCCCATGAGCTGCAGGTCCCACGCGTGGCCGCCGCGGCGCAGGAGTTCGCCGGCGCGCCGCTCGATGAGGGCCCGCTCGTCGCGGTGCGCAGCGCGGCTGGTGCCGCTGAGCCAGCAGCAGAAGCGGTACAGCAGCTCCGGATGCAGGCCCTTCGCCAGGGCGATCCCCGCCGGCTGGCGCACGAGCCAGCGGAAACTCGAGTACACCCAATCGCGTACCAGCAGGCCGTCGCCGTGGACCAGGCGCAGGATCCTGCCGTCGCGCTCCAGCTCCAGGGGACCGCCGTGGGGGCTGGTGCCGTAGCGCTCGTGGAGGTAGCCCGCGGCCCAGATGTCGTGGTTGCCGCCCACGAAGTGGAGGGTTTTCCCCGCGTCGCGCAGGCGGTCCAGGGCCTGGAGGATCTCCTCGAAGCCGCGCATGCGGAAATGGGGGTAGTCGATCCAGAAGTCGAAGATGTCGCCGAGCAGGACGATCTCGTCGGCGGCGCGGGCGGCGTCGAGCAGCAGCAGGAAGCGCTCCAGGCGACCGCGTTCCTCCGGTCGGGGGACCAGATGGAAGTGGGTGTCGGAGACGAACAGGATGGTGGCTGACGACGGCTTGCTCATGGCCGTCAGTTAGTATAGGAATGTCGAACGAACGGCAAGGGATTTCGGCCCGCGCCGGGCTCACCGTCGGAGGAGGACCGCGATGTCGCTGTGGGAGGACGTGAAGAAGAACCTGGTGTCGCTGTACGGCACCGCGGCGGAGAAGACCAACGAGCTGGCCAAGGTGGGCTCGCGCCGCTACGACATCTTCGGGCTCAGCCGTGAGATCGAGCGCCAGTTCAGCGAGATCGGCAGCCACGTCTACACGGCAGCCCAGGAGGGCCGCACGGATCTGACCGGCGACGCGGTGCTGGAGGGCCTGGTGGCCCAGGTCCGCAAGCTGGAGAAGGACCTGGAGGCCAAGAAGCGCGAGATCGAGACCATCAAGGCCGAGGCCAAGGCTGCCGCGGCCGCCGGCGGCGCCGCGGCAGCCGGCTTCGCCCACGATGAGCCCGACGAGCACGAGGCGGCCGCGGGGGACATGCCGCCCACGCGGGCGGTGGAGGATGCGGAGTGGTCCGAGATGTCCGACGCGGATGAAGAGGACGACGACGCTTGGCCCCGACGACCCATGGACGGGGTGGAGGCCGAGGCCGACGACGAGGAGGACGAGCCCGAAGAAAGGGCTTGACGCTCATCTTTCACCTCTGGTAAGGTCTTTCCAGTCCCTGCGACGCCCGGCTCCTCCCCAGGGAGCCGGGGGCGCCCCGCCCCTCTTCCGCTTTCCCCCTGACAGGTGAAGGTCGTTGCTGCGCCATGAGGCGCCGGCACCCGTTTCAGGAGGGAACATGCGACGGTTCCAGACCATCCTCGGGATCCAGGCTCTCGCGCTGCTGCTGGCGGCGGCGACGGCCGTCGGCGTGCGCGCCGAGGATCTCGTGCGGGTGGAGCGCGGACCCGCCCCGGATTCCCCCTTCGTGCGCGTGGCCCGCGACGCCGGGCCGTCGGTGGTGAGCATCCGCGTGGATCGCGGGGTGACCGGCGGCGGGCAGGACCTGGGCCCCATGGAGGAGCTCTACCGCCGCTATTTCCCCGAGGACGATCAGGGCGGCTCCCCCTTCGGCGGCCACGGCTCCGGCACGGGCTTCCTGGTGACCGGTCAGGGGCACATCCTGACCAACAACCACGTCATCGACCGGGCCGACGCGATCACCGTGCGCTTCCCCGGCGAGGACCGGGACCGCGAGGCCAGCCTGGTCGGGGCCGATCCCGCCAGCGACCTGGCCCTGCTGCTGGTGGCGGCGGACGAGCTGCCGCGGCCGCTGACCTTCGCGGATTCCGACGAGATCCGCGTGGGGGACTGGGCCGTGGCGGTGGGCAACCCGTTCGGCAACCTGGCCGGCAGCCTGACCATCGGCGTGGTGAGCGCCAAGGGGCGGCGGGACCTGGCCATCCACGGCGGGGCGCCGCGCTTCCAGAACTTCCTGCAGACCGACGCGGCCATCAACTTCGGCAACAGCGGCGGGCCGCTGCTGGACATCGCCGGCCGGGTCATCGGGGTGAACACGGCCGTGAACCGGGCCGGGCAGGGGATCGGCTTCGCGATCCCGTCCAACTACGCGCGCCGGGTGCTGGAGTCCCTGGCGCAGCACGGCCGCGTGATCCGCGGC
>ERZ795053.4835-NODE-4835-length-14324-cov-4.289929_pt1 | contig 14324 bp, 11 predicted proteins | sample MGYA00375137_ERZ795053 | MGnify/ENA primary metagenome ERZ795053 (study PRJEB30182, sample SAMN05720284) | activated sludge metagenome | isolation source: Anaerobic digester | place: Hong Kong | collected 2014-12-17 ... | reverse complement strand
TGTAACTCTTTTTCGGTTTTTCCCCGAAACGGGCCGCCCGAACAGGTGAGGTATATTTTCTCGATGGGGTTCATGAATTCGCCAACCAAACATTGGAAAATGGCAGAGTGTTCAGAGTCAACCGGAAGTATTTCAACCTTTTTTTCGAGTGCGGTTTTAGTGATTATTTCGCCGGCAACTACCAAAGTTTCCTTGTTGGCGAGAGCGATATTTTTACCTGCTTTTATGGCGTTGTAGGTTGGAAGTAATCCTGAATAGCCAACCATGGCGGTCAGCACCAAATCAATGGTTTCCATCTGAACTACCTGGTTTAGGGCGTCAGCGCCTGCATAAACTTTTATGGGTTCGTTTTTTAATGCTTCCGAAACGTAATTATATTTATCAGGGTTTGCAATTACAACTGCATTGGGTTGAAATTTTTTAGCCTGCCCGATCAATACATCTACATTATTGTTTGCGGTAAGCACTTCAACTTCAAACTTTTCAGGGTTTTGCTGAATTACTTCGAGAGCCTGTGTTCCGATAGACCCGGTTGAACCAAGAATGGCAATGCGTTTTTTCATATACTAAAAATCGATATACTGTTCAGGATTAATGGCATTTCCACGGTGCCAAAGTTCGAAATGCAGGTGCGGCCCGGTTGTAAGTTCGCCCGAGTTGCCGATAATTGCAATTGCTTCGCCTGCCCTTACTTTATCGCCAATTGATTTTAGCAATTCAGCATTGTGTTTGTAAACCGAAACCAAATCGGCATCGTGCTGAATATACAAAACGTAACCTGTTTCGAGTGTCCAGCCCGAAAAAATTACCGTTCCGTCCAAAACCGACGAAATCCTTGCATTCGGATCGCTGACAAGGTCAACCCCAACATGGTCCGACGACATATTGAAATGGTTTGTAACAATACCTTTTACAGGTACATAAAAGTGCATTTCGCTCAATTCAGTCTTTTTCCGCGTGTTGTTTTGAATTGATAAACTCAACTGTTCAGCCAGTAAATTATCCTGAAAAATGGAGTCGTGGTTATATTGGTTGAAATTTACGTCGTACAATTCAGAAGAAGTGTCAACAACAATATTGTCTTCGGGAGTTTCGCCTGAAATAATTGCTTTTATCCCTTTAAAAAACTCATCACGTTTTGTGAGTTCAATTTCAAGCGAATCGACTTTTAAGGCATTGTCAACCATCATTTGCCGTTGTTTTGCATCGGGGTAACCGGGAATATATTCCTTTAAACCGGTTGCTGCAATAAGAAATGTAACAAGAATAACAATGATTGATGAGGCCACGCTGACAATTGTAAAAACCTTTAAGCGCGTAAGTTTTATGCTCCAAACCGATTGAAAAGTTGAATCGTTGAAAATTGTCAGCCGATACTGGTCGTTTAATTTATCAAAAAAAATACGTTTCTTTTTTTCTGCCACAGCTTTGTTTTTAAGCGGCACAAATTTAGAAAGAATTGATAAACAATCATGTGGTTTATAATTTTTTAACCACTTCGGGACTAAAGTGAGGGAAGATAAAACTGAGCTGTGATTTTAACAATCTACCCGATAAAATCTTCACTTTATGCTGCTTTCACAATATATTTTCGGCAAAACTGAAACTGAACAGGTTGGTAAAAGGTTATCCGGGCGGGTCAATACCCTATCCGGGCAGGTCATCAGGCAATCCGGGAGGGGTAAAACCCTATCCGGGAGCCGGGAAATTGAATCCGGATGGCTCGTAACCCTATCAGGGCAGCAGGAAACCCTATCCGTTTTCAAAAAAACAGCAATCCGGGAGGGTCATCAGGTTATCCTGGAGGGGTAAAACTCTATCCGGGAGCCGAAATTTACTTATCCGGGCAGATCGGAACCCAGTCTGAATCGCCGAAAACCTTGTCCGTTTTAGTTGGAATAAAAGAAGGATACAGAAATGAGTAATAAAAAAGACATTTATCACATAAATGTGCAACATGAAAAATTATATTTGCAAACTCCTTTAGAAAAGATTAAAACATGAGAAAATTAAATTTAGTACTGCTACTTACTATGATGTTTTACGGATGGGCAGTGGCCGATGAAGGGATGTGGCTGCCCTCACTGCTTAATAAACTGAACATTGCAGAAATGCAGAAAGAAGGTTTTAAATTGAGCGCTGAAGATATATACAGTATCAACAATTCGAGCCTGAAAGATGCGGTGGTAGCGCTTGATCGTGGTTCGTGCACAGCAGAACTGGTGTCGAAAGACGGACTATTGCTTACTAATCACCACTGTGGCTTTGGCGAAATACAGCAACATTCGAGTGTTGAACACGATTATTTGCAGAACGGTTTTTGGGCCATGTCGCGTGAAGAAGAACTACCTAATCCGGGCAAAACAGTAACATTTCTTGTTAGTGTTGAAGACGTTACCGCGCAGGTTTTAGCCGATGTTACCGATGCAACAAGTGATGAAGAACGGGGTAAAATTGTACGCAGGGTTTCGGCTGAACTTGAAGAAAAAGCCAAAGGCGATACACATTACGAAACGTATGTACGCAGCTTTTTCAGTTCGAATAAATACTACCTTTTTGTTGTTGAAACTTTTAAAGATATCCGTTTGGTTGGAGCGCCGCCACAGGCTTTGGGAAAATTTGGCGGCGATACCGACAACTGGATGTGGCCGCGTCATACAAACGATTTTTCGATGTTCAGGGTTTATTGCGGCCCCGATGGGAAACCTGCTGAATATGCAAAAGATAATATTCCTTACCAGCCAAAACATTTTTTGCCAATATCGTTAAAAGGTGTTGAAGAGGGCGATTTTGCAATGGTAATGGGATATCCCGGCCGTACAAACCGTTATGAAACTTCATTCGGTGTTAAAAGCATAATGGATGTTACAAACGAAGTTAGAATTGATGTACGTGAGAAATTGCTCGATATTTGGGGCGATTACATGAGTACAAGCCAAAAAGCCCGGATTCAGTATGCATCAAAACATGCACGAAGCTCGAACTATTACAAATACAGCATCGGACAAAATAAAGGTTTAACAAACCTGAAAGTTATTGATAAAAAGCAGGCAATTGAAAAGGAATTTACCGACTGGGTAAATGCCGATAATGGCCGTAAGGAAAAATATGGCAACGCACTTTCGATGATTGAAAATTCATTTAAAAATCAGGAAATTGATAAAGCCAGAGCCTATGTTGGAGAAGCTCTTTTGCGTGGTCCCGAAATTTTTATGTTTGCAAGTCGCGCCCAATCTTTACTGGAACTCCTTGAAAAACCTGAGGAGAACAAAGACAAAATTGATCGGGTAATAAGTTCAATGGAAAAAAGCCTTGACGAGTATTTTAAAGATTACGATGCAGCAACCGATCAAAAAGTTGTTGGTACCTTGTTAAAATTGTTTGCCGATAAAAATGCACCACAGTATTATCCCGGGTTTTATTCAACCGTTCAGAAAAAGTACAAAGGCGATTATGAGAAATATGCCAAAAAGCTGTTTGAAAATTCAATTTTCGATAGTAAAGAAGAGTTAAAAGCATTTCTGGATAACCCGTCATTAAAGGTTCTGAAAAAAGATATGGCTTTATCTGCAGCAGCTGATATTTTTGCCAAATACCGCGAGATTAGCGAAAAAGCGGGAGAAAATCTAAAAATGAGAAGTGAAGGAGAAAGACTTTTTGCTGAAGGATTGATGGAGATGCAACCTAACAGGAATTTTTATCCGGATGCAAATTCAACAATGCGTTTAACATATGGCCAGGTGAAAGATTATTCGCCCCGGGATGGTGTTATTTACAACTATTTCACCACTTCCGACGGTTATCTTGAAAAAGAAATTCCCGGAGATGACGAATTTGATGTTCCAGCCCGCATGAAAAGTCTTTTACTTGAAAAAAATTATGGACAGTATGCTGATGCAGATGGAAAATTACATGCCTGTTTTATAACAAATAATGATATTACGGGAGGAAATTCAGGTAGTCCGGTTATGAATGCAAATGGCGAATTAATCGGTATTGCCTTTGATGGAAACTGGGAAGCCATGAGCGGCGATATTGCTTTCGAGCCTGAACTGCAGCGTTGTATAAATGTCGATATCAGGTTTGTACTTTGGGTTATCGATGTTTATGCCGGTGCAACGCATTTGGTTGATGAAATGAAAATAGTAAGATAAAAAGCCCCCTCTGGCGCCCCCGGAAGGGGGGAGAATTAAAATCCCCGTCAAAATAAATGGCGGGGATTTTTTTATCCGGCAGGCGGTTCCACACTGCCATGCAGGTTGAAGAAAATTTGCATTTCCCACTTTTTACTAACTTCTTTGTACTTAATAAGCACTAAGAATGGAAAAACCACAAATTACAATTTATACGGATGGCGCTGCCCGCGGAAACCCGGGGCCGGGAGGTTACGGTATTATATTAATTTCGGGTAAATTCAGAAAGGAAATGTCGGAAGGATATAAACATACAACAAACAACCGCATGGAATTGCTGGCTGTTATTGTTGCCCTTGAAACGCTGAAAATACCCGGAAGTGAAGTAACCGTTTACACCGATTCGAAATATGTTGCCGATGCGGTTACATTAGGCTGGGTTTTTAACTGGGTAAAAAAACGGTTTAAAGACAAAAAGAACCCCGATTTATGGTTGCGTTTTCTAGAAATTTATAAAAAGCACAATGTAAAATTTATATGGGTAAAAGGCCACGCAAACAACCCGCTTAATGAACGTTGCGACGAACTTGCGGTTGCAGCATCTATGCAAACCAATTTAAAGGAAGATACCGGATATCAACCGGAGGAGTAGAAAATCTCAAATAACAAAATCCAAAAAACTAAAAAATCCAAATTTCAAAATGTTTTGAAATTTGGATTTTACATTATATTATTTCTCCAGAATTAGTCTAACTTGCTTTTAGCCGTTGAATGTTTGCCCCTTCCAATTTGTTCTCGGCGTATTCCTTTGTTATGTGCAGTTTGTCAATTTTTTCAGAAGGAGAATAAAACATTGCATCATTCATAATACTTTCGCAAATAGAACGCAAACCCCTGGCGCCCAGTTTAAATTCGATGGCTTTGTCAACAATGTAATTAAACGCTTCTTCATCAAACTCAAGTGCAATTCCGTCAATTTTGAAGAGTTTTTTGTATTGTTTGATTACAGAGTTTTTTGGCTCGGTCAAAATATTGCGAAGTGTTTTCTTGTCTAATGGATTTAGATAAGCTAAAACGGGCAACCTACCTATAATTTCAGGAATCAGACCAAAAGATTTTAAATCCTGCGGAGCAATATATTGTAATAAGTTTTCGCGTTCAATTCTGTCGGCATCTTTTGCAGCGCTGTAACCAATTACTTTAGTGTTCAGGCGTGATGCAATTTTCCGTTCAATTCCGTCAAAGGCGCCACCGCACACAAAAAGTATGTTTTTTGTGTCAACCGGAATCAGTTTTTGCTCCGGATGTTTACGCCCGCCCTGAGGTGGAACATTTACGATCGAACCTTCGAGTAGTTTTAGTAAACCCTGCTGAACACCTTCGCCTGAAACATCGCGCGTTATGGAGGGATTGTCGCCTTTACGGGCAATTTTGTCGATTTCGTCAATAAAAACAATTCCTCTTTCGGCAGCTTCAACGTTATAGTCAGCAGCCTGCAAAAGTCGCGTAAGTAAACTTTCAATGTCTTCGCCCACGTAACCGGCTTCTGTTAAAACAGTAGCATCGACGATTGTAAACGGAACGTGTAACATTCGCGCAATTGTTCTTGCAAGCAATGTTTTTCCGGTTCCGGTTTCGCCAACAAGAATGATATTTGATTTTTCAATTTCTGTTTCGTCAGCATCAATCGCTTGTCTAAGCCTTTTATAGTGGTTATACACTGATACCGACAAAATCTTTTTAGCCTGATCCTGTCCGATTACATATTGATCAAGAAATTCTTTTATCTCTTTTGGTTTTAAAAGCTTGGCCCCGTCCAGATCGAAAGTACTGTCTTTCCTTACTTCTTCCTGAATAATTGAATGAGCCTGTTCTGCACATCTGTCGCAGATATGGCCGTCAATACCGGCAATCAACAAATTAACTTCGTTTTTTTCGCGGCCGCAAAATGAACACTTATCTGATTTTAATTTCGACATTATTTTTTATTTCTAACCAAAACTTCGTCAATCATACCATATTTAACGGCTTCCGCAGAAGTCATCCAATAATCGCGATCGGCATCTTTTTCAACCTGTTCCAAAGGTTTTCCGCTGTGTTCGGAAATGATTGAGTAGAGTTCGTTTTTCAATTTCATAATTTCACGAACAGTTATTTCAAGTTCAGAAGCCTGACCGGATGCACCGCCCATTGGCTGGTGTATCATTACCCTTGAATGGGTTAGTGCTGTTCGTTTACCTTTTTCGCCTGCAGTTAGCAAAACTGCTGCCATTGAAGCCGCCATACCTGTACAAATGGTGGCAACATTGGCCGTTATATATTGCATGGTATCGTAAATTCCCAATCCTGCATGAACTGAACCGCCGGGAGAATTTATATAAATCTGAATGTCTTTTGTAGGGTCAGTCGATTCAAGAAATAATAACTGAGCCTGGATGATATTTGCAACTGTATCATCAATTGGAACTCCGAGAAAAATTATCCGGTCCATCATAAGGCGCGAAAACACATCCATAGAGGCAATGTTTAACTGACGCTCTTCAATAATTGTGGGCGAAATATAGTTATTGGTCAGGGAATTAAACCTGTCTAAGGTTAAACTGCTAAAACCTGCATGTTTAACTGCATATTTTCTGAATTCGTTGTTATTTTCCATTGTATTAAAGCTTTATTAAAAAAGTAACTTTGTAATTTTCATTTACAAAAAATGAGTTACAAAGTTACAAAAAAGTTGCTTGCTGATTCTTTCAGCAAAATGTTATTTCTTTTTGAGCAATATAAGAGCCTTGCTATTTCATCAGTTCATTGAATTCTTCCTGGCTTACTTCGGTTTCTGTAACAGTAACTTTGTCTTTTACAACCTTTATAACCTTATCTTCAAATAGCCTTTTATAAATTCGTTCAGCCTCTTCCTGTTTTTCAAGAATCATTTTAGCAAACGATTCAAGCTGTTCTTCCGGAATATCATAAATACCGTATTGATTGTACTGAGCGCGCGCCATCTGCAGAGCAAATGCCTGTACTTCTTCGGCAGAAACATTCAATTCATTTTCTTTGATAATTGCATCTTTAATTAACTGCCATTTTAAATCGCTGATAAAAGCGTCAAATTCATTTTCAATTTGTTCAACTGTTAATTCTTTGTTAATTGCAATCAACCAGCGTTTTAAGAATGCTTCGGGAAGTTCAACGTTATTTTGCTCGATCAGTTTATCATGTGCATCAATGGCAAATTTATGGTTCGATGAATATACCAGATTCGCCTCAATTTCTTCTTTTATCCTGTTTCTGAAATCTTCGTTGGTTTTAACTTCAGTTTCTTCGCCATACAGTTTTTTGAAAAGATCTTCGTTGAGTTCAGCTTTTTCAAACTTTAAAATTTCGGTAATTGTAAATTTGAAGTTACTGTTTAAAACATCTGCTTCTTCCTGTTTAATTTTCAGCATATGTTTTAGTTCGTGCCTGTTGTCGAAGGCAATTGCCGGGTCGAAAACAGCAACTTCGTCTTTCTTTTTACCAATGAAACTGTTTTTAATCGCCTCGTCTTTTATCATGTCGATTGCAATCAAAACATTTTCAGGTTTAATTCCGGCTTCCATTTCAGTGCCGTTTTCGTCGAGCTGAACAAAATTTCCGCGTACCGAACTGTTATCTTTTATTTCGTCATCGGGCAAGTTTTCTCCCAGTTGCGATTGCGCCATTTCAACCTGTTCATCAATCATTTTGTCGGATACGGCAATCTTGTAATATTTTATTTCAGTTTGATTGTCGAGAACAAAACTAATTTCGGGTGACATTGCAATATCGAAGACAAACTCGAAGTTTTCATCGGTTTCCCAATTAATATTTTTTTGTTGTTCTTCATTTGGAAGCGGTTCACCCAAAATATTCAATTTTTCTCCAACAAGATATTCTGACAGGTTTTTTGAAAGAAGTTTGTTTACCTCTTCAATTAAAACGGGTAACCTGTATTTTCTGTTGATAAGTCCAGCCGGGGCTTTTCCGGGCCTGAAACCCGGGATTGCTGCTTTTTGCCGATATTCTTTCAGTTGGTCGGCAACTGTTTTTTCGTAATCAGCTTTTTCAATGCCAACTTTAAGAATTGCATTTACAGCGTTGATATTTTCCCTGGTAATGTTCATGATGAATATAAATTAAATTCAAGTATTTTATTTAAAAACAACCGCCAACGCTTCCCTTAAAGGAAGGTCGGCGGTATTTTGTGCGGGCAAAGGGACTCGAACCCCCACGCCGTTTGGCACTAGATCCTAAGTCTAGCGCGTCTACCAATTCCGCCATGCCCGCTAAACAGCGCGCAAAGGTAAATATATTTTTCAAATATTAAAATGTGAAAATAACTTTGATTACTTCCATTCAACAATGGTTCCCCGTTTTTCGTTCTGGAATTCAATTGGAATCGATTCCCTGATTTCACGCCACAACAGATTTATCAGTTTGTATTTGGCAAAATGACGGGAATAGACAAGACTTACTTCGCGCAAAGGTTTGAAGTTGGTAAACGATTTTACATTCGCAAGTCTTTTTTCTGACATGCTAAGTTTGGCCAATTCAGGTATCAATGTCAGTCCGCCTTCTTTGTCAACAATATTCATGAGGGTTTCGAGCGAACCGGCTTCGAAATGAAAAGGGAGCTGGCTGTCAGTGGTTCCCAGAAACGAGCACAGGTTTATTACATGGTCGCGAAAGCAATGCCCGTCGCTTAATAACCAGATTTCGGGGGTTGCAATATCTTTAACCGTGATTTCCTTTAGTTTATGGATTGGGTGCGAAGGATTTGCATAAATGAGCATTTCCTCATAAAAAATAGGTTTTTCATTTATTTTTTCCTCTTTTAGCGGGGTTGCCAAAATACCAACATCTATTAAATCTTTGTTAAGCAGTTTTATAATATTAGCTGTAGTTTCCTCAACAACCTTTATAAAAATATTGGGGTATTTCTTTTTATAATTACCTATGAAGATTGGTAACAGGTAGGGTGCCATTGTCGGTATTATCCCAATTCTGATTAAACCTGAAACCTGATTTTTGTGGACTTTTACAATGTTGTTGATTTCTTCGTTCTGCTTTAAAACAATTCGTGCCTGATCGATAATTCGTTGTCCTACATCAGTTGGCAACAAAGGGTGCCGGCTCCGATCGAAAATAATGATTTCAAGATCTTCTTCCAGTTTTTTTATTTGCATTGAAAGTGTTGGCTGCGTTATGAAACAGCTTTCTGCAGCCCGGCCAAAATGACGGTAAGTATCAACAGCAACAATGTATTCAAGTTGTGTGAGTGTAATCATAATTACAGTAAGTTGATTTTGGTTTAAAATTAGGAATAATCTGTCAAACAAAAGTAGAATTGCATTTCATATTTGAATAGGTTTTAAAAAATGCAAAATATTCAAACAGTATCTGTCGGTTTTAGCTGTTCCGGAATTTTCTGAAATCCGTTTAAAATGGTAATTTTGCCCGATACGATTGAGATTATGAAACATTCATTAAATATAATTGCAATATGTTTGGCGGTTTTATTTGTATCGTGCGGACCATCTGACGAAGAAAAAGCCCGGGCAAGAATGACCTATGCAAAAATGTTGCTTGAAAAACAGGACACTACTCAGGCTTTACTGCAGTTGGACAGTATTTCGAAGTTATTCCCAAAAGCGCCGTATTCAATAAACGCTGCCAAAAACCTGACTGTAGAAATCAATTTAGAACTGCTCCGGCAAAAGGAAATTGAACTTGATTCAGCAAAATCGCTTATTGTTAAACTCGAAGATTCATTTATAAAGGAGAAAACCGAATTCGACCGGTATGTACAGTACGTTCATAAACGGCAAACGCTGCAAAGATCAATGACCCGGTCTTTTATTCAGATACATTTGGATGAACGCGGCGAAATATTCCTGAGCAGCAATTACTACGGAAAAAGTTCGATAAATCATGTTGGTTTGCGTGTTTATGATGGCGATCTCAGTGCCAAAACTGACTCAGTTCCGTTGGGTGATCCGATGAACCATCAATCAGATTTCATGGAATTTAAGTGGGAAAAGGTGTCATACAGAAATGGCAAAGACAATGGTGTAATACAATTTATTGCTGACAACACCGATCGTAATTTGAAAGCAGTTTTTCTGGGGAAAGGACAATATTATATAATTCTGGAAGACTATGATAAAACAGCAGTAAAAGATGCACTTGCACTTTCAAATGCATTAAAAAGAAGGGCTGCACTTATTGATGAAATTAAGACACTTCAGAAAAAGCTCAAAATTGAATAAACATTAACTACACAATTTCCTCGATAATTTCAGGCGGGTTTGCCAATATTGCTTTTTCACCGTTTACAACAATCGGGCGTTGCAACAAATGCGGTTTTTCAACAAGAATTTTAATCCATTCTGCATCGGAAATTTCTTTGTCGCGGTAATTTTCAATAAAGTCTTTTTCGTGAGTCCTAACAAAATCGAAAGGCTTTTTCCCTGTTTTGGTAATTATTTCCTTCAACTCCGATTCTGAAATTCCATCATTCATATATTTTATTATTTCAAGGTCAAAACCTTTTTCTTCAAGATATTGCAAGCCGGCGCGGCTTTTTGAGCACCGTGGGTTGTGATAAATTTTCATGACAAAATGGTGTTTATTTTTAATGAATTTATAATAATCTTCCTGGGCGCGGTAAACATGTTCATCGTCGTCGTCACCGAGGTTATATTCGTTTAATAATCCGGGTTCAAGAATTCTTGCTTTCGAATTGTCTTTCAACTGAATGGTCAGCATTTCTTTTAGTTCACGCTGAATTTCTGTATTGTAAATCGGGCAGGCTACTTCAAACCGGCGGTTCAGGTTACGGGGCATCCAATCGGCTGATGAAATGTACATTTTTTCGTCGCCTCCGTTTCCGAATAAAAATATTCGCGAATGTTCAAGATATTTATCTACAATGCTGATTGCCGTAATTTTATGCGAAAGTTCGGGCGGAATGTTCAGCCCGAAAATACCACGGATAATGAGTTGGATGCGAACTCCGGCTTTTCCGGCTTCAATTATTTTTTTCATCATTTCGGGATCAATGAGGCTGTTCATTTTTATTATCATGTACCCGTTTCCACCGTTTTGAGCGAGTTCAATTTCGTGGTCAATTCTTTTGGTAAAGAATTTTCGCATTTTAAAGGGGCTGATTATGAGGTGCTCATAGTCGAAATGCTTGTAATTTTGTTTGAAAAACTCAAAAGCATTTGCTACTTCATTTGCAAGTCTTGGGTCAGAGGTCATCAAACCGTCATCGGCATAAACGCGAGCTGTACCTTCATGAAAATTTCCGGTCCCGATGTATGCATAATTTCGGTAAATACTGCCTTCTTTTCGTTTTATCCAGGCCAGTTTGCTGTGCACTTTTATGCCTGGAACTCCGTTAATCACATTTGCTCCCTCTTCCTGCAATTTATTCGACCAGTAAATATTTGCTTCTTCATCAAAACGCGCCTGCAATTCAATAACAACTGTTACTACCTTGCCGTTGCGAATGGCATTTAACAAAGCGTTTACAACTTTTGATGCACTTGCAACGCGGTAAATTGTAATCCCTATTTCTGTTACCTGCGGATCGATTGCTGCTTCGCGGAGTAAATCAATAAAATGATTAAAAGTGAGATACGGGTAATGCAACATAACATCTTTCTTGCGCAAAACCTGTAAAATACTTGTATTTGGAGGTAAATCCTTGTGCCGGATAGGAGTGAGTTTTGTGTAATAATGTTTCTTTTTCCCAATTTCTGGGAAATTCATAAAATCTTTGTGGTTATGATATCTTCCGCCTGCGATCGCGTTTTCGTCGCTGTCGATTTTCATCTTTTTAAAGATGAAATTTTTTAAATCATCAGGCATTGTACGGTCATAAATCAGCCTGACGGGTTTTCCGGTTTTACGCTTTTTGAGGCTTGTACTCATTTTTTCCATGAAACTTTTCGAAATATCATCATCAATGTCCAATTCGGCATCTCGTGTGATTTTCAAAGTATAAGCTTCGTAAACATCATAATCGAAATAAAAAAACAGATCATTTAAACAGTAACGGATTACGTCATCGAGCATGATAACGATTTTGCTTTTACCAGTTTTTGGCAGAACATAAAACCGTGAAACCGAAATAGCCGGAATCCTGATGAGCGAATATGCAAAATCCAGAGGGTTCGATTGTTTTGAAAGTTTGATGGCCAGATAAACTGACCTGTCGCGCAGGTACGGAAATTTATGATTTTTGCGCAACATAATCGGAACAAGATTTGGCAAAACTTTATCATAGAAATATTTCTTTACAAAAACACCTTGCTGGTGGTTTAATTCTTTTTCATTTTTGAGAAATATATTGTCTTGCTTTAACTCTTCAAGAATATCTTTAAAAATAACCTGTACCTGCTGCTGATGCCCAATTACAATTTCTTGGATTTTATCGAGTAAATCTTTTGGGGTAAAATTACCGAGCAGGTTTTCCTCATCCTTACCAAAATCCACCATTCGTCGCACGGCCGCTACACGCACCCTGAAAAATTCGTCGAGGTTATTCGAGAAAATCCCGATAAAACGAATTCGTTCAAAAAGCGGAGTTGCAGGGTCGGCAGCTTCCTGCAAAACCCTTTCGTTAAACGATAGCCAGCTAATTTCGCGGTTTGTAAAGTTTTGATCGGAATACATATTTTTAGTTTTTTTATCTGTTCAATATTATTAACCTCCAATTTTGTATAATGTTTTGGCTTTTTACACTCCGCCGAATTCCATTAAATAAGCTTTTATAAATCCGTCAAGTTCGCCATCGAGAACCGCATTTACATTGCCGCTTTCAAAACCTGTGCGCACATCTTTTACCAGTTTATAAGGCTGAAGTACATACGAACGGATTTGCGATCCCCACTCAATTTTCTTTTTTTGTGATTCTATTTCTGTTGTTTTTTCGTGGCGTTTGCGCAGTTCAATTTCGTAAAGCTGCGATTTCAACAACCTGATTGCATTTTCTTTGTTGCCAAGCTGAGAACGGCTTTCGGTGTTTTCTATAATGATTCCTGATGGAGCATGTTTTAATCGTACACCGGTTTCAACTTTATTTACGTTTTGTCCACCGGCGCCACCACTGCGGAAAGTGTCCCAGGTAATATCGGCCATGTTCAGGTCGATTTCAATTGTATCGTCAACCAAAGGCGCAACATAAACCGAGGTAAATGAAGTCATTCGTTTATTTTGGGCGTTAAATGGAGAAAGCCTGACAAGACGATGTACGCCGTTTTCACTTTTCAGATAACCGTAGGCATATTCGCCTTCAATTTCGAGTGTGCAGCTTTTTATTCCGGCTTCGTCGCCATCCTGCATATCGGCAACTTTTACTTTATAACCGTTTTTTTCGGCATAACGCGTGTACATTCTAAAGAGCATTTCGGCCCAGTCGTTGCTTTCGGTTCCACCGGCCCCGGCATTTATTTTCAGCACCGCGCCAAGATGATCTTCTTCGCTGCGCAACATATTTTTTGCTTCCAATTTTTCAACGGCTTCAATGGTCTCGTTGTATGCTTTGTCAACTTCTGCTTCAGTTGCTTCTTTTGCTTCAAAAAATTCATAAAGCACTGTGAAATCTTCAATCATTTGATTGACAGCATCAAATCCATCGGTCCACACTTTTACAGAGCGGACTTTTTTCATTTGTTCTTCGGCTTCTTTCGGATTGTTCCAGAAATCGGGATCCTGGGTTTTCAGTTCCTCTTCCTGCAATTGAATTAATTTTGCATCGTAGTCAAAGATGCCTCCTTAACGCATCCCGGCGCTCCAGAAGATCATTTATCTGGTCTTTAAAAATCATTTTTATTCATTTTTATTGTGGTGCGTAAAGGTAGCAAGATTTTTACTGAAACATGAATTAACTGTTAAGCTGACTGAGGAAAAGAATAGTGATTGGAAAATTTACCGGTGTTAAGAATGGAAATTTTATTTAACCACTTCGTTAAGATAACGATGAATTATTTCGGGTTCGAAACCGCGGCTTTGCGCAAACCTGATGATTTGGCCCATTTTTTCGAATTTATTGTCTGATTTTATCTTTTTTGCCTTTTCTTTAAGTGTTGAAATTAAAACCTTTTTGTACTGTTCATCCTTAATTTCATTTAACCCAATTTCTATTAACTCATCATTTAAACCTTT